>Ga0302325_10013990_pt1 | contig 17092 bp, 18 predicted proteins | sample Palsa_T0_2_FD_201948 | JGI IMG/M metagenome (GOLD analysis project Ga0302325, IMG submission 201948) | Peat permafrost microbial communities from Stordalen Mire near Abisko, Sweden - Palsa_T0_2 | ecosystem: Environmental > Terrestrial > Soil > Palsa > Peat permafrost | place: Sweden: Abisko... | reverse complement strand
GGAGTTCGCCGCCTCGGGCCGATTGATCGTCAGCCTGGCGATCGGTGCGTCAACCTCGTACAGCACCGACATCCGAACTCCCTTCCGTCACGGATCGACGCGCGAGCCCCGCTCGGCGGGCGTCGGCGCGCGGGCTGTATCGGAACCGGTCACCGAGCAGGCGATTGCCCTGAGTCGAGTTTCGCACAGGCTGCCTGCAAGGCTCAAGAAGCGATCGACGCTGTCTGACCTGAGCTGCGAGCCGGGATGACCGTCTGCACGAGGCCGGTGACGACGTCGTAGACGTGCCCGGAGACGGTGACGCGCGGGGAGATCGCAGGGGCGGAGCGGAGGCGCTCGACGTCGTGGGTGACGGTCGCCGCTGGGTCAAGGACTGCGTGCTCGCGCAGGGCCGACTCTTCGGCGCCGATCCGCTGCGCATAGCGGCGGCGGAAGCTGTCGTCGGCGAGAGCGCCGGTTCCGCACTGGGTGTGGTGGATCACGGCGACCTCGAACAGCGGGCCATCAGGCAGCACGTTCTCGGCGAGCTGTCCGATGAAGGCGACATCGTTGATCACCTCCGGGGTGACCCGCCCGCCGACGTTGCGGACGACCATCGCGTCGCTGAGGCCGAGGCCGAGGAAGTGCGCGGGGTCGACCCGCGGGTCGAGGCAGGTGATCACGAACAGCCTCAGCTTGGGGAACACGACGGCACCCTCGTGGCCGCCGGCGGCGGCGAACGCGCGGTTGCGCTGCAGCGCAACCTGTACGTTGGCGGCGCCCGGCTGGCCGGGGCTCGCCAGTTCAAACCCGGTCGCCCGGCCGATCCCGGAGCTGGCGCCGGTCGCCGGGGGCTTGTGTCGCTCGGTGCTCATGGTGGTCTGTCTCCTGTCGCTTGGGGGCGGGGTCAGCTGTGCGCTGCGGCGGTGACGGGCGTGCCTGGTGCCGGCACCTCTGGCGTGTCGTCGTGGCTGGTCGTCGGTTGGGCGGGTAGCAGCGCCAGCGCCATCACGGCGCCTGCGGCAGCGATGCCCGCGGCGACGTAGTTGGCCGCGTGGAAGGCCTCAAAAAACGCCGAGTTAGCGGCGTTGTGGATGCCTGAAGCGAGCAGTGGATGGCCGGCGCGGGTCAGCTTGCCGGCGACTCCGAGCGCGGCACCGACGGATGCGCGGGCGTTCCGCACGACACTGGCAGGCAAACCTCCGGGGAGCGCGCCGGTGAGCCGGCTGGCGTACAGCGACGCGTAAACGCTGCCGATCACGGCGACGCCGAGGGTGCCGCCCAAAAGGCGCGTGGCGTCGTTGACCGCCGACCCGACGCCGGCCTTGGCTCTCGGGACGACGCCCATGATCGCCTCGGTCGCGGGCGCGCTGGTGAGGCCCATCCCGGTCCCGAGAACGACCATCTGGGCGGCGATCGTGCCGTAGCCGGTCGTGACTGATGAAGTCGACACCCAGAGGTAGAACGCGGCCATCAAGAACAGCCCGAAGGCAACGATCAACTTCGTGCCGAACCGGACGGCCAGCTTGGTGCCGAGGATCGAGGAGATCGCGACGAATGAGGCGACTGGCAGCAGGCGCACGCCGGTCGATAGCGGGCCGTAGCCCTTGAGGAACTGGAACATTTGGGTGACCAGGAAGATGAACCCCGACAGCGCGAAGAACGAGATCGCCACCGAGACGCTCGCAGCGGTGAACCGCGGATTGCGAAACAGGCTGAGGTCGAGCATCGGTTGCTCGGTGCGGCGCTCCCAGGCCACGAACGCCGCCGCCAGCACTGCGGTCAGCGCGAAGCTACCGAGCGTCCGGGCGCTGCCCCAACCATGATTCGGTGCCTCGATGATCGTGTAGACGAGCAACCCGATCGTCGCGGTCGACAGCACGAATCCGTTCCGGTCGGTGCGGGGCGCGTGCCGGTCACGTGAGGTCGGAACGTAACGGGCGGCCAGGACACCGGCACCGGCGGCGATCGGCACCATCGCGAAGAAAATGCTGCGCCAGTCGGAGAGCTCCAGGAGCCAGCCGCCGACGATCGGCCCCACCGCGATCGCCACGCCCGTGATCGCACCCCACAAGCCGATCGCCCGGGCGCGCTCACCCCGCTCGGTGAACACGTTCGTGAGCAACGACAGCGTCGACGGGAACACCATCGCCGCGCCGACGCCCATCACCGCGCGCGCGGCGATCAGCGTGCCGGGACTGTCCATCAGCCCGCCGGCCAGGCTCGCCAGGCCGAACACCGCCAAGCCGGCGAGCAGCATCCCCTTGCGCCCGAAGCGGTCAGACAGGCTGCCCGCGGCCAGCACCGAACCGGCGAACAGCAAGTTGAACGCGTCCACGACCCACTGCAACTGCGCGTCAGAGGCGTGCAGCTGGCGCACGAGCGTCGGCAGCGCGACGTTGACAATCGTCGTGTCGAGATTGATCACAAACGCCGCCAGCAGCAGCGAGATCAGGATCAGGGGCTTTCGTCTCATGACTCCTCCTCAGAAGGGCTAGCTTGCATCATGCAAGGCAGACTACGCGAGGGCTCTGACTTTTGTCAAGCAAGTCAGATACGATTGGAGCGTGCTCCAACGCGACTATCCAGACCAGGTCTGCTCGATCGCCCGATCACTCGAGGTCATCGGGGAGCGCTGGACCCTGCTGATCCTCCGCGACGCCCTCGTCGGCCTCACGCGGTTCGAGGAGTTCCAGGCGAAGCTTGGGATTGCCTCCAACGTCCTCACCAACCGGCTCAAGCGGCTGTGCGACGAGGAGCTGCTCGAACGCGTTCCGGACCCGGAGCGACCCGGCCGGCCGAAGTACGTGCTGACCGACAAGGGGCGCGAGCTCGGGCCAGCCCTGATCGTGCTGATGAAATGGGGCGACCGCCACTACCCGACCCCGGGCGGCCCACCCCGACTCACCCTCCACGCCGGCTGCGGAGGCAACATCGGCCCAGACCTCCGCTGCGAGCGGTGCGGCAAACACGCGGCGCGGGGGGAGATCGAGCTCCCGCCCGGCCCGGGGGCGCCACGCGGCGAGCACGTCGAACGGTGACCATCGGCCGCGCCGAGCGGCACCCTGCTTCGCTGCGATCACCACGATCATCACGAACGCTCCCGCAGCCCGGTATCGGCGGCCGACCCCAGTCCGGCCAGCGTCTCGCGTAGGCGCGTCCGCTCGACGGGGCTGAGATCCTCGAGGAGCTCGTCCTCCATGGCTCGGATGTCCGCCCGCACGGCGGCGTAGCGAGCCGCGCCAGCCTCGGTCAGCGCGACGATGCGGGCGCGACGATCCGTCGGATCCACGGTGCGCGTGATCAGGCCGCCGTCCTCGAGCGCGTCAAGCAGTCCGATCAGGCGTGTCTTGTCATACCGCATCGCCTGGGCAAGGACGAGCTGGGTGCCGGCGGGGTTGCGCGCCAGGTGCGAGAGGGCCACATAGGCCCACATCGACAGGCCATGGACCTCAAGCAGCGGCCGCTCAGCGTCGATCAACCGCCGGGTGACGCGCGCAAACAGCGCTCCGAGATCCTCGTCCTCCGCCACCTGAACAACTATACGCGTAGACAGATCATAGGTAATCAAGTATGATCAGCAAATGCATACGATAACTCTAGGTCGTGCCGAGACCCGAAGCATCTCGATCGCCGCCCCCCCGGAAACCGTTCTCGAGCTCCTGAGCGACGCAAGGAGACTGCCCGACTGGGCTCCAGCCTTTGCCCTCGCCGTCGAGCCAACTGGCCAAGACTGGCTCATCGACTCCGGTGCGGGCCAATTCCGCCTCCGGGTGCGGGTCTCCCCCGAGCACGGCACCATCGATCTCCTACGCCCCAACGACCCGAGCCGCGGGGCGCGCATGCGGGTCCTCAGCAACGAAGACGGCAGCGAGGTCCTCTTCACCTTGATATTCCCCGCAGGGGCCGACAACAAGTCGATCGCCCAGCAGATGACAACCGTCGAGGCTGAACTGCGCACCGTACGCGACCTCTGCGAGACAAGGTCCACCGATATCGGATGAGGGAATAAACGAGTCAGGCGTTGACCGAGCTCAGCTGCCCTCGGAGAGCTGGAACATCTCGAGGATGTGCGCCGGGTTGATCCGCCGATCCGTGCCGAAGCGATCCTCGACCGCGACGAGCGTGCCGTCCTTCATCATCGCGCTCACTCGGGCGGCCACCTCCGAGACGTCGCTGTCCGTGTCGATCACGTCGCCGTTGATCAGCTTGATTCTGGCCGGCATGGGACGCCCCTTCCTGAATCGGCGTGCGTTGTTGCTCCGCCGCTGTGGTGATTGTCGTCAAAGTAGACCAGACCAAGCGGAGGTGTTCGCACCCTGGTTCGCACCCCCGGCGGACAGGTCCGTGAACCAGCACGTAGAAATACGAAAACCCTCGGGACACAGGGCGAGGTCCTCACGCTCGAGATCCGTCCCGTAATTCTGTTCCAGCGCCGAGTAGCGTACCCTTGCGGTTACGTAACGAGTTGGATACGCTTGCGCCTATGGACGCCGTGATGCAAGCCCTGGCAGACCGCAGCCGCCGGACCTTGCTCGAGATCCTCCGCGACCACCCAGCCACCGCCGGTGAACTCGCCGCCGCACTTCCGATCGCGCGACCGGGCGTCTCGCGGCATCTGCGGGTGCTGCACGAAGCCGGGCTGGTTGACGTCCGCCAAGAAGCGCAACGGCGGATCTACAGCCTGCGCCCCGCCCCGCTCGCCGAGGTGGACGCGTGGCTGGGGAACTACCGAGCCCTGTGGCGCAACCGACTTGACGCTCTGCACACCGAAGTCGCCCGCAGCAAGACCCGCACGAACAGGAGCCATCCATGAAGACCATCGGCAGCATGCGAGCACTCGACGAACAGCGCGGCGCGATCCGCGTAGAAGACGTCTACGACACCGACATTGACGACCTCTGGGAGGCCTGCACCGAGCCCGAGCGCCTGGCGCGCTGGATCGCCGAGGTCTCCGGAGACCTGCGGGTCGGTGGCACCATCCAGGCAACCTTCACCAGCACCTGGACCGGACCCGGACGCGTCGATGCCTGCGAGCGACCGCACCATCTTCTGCTCACGATGGAACCCGAAACCGAGGACGAGGCACAGATCGAAGCTTGGCTGGCGACCGTTGGCAACAAGACTCGCCTCGTGATCGAAGAGCGTGGCCTCCCGCTCGCCCAACTGCACTTCCACGGCGCCGGCTGGCAGGCACACTTCGAAGACCTCGGCCGCACACTGGCCGGCGAGCACTCGGTGTGGAAGGCACGATGGACTGAGCTCACGCCAGCGTACGAGACAATGCCGCTCGGCTGAGCCAGCCGATCTCCGTCAGCTACGTGTCGAGCTCGGCCGAGGAAGCGATGGGCCGTCGGGGTCACGGGCCAGGCATGACCGCGGAAGATGGGACTTGCTGCAAGGTGTCCGCGATCAGCGTGTCGATGAAGCGGCGGGGGATGCGTGCTCCGTTGAGGGCGCGGTAGAAGATCGGCCCGCAGAGTGCGTCCAGGGCGGCGTCGATGTCTAGCTCGTGAGCGAGCTCGCCGTTGGTGATGCCGCGCTTGAGCATCTCGTGTTCGTCGTGGCGCTGGGGGTCGAGGTAGCGCTGGTGGAAGGTGCGGGCCATCGCGGGGTCGTGCTGGGCTTCGCCGATCAGCGCCAGCAGCACCTTGCCGGCAGGCTCCTTGGTGAGAAAGCTCGCGAGGCTTCGGAGATATCGGCGCATGTCCGCGACGGCTGAGCCCGTGTCGGGGATCGCCAGTTGCCGGCTGGCGTCGTCGATCAGGGTGTCGAGCAGGATGTCGGTCTTGGAGGGCCACCAGCGGTAGATCGTCTGCTTGGCGACGCCGGCGCGGGCGGCGATGCCTTCGACGGTGACGCCGCCGAAACCGCGCTCGACGAGCAGGTCGTCGGCGGCGTGCAGGACGGCCAGGCGCGCGTTCTCGTTACGACGCTGCGGAGCGCGGCGCTTCGCGGCGCGGGGCGTGCTCGTTGTCAGGTCTGTCATGGGCGAATCGTACCGCAACGGTACGTCTCGTTAGGACTCTTGACGAGACGCACCGTTGCGTCTACTATGACGATCATGGAACGGGCAGAGACACATCTGAAGGTGCGGCGGCTGGCGGTCGTTAGTGCGGTAAGTGGCCGGCACGTGGTCCGTGGCCGGCGCGAGAACGCAACGCCTCACGACGCTCCTGTCGGACCAGCGTTGAGCACGCGCGACGGCTACTTCGCCCGGCTCCCTGGCCGGGTCCGCAGGGCAGCGGTCGGAGCCGCATGCGGTGCCGGTCGAGGTGATCGCTGATGGCGACCGTCACGGCAACCCGCCGGCCGGCGAGTGTGCGGTCGGCGGTGGCGGTGATTGCGCCGGCGGCGGTGCTCGTGCTCGGCATGGTCGCCGCGGTCAACATCTTGATCCCGCAGCTGCAGGCCAGCGGCCTGCATCCGTCGGTCTCCGCGACCGCGTGGATCGTTGACAGCTATACGTTGGTGTTCGCGTGTGTGCTGATCCCGGCGGGCGCGCTCGGTGACCGGTTCGGACGCAAGCGCGGCATGCTGATCGGCCTGGTGGTGTTCGCAGCGGGGTCGATGGTCGCGGCGTTGGCGCCGAGCGTCGCGGTGTTGATGTGCGGCCGTGCGCTCAGCGGCCTCGGAGCGGCGCTCGTACTGCCGGCAACGCTCGCCGTCACCCTCTCCCAGCTCGAGCCTTCCGACCGTCCGGTTGCGGTCGCTTTGTGGTCGGCGCTGACCGGCATCGGTGGCGTGCTGGGCAACCTCGGCGGCGGGGTGGCGGTCGAGCTGGGCGGCTGGCGCGCGCTGTTCTGGGCGGGCGTGCCGATCGCGCTGGGGGCGGCGGCGCTGATCGCCGCGAAGGTTCCCGATCAGGCCCCCCACCAGGATCCTGTGGATGGTGGCGGCGCACTGTTGCTGACGGCCGGCAGCGTCGCGTTGCTGTACGGCATCATCGACGCGCCCCAGCTCGGCTGGGGCTCCTGGCAGGTGCTCGGGTCACTGGGCGCCGCGGTCGTGCTGCTCGCCCTATTCACCGGGTATGAGCTGCATCGCCGCCAGCCGATGCTCGACCCGCGCCTGTTCAAGCTCGCGGGTGTTCGCAGCGGGTCGCTGGGGATCGTCGCCCTGTTCTTCGCGCTGTTCGGCCTGTTCTACATCAATGCCCAGTACCTGCAGGACGTCAAGGGCTACTCGGCGCTGCTGACCGGCGTCGCGGTCCTCCCGCTCGGGTTCGTGATGCCGTTTGTCAGCCCGCGCAGCATGCGCCTGGCCGAACGCATCGGCGAGCGTGCCACGATCATCCTCGGGCTGTTGTGCCTGGCGGCCGGGCTGTTGCTGTTGTCGCTTGAGACGGAGGCCACCCCGTACCCGGTGTATGCGCTGTGGCTCGCGCTGGTCAGCGCCGGGATGGGGCTGGCGATGCCGCCCCTGTCGGGGATGATGGTGCACGCGCTACCGCCCAGCCACGCCGGCGTCAGCTCAGGACTGAACAGCACCACCCGTGAGCTCGGCTCGGCGCTCGGGGTGGCCGTGCTCAGCACGATCCTCACGACCCGCTTCGCAGATCACCTTCCAGCGGCGCTGCGCGACCTACCGGGCGCTCAAGGAGCCGCGGTCAGGCACTCGATCACCGCCGCGATCAGCCACGCAAACAGCGACGGCAACCCGGTGGTGGCAGCCCACCTTCTGCACGCCACCCGCGCCGCGTTTATCAGCGGCACGAGCCTCGGGCTGCGCGTCGGCGCCGCGCTGATCTTGCTCACCGCCGCCGTCGTGTTCCACCAACACCCCGATCGGCGGTACGGATGACCCAAACCCTCGCATCGCCGTCCCCACCAACACCGCCAGCCGCGCGAACTGGCTCGACGGTGCGCGTCGACGAACTCAGGAGCATCTGGGCTTACTGGCAGGCTTCGCACTCCTCCCCGGTGCGCATCGCGTTGATCGAGCACGCCTCGACGCCCGCCGGGGACTCGACCAGCACTGGCTGAGCTACCGTGGGCGCGGCTTGGACGGGCCGTTTGGCGCCCAGCGCCGCCTCGGCCTTCGCTCGGTCGAGCACAAACGTCCGTGACCCGATCGTGTATGTGTGCTGCATCGCTTCCTCCAGTGGTCGGAGGAAGGCGAGGAGCCGACGGCGCGCACCGCGCGTCGGTCGCCGCCGCCCTTCTTCCGAGGACGTTTTGGTAGCGGCGCGGGGGCCAGGCGACCGGGCTCGTCCTCCGCCGAGCGAAGGCCTCACCGTTGCGGGACAGCGCCGGAATCAACCGGACTTCGCTGGCGACCACGCGCCCCGGTATTCCGAGGCAAGCGGAACTTACGCCCAGGCTCGGACAGACCAGCGATGAGCCGCCGCCAGATCCCGCGCCACCCCCACCGTTACCTCACGCAGATTGTTGCTGGACCCTTCGGCGCTCGACACGATCCAAGATCTGTCTGCGCTGCGAAGCCGATGACGTGCTCCACGCCGCGACCTCGGCGAGCGTGCGGAAGCATCCGGCGCACCAGTCGGTGCTCAAGTCGATGTCGCACACGCCGATACACGGCGTTTCGATCCGACGCCGAGCGGCGTCGTCAAGATCTGGCTTCATGGACCTTGATCGGCGCCGACCTCGCCGGGCTCCTCGAGCTGGAGTGCTGCGAGGCGTACTCCGCGAGGTAGCGGAGGCCCTCGATCGCGCGGCTGCCGTACCAGGAGGTCATCTCACCGTCAATCAGCGACACCTCCGCGCCCGGCACGGCGGCGGCGACCTCGGCGAGGTGGCGCTGCTTGAAATGGTAGGGCTCGCTCGAGAGCAGTACATGGTCGACACGGCCGGCGTAGCGCTCGAGCGCGACCTCGGGATAGCGGTCATCCGGTGACAGCGGGTGCGACCGCCAGTTGACGAGCGCGAGCGTCCGGGCGATGTACGTGTCAGGCGAGATCGCCATCCATGGTTCGCGCCAGATCAGGTAGAGCACCTCGCGCTTTGGATAGGCGGGTGCGCACACCGCGCTAAGACCGTCCTCGAGCTCGGAGCAGAGCCGCGCGGCCTCCGCGTCGCGGTCGAAGATCGCGCCGATCAGCCGGTACAGCGCAAGGTTGTCGCGCGGACCGAGCGGGTGAGTGACGACGATGTTCGGCACGAACTCCGCGAGCTCGTCGGCGAGCTCGCGGCGGTTCTCATCGATGTTGAGAATCGCGTGCGTGGGCCGAAGTTCGCGGATGCGGTCGAGCTTGACGTCCTTGGTCCCGCCGAGCTTGGGGATCGTTCGCACGGTCTCCCAGGGGTGAATGCAGAACCCGGTCCGTCCAACGAGCCGGTCGGCGAGGCCAAGGTCGCAGACCAACTCGGTGATGCTCGGCACCAGGCAGACGATCCGCGCGTCGTCGCCGGCGGGCACGTGGAGCGTGCCGGCCGCGTCGCGCAACGGGTCGGCGCGCTGCGGAGGCGAGAGCGATCGGCCGGGCATGGCGTTCGTCATGCGGGCGACGCTACATGTTGCGCCGGTACTCGCCGCCGACCTCGTACAGCGCCTGCGAGATCTGACCGAGCGACGCGACCTTGACGGCCTCCATCAGCGCCGCGAACACGTTGCCGCGCTCGCGCGCGACCTCCTGCAGGTGCTCGAGCACCGCCGGCCGGCGGTCGACGGCGCGGTCCTGGAAGGCGTGGACGTTGGCGATCTGCACCTGCTTCTCCTCGTCAGTAGAGCGCATCAGCTCGAGTGCGTCGATCTGCTCGCCGTGGCCGTCCCGCGGCAGGAAGGTGTTGACGCCGATCAGCGGCAGCTCGCCGCCGTGCTTGAGCCGCTCGTAGTAGAGGCTCTCCTCCTGGATCTTGGAGCGTTGGTACATCGTGTCCATCGCGCCGAGCACGCCGCCGCGCTCGGAGATACGGTCGAACTCCTCGTAGACCGCCCGTTCGACGAGGTCGGTGAGCTCGGAGACAATGAACGACCCCTGCCACGGGTTCTCGCAGAAGTTCAGGCCGAGCTCGCGGTTGATGATCAGCTGGATCGCGACCGCGCGGCGCACCGACTCCTCGGTCGGCGTCGTGATCGCCTCGTCGTAGGCGTTGGTGTGCAGGCTGTTGGTGTTGTCGAAGATCGCGTACAACGCCTGCAGCGTCGTGCGGATGTCGTTGAAGCTGATCTCCTGGGCGTGCAGTGACCGCCCGGAGGTCTGGATGTGGTACTTGAGCATCTGGCTGCGCGGCAAGGCGCCGTAGCGCTCGCGCATCGCCCGCGCCCAGATCCGCCGCGCGACCCGGCCGATGACGGCGTACTCGGGGTCCATCCCGTTGGAGAAGAAGAAGCTCAGGTTCGGCGCGAACGCGTCGACCTCCATCCCGCGCGCCAGGTAGTACTCAACGATCGTGAACCCGTTCGCGAGCGTGAATGCGAGCTGCGAGATCGGGTTGGCGCCGGCCTCGGCGATGTGGTAGCCGCTGATCGAGACCGAATAGAAGTTGCGCACGCCGTTGTCGGAGAAGTACTGCTGGACGTCGCCCATCATCTTCAGCGCGAACTCGGTCGAGAAGATGCAGGTGTTCTGCGCCTGGTCCTCCTTGAGGATGTCGGCCTGCACGGTGCCGCGGACGGCGCGCAGCGTCTCGGCTTTGATCCGCTCGTAGACGTCGGGTTCGACGACCATGTCGCCGGACGCGCCGAGCAGTCCGAGCCCAAGACCCTCGTTGCCGTCGGGCAGCTCGCCGGCGTAGGCCGGCCGACCGCCGTGCGCTTCGAAGAACGAGTCGAGCTTGCGCTGTGCCTCGTCCCAGCCACCCGTCTGATGGAGGTGACGCTCGACCTGCTGGTCGATCGCGGCGTTCATGAAGAACGCCAGAATGATCGGCGCAGGCCCGTTGATCGTCATCGAGACCGAGGTCGTCGGCGCGCATAGATCGAAGCCTGAGTACAGCTTCTTGGCGTCGTCGACGGTGGCGATCGAAACGCCGGCGTTGCCGACCTTGCCGTAGATGTCGGGGCGCTCGGCGGGGTCCGCGCCGTACAGCGTGACCGAGTCGAACGCGGTCGACAGCCGCGCCGCCGGCTGACCCGCCGACAGGTAGTGGAAGCGGCGGTTGGTGCGCTCGGGCGTTCCCTCGCCGGCGAACATCCTCGTCGGATCCTCACCCGCGCGCCGGTACGGGAACACGCCACCGGTGTAGGGGTAGGACCCCGGCAGGTTCTCCTTGAGTGCGAACCGCAGCCGGTCGGCCCAGCCGTCCAGTCGCGGTGGCGCGATCTTCGGGATCTGCTGGCCCGACAGCGACGTGCGGTAGTTGTCGCCGGTGATCTCGCGGTCGCGCACCGTGTAGCTGTAGGTCTCGCCGGTGATGCCGTCGAGCTGTTCGTCCCAGCCGCGTAGCAGGCTGAGTCCCTCGGCCCCGATCGCCTCCAGCGCCTCGTTGTAGTGCTCGCGCAACGGCGCCAGCAGCGCCTCGTCGGCGTCGGGGCTCTGCAGATCGGCGGTGCGGTAGGGCTCCAACGGCTCGGGCAGCTTGGCGTCCCCGAGCGTCCGCAACGCCTCGTAGCAGTGCTGGGCGGTGGCGGCGTGATCGGCTTCGCGCTCGACGCGCGCGTTGATCGCCCGGCCCTGCTCAGCGATCTCCGACAGATACCGGACGCGGCTGCCGGGGATCAGCACGTTGCCGAGCGGCTCGTGGGTCTCGAGCTCGAGGTGCGGAACCCAGCGCTCGGCGTCGCCGCCAGGGAGGGCGCCGATCAGCCGGCAGAGGTTGACGAACACCCACGATACGCCCGGGTCGTTGAACTGGCTGGCGATCGTCGCGTAGACCGGGACGTCCTCGTCGGCGAGCTCGAACGCGACCCGGTTACGGCGCCACTGCTTGCGGACGTCACGCAACGCGTCGAGCGCGCCGCGCTTGTCGAACTTGTTGATCACCACGACCTCGGCGAGGTCGAGCATATCGATCTTCTCGAGCTGGCTGGCGGCGCCGAACTCGCTCGTCATCACGTACACGGGCAGATCGACGAGGTCGACGATCTCGGAATCGCTCTGGCCGATACCGGCGGTCTCGACGATCACCAGGTCAAAGCCGGACGAGCGTAGGAACGCGAGCGCGTCGGCCAGCATCGCGCTCGTCGACGAGTTCCGCCGGCGCGTCGCCATCGAGCGCATGTAGATCCGCTCGTCGCGGACGCTGTTGAAGCGGATCCGGTCACCCAGCAGTGCGCCCCCGGTGCGGCGGCGGGTCGGGTCGACCGCCAGGACCGCCACCCGCAGATCGTCGAACTGCTGCATGAAGCGGCTCAGCAGCTCGTCGGTGACCGTGCTCTTGCCGGCGCCGCCGGTGCCGGTGATGCCGATCACCGGAGCCTGCGTGCTCACCGACGCCCACTCGTCGCGCAGGCGCTCCAGCGTGGAGCCGTCGAGCGCATCATCCTCGAGCGCGGAGAGCATCCGCGCGATCGCCAGGTCGTCGCCCGACTCGCCCGGGGCGAGGAGCTCGGTCGCGTCCTCGATCACCTCGCGATGTTCGGCGGTCCGCCGCACGAGGTCGTCGATCATCCCGACGAGGCCGAGCTCCATCCCGTCGCTCGGGTGGTAGATCCGCTCGACGCCGTAGCGCTCGAGCTCGGCGATCTCGGCCTGGGTGATCGTGCCTCCCCCGCCGCCGAACACCCGGATGTGGCCCGCCCCGCGCTCGCGCAGCATCTCGACGACATAGCGGAAGTACTCGTTGTGACCGCCCTGATAGGAACTGATCGCGACCCCGTCGACGTCCTCCTGGATCGCCGCGCGCACCACGTCGGAGACGCTGCGATTGTGACCGAGGTGCACGACCTCGGCGCCGCTGTCCTGGATCAGGCGCCGCATCACGTTGATCGCGGCGTCGTGGCCGTCGAACAGCGACGCGATCGTCACGAATCGCAGCGGCGACTTGCGGGTCGGGTCCTCGGTGCGCTCCTGGTCGATTCCTGGTTCGGTGATCACGTCGTCTCACTCCTGTCGTTGGCGACGAGGACCGGCGCAGCCGTCACGGCTGTGTCGAGGACCTCGGTCATCTGCTGCTTGAGCCCGTCATGGAGGCGGTGCACCTCAGTGTCCGCGAGGGGTGCGACCAGCCACGTGTAGACGATCCCGATGATCGCCGCGCAGAACTGCTCGGCCACCGACCGCACGTCGACCTCGGCACGCACCGTGCCCGACTCGATCCCGCTCGTGATCCACTCCTCGACGTCGCGCTGGCGGCGCGCATGCGCCCCCATGATCACCGCGCGCAGCGATGGGTCGGGGCCGATCGATTCGAACCACAGCACGTAGAACGCGCGGATTCGTGCCGAGGACTCCAGTAGGAAGCGGCAGTGTGCGTCGACCGCAGCGCGGATCGTGTCAAGCCCGGTCGTCCCGGCCGCCACCTGCTGTAGCTCGGCGAGCCATTCCTCGCCGATCGTGCGTATCAGGAACGCCCAGAGGCCCTCCTTGGAGCCGAAGCGATACGACGCCAACCCACGGCTGTACCCAGCGCGCAGTCCCACGTCCCTGAGCGTCGTCGCCGCGGCGCCTCGTTCGCAGATCAGCGCGATCGCCGCATCGGCCATCCGCGCGTCCGAGAGGGCGGAACGCTCGGGCTGGGTCATGCCCGTCGATGTGCGCGTGGTGACAGCCATCACGCCAGCTTACTTGCTTGGAGCAAGCAAGTCGAGCCGACGGGTTCGGGACGCGTCAGTTGCGGTCGTGTGGCCAGGTAGATCACCCGTGCGTTGCCTCGGGTCGCGCAGCTGCGCCAAGCGAAGACGGGAGTTGGGCGACCGCGGGCCGCGGACGCTCACGACCGATCGTCGATCGTCGGGCTCGGGGTGGTGGCGTAGAAGGTGTGAATCTGGATGAGGCCGTCGCGGATCACGAATGTGTCGGTTCCCACGAGCTCATCTTCGCCGTTGCGTTGAGCGCGGAAGGTGAGGTAGAGAACCTCGCCTTGCACCTGGACCGAGGGCGTCAGCTCCAGCGCGCTGATGAGCGGAAGAACCTGCTCGTAGCTCTTGCGAATGTGGTCGTGTCCTGAGCCGATGCCCTCAGGGCCAACGACAACCGCATCCGGGGCGTAGTCGGTGAGGATCGCGTCCAGGTCGCCGTCCAGCTGATGGCTCAGGTGACGGTCAAAAACGTCGCGGGTTGTCATCACGTGACTCCTTGTTGTTGTAGTCGGTCGGGTACGAGTTGGGTTTGCTCACGGGTCAGGACCGCTGTGGGGTCAGGCTGCGGCGAGCGCGACGCACAGTGCGGCGAGTGCGATGGTTTGCAGCGCGACGCGCCCGTCGATGACTGAGTCCCAGCGGGCCTGGAGTTGACGCGCGTCGTCCGGCACTCGGTCGGCGACTGCCGCTGCAGTCAGCGCTCTGTTCACGGGCTTGCTGACCCGGGTGTAGATCCCGATGAAGATGATCAGGGCGAGTGTGGCGAGTGCCCCGGCCGCGGTGCTCACCCAGTGCCCGGTCGCGGCGGCGAGCGCGGCCGTCGCTATGGCGGTGATCAGGCCGGCGATGCTGATCGCCGCGAAGCGGCGGTCGGCGATGCGGTGGACGTGGCCGAGCAGTTGGGTGAGGGTGCGATCGTCGACGGCGGCGACGGCGGGGCGCTGGACGATCGCGCCGAAGACGTCGGTGCCGTAGATGACGGCGTTGGCGAGAATCGCGAGGCCCGCGAGGATTTCGATGAAAGTGCGCATCAGTCGGTCTCCTGGTTGGTGAGCATGCGGTGAGCGACGGCAAGCCGGGCCTGCGCGTGGCTTGTGCGCAGGCGTCCGCTGGCCTGCAGGGTGGCCAGGCCGTGCCATGCCGACCAGGCGACCTCCGCCTGGGTCTCGTCGGCATCTGGGAATGCGTCGCGGATGCCCGAGAAGGCATGCCGGAGCGGTTCGGGGGTGTCGTCGGCCGCGAACGCCAACCCCGAGGGCAGCGAGAACATCGCCTCATAGACCCGGGGGTGCGCGGCCGCGAAGTCGAGGTAGGCACGCATCCGTGCCATCGGCGAGGCGTCCACCGCGTTGAGCGCCGCGGCGAGGTCACTGAAGCCGTTGAGCGCCACCGCGTCGATCAGTGCCTGGCGGCTGGCGAAGGCTGAGTAGAGCACCGGCTGGGTGACGCCGAGTTCCCCGGCGAGGCGGCGCATCGTGACCGCGGGCCAGCCGTCGGCCTCGGCGACGTCGCGGGCGGCATGGACGATCTGATCGCGTCTCAGGTCGAGATCTGGAGCGGGTCTGGGCGACATGACCCACAGACTAGCATTGTTATATAACGTTGCTAGTCAGCAGATCTGAAAGGACCTGCTCACCAGTCACGTTGGCGGCGGCTGGAGCCTTGGGCCGACTGCTGCTCGCGGTTCGGCTCCAGCCGAAGCAGAAGTCGCCAGCTGAGCGCTCCTTCCAGTCTCTGACGTCGGCGTCGTCAGGGGTTTGTCGCGGTGGACATGCCCGTGACCGTGGTCGATGTCGCGCCCGGCGACCCGCTCCCCGTCCCGTAGGCCGGAGACGCGTCGTCGGGCGCGACCTGCTCGGTCGTGGTGTGATGGGCGATGGTAATCGCGATCTGCTCGGGCTGGCTGACGTCGATGGCCAAGACTCCGTTGTCAAGGCTCGCGCTGCGTCGACCGCCGTCACCGGCCCGGGTCGTCACGACGGCGCCTCTGGGGAACAGTTGGATGAACCGAGCGGAGTGCGTTGCTGAGTCGTACGCCCACGCGTGGCCGATGGTTCCGGATGCGGTGGCCTGGCTTCGGCTCGCGCAGCTTGCGCCCCAGTCCTGGGAATTCAACCCAGGCGCGACGAAGCAGATCGTGGTTTCGGACGGGTTGGTGAGGACGTAGCCGGTTCCCCAACGCGTGCTCCGGTGCAGGCGGATCCGTACAGCGTTGTGCGAGATTCCGAGCACCGTCGCGATCTGACCGACGTCCAAGGCCTCCCACCCCTCGAGCCTGAGCAGCTCGCGCTCGCCCTCAGTCAGGCTCGCCCGAGCGTCAACGATCTCGCCCAGGCGGGACTCAGATTCGTACGCGGCCGGCGCGGTGGCGAGTTCTGTCCGCAGCCGCTCGGCAAGCGCCGTTCGACGCTGGTCCCCGCGACGCTGGTTGGCCAGCGCACGCCGCGCGACCCCATACAGCCACAGGCGAGCTTCCTCGCCGTCCGGCACCTCGTCCAACCGTCGCCAGGCGACGAGAAAGGTCCTCGCCTTCTGGCACGACGCATACAACGCCTCAACGCGCGCCTGGTCCGAAAGTCCGCGAGAGATCGAATCAGGGCCCATGCTTAAGTCATGTCCGCCCGCTCCCAATCATTTCATCAGCGCTATCGCGCAGAGGATCGCTCACCGAGACACCGGGGGCTGGGCTCGCTCAGCAGCGAGCGTGCCGCTCGGGCCAAAGCAGCAGTGAGCGAGCCTGATGGCGGGTTGATTGTCCGTCGGCTGCCGGTTGACGTGGTCCGGTTGCCTGCATAGGATCGGCGGCGATGAGGGTCAGGGGGCTGATCGCGGTCATGCTTTTCACCGTCACGGCGGCGGCCGCCGTCTCGGCCGCATCGGCGAGCGCTCGGGTAGTGATGGGATGCGATCGCGTCACCACCGGGCTGCTCGTGAACACCAAGGCGCATCCGCATTCGTGCGGCAACCAGGCGCTCGGCGGGTCGACGGCCGGCATCACCGGAGTCCGCTGGCGTCATTGGGGCCGCGGAGTCGCCAGCGGCCGCGGCCAGATGATCGACGGGCTCGGATTCGGCTACCCGGCCCGGTTCTGGGTGTTCGGCCGTTCCTACCGCGACGGAGTCACGTTCTACTCACGGATGCGTGTGATCTCCCAGGGGGAGAACCGCGGCGGCGCGTGGCGGCCAGGAATCAACCGGATCGTCAACGTCACCCCGTACGGACTGTCGACTGCCATCGCGGTGCAGGCGTCCGCGGTCCGAGCGTTCGCGAAGTAACGGCCACGCTGTCGTTCCCGCGCCGGGCGAGGGACGCCTGGAGCGACGTTACAGAAGCGAAAGGATCCCCTGGCGGCGGCCGAAACGATCTCTCGAGATCGCTCGCCACAAACCGTGCCCGCGTGCTCTGCTCGCCGCGAGAGCAGGACTGACGTTGACCCGAGGCGGTCTGCTCGCTCGTCAACGGGACAATCATC
>Ga0302325_10013989_pt1 | contig 17093 bp, 15 predicted proteins | sample Palsa_T0_2_FD_201948 | JGI IMG/M metagenome (GOLD analysis project Ga0302325, IMG submission 201948) | Peat permafrost microbial communities from Stordalen Mire near Abisko, Sweden - Palsa_T0_2 | ecosystem: Environmental > Terrestrial > Soil > Palsa > Peat permafrost | place: Sweden: Abisko... | reverse complement strand
TACGCCTCGTACTCGGCGCGGCGCCTCTCCATCAGGCCAGCCGCCCACGCGGCATCCTCTTCGGCCATATGACGAACTAACACCATCTGACTCGCCTTGTGACGACGATCACAAGACCATGGCGCATTTCGAGATCTAGCGTCAAAAGCCATTCGCCCCGGTGGAGTTGAAGTGGAGTCAGTTAGTGGCCATTCGTACACCCAGACTCCGCACCCGGTCAGAGGAGCGTGCTCAGCTCGGTGTAGGCCATCCCGTGTGCTTCGGCCACCGGCTCATAGGTCACATGGCCCTCGACGACGGTGACCCCCTTAGCCAACGCCGGATCGGTCTTGGCGGCGGCGCGCCAGCCATGGGCGGCCACCTCCAGCACATAGTGCAAGGTGGCGTTGGTCAGCGCGTAGGTCGAGCTGTGGGGAACCGCGCCGGGCATGTTGGCCACGCAGTAGAAGAGCGAACCGTGAACCGTGAAGGTGGGGTTCGAGTGCGTCGTCGGGTGCGAGGACTCGAAGCACCCGCCCTGGTCGACCGAGATGTCCACGAGGACCGAGCCCGGGTTCATAGCCGCCACCAGGTCGTCGGAGACGAGCTTGGGCGCCTTGGCCCCCACCACGAGCACGGCACCGATGACGATGTCGGCGTCCACGCAGGTCTCCTCGATCGCGTGGGTGCTCGACGCGATGGTCTCCAGTGCGCCCCGGAAATGGTGGTCGACGCTGCGGAGCCGCTCGAGGTCGCGGTCGAGCACGTAGACCTCGCAGTGCAGCCCGACGGCGAGCGTGGCCGCCGCCATCCCGGCGATGCCGGCACCCAGGATGACCACCTTGGCCGACCGGACCCCCGGCACCCCGCACACCAGCACGCCACTCCCCCCGGCCGGGCGCATCAGGAAGTTGGCCCCCACGATCGGGGCCATCCGGCCGGCCACCTCGCTCATCGGAATGAGCAAGGGCAGAGAACCATCGGGGAGCTGCACCGTCTCGTAGGCGATGGCGGTGTTCCCGGCTGCGACGAGCGCATCGGTACAGGCTCGCGACGCCGCCAGGTGCAGATAGGTGAACAGCACCTGATCGCTGCGGAGGCTCAGGCGGTGGTACTCCTCCGGCACCGGTTCTTTCACCTTCAACACCAAGTCGGCCGCGGCCCACACCTCTTCGGGTTCGGCGAGGATCGTGGCCCCGGTCCGGACGAAATCCTCGTCGGGGATCGAGCATCCGGTGCCCGCTCCCTGCTCGACGTAGACGACATGCCCGGCCGCGGTCAGCTCTCTGACCCCGGCCGGGGTGATCGCGACTCGGTATTCGTCGGTCAACCGCTCCTTCGGGACGCCGACGATCACTCCCCGTTCCTCGTCTCGGTCTCCACCGGCTCTTCTTCATCCGGATCGATGCCGAACAACCCGACCGGCGCCCCCACGTCTTCGGGCACGAGGGTCATGGTGGACCGGTTCAGCACCTCGCCCCGGAAAAACGGAGGTGCGACGGATCGGTAGATCAACATGAGCACGATGCCTATCAGGATGGATCCGGCCGCGAGAAGAAAAGCTCCCCCGATCTCCCAGTGCACGCCGGGGACCCGCCAGGAGGTATAGCTGCTCCCCGTCCCCCAGTCCTGGTCGAGGCTGTAGCCCCCGATCGCCCACATGATCGCCCAGCCCACCAGCGGCAGGATGCCCTGCATGAACAGGTCCCGCGTGTTCCTGGTCAGCGTCTTTCGGTAATACCAGAAGCAGGACAGCCCGGTTAGCCCGTAGTAAAAGGCGATCATCACCCCGAGTGCGGTGACCGAGTCGACGATCACGCTTCCCTTCGAGGCGTAGTTCATCACCACGTAGAAGATGATCGACAGGCCTCCCATGACCACCGTCGACGTGGTCGGGGTGAGGAACCTCCGGTGGATCTTGGCGAAGGTCGAGGGGATCGACTTGTACACCGCCATCGACAGGGTGGTGCGGGCGGTCGGGAGGATGGTCGTCTGGGTCGACGCGGCGGCCGAGCTCAGCACCATGAGCAGCAAAAGATGGGTGAGAAAGCTTCCGAAACCGGACGAACCGAAGATGGACCCTCCGAGCACCGAGAGCACGTCGTCTTGGTGGGCCGGATTGCCGAGGCCGATCCCCTTGGTGCCGAGCCCGGCATAGGACTGGGCGGAGAGCACGACGAGCTCGTAGACGATGAGCAGGATGACCGTCGAGATCACCGCCGCACGGCCGGGCGTGACCGCCTTGTTCTCCGTTTCCTCGTTCACCGACACCGCGGTGTCCCAGCCCCAATAGATGAACAGCATCAAGGTCAACCCCTCGACCAGGGCCTTGAAGGAGCCGCCTAAGGGGTTGAACCACGACCATGCGGGGGTGAGGTGGCCGATCGGCGCGGTGCCGTTCCCCACCTTGATGAGGGCCACCACCGAGAGGATCACCAACATGGTGACCTCGATGCCGAGGAGAACCTTTTGGAAGTTCGCGGAGATCTCGATGCCGACGTAGCAGATGGCCGTCATGGCCACGATCCAGAGGATGCCGACGAGGAGCACCCAACCACTGGAGGGCTCGCCTCCGATCCCCTTGGCGTTGAACAACAAGAAGATGTACTGCCCGGCGATCTGGGCCAGGCTGGCCATGACCAAGATGTCGGCCGCCACGATCGCCCAACCCCCCATCCAGCCGGTCTTCGGACCAAAGGCGCGCGCCCCCCAGGTGAACGTGGTGCCGCAGTCGGGGTCGGCCCTGTTCAGCTCCTTGTACGCGAACGAGATCAGCAGCATCGGCACGAACGCCATGAGCGTCACGATCGGTGACTTGACCCCGATCAGGACGACCACGAACCCGAGGGTGGCGGCCAGGCTGTACGCGGGCGCGGTGGAGGCGACGCCGACCACGGTGCTGGCAATGAGCCCGAGCGCTCCCTGCTTCAATCCCTTGTCGGCCTGCTGAGCCCTCGCGGCATCAGTGGCCACCAAACCGGAAAAAACGCTCACGGCTCTCCTCCTGTGTCCGTTTTCTGTGTCCGTTCGGCCCGGGAGGCCGCTGGATGGGACCCCTTCAGACCTCGATGTTGCTCATGACGTGCTTGACCCTCGTGTAGTCCTCGAACCCGTAGACCGAGAGATCCTTGCCGTACCCGGAGTGCTTGAACCCGCCGTGGGGCATCTCGGCGACGAGTGGAATGTGGGTGTTGATCCACACGCAACCGAATTCGAGGTCCCGGGCCATCCGCATTGCCCGGCCGTGATCGCGGGTCCACACACTCGAGGCCAGGCCGTACTCGACCCCGTTGGCCCACTCGAGCGCCTCCGCCTCGCCGTCGAACCGTTGGACCGTGATCACCGGGCCGAAGATCTCCTCTTGGATCATCTCGTCGTCCTGGTGAAGCCCCGCGACCACGGTCGGCGCGAAGCAAAAACCGCGGGCGCCGACCTTCTCTCCACCGGCAGCGATCGTGGCGTGTGACGGCGTCCTCTCAAGAAACCCGGCCACCCGGGCCAACTGGTGCTCGTTGTTGAGCGGTCCGTAGTCGACGTCGGCCTGCGGATACGGACCGACGGTGGTGGCACCGGCCTGCTCCACCAGGGCATCGACCAAGTCGGGGTAGACGCCCGGGGCGGCCAGCACCCGGGTGGCTGCCGTGCAGTCCTGGCCGGCGTTGAAGTACGCCGCACCGGCGATGCCTTCTGCGGTCGGCTCCAGGTCCGCGTCGTCGAAGACGATGACCGGAGCCTTGCCTCCGAGCTCGAGGTGGACCCGCTTCAGGTCCGAGGCGGCCGCGGTGGCGACCTCGATGCCGGCGCGCACGCTCCCGGTGATCGACACCATCGCCGGAATCGGATGCGACACGAGCGCCAGGCCGGTGTCGCGGTCGCCACACACGACGTTGAACACGCCGGGCGGGAAGTGGTCGCCCAAGATCTCGGCGAGCAGCAGGGTGCTGACCGGGGTGGTGTCGGAGGGCTTCAACACCATGGTGTTCCCAGCGGCCAGCGCCGGGGCCCACTTCCACACGGCCATCATCATCGGGTAGTTCCACGGGGTGACCGCCGCACACACCCCGACCGGCTCACGTCGCACATAGGAGGTGTGTCCGGCCATGTATTCGGTTGCGGCACGGCCTTCGAGCAGGCGGGCAGCGCCGGCGAAGAACCGGATCTGATCCACCATCGGAGGGATCTCCTCGGACATGGTGAGGCCGAACGGCTTACCGGTGTTCTCGCATTCGGCCGCGACCAACTCCTCGGCACGCGCCTCGATTGCGTCGGCCACGCGGAGCAACGCCAGGCTCCGTTCCGTCGGGGTCGATCGTTTCCAGGATGAGAAGGCGTCGTCGGCTGCTTGGAGTGCCCGTCCGACGTCGGTGGCGTCGGAAAGCGGCGCCTCGGCGAAGGCCTCGCCGGTGCTCGGGTCGATGACCGCAGCGGTCGCCCCGCTTGCCGTCTCGACGTGCTCACCGCCCACGAAGTTGCGCAGTTCTCGCAGTGCCACTCCCCCGACATCCAGGCGGCTCGGCCTCATCGGCCCACCGTGACGGCCCCCAATATCGCAGAAGATTTTCCCGACCACAAAGGGATTCCGTCGTTCGGCTCGTGATCGACGTCGATCTCCCTCAACACCTAGGACTAGGGTGACTGAATCCGTCGCCATCGGAGCGATCGACAGGAGATGCGGTGGAAGCAGTAACCAACGTCCGGGCACAGGAACCCGTGGGCCCCGGGAACTCCGATGACGGTGACGACGTCGCCGACGAGACGTGGGCGGTCCCCGGAGAGGGCAACCTCCTCGACGACACCAACCGAGCCATCATCGAATCGCTCCAGCGCGACGGGCGGAGGCCCTACGCGCAGATCGCTGGCGACGTCGGCCTGTCCGAGGCGGCCGTCCGACGGCGAGTCCAGCAGCTCCGGACGAGCGGAGTCATCCAGATCGTGGCCGTGACCGACCCGCTCCAACTCGGCTTCACCCGTCAGGCCATGATCGGCATCAGCGTCGAGGGAGACGTTCGGGACGTCGCGGCCAAGATCGTTCCGCTGGCCGAGGTCGACTACGTGGTTATGTGCGCCGGTTCCTTCGACCTATTGGTCGAGGTGGTGTGCGAGGGCGATGAGCGGCTACTGCACATCTTGAACGACTCCATCCGCTCCGTTCCCGGCGTCCGCTCCACTGAGACGTTCATGTATCTGAAGTTGGCCAAGCAGACCTATACCTGGGGGACCCGATGAGTGACATAGGACCGGAGACAATCGGGGGCGACAGCACGCTCAGCGCGCGGGCACAGCGACATCTCTGGATGCACTTCACGCGACTGGGCGCCTATGACGCCGAACATGAGGTGCCGGTGATGGTGCGCGGCGAGGGCGCGTACGTCTGGGATCAGCACGGCAAGCGCTACCTCGACGGCTTGGCCGGACTCTTTACGAGCCAGATCGGCCATGGACGTACCGAGCTCGGAGAGGCGGCCTCCAAGCAGGCCTCGGAGCTCGCGTATTTTCCTTTGTGGACCTACGCCCACCCTCGCGCGGTCGACCTCGCCGAGCGGATCGCCACCCTCACGCCGGGCGACCTGAACCGGGTCTTCTTCACCACGGGTGGTTCCGAGGCGGTCGAGTCGGCATGGAAGCTGGCCCGCCAGTACTTCCGGGTGATCGGCCAACCCACCAAGACCAAGGTGATCAGCCGGGCCATCGCCTATCACGGCACGACGATGGGCGCCCTGTCGATCACCGGGATCCCGGCGCTCAAGACCCCGTTCGAGCCCCTGGTGCCGGGGTCCATCAAGGTGCCCAACACCAACTTCTACCGGGCCCCAGAACACGGCGACGACCTCGAGGCGTTCGGAATTTGGGCCGCTGACGAGATCGAGCGGGCCATCGACCGCGAGGGGCCCGAAACCGTCGCAGCGGTGTTCCTCGAGCCGGTGCAAAACGCCGGGGGTTGCTTCCCACCGCCGCCGGGGTACTTCGCCCGGGTACGCGAGATCTGCGACCGGAACGGGGTCCTGCTCGTCTCCGACGAGGTGATCTGCGCGTTCGGGCGGTTGGGGGAGTGGTTCGGTTCCATCCGTTACGACTACCAACCCGACATCATCACGGTAGCCAAGGGCCTGACCAGCGGATACGCCCCCCTCGGGGCGATGATCGCCAGCGACCGTCTGGCCGAGCCGTTCTTGCACGGCGACCGGAGCTTTACTCACGGGTTCACCTTCGCCGGGCATCCGGTCAGCTGCGCGGTGGCCATGGCCAACCTGGACGTCTTCGAGCACGACGACATCCTGGGGCACGTCCAGCGCACCAAGGACTCGTTCCGGGCCGGACTCGGCACCCTCGAAGCGCTCCCCATCGTCGGCGAGGTCCGCGGGGACGGCTTCTTCTACGGGATCGAGCTGGTCAAGAACAAGCAGACCCGGGAGTCCTTCGAGCACGACGAGGCCGAGCGGCTGTTGCGCGGGTACCTCTCCGGTGCGCTCTTCGAGGCCGGGCTGATCTGTCGGGCCGACGACCGGGGCGACCCAGTCGTCCAGCTCTCACCGCCGCTCATCTGCGGTCAGACTGAGATCGACTTCATGGTCGAGACCCTCCGCGACGTCCTCTCCGAGGCGTGGAAGCGGATCTGAGCCCGGCACCGGCCATTCGGCTCACGATCATCGAGCACGCGTGGCGCTAGGGGGAGTGTCGGCCGACGAGGCTCGATACCGCGCATTGTCGTTGTGGTGGGACGGCATCGAGGGACCGATCGCACCGAGGCCCTCACTCGAGGCCGACATCGATGTCGACGTGGCGATCGTGGGTGCCGGGTTCACCGGCCTGTGGACCGCCCTCTCCCTGCTGGCGGCCGATGGCGGCGTGCGGGTGGCGCTGCTCGAGGCCGAGGTGGCCGGCTTCGGAGCTTCGGGGCGCAACGGCGGGTGGTGCTCGGCGCTCTTTGCCGCTTCGGACTCCAGGCTCGCCCGGGACCACGGCGTCGACGCCGCGCGGGCAATGCGGCGGGCCATGCGGCGGTCCGTCGACGAGGTGGCGAAAGCGGCGGCCGCCGAGGGGATCGACTGCCACCTGGCCAAGGGTGGGACGGTCGTCGCGGCACGCAATGCCGCCCAGCTGGCTCGGGCCAAGGCCGAGGTCGCCGAGGCGCGCTCGCTCGGCTTCGGCCCGGAGGACCTGCGGTGGCTGGAGGGATCCGAGGCCGTCGAGCGGCTCGGCGCCGAAGGGGTCCTCGGGGCCACGTTCACCCCGCACTGCGCGGCCCTCGATCCGGCTCGACTCGCGCGAGGCCTCGCCGACGCCGTGGAGCGACGGGGCGCCACCCTCTACGAGCGGACCGCCGTCACTGCGATCCAGGCCGGCCATGGGTCCGATCGGCCGGTCGCGCGGACAGCTGGCGGGACGGTCCGGGCCGACGTTGTCGTGCTGGCGCTCGAGGGTTGGTCTTCGACGCTGCCGGGCCAACGCCGGGCGCTCGCGCCGCTCTACTCCCTGATGATCGCCACCCAGCCCCTGGACCGGTCGTTCTGGGGTCACGCCGGCCTGGCCAATCGCGAGACGTTCTCGGACCATCGGCACCTCATCATCTACGGCCAGCGAACCGCCGACGACCGCCTGGCGTTTGGCGGGCGCGGCGCCCCATACCACTTCTCGTCCGCGATCGAGGACCGATTCGACCGAGTCCCCCGCGTCCACGCCGCCCTCGCCGCCACGCTGGTGGAGCTGTTCCCACAGCTCCGCGACGTGGAGATCACCCATACCTGGGGCGGGCCGCTCGGCGTGCCCCGCGACTGGTGCTCCTCGGTCGGGCTCGACCGCGCCTCGGGCACGGCCTGGGCGGGCGGCTACGTCGGGGACGGGGTCTCCACGACCAATCTGGCCGGCCGGACCCTGGCCGATCTGATCCTTCGCCGGGACACCGAGTTGGTCCATCTCCCCTGGGTCGATCACCGTTCCCGGCGATGGGAGCCCGAACCGCTCCGGTGGTTGGGGATCAATGCCGCTCTGTGGGCGACCGGGGCGGCCGATCGCAGCGAGCGGCGGCGCGGGCGTCCATCGCGACTCGCGGCTCGGGTGGACCGGCTCCTCGGTCACTGACAACCTGGCGCCATGAGCGGCCCACCCAGCAAACCGGTGGCCTCGGATCATCGGGCCCGCCCCGAGCTGACCGTGCCGAGGCCCGAGGAGTCGGCGCCGGCCGACGAGATCACGATGGCCCGGGGTTGGATCACCCACCTCCGGGAGAGCGCGATCTTCAAGCTCGCCGACCTGGACTACGACCAGCTCCGGTGGCGTCCGACACCCGAGGCCAACTCGCTCGGGGTGATCGTCGTCCATCTCGGGTACTTCGAGCGGCTGTGGGTCCGGGCGATCTTCGCCGGCGAGGAGATGGACATGTCGTGGCGGTCCCACATGTTCGAGCTTCCCGACGGGTGGTCGGGCGATGACATCGTCGCCTTCTATCGGACCGAGACCGCAGCGGCCGACCGGGTCCTCGACGCGGCCCACTCCTACGACCTGGCATCGGCGGCCCCGTTCCGCCCGACCACGCTGCGCTGGGTGGTGTTCCACATGATCGAGGAGACGGCGCGCCACGCCGGCCACATGGACATCACCCGAGAGCTGCTCGACGGACGCACCGGGCGCTGAGCCTCCATGAGCGGGCACGAAACGCCCTCGGCCATCGCGCGCGCCGGGGTTGGACCGGTCCGCCGGACCAACCGAGCGCGAACGGTTGGCGCCCTCGCCCTCGCCCTCGCCATGGCGGTCGGCGTGCTGGTGAGCGCGGTGCTCTGGGGGCAACCGTCCGTCGGACCGGGGTCGCCGAGCACGACCCGGGGTGGCGCGCCACCACGGGCGCTCGAAGCCGCCATCACGGTGCCGGCCACTCCGGTTGGCCGGCAGCTGGACTGGCTGCTCGGCACCACCGCCCGGCTACCGCTCAGCGATTCGGAGATCTCCGCCCACTTCGACGAGACGTTTCTCGCCGCGGTGACCCCAACCCAGCTCAACTCCGCGCTGGCCGGGCTGGGCCCTCCCGGACCGATGACCCTCCTCGGAGTGTTCGAGGCCGGGCCAACCTCGCTCGAAGGGACCGTGGCCGTCGGGTCGTCCCGCTATTCGGTGCTGCTCAGCGTCGATCAGGCGGGGCTCATCGACGGCCTGGTCTTCCGGTCGGCCGCGCAGAGCCTCACCACTTGGTCGGCGGTCGATCGACAAATCTCCGCCATCGCCCCCCGGGTGAGCTTCTTGGCCGCTCGGGTCAGGGCCGACGGGACTTGCGCGACGGTGAACTCGATCTCAGCGGGCACCCCGCGACCGCTCGGGTCGATGTTCAAGCTCTTTGTGCTCGGCGCGCTGGCCAACGAGATACGCGACCACCGGCTCAGTTGGACCCAGAAGGTCACCGTCACCGGCGCCATCAAGGTCGGTGGCAGCGGAACGCTCCAGGACGAACCCGACGGGACCACGCTGAGCGTCGAACAGGCCGCGATCAAGATGATCTCGATCAGTGACAACACAGCCGCCGACCTGCTGTTGAGCCTCGTCGGCCGGGCCGCGGTGGAGCATCAGGTCGAGCGGTGGGCCTCCCACCCCTCTCTCGACATCCCCTTCCTCACGGTGAGCGAGCTGTTCGCCCTCAAGTACGACGACTTCCCCAAGCTGGCCGACCACTTCCTTTCGCTCGGCCCGTCGGCACGCGCGGCCTACCTGCGGTCGACGATCGACGCCGTGCCGGTCGGCGCCGAGGTGGCCGTCTCCTCACCCAGGGACGTCGACACGATCGAGTGGTTCGCCTCGCCCGATGATCTGTGCCGCGCCTTTGTCGGACTGCGATCGCTACGCGCCGAACGGGGGCTCGGCCCGATCGGCACCGTGCTGTCGGTGAACGACGGGGGCATCGATCTCAGCGCGAGCCTGTGGCCAACGGTGTGGTTCAAGGGGGGGTCCGAACCCGGCGTCCTCACCCTCGGCTACCTCGCTCGGGACAACAAGGGCCAGACGTTCGTGGTCGTGGTCATGATCGACAACCCGACCGACGCGTTCAACGAGCAGGCCACCGCCCTGCAGCTCCTGGGCGTCGTCGCGGGCGCATTCGACCTTCTCCGCTGAGGCCGGTCAGCGCCGGTCGATGATCCCCCGCACGTACGCGGCCTGCGCGGCGTGCGCGACGTCGTCGTCGATCACACTGACCAGCCGAACGCCGAGCGTCACCGGGGGATCCCAACGCGTGTCGACGATTCGGTCGAGATCGTCCTCGGACAACCCGCGCACGTACTCGAGCGTCACCTGCGCGACGGCGTCGTAGTACCCGAGCAGGTTGGCCACGTCCGCCCGCACCACCGCCACCTGATCGGAACGGTGCCCGTACCCGTTGTCGGTCACCGGGAGAGGCAGGCCGAAGCGTTCGTTCCACCCGGCCGACGTCCAAACCTGCTCGGTCCCGATGAGGGGCGCGACATGATCGTCTTGGACCCGGGTCAGGTGCCAAACCAACCAGGCGATCGAGTTCGCCCCTTCGTCCACCCGGAAGGTGAGCTCATCGGCGGTCAGCCCCTCGAGCACCTCGTGCACAATGGCGCCGATCCGCCCGTACGCGTCGGCCAGCAGGTCAGCACTGTTCATATCGTTGTCTCCTGTTCATCGTCGTCGCTAGGTCAGGGTCCTTGCGCGCCGCTTGGCCGTGCCGGCCTCCTGGCGAGGCATCTTCTGGTCGGTCGGGATCACCATCGGCTCGGGGGGACTCAAGAACGCGACGAGATTGGTGGGCGTCGGGCAGGCGGCCGGCAGGTCGAGCGGGGTCGCCGGCAGCGACGAACGGGAGTCGTTCGGTGAGGAGAACCCGAGGGTCGACGTCAGGTCGCCGACAACTCGGCGACGCCACGCGGTCAGGTTGGGCGCAACGACGTCAAAGCGCTCCTCCAAGAACCGCAGCGTCGAGGTGTGATCGAGCGGCGTCGAATCCACCCAGCCACCGGCGGAGAACGGCGACACCACCGTCATCGGAACCCGAAAGCCGAGGCCGATCGGACCGTCGATCCCCTCCGCATCGGTCGGCAAGTGGGAGCCTGTCAGGTACTCACCGGCGGTGCCGGGCGGTGCCGTCGGCGGGACCACGTGGTCGAAGAACCCGCCGTTCTCGTCGTAGTTGATGAAAAGGACGGTCTTCGACCACACCTTGGGGTTCGACTGGAGCGTCTTGACGACCTGGTGCGACATCCACTCGCCGGCCGCCGGCGAACCGTTGGGGTGCTCGGAGTACGCCACCGGGGGCACGATCCACGAGACCGCAGGCAGGGTGTCGTTCTTGACGTCTGCGACGAACTCACCGGGCCAGCTTGGCAGGACCGCCTTCTGGTAGAGGGTCGAGGTCGGGTTGTTGAACACGCTCTTGAAGAAGAGCATCGGATTGAATCCGGCAGCCAGGGTCATCAGCTCGACCGAGCCGCTGGTGGCCAATCCGGGTGGCTGATAGATCTTCCAGGACACCCCCTTGTCCTCAAGCACCTCGGGCATGGTGTCCCAGAGCAGGGTGCCGAAGAGCTCGGGCGCGGTGGACGATCCCGGCGTCACGAGAATCGGCCCGCCTCCGGTGCCGGCCGGGTCGATCGAGGCGGTCAAGAAGTAGAGCCGATTGGGCGTGGTCGGCCCGAGCATCGAGCAGTAGTAGTTGTCGCAGATCGTGTAGGCGTCGGCCAGCGCGAAGTAGAAGGCCAACTGCTGGCGGGTGAAGTACCCCATGACGATCGGCGCGTTCACAATGCCGTCGTTGGCCGGCTCCGAGTGGACCGACACGAAGTGGGCGTTGGTTCCGTCACCCATGCTCTCGTGTTGGGGCGCCCATTCGTGGGTTGGGATGGCGTTGCTGCCCGCGCACAGCTGGGCGGTGGCCGAGGCCAGATTGAACGGCAGGAGGGTGGTAGCGCCATGGCGGCCGACCGGCCATGCCTGCTCGAAGGCGGCGCTGTGAGCGTCGAACCCGTTCACTCCTGGATAGGTCCCGAAGTAGTGGTCGAACGACCGATTCTCCTGCATCAAGAAGACGACGTGCTCGACCGCACCGAGGTCGCTCCCGGCCGCCTTGACCTTCGCCGCACCGGCGGGTGCCGACCCCATCGTCTCCATGAGGCCCGCCCCGGCCAGCCCGAGTCCGCCGGCCAGGAAGCGTCGGCGCGAAATCCGCGCCTCCTGATCTGCGTTTGGCACCCGAACCCTCACCCTCCGGGCCACCCGCGGTGGCGTCGGCTCGGACACTAGACGTGAGCCGGTGCCGCGCGATCGCGCCTCGTTGTTCCCTAGCTGGGGCGTTCCGGCGGACCCTCCTGGGGGCCGACGACCGGAACGAACGTGGCCACGTAGCGCTCGAAGCGCTCCCTCCACAGGTCGTCGCGGATCGTCCGCCCGCAGAGATGCTCCAAGCAGACGTCCCACCCGGCCGCGTTGCGCGCCGCGATCTTCTGATCGAGCTCATCGGTGAACACGAGCCGGGTCCCACCGTCAACCTCGGAGAGCACGAACCGAAGCGTCTCGTCCCCCCAGGTGAAGGAGAGCGTCGCGGGTTCGTCACATTCGAGGACGGTGCCGGAGAGATCGTGCCACTCCCCTTCTCGGAACACGAAGCGTAACGACGCGCCGACCCGCCACCCGTCGGTCACGATGTCGCAGGGGAACCAGGAGTTGAGCTCCTCGCGATCGGTCAACGCGCGCCAGACGGCCGAGGGCGGCCGCGGCAGGAGGCGCTCGAATCGGATCACCGGCCCGGTCGGCCCCAACACCAGCTCGGCGTCGTCCATCAATCTGAACCCCTGGCCAGATGGCGCTCGAGCGCGTCCAGACGCCCGGCCCACAACGAGCGATAGGGCGCCAACCAGGCGTCGAGCTCGACCAACGGTTCGGGCCGGATGCGATAGAAGCGCCGCTGGGCATCCGCTCGCACGTCGAGGAGGCCGGCGTCCTTCAACACGCGCAGGTGCTTGGACACGGCCGGCTGGCTCAAGTGCATGCGTGCCACCAGCTCGCCCACCGGACGCTCTCCGTCGCGCAACAGGTCGAGGATCAGTCGCCGGTTGGGTTCCGCCAGCACTTCGATGGCTTGGGTGTGGCTCACCCACAGAGAATAGCTCAGTGGTTATATGCCTGTATAGCCATGGTCAAGGGCTCCACCAGCTCGCGCTTGTGACCTCGTAATTTTCCGGCAGGGCGGCATGCCGCCCGTCCCGGCTCTTGGCAACGCAGCGCGCGGCTCGATGCGCACGGGCCCGACGAAGGGAACCGATGAGCCCAGGCCGCGACCCCGATCGCTGGAAGGACAGACGGGTCCTCGCAGCCGCGCTGGGGCTCACGGTGGCGATCTTGCCGGTGGCGTGCTCGGTCGGCGCCGTTCTGGTCGTCCAACGACTGGTCACCGCCCCCGACACCGTGGTCGGTTTCGCAATCTGGTGGCTGGCCACCCTGGGTTTCTGCGCGATCGTGTTCTTCGCAACCGAGCGGGCGGCTAGGCGGCTCCTGCCGCTGGCGGTCCTCCTCAAGATGGGCATGGCCTTCCCTGGCCGGGCCCCGAAGCGGCTCGCGGTGGCCCGCCGTGCCGGAAGCGTGCGCGACCTCCATCGCCGCGTCGAGGAGGCCCGAATCCGCGGGCTGGCCGACGAACCCACGGTTGCCGCCGAGAAGATCGTGACCCTGGCCGCGACCCTCAGCGCGCATGACCGGACCACCCGCGGGCACGCCGAGCGGGTCCGAGCGCTCACCGACATGATGGCCGAGGAGCTCGACCTTCCCCAGGCCCACCGCGACCGCCTCCGCTGGTCGTCGCTTCTGCACGACATCGGCAAGCTCGCCGTGCACCCCGACATCTTGAACAAGGACGGGGAGCTCAGCGATGCCGAGTGGGAGATCATCCGGCGTCACCCGCTTGAAGGAGCGCGTCTCACCGCGCCGATCGCCGGGTGGTTGGGCGAATGGGCGAACACGATCGCCGAACATCACGAGCGCTTCGACGGCCGCGGCTACCCCTATGGCCTCGCTGGTCGACAGATCTCGCTCGGCGGCCGCATCGTCGCGGTGGCCGACTCCTATGACGTCATGACGTCGGTGCGCTCGTACAAGAGACCGATGGCGCCAGAGAAGGCCCGTCAAGAGCTGGCCGAGTGTGCCGGCACGCAGTTCGACCCCGACGCGGTGCGGGCGTTCCTGGCCGTGTCCATCTGGCGGCTTCGGCTCGCCGCGCCGTTCTCTTGGCTCGGTTCCCTCTGGTCCACCAAGGCGGTCGGTGCCGTGGCACGCGTCGGATCCTTGACCGGGCATTCGGTGATCGCCGGGGCACTGGCCGGGATCGGGGTCCTCGGCCTCACTGCGCTGACCCCGTTGGCCCACGCCACCCCGAAGACCTCCTCCACGACGATCGCCGGGGTGGCGCACGGTCCGGCCGGCTCGTCGGCCAGCGGGAGCGGCTCGTCGGCCAGCGGGAGCGGCTCGTCGGCCAGCGGGAGCGGCTCGTCGGCCAGCGGCACGGCAACCAAGGGATTGGCCGCGGCCGGCTCCGGCTCGACCACCACCACGTCGGGAAGTTCGGGGACAACCTCGGGGGGTTCGGGAGCCAAATCCGGCGGCTCGGGCACGGCCACCACCACGACAACGACAAAGACCTCGACGACCACGAAGACCACCACGAAGACCACCACGCCGACCACGCCGACCCCGACAACCACGACAACCCCGACAACCACGACAACCACGGCAACCGCTCCAGCCGCCACCACCACAACGACGGCACCGTTCCCCGATCCGCCCACCGGGCTCACCGCGAGCGCGACGTGCCAGGTGATCGTGCTGGCACCCGAGGTGAGGCTGTCATGGACGGCCAGCCACAGCTCGTTTGTGACCTCCTACACGATCCTGCGAAAGAGCGGTGGGGGTGCCTACGGCGAGGTGACCGAGGTGTCGGCGGCCACGACGACCTATGCCGACACCTCCGTGACGGGTCTCGGCACGACCTACACCTATGAGGTCCAGGCCAACGCGCCCGGGGGGGCCGCCACCAGCACCGCCATTTCGGCGACCACCCCGACCCTCTGTGTGTGAACGGTCACGAGCCGGCCCGCGCGGCGGGCTGCGGCGGGCCGAGAGGTCCTAAAGTCGAGAGCATGCGCCTCGCCTTCAAGACCTCACCACAGCACACGACCTGGTCCGACATGCTCGACGTCTGGCGAGCTGGCGATGAGATCGACGCCTTCGAGTCGGGCTGGACCTTCGACCACTTCTATCCGATCTTCTCGGACCCAGACGGCCCGTGCCTCGAGGGTTGGTTGACCCTCACCGCGCTTGCCCAGGCGACCTCCCGGGTCCGCCTGGGCGTGCTGGTCACCGGTATCCACTACCGACACCCGGCGGTCCTCGCCAAGATGGCCACCACGCTCGACATCATCTCGGACGGCCGCCTGGATCTCGGGATCGGGGCCGGGTGGAACGAGCAGGAGTCGGGCGCCTACGGCATCCCCCTCGGCACGCCACGCGAGCGCAGCGATCGCTTCGAGGAGGCGTGTGAGGTGCTGACCGGCCTGCTGTCGCAGGAGCACACGACCTTCGCGGGCCAGTACTACACGCTGACAGACGCGCGCTCTGAACCCAAGGGTCCCCAGCTGCCCCACGTCCCGATCTGCATCGGCGGGAGCGGCGAGAAGCGCACGCTGCGCACCGCGGCGCGCTTCGCGCAGCACTGGAACTTCGTCGGGGGAACGGTCGAGGAGTTCAAGCACAAGGTCGAGGTGCTCCACCAGCACTGCGCGGACGTCGGACGCGACCCGAGCGAGATCATGATCTCGAGCCACGTTCGGCCCGGCCCCGACGGCGATCCCGGGCCGGCGGTCGAGCAGGCCGCCGAGATGGCCGAGTTCGGGCTCGACCTGGCCATCGTGACGCTCCCGACCCCGCATCGCGCCAAGACGCTCGAACCCATCGCGAAGGCCTTCGCGCAACTGGGCTGAACGCCGGCCATGTGCGGCCGGTTCTCCCTCTACGAGCCGTCCGAGCGTCTGGCCCGGATCTTTGCCGTCGATGAGGTGTCCGGCGGCCAGCCCGAGGCGCAATTCAACGTCGCCCCGTCCCAGCAGATCTTCGCGGTGGCCTGCTCGCGCGACGGAAACACGCGACGGCTCGGCACGCTGCGCTGGGGTCTCGTTCCCGGCTGGGCCAAGGACCCCTCGGTCGGGAACCGCCTCATCAACGCGCGGGCCGAGACGGTGTCCAGCGCGCCGTCGTTCCGGCGGGCGTTCGATACCCGGCGGTGTCTCGTTCCGGCCAACGGGTTCTTCGAGTGGCGCCGGGACCCCGGACCGAAGAAGACCCGGGGGCACCCCTTCTTCGCCCGCCCCGACGACGGGTCGTTGCTCGCGCTCGGGGGGATCTGGGAGGTGTGGCACGGACCCGATGACCAGGTGCTGCGCACCGTGGCCATCATCACCACGATCGCCAACGCCGAACTGGCGCCGGTGCACGACCGGATGCCGGTCATCGTCGAGCCCGACGACTGGGCCCGCTGGCTGGCCCCCGAGCCACTCGACCCGGCCGCCGCCGGCGCCCTGCTCCGGGCCGCGCCGGACGATCGCCTGGCCCTGATGGAGGTGGCCGATCTGGTGAACGACCCCAAGCACGACGGGCCGGAGCTGATCGAGCCGCGTGCCGACCCCGGGTAGGAGGGCCGATTAAGAGAAGTCCCGCGACGTCGTCGGGGCGGCCAGGGGCAGCGGGCGGATCCGCTCCGCCACCACGTTCACCACCCCGTGGGAGGACTCGACGGTCCCCCTGATCATGAGGGCCGGCGCCCCCTGGGCCACCCGGCGGTGGCGGGCCCACACCCCGACCGAGCAGACCACGTTCACCAGGCCGGTCTCGTCCTCCAGGTTGACAAAGGTGATCCCCCGCGCCGTCTCGGGCCGTTGGCGGTGCGTCACCACGCCGGCCACGGTGACCCGGGTCCCGTCGGTGACGGTGGCCAGCCCGGCGGCGGTGACGACGCCCAGGCGGTCGAGCTCGTCGCGGACGAGCTCGGTGAGCGAGGAGTCGACCGACAGCCCGGTCGCCCACAGGTCGGCCACGGTCTCTTCGACCCGGTCCATCGGTGGCAGCGGCGGGGG
>Ga0302325_10013988_pt1 | contig 17093 bp, 15 predicted proteins | sample Palsa_T0_2_FD_201948 | JGI IMG/M metagenome (GOLD analysis project Ga0302325, IMG submission 201948) | Peat permafrost microbial communities from Stordalen Mire near Abisko, Sweden - Palsa_T0_2 | ecosystem: Environmental > Terrestrial > Soil > Palsa > Peat permafrost | place: Sweden: Abisko... | reverse complement strand
TAAAGTACTGCTGCACCCCGCCAACCACACAACCGGCATAGCCGGGTATACAGACAAAATTGATCGTCGTATCATACGTAACGAAATTATGCGTCTCTCCACTCGCCACCACCACGGTCGTACTCGAAGTCACCGTATCCTGACCATTGTCAATCACCGCGTAGGAAAATACATAGGTCCCGGTGGTCAGCCCGCTCAGGTGCGCAGTAGGCGCAGACTGCAAATCAAACCCGGCTGTATTCGGGCCCGACACCTGACTCCAGGTAGTGCTCAGGATCGTCCCGTTTGTTGTCAAGGTACCGGTCAGGGTGGCCGTTGTGCCGGTAATATTCTGATTGCCACCCGCGTTACAAGTCGTGGTCACGCTGGGTATAGCGCATCCGGCATCCCCGCAGGTGCTGTCGCCTGGCGCTATCTTGCAAATGGGACAGGTGATGGGTGTCACCGCTGTGAGCGTCAACGGGTTCATGACCGTTGGATATACTACGTCCATTGCGTTCGGATAGACCGCTGCCTGACCAGATGAGCAGGGTACCTGGCCATTGCCCAGCACGCCTCCTTTGTTCCGCCCCCACGAAAGGAGTTGCCCATTGGTTCGCCTGGCCTGCACATTAAAACCAAAATTATTGGTCACAAACACCGTATCAAAATCGCTGTATCCGGTAATTCTTACCGGATGCCGAACAAGCAAAGTGCCTGTCACGAAATTCCATGCAAACGGGGGGCTCGTTTGACGGTAATTCAGCTCGTGCCCGTTGCCGACCGATCCCTGTGAGTTATCGCCCCATGACCACAAAGTACCGTCCGTACAACGGGCGACGGTTACATTCTGATTCGTTTTTATTTCCGCAATCGGTGCCGATAAATACGCCACAACACTATCTTTTAAATCTGTAGCGCTATTTAGTACGGTACCGCTGCCCGTCGTGGGATTCCCCCAGTTGCCCATGTAGCTGCCAAACGTTCCCCAGCCGAACAGGTGGCCATCACTACGAAGTGCATAATTGTAAGATATCGGCCCCGCAATCTGCACAATGCCTGTGAGGCCGGGGACTTGCTGCAGGGACGCATAAAGATTACCGCTCATGGTGAATCCGTAATCGGTAGTAAAGTTGGCCTTGCCAACTGTCCAGACCGTACTATCGGTCATGAGTATCATGATGCGCTGCCCACCGATAATTTGCTTCGGTATCCGACCACCTGGGATCGGCACTTGCCGCGGGCGGCTGACAATACTGTCAACCCCGATACCATCGGTACCGTTCCCGCGCATGCCATTGATACCTGATCCGCACATCCACAACGTACCATCTGTTTTGATCGCATACCAGCCCTGTGAATAATTCGAGGTATAATACGAGGCAAAGAGATTGATATTTGTAAAAGCATTTCCCGAACTGTCTGTCGCTACCTTAACACCATAATAATTCACCGTCGTATTGCCCTGCCCGAGCTGGCCCTGACTGTTGTCACCTGCCAGCCATAAACCACCGGACGAGTCAATGGCGGCAATATTATGTAAACCACCAAAAGTGGCTTTATACGTCAGATTCGCGGGACTCGTAACGACCTGATATGGCAAACCTGCTGTGCCGGCAAATCCATTGCCGATCAATGCCAGACTTCCAAGTCCGTACCAATGACCTGAACCATTCAGGTAAGACATGGCATACTCGCCTGAACCGACCAATATGAGTCCGGTCTGACCGAAAGCACTTTGCGAAAAAAAAGCCAGGAACAATAAGACCAGCGAATGTAAAGTTCTGCTTTTCATCTTGAGAAGATTTTATAGTCAAGAACAATGGAATAATTTAAAAACGGGAGCTCTTGCGGGCTCCCGTTTTTTTATGAGTCGATCAGTACCCTAGAAACGGACCAGTTGTTTCGTTGCGTGATAGCCTGACATCGCCACCTTAATGAAATAGATACCCTTTGCCAGCCTTCCTACTGGCAGTTGCTGCAGGAAGTAAGCGTCCGGTTTGGAGAATTGGTAAGTTTGGACCACCACTCCGGCTTCATTGATGAGCGTGACCGAGACCTTTCCGGTCAATGCATTCCTGAACGTCAGCATGACATCCTGTTGGGAAACGGGGTTCGGGTAAATCATCAGCGGCATGCCTCCCGCCGTGTCAGTCGTCGCCACTATCAGTGCGCTCTGAGCACTATCGATATTATGGGATATAGCCAGCGTATCTGTGCCCGGTCCGACCAGTGTCGTATCCCCCTGCCGCAAGGCCCACTGGAAGATATTCGTTCCTGTAGTAGGATCGTACCGGTAGGTGCCCATCGTATTGACATGCGGACTCACCGTCGTAATAAAGGTATTCCCGTAAGGCACCGTGTCCGTCCAGTTCGTAACTGATGGATTATACAGGCTGTCATAAGAGCCATCGTTACCACCACCGGCCTTTTCATGGGAGTAATAGGCGGACCCCGACACAGAATCATTCATGTTCTCGCTGATCTGCCAGATATCCCGGTCAGTATTCGAGCCTTCCAGGCCAAAGAATTTACCGCCGTATTTTTGGGCCCAGTAGCCAAAGGCGTTCGGGTAGCCGATCGTGCTCACCCCGTAATTGGTCGCAGGATTGACCCCTTCCAGGTCGGTCAGGCTTCGGACATTCGCCATATTGTGCTCGTCACCGGCTGTCGCCTGGAACCAGAGATACCAGCCCAAACTGGTGAAACCGGTTTGTGTTCCCATCAGATGGATCGAATGGGCACGGGGATGGAAATATTTGATCAGCGTATCCATCAGCGGTTGCACGTTGAAAGGCCGCACATTGGCCGAGGTGGCAATCACCGTGATCAGCAGCGGATAATGCTTGCCATTCTCCAGCGTGACTGATCCGTCCCAGCCATTTTTCAGCCAGTAGTGCGGACCATACCGCGTAAGCCAGCTGGTATCCGTTTCCGCAGAGTCCGTAGGTACTGTCAGGATCAGCGGGCGGCTTGCGGTATCGGCATTGCCGGTCGTGAAATAGTTCACCGGCCGGCTGATCCGGAGTGTAAAGTACTGCTGCACCCCGCCAACCACACAACCGGCATAGCCGGGTATACAGACAAAATTGATCGTCGTATCATACGTAACGAAATTATGCGTCTCTCCTTTGAAGGACGTGTCCCCCACATGGACCTGCATCGTATCCGACACCATCCTGCCGCGGCTGTCGGTGAGCGTCAGCCGGAAACTGTAATTGCCTGTCGTCAGCCCTGTAATAGTCGTTCGGGCGGAATCCGGCGAGACGATCGTGGCTCCAGTCCCGCTGACGGTGGTCCAGTCATAGCCCGTAATCGTGCCTGCCGAGTCAACTCCCGAACCCACGACATGGATGCTGTCCTGCGGGTAATAGATTGTCCGGTCCGGTCCTGCATTCGCGGTAAAGACCGTATCCGTCGAACCGCCGCCTACCAGCGTGGTATCCCCCTGCCGTATCATCCACTGGAACACATTGGTGCCGGTGGCAGGATTATAGACATAGTCGCCGGCGGTATTGGCCGCGACAGTGGGATTCGTGGTGATCATGTGGTTTCCATAGGGCGTGGTGATATTCTGCCAGTTGGTAGTATCAGGGCTGTAGAAGTCATTCCAGCAGCAGTGAGCACCACCATCGTCATTTTCCCAAACAAAGTATGCCGATCCAGGTACCGAATCATTCATGTTCTGCGACATTTGATATCCGCTACGGGTAAGGTCAGTCGTTCCCATTAAACAAAAAGCTTTGCCTCCATATGCTTTAGCCCAGTGACCAAAAGCATTCGGCCAGGTTTCCAATGTTCCGCAGTTGAGGGAAATAGTGGATATAGGCGATTCACCTTCCAGGTTCACAAAAGACCTGATATGGGCCATGTTCTTTTCATTGCCGGTCGTCTCGCAATATTCCATATACCAGCCAAAAACCTCTACGCCGCCGCTTAGACCTGCCATCCCCACCGATCGGGGATGAAATTCCTTGAACAGGCTGTCCAAAAGTTGCTGGACCATCGTCGGTCTGGTATTCACATCCCATTGCTGGACAGTAACCAAGAGAGGATAGTGAGTGCCATTCCCCAATTGAACCGACCCATTCCAGCCATTTGCCAGCCAGTAATGCGGACCGTAGTGATTGATAAAGCTGGTGGAATCATTCACTTCTCCATCCCCTTGCATGGTCAGGAGCATCGGGCGGCTGGCGGTATCGGGATTACCGGCAGTAAAATAATTCACCGGGCGTGTGATGCGCACCACCCAGTTGAGGCCAATGCCTGCCGAATCGCAACCGTCATACGTATTACATAGACACTTGTAAGGAATAATAGTATCATAGGTAACCATGTTATGGGTCTCGGACTGGCCGAAGGCCATTTGGGAGAAAAAGACGAAGGCCAAAAACACGAGGATTGGTAAAGGTCTGCTTTGCATCGTGATAAAATTTATAGTTAAAAAGTAGTGACGATTTCCAGGTCCGACGGCATTCGTCGTCAGACGCCTGGCTTATAGCCAAAAGAAGATAGGGTCGGAAGACAACCCAGTAAAATGGAATTGAATTGGAATGCAGAAAATACTAAGCAGAGATCTTAACCAGGGCACTATGATGGAAAAACGATTGCCGAGTACGGCTATGTATAGTTTAAATGTAATTTCAAGATAGGATTTTTTTCATTAATATTTTTAAAATATTCTTCGAATCAAAGACACATGTCAAAAGATTGGATTGATGAATAGCACGTTTATAGTTCAGAATGACACGACCATAGTTGAAAATGACACGACCAGACACTAGCCACCTCACCACAAAGTACCCATCAAAAAGGATGCTTCATGGGTAATACTATTGTAGAGCTATCGAATATCGATAAGCCCATGGGGAACATGGCCATCAAGCGATTGAAAAAAATGAAACAGCTCTTTCATGATCTAATAAAAAAAGGACAACAAGCAGGACAACTACAATCTAAGGAGGCCCCTACCGTCATTGCGCGTTACCTGATCACGATGTGGAATGGCCTCAATATCACCCGACGCATGTATCCGGATCCTGATTGCCTGCTGCCGCTGATTGAAATGCAGCTATCCATTCTGAAATAATTTTTTTTTCAAATTATGTATTAATTAGTACATAGTATAAATCAGGGTTGTTTCGATGTTGAATAAATAAGTTCTTTGAAATTATTGTCTGTATTGAGTTTCAGCGGATTTTGGAATGGAAACGATTTGAAAATCGCCAAAAATTTCCTTTTTTCAAAGTATTGATTATCAATACATATGAATCAAGGCAAATACGTCTTCTCTCAACTGATGGAGCTCGTCTCTCATAAAGTCTTTAACGCTTACGTTAATCGCTACAAAGTCGACTATAAATCCAAACAGTTTTCCTGCTGGAAGCAATTTTTATGCATGGCTTTTGGCCAACTCACTCACCGTGAAAGCCTATCCGATACTATTTTATGCCTGCGAGCTAACGCCGGCAAATTGTATCACTTGGGTATTGGTCAAGCGATTGCAAAAAGTACGTTATCAAATGCGAACGAGAGCCGGGATTCGAGGATCTTTGCACTTGGTAGGATCAAAAAATTCCCCGTACAGCTGCGGGCGTTTAGTGTTTGTCAAGAAATTGAACCAGCAGCAGGAAGCCGAGACACAATACCACGAGTTGCTCCAATCCTTTAAAAAAACGTATGGCAATGCACTCACTCAGCATTTGGGGAAATTTCGACAAGAACGGGTAGACAGTACTTTAAAAGGCGCAGTATACATTTCCTTAAGCGATGCCTATCCATTTGATTCGGCAGAACAAACCGAATGGAAGCGCGAAAAATACATTACGCTGCGACTTGATTATATCCCCGAAAATGGTCTTATTTTTCTGCTTGTAAATGAATACGCAACTAATGCGATATTTAGGCCGACCGCCAACCTATTTGCCGCTTCGGAATATGACGAAGAGTTTACTAAAGATTTCAAGGAATTTGACCGCAGGAATGGATTCAAAAGGTTAAAGTTTGGCATGTCACGTAGCGTTGTTGGGTCGATAGTTAAACTCAAACAACCGCATCCTACAGGAGATTATGAAATCGCTAATGAGGAGTATCGCCACTGGTATGATTTAGAATTTAACTCCTGTGATCTAGGGTTTAGCAAGAAAGATAAATTAGTTGACGTATCTCTTTTTAAAATCGACTTCTCAAACGACGATTACAATAGGCTGCTAAAAGACATGAGTGAGTTATTGGGAACCCCAACCAATTTTAAAGAAATCTCGAATGGTAGCGAATTTACGCGATGGAAAGGGAAGAAAATTCAATTAATTGTCTTACGCGGTAACGATGATACCATAACCGTAGATATAAACTGTCCCGATATCGACGACTCTTCGCCTAGTGACAAGTTGTATTGACAAACATTAAAGAATGGGCCGGATAATATCGCTGGAAGACAATCTGAATGTGGTATATACTGAATCGGCAAAGAAAATCTTACCGTTTACCATCGCCTTATATATTCCTGCCCCTGAAAAGAAGTCAATAGAACATCTTGGAAGTGGAGTCCTGTTACGTCGCAATAACGATTACTTTTTGGTCACTGCCGGGCATTGCATGAAACAAGATAATAAAATTATCTATAGCGGAATTTTGGATGGTCGCGACTTTGTGAAGTTGCAGGGAGCCGCAATGGTCGAACAAGGCTTTGAAAAAAAATTTGATATCGGGATTTTAAGGTTAGATGAGCAGTCTAAAAATGCATGTTTGCGAAATAATCAATTTGTTAACGACTGGGATCTCATGAACAATAGTAACATACCGTATAAAACTGAATACCTGGTGGGCGGATATCCCAATTCTAAGGTCTCTGTTGACCATAAAGCAAAAGTGGTTAAAAAAGAATTCATGCCCTATTTGTGCCAGTCTTCGGAAGAAAAGCTGTATCGCAAACTATCTTTTCAGCAAAGCCAAAACTTGTTACTCCAATATGATCGACGGAGAAGTACACTTTTGGGGTCAGGTCAAATGAGCATTAGCTCATACCCAAAAGGACTAAGTGGCTGCGGTGTTTGGTACATTCCCGATTATTTTGTCCAGGACCTGCAAAACATCTCACCCTATCTCTCGGGTATAATAATCGAATACCATCAAAATTATCGGACACTGGTTGCTACGAAAATTGAGCCGATAGACATACTTTTGAAAGGGATGTCCACATAGTAATTGATTTTATATACCGCAAGAACTGCGACCAATAAAAAAACTTTCCGAAATGTGTCCGAACAGCTCCTAATTAATTGAAAATCAAGTTAAAAAAGTCGGGAAGACAGGATTAGCTACGCTGATCCTGGCTCCCTCCTGCTTACCCAAAAAGCCCTATCCCGACTTCGACGGGACCGTTGTGTTTCTTCGTCCGCTTTGGAGAGCAAGCTCTCCCCGCTACCGAAAAAACAAAACCCGCAGCTTCGCTGCGGGCTTCTTGTCAGTCGGGAAGACAGGATTCGAACCTCTTAACTTCGCCGAGCCTATACCACTTAAGATTAACTTATATTAACTTGATAATTAAGTTATAATGGGTTTTAGAGTAAAATCCTTTCCTCGTTTAACCGGTGAAAGAAAGGAAAAACTGTCCGAAATATGTCCGAGATTTCTGTCCGAAATTCCCTAACTTCGGGTTATGGCATTCATAAACTTCTACCTCGATAAACCTTTCCTGCCTTCCATTCCACAGGAGCAGTTGAAAGAAGTGATAGCCGAATCCAAACGGCTTAAAAAGCACTACCCGAAATCTATCCTCAATTCCAAGCCGACCACCCTTTATCTATTCTTGACATACGAGCGCGGGCAAAGGATTAAGGCCCGGACGACAATTAAGGTTTTACCCGAACATTGGGATTTCAACAAAGGGAAATATAAAGCCATTCTCAAAGGCAGCTTAGAGCTGAACAATGAATTGGATTCCCTTGCCAATAGTCTTTTAAAGCAATACAGCAAGCTCAAAGATGAAAGGGAAACGCTGGACGAAGCGGAAGTCCGCGCTTTGCTGGAAGGTCAAATAGTCGGCAATTCGCCGGTAAAACGCAATTCGTTGGACTACGCGAAATCAGAATTTGAGACGACCAAACAGCAGATCCTTACCCCCGGCACCCTGAAGGAATATCGGACTGTATTCAAGAGTCTTGATGACTTCCAGAAGAAAGAAGGCAAGACGCTAACGTTTGGCAGTTTCAACCAGGCATTTTTTGACCGGTATGAAAAGTTTCTGGTCAGCAAAGACCATCCCTTTCTCACCGAAGATGAACCCAAGCGGGGGCTATTCAATGACACGATCTTCAAATACTGCGCTACGCTGAAATCCTTCCTGCAATGGAGCTACGAAAGCGGCTTTCATCATAATCCGGCTGCTTTCACCAATATTAAAACCCAGATCAAAAGGAAAGCTAAGAACGAGATCGTGGCGCTCACCGAGGATGAAATATTCCAGATCTTGCACAAAGACCTTAGTGCTCAACCTCGCCTGGAAAAGGTCCGGGATCTGTTTTGCTTTGGTTGTTTCACCGGCCAGCGATTCTCCGATATCATGCGATTCAGTAAGGATGACTTTGACGGAAAGAAGTGGGATTTCATGTCTATTAAGGTGAAGAAAAGAGTTATTGTACCCTTCACGGGCTTTATTTATAATGCGCTGCCGATCCTGAAAAAATACAATTATTGCTTGCCTGTAATCTCCAACCAGAAATTTAACGAATATCTCAAAGATGTTGGAAAAATTGCCGAAATTGATTACCCGGTCAGGATCATTCGGTTTAGTGGAGTGAAAGAAGTGCAGATCCGCCAGCCAAAATATGAATTCATGTCTTCTCATATGGCCAGGAGAACATTTGTTACTTTGATGCTTGAAAAGGGAGTGCCGATCACCGTCATTCAAAAGATTACTCAACATACCGATCTCCGGATGCTGATGAAATACGAAAGCCATACCGAGAACGCTCTATTTGAAAGCTTAAAAAAGACTTAGCCTATGTTTAGAGATTATCTCATGAACAAAATGCTATTACGGAATATCGGCCTGATATACGGTGAAATCAACAATTATTCCAAGCAGCCTGGGCATTTTACTCCGTACTTTCAATTCGAAGTTGGTCCCTATAGGGACGATTTCATTTTGTATTTTCCGAAGCTCCCAAACGCCATTTTATATTACAACAGTATCTTTCTGAAACTTTGGGCATACAAACCGCAGGATTCGGTTAAGTACATAGAGTCTCATTACAATTTATATCCTGACAAGAATGATTTCCTCTTATTCCTCAAGCGCGAGCTGCAGCACCGCACGGCTCAGCTAAGAAAAGGCAGTAATAAAGAATCCATTTCTTCAATCTGCCTGGATTGGGTTAACGAAAAAATAGCAAGACAAAAGGACGAGCAGAAGATTGCAACTTATAACCAATTTATCCGGCAAGACTTCACCGTCATAGTCAAAAACGAGCTACAACAAGTTCTTCCTCCAAATACCTCGCCCGCCCAAATGCCTCTTGATCAGTTGACTGACGCAATTGCCAGGAACCTGGAAGCCAAAGCCTCGGCTATACTCGATAATACTGAAACCAAGATTATGGAGCTGGCGGACAAATATGAGATCGGCGAAATCCAACTGACCAACCAGGAAAGGGCGGAAAAACTGATCGCCCTATTTCTATGCCTAAAAAACCTGACCGGAAAGCCCAATCGCCGAAACAAAACCGGTGAATACCTCTTTTCGGCTATGGACCTAAATGACATAGCTAACATCCTCCGGCTGCACTTTATCCCCTGGAAGGGTCAAAAGCTTGACTCTGTAGCAAAACGGATTTATGCCGTAAATGCGACCTATAAAACGGATGACCCTGACCTCCGAGAACTAAGCAAAGCACTTCAAAAGTACTTTTTTCAATAACTAGCATCAGAATGACGGTTAGACTCCCTAAGTCCAGCACCGCAAGAAACTAATTCGAATATTTGCCCTTTTCCTTTGAAATAGCAACCAACCACTCTCTATACATTTTCTCCGGCATTTCCTTGTAACCCAAGTCTAAAGCATGCACGTATAAATTCTCCATCTCCAAATATATTTTAGTTGCCAAGTCGAAATTCTCGTTCTTATAATTCAGATACATTTTTTTTAAAGTTTCCGCTTTATAAATAATGGCATTGATATTGTTCGGGTGGTATTTCAGGGTCAGGTCGCAGCATTTTATAATAAAACTATCCGTATAAGTTCTATATTTCTTTTCATATCCTTTAGCTAAATCCAAGGCACAATTGGCAACCAATTCCTGATCGCTCAACGTATCCATATAAATTCCACTCCGAACAGCATCCGGGGAAACATAACCGGATGCCATAATCCAACCATCGATAGGGAATTGGCCGCTGGTCAGTTCGGTATTGTACCACCCGGTTTGCTGGCAATGGTTTTTTATATAAATGTGATTGGGTGCAAATGACAGCCAAGCATTTCTTACTCCCATTTCATCAGACAGCATTTTGTATAAATAAGGCAGCGAATGGCAATTCCCTTTGTTTGTCACTAACAGTTTAGTTACAAACATATTTGTCCATTTCTCGTTCCCAAAAAAGTCATCGAAATCATAAGTAAATGGTAAATGATACCTTGTTTTTCCTGAACCAATAATTTTGCATGTGTCTTTAAGCACTTCAAAAATTGCAAGGTTTTTCCTTACCATATCGCTATCAGCCGCTGAATAAGAATTCAATGAGATCGACTTATACTGTTCCTTCACCAAGAATGCCAGGTACTGTATTTTGTCCTGAAAAAGATCATAAGATAACGTATCGTAAAAAAAGGCGTTCTCCACTGCAAATACGGCTTTCTTGAATGACAGTTGATTCGTATGCAACATAGACTCGATCTCAGAAAACGCGGAATCATATGCTCTTTTTCCCGAATCATCGTTTGGGCAGGCTGAAGTTCGGCTCACGAAGCAAGAACATATCAGCACAAAAGATGCAAAAATTCTCAGCAAATACTTTGTCATTAGGCATTATTATATTGAAAACTGATGATTATTCTGGCAGCCGTAATCTGTTTGAATAGTCAAAATCGAAATCCTTCTCGCTCAGCCTAAAAATATACAAATATTGAAATTTAGGCTTTATTTTTGTCTCAAATGACTTATGCCGTTTAATGTCATATATGGTTAATGTTTGAATGGTATTGTAAGCTCCCCCTAAAACTACGCCACCGTCACTTAGAGTTTTCTGGTTTTTAAAATCTCTTTCATTTTGAGAATACGATTTCAAAAAAGAAAGAATCATCGTTGCGATAAAAATATAATGTATCATTTCTCTATTAAGGCTCACTCAAAAAAAATAAAATCATTCAGGAAGGCTCAATCGATTGGAATACTTAAATTGATAGTTATTGCTATCCAGCCTAAACATATACAAATATTGAAACCCGCTCTTTATGATAGTCTGAAAAGACTTTTTTCTTTCAACTTCAAATATTGTTAAGATTTGATCTGAATCCTTTTGTTCAACTAATACATACGTATTACATTGGTCCAATAATGGATCGGCTCTTAATCTTACCTTCATGACTGTATCCTTATTCAATATTACGTGGATACTGTCTTTGTCGAATCCATTTACGAAAAATCCTATAAGAAACTTTTTGGACTCATCCTTGTTTTGAGAGTAGGATGTCGAACATGATATGATAATTAATAATAAGGGGATTACAAGTTTCATAGTTAATTGGGCTTTTGCGGTTGTTGTTGCTGAACGGTTGATTCTATGGTTTGTCTTTGCTGGGGGGTAAGTTCCGTGCCTTGAGGTTTTCCTTGGCTATCAGGATTTAGTAAACTAACAGGATTTGCTGGAGAATTCATAAGGTTATTAAATACTATTTTTGGATTACCCACTGGTAACAACGCCTGATAAAAAGTTGACATGTCGAAAGGCTTTTGCAAGTCGTAAGGCTGCTCTGAATTCGATGGAAATACGTGCATTAATCCAACTGTATGTCCCAGTTCATGGGAGAAGGAACGAGCTATAGAGTTATCATCAACTGCCCTAGTGCCTGCATGAATAATTGCCCCACTGTTAGTTTGAAAGCTAAACTGATTCGCAATGGGAATTTGAACTGTATTGGATTGAGAATTGCCAGGGTCAACGGTATTGCCCGCAAAGATCTTCTTAGACTTGTCAATCGTAGGGTTTAATTTGGGATCTGTTATAAGGGTTTGTGCAACAAAAAATTGTGCATTAAAGGGGCCCTTTTGGTCGGTGAAGATTACATTTGTATGGATAATTGGATCTTCTGAGGTGCCTTTGGCATCTAATTTGGAAAAGACTTGGTCAGCTGTATTTTGGTATGTGGCTAATTGCGACCGGTCTCTGGCTAAACTGAGAATATTTTGATCGTTGCTTAAACTGAGGGTTACTTTATAATCTATTTCATACTTGCCCGTAGCCGAATTAAAAAATTTTCCGCTTGATTGCCATTCCAAACCATCTAAGTCTTTACCATCAATGGGTCGATTGCTTGCATATTGATATGGGGATAATTCCGGAAACTTATGCCCCAATGGATCGACCGAAAGAAACCTGCTTTGATCGATTCCCGAATGATTTCTCCGAGCAGAATTTTCGGCGAAAAGGTTGTCAATTTTTCGCGAATATCGGTTTATCATGACCGAGCCAACCCTTTCAAGAGAATCTTTCTCAAAAGATTCGCTATATTTTCCATCAGATAGAGTAAGCACCTTCCCCCGTTTCCCGATACTTTGAAATGGGTTATTATCTTGAGAAAACCCTAAAATAGGCATTGCAAAGACAATGCAAATCTGGAATAAGGTTCTGGCGCCCATAAATGTTGGTTTTGCTTTTTTAAATATAATTATCCCCTGGAATTGTTACTTAGCCGTGAATGCACCTTTTGCAATTTTTTAACCTCCCGCTCCATCCTTTCCCGCTCATCATCGTTTATTTGTCGTTGCTTTTCATCATTAAGTGATTTTAGCCAGGCCTGATAGACCTCCTTCGGCATTTGTTGATAACCTGTCTGATCTACCTTTTCTTTACTCGCTATGTACTGTTGAAAAGCAGAATTTAATCTGGGAAAGCGCAAATACTCATTCTCTGATGGATTGCCCGCAGCTTTTAGCTCACGTCCAAAAATGATCTGGCTAAGGTTAGCCTGTTCCATCAATGCAGTTATATTGGCAGGATCAATAGTCAGAATTTTTTTGGTTAGCCAGGAAGAAAAGTCGTCATAATGCCCTGTCTTCTCCAAATATGATAGCAATAAATCCCCAAGACACTGGGCATATAATTTTCTGCTCGAAAGGGTATCCAAATATACCTTACTTTTTAGCGCTGCTGCCGTAACGTAATTTGACCCCATTAACCACGATTGTGACACCAGATTTCCATTGGTAGCCTCGAAATTATACCGGTTGCCATTCCGGTCAAAAAACTGGATAAACGAGTGATTGGGTGATAAGGATAAATAGGCTTTCGCATTTAGTTGCTCCGCAAGACATAGATAGAATAACGGCAAGCTATGGCATTGGCCCGTTCCGGTTTGCAGTAATTTTGTTACAAACATTTTGGTCCAATCCTTCTCGCCCAAAAAATCGTTCAGGTCGTACCTGAATTTTCTTTTTACGTACGTCCGCTTCATACTGGAATCATAGAATTCATTGCTGTGGTGGTATAATTCCTGAATAGCGTAGTTAATTGAAAGATTATCCTTTTGGCTGAGACCTTCTTTCTTCAAAATTTGCTTAACCATTTCCGCGCTTTGTTTAAAAGCTGACTCAAATGCCGCGAACGACGGAGGGTTATCATAAAAAGCACTTTCAGACAAATAGACGGCCCTCATAATAGAAAAGCTGTCAGGGTTCAATTGAAGAAATTGATTAACATTATTCTGAAATGCGCTCAGCCTTCTTTCATTGATCTCGGCGGCCTCAGATTCCTTTTCCTCATTCAATACCGCTTTCACATCAGCCATGCTTGCTTGCCTGCTATTCGTAGGACCGGGTACAGTCATCCCAGCTTGCTGCATCATCCTATAATTCTGCTCACGATTTAAGTCTTTTGGCAGCATGGGATTGACCTGAGCCGTCGACGGCGGATATGAAACCGGGGAGATACCTGTATTTAGACTAACGGGGAGAAATGTTTCAAATTTGGGGATGGCAGGCTGGCCATTGGCCAGCAAAACTGAAACAAGCAACGGAACGCAAATAAGCGGTCGCCATTTTCTAGCAGTCTTTTGGGTTTTAAGAATTTGCAACATGAGGAATATAAGGGGTAATGGTCATCTGAAGATATTTAAATATTTCTAAACCAAAAAGGGAATTTTGTGCAGGTCACAGTCAAAAATCAAGCTTTAATCGCGATTTCCACAAGAAGGACGAAGGTCTAAAGCACGGGTCGTCTCGCTTCTTCACCCACATCAATACATATAAATTGATATTCAAAATCACAAACGTACGAAGTTCGAGACGCGTTTTCAGGGGTCGCATGCACTATTGCAAAAAACTTACTCGATGTAAAAAGTTTATATTCAATTGAGTAAACTTCTACCCAATCCCTTCCTGGTCTCTCCTTGCGGTATTTGCCGATTCCACTGACATTTGGTCAAAATTGAATGTATGACCAGTATTTCTCTCCCCCAAGAAGATGATTTCAAACGCTGGGTTCGTGAGGCGCTCCGGGAAGAGCTGAACCAATCTTCCATCCCTGCAGCACGGCAAGCGCCGGAAGAAACCCTTCTCAGCCGCCAGCAGATCGCCGCCGAGCTAGGTATTTCCCTGGTTACTCTGACCGACTGGATGAAAAAGGGTTTACCCTACCTGCGTTTGAATGGCCGGGTTTATTTCAAACGGTCCGAAGTGATCGCTTCCATGAAACACAATGCACTTAAAAAGTTATGAAACAACCATCCCTTTCCTGTCGGCAGGCCCGGCAGATAGACATGGTGGAATACTTGGCGCAGCTTGGTTACCATCCTCAGAAAATACACGGGGCCGATCATTGGTATCTGTCCCCCTTCCGGCAAGAAAAAACCCCTTCCTTTAAGGTGAACCGGCGGCTCAATATCTGGTTCGACCACGGTGAAGGGCGGGGTGGTGATCTAATTGATTTCGGCACCCAATTCCACCAATGCACGATCCCGGAGCTATTAAACCGGCTTTCCCAATACCGGACCGGACCTACTTTTCTTTTTCAAAAGGCTTCGCCTTCCGGGTTTCCTGGTGCGGGTGAAAAGGAGGGGTCTCGCGGGGATAAGATCCTGGTTTTGGAGGCGCGCCCCTTACAATCCCCGCCCCTGATCCAGTATCTCCTAAGTAGAAACATTCCGCCAGATATTGCCGCCAGATCCTGCCAGGAGGTTGATTTTACCCTGTACGGCAAGCAGCAAACCGTCATTGGTTTTGTCAACCGGTCCGGTGGCTATGAGTTGCGGAGCGAACATTTTAAAGGTAGCAGCTCTCCCAAAGACATTTCCTTTTTCGACAACCATACCAGTGAGATTGCGGTATTTGAAGGTTTTTTTAATTACCTGTCTTTCCAAACGATCAACCGGGATATTCAAGCTCCCCTGACCAATTGCCTTGTGCTGAACTCCTTGGCTTTTCTGGAAAAATGCCGCTCCTTGATGGAGCAATACAACCGCATCCACCTGCTTTTAGATCGGGATACTGCCGGCAGCAACGCTACTAAAAAGGCCCTTGGATGGAATCCAGACAAATATATTGATCGGAGCAATTTTTATCACGGCCGAAAAGATCTGAATGAATGGCTTATTCACCCACCCGCGCGACAGCTTGGACAAAACCAAAGCCAGCGGAGAGGCCGATCTATTTAGTTTTCATAACACACATTTTTCCTAACAATATAAATCTAACATCATGGCAGACTTGAAAAAAAGAACCCTGCACCTGAGCAGTGGAAAGCAAATTAACCTCTTCGGAAACAGCCTGGCTATAGGCAAATCGCTGGAGATCGGTGAAGGGGGCGCACCAAACATTTTGTCGATTTTGCAGCAGCAGCCGGAGAATAAAAATTCCGTCAGCTTGTTCAATCCGCATAGATTAACCCCGGACGAATTATACGAACTGGCCGATTTTAACATTCAGCTATGGATGAACTTAAAGGCTGAAGTGCGAACATATGGAGGGGTTGATCCTAGAATTTTCGCCCAGGAAACGGCCAAAACGCCGACGTCAAATGGAGATAAAACCGAGTCTCGCGGCAGAAAAAAATCCACCGAAAAGGTCGATAAGGAATCAGTAAAGGCCACCGATCACTAAGAACAGAATCCGCCTAAAGACCCACATTTAGAGAGGTCCGTAGCAGACCTGACTTTCGGAGTTTTAAGGCGAGCGGTGTTGTTGTCGGACAACAATACCCCGACAACAACGCTCGCCCTATGCTCCCGTTGGTCGCATAGGGAAATACAAATACAAATACAAAACTTCAAGCGCGATGGGACCAGTGAAAGTGAACAGAAAAAAGGCAGGTAGACCGGTTATAACGGTCCGAAAAGAGATCCGCGCCAGCATCCGATTTACCAGACCTGAATATTTTATCGTCAAAGAAAAGGCTGCGCAAGCGGGCCTAAAACCATCGGAATATATACGGGGCATTGCCATTTATGCGGTTGTTCGTCCTCGTCTAACCGAGGAGGAACAGGTTTGGGTGAGGAAACTTATTGGAATGGATAACAACGTCAACCAGATTGCGAAATGCTGTCACCAGGAAGGAATGATCCGGGCAATGATCTTATTTGAAGGTTATCGGGCGGTCCTCGATGAAATCCTAAACAAATTGAAATCATGATCAGTAAACCAGTCCCTGCCAACTCCTTCTACCATACCTGCCGGTATATTTGTCAAAAAAAAGGCGCGGAAATATTGATTGCCGAAGGTGTACGGAGTCACAATTACAAAGTCATGGCTCAGGACTTTTTGAGTCAGCAACAGATGCGACCGACTAAAGAGAAAGCCGTTTTTCATTCCATCTTAAGTTTTCACCCGGATGAAAAGCCTTCCGATGAGGTAATGATGGAGATTGCCCGGAAATATCTGGACCGGCTGGGCATAATCAATACC
>Ga0302325_10013985_pt1 | contig 17095 bp, 15 predicted proteins | sample Palsa_T0_2_FD_201948 | JGI IMG/M metagenome (GOLD analysis project Ga0302325, IMG submission 201948) | Peat permafrost microbial communities from Stordalen Mire near Abisko, Sweden - Palsa_T0_2 | ecosystem: Environmental > Terrestrial > Soil > Palsa > Peat permafrost | place: Sweden: Abisko... | reverse complement strand
CGCCAAGCTCGGCGTCGATCCCGCGCGCATCGCCATTCGTGGCGACAGCTCGGGCGGAGGTCTTGCCGCGGCTCTCGCATTGCGTGCGCGCGATGAAGGCGGCCCGCCAATCGCCTTCCAGCTTTTGATATATCCCATGCTTGACGATCGGACGGGTGCAACGCGCGCCGCTGCGCCCTTCGCCGGCGAATTTATTTGGACAACCGCCGACAATCGCTTTGCGTGGGAAGCAGTACTGGGCATGCCGCCCGGCGCTGCTACTGGCGTATCGCCCTATGCCGCACCCGCTAGAGCAACCGATCTGTCCGGTTTGCCGCCGACCTTGATCGCAACCGCCGCGCTGGACATCTTTATCGATGAAAATTTGGATTATGCCAGCCGTTTAATTACGGCTGGGGTCCCTACTGAACTCATCGTTGCGCCGGGGGCGTATCACGGCTTCGAAACACTCAACCCGGGCGCGGTGGTTTCGCGCACCTTTACGGGGCGGTGTATGGAAGCGTTACGGCGCGCTTTTGGATGAGTCGTTTGTCCACTGTGTTACGTATATATGCCTTCGAGGAACCGATGCCTTCACGCCGCGAACAGATCAGCATGACAGCCGGCGAAGTCCGCACCTTTCTCGAAGCGCGGCAGCGGATCATTGTGGTAACCAACGGCGCCAATGGGTTGGTTGAAAGCGGCACAGGCTATAGGGAACTGAAATCGGTGATCGCGTATACCAATGCCGAGATCATCGACGACCCGGCACTGGTGCCTGATTTGATGCGCCTGGTCCGCGCGGAAGATACTATGGTGGCCGGTCTCGGCAAGGCCATGGGCGAACAGATGCGGGCTTCGATCCGCAAACGAGTGGTCGTGCGGTTTTCTCCATTTCGCATTGTGAGTTGGGATCATGCGAAGCTGGGCGAATCTTACTGAAGCTGGTCGATAATGTCGCGGTAGGACGACGATTAACCTGTCGCCACCCGCACAGATCCGTACTTGCAAATTACGCGCATACATTCCTAGTCAGTTGCGCGTTCAGTACTGATAGACTAATTATATTAATGATATAAATATTAATGATATATTTACGCGGGCAGCGATCATGCGAGGCGTCCTCTGAAGGCGCCCACGCCGTGCGATTGCCCAATCCGCGTCTCGCAAGGTCTTTGCAGGAAAACGCTCAGGATAACAATCCCCAATGAACACACATCACCCCCCCGAATTGACGCTTTATCTGTGCGCCTTTTCGAATAAAGATCCCGGCGGCTGGACGCCAATGTTGGCGCAGGCGCAAGCTGCTGATGCGGCCGGGATCGACCGAGTTCTCGTATCGGATCATGTCGTCTTGGGGGAGAAGCTCGAGGAATACGGTCGCCCAGAGATCGGTGGAATCGCGGGCGGGAAGCAGCCCACCGGCCCCGACGGCCATTGGCTCGAGCCGGTAACGACGTTGGCCGTGATCGCCGGAATGACAAAGCGGATCCGTCTTCGCACACAGGTATTACTCGCGGCACTCAGGCGGCCCGTGACCCTCGCCAAGAGCGCCGCGACACTCGATGTGTTGTCGGGTGGGCGTTTTGAGCTCGGCGTCGGCGTCGGCTGGCAGCGTGAGGAATATGAGGCGGCGGGCCTCCCTTTCGAAGGGCGCGGCCGCTTGCTCGATCATACGCTGGAGGTCTGCCAGACGCTTTGGCGCAATCGGCGCGCATCCTACCATTCGCCCGAACTGCGATTCGACGGCATCCATCAAATGCCCAAGCCGCTGCAGCCCGGCGGTGTCCCGATCTGGGTGAGCGGCACCGTGCGCAAGGCCACTGCCAGCCGGATCGCGCGCTTCGGCAGCGGCTGGATTCCTTGGGGACAGGACATCGCCGATCTGCCCAACGCTATTCCGCGCATGAAGGACGCGATCACCGCCGCAGGAGGAAATCCGGAAGGCCTAAAGGTCGCAGGCAATCTTCCCGTTGTAGAGGGCGCAGACGGTAAGATGGATGTTGAAGCCACGATGGGCGGCGTGCCATCTCTCGTTGCAAGCGGTATCACTGAATTCTCCGGCGTGTTCGACATTCCGGCCGATCGCAACGCCGCAGAGGAGAGATTGCGTCACATCGTGCAAGCCTTCCGCGCCGCCGTCGGACGTCCGATGTCCGACTGAAGGGGTGCGGCGCCGGTGCGAGATCGAGAGCTATATGGTCTGACGAAATGGCATTTGGCAAACCCATTTGCCCCGTCAAAAAAAAGTAGAGTCTGTAGAGAAGGAGCGAACGCGCCATGACAACCGCGGAAACCTTGGGCGGCGGCGTCGCCGTCGTTACCGGCGCGGCCGGGGGCCTTGGTGCCGGTTTTGCTCATGCCGCGGCGGATGCCGGCATGACCGTGATCGCGGTCGATGTCGTGATAGATCGGCTGGACGGGGTCGCCACTGACATTCGTGTCAAGGGCGGCAAGGCGTTCACTTATGTGGTGAATGTCGCGGATGCATCCGCCGTCGAGGCGCTCGCAGAGACCGTCCATGACCGCTTCGGGGACGTGCGTCTGCTAATCAACAACGCCGCCGTCGAGACGCTGGGGCGGATCTGGGAAGTCCCCGCGGATGTCTGGCAGCGGACCTTTTCCATCAACGTATTCGGCATTGCCAATGGTATTCGTGCCTTCCTGCCAAGGATGATCGAGCGCGGTCGGCCTGCCTATGTCTCGAACGTCGCGTCGTCCGGCATGCTCGCGGTCTTGCCGACGCATGGCGTCTACATCGCGACCAAGGCAGCCATTTTCTCGCTGACCGAGACCCTGTATCTCGATCTCGAGCCGCTCGGAAAACCGATCCATGTGTCGGCGGTGCTTCCACACGCCGTCGCGAGTCGGATCATCCAGGATGCGTTCACGACCGAAGCGGCAAAGACCGAGGCCGCGGAGACGGCCAAGCATGTCGTTCTCGGGATGGACCCGATGACCGCCGGTCGCATCGCCCTCGACGGAATCGCGTCGGGCGCGTTTTGGGTGTCGTCACATCCCGACGAGTTGGCCCCGATCGCGCAGGAGCGCGGCGCGCGTTTCACGCGAATGGATCGGCCAAAGCGCATGTTTCAGTTGCCGGGGACGTGAGTAGCGCTTTCTGTCTCGACTCAGCTCACCTTGAAGCCGCTATAGCCTTCGCTCGCCGATCGTTTGCTGATTTCCACGAAACTCGGATAGCCGCCGAGATAGCTCAGGAACCGGCGGGGTTTGCCGGCGATGTTGCTGCCCATGTACCAGCTGTTCGCCTTCACATAGAGGGTCTTGTCAGCAATGTCGGAAACGAGCTGCATCCAGTCGATCGCCGTCTTCTCATCGGCCTCGATGCGTGACTTGCCGTTTCTGTCGAGCCAAGCGATGCACTCGCCGATCCAGTCGGAGTCGGTTTCGGACATTGTGATGCAATTCGCGATGACCGAGGGATTGCCCGGGCCCATGACGAAAAAGAGGTTGGGGAAACTGGGCGTCAAATATCCAAGATAGGTAAGCGGGGCGTCGGCCCAGCTTTCGGCGAGGCTCAGGCCCTCGCCGTTGCGGATATCGATGCGCGTCTGCGACCCGCAGATACTATCGAATCCGAGCGCGAAAATGATGATGTCGAGCGGATAGTGCTTATCGCGCGTGGCGATCCCATCGGGCGTGATCCGAACGATCGGGTCCTTCTTGAGATCGGCCATGGTGACGTTCGGTCTGTTGTAGGTCTCATAGTAATTCGTGTCGATGCAGGGACGCCGCGAGCCGACCGGGTGATCCTTCGGGCACAGGCTCTCCGCCACCTGCGGATCCTTCACGATGCTGCGGATCTTGCGATGGACGAACTCGACGACTATCGCATTCGCGGCGAGATCGTATGGACTTTCCTTGAAGGCTGAGGACATGTTGAGAAAGCCGTTGTTCCAGAATGCTTCGAGCACCCGCTCGCGTTCGGCCTCATCGAGCTCGAACGGGCTTTGCGTCCCCGCGGGCATGTTGACGGCGCCCACGGATTTCTTCAGCTCGGCGCGATACTCCGGATAGCGTGCGCGTTGCTCAGCATAGACCTCCGGGGGGATTTTATGGTTACGCGCGGGCTTCGAGAACACCGCCGTTCGCTGGAAGACCGTCAGATGCTGGGCGGTCTCGGCAATCACCGGAATGCATTGCAGACCCGAGGAACCGGTGCCGATCACGCCGACCCTTTTGCCCGCGTAGGACACGGGCTCATGCGGATAGCGCGAGGTTTGATACCATTGGCCCTTGAAGTCCTTTAGACCATCGAAATCCGGGTCCTTCGGTGCGGACAGGGCGCCTGTCGCCAGCACCACGAAGCGGCAGGAGAAGCGGCGGCGGGTATCCGTCTCGACCAGCCAGCGCGCCGCCTCGTCGTCCCAGCGTGCCGCCGTGACGCGCGTGTTGAACACCATGTCCCGGCGCAGATCGAACCGCGTCACGACATGCCGTAGATACTCGAGAATCGCTGGCTGCCCCGAATAGCGTTCGGGCCAAATCCATTCCTGGTCCAGTTCGCGAGAGAAGGAATAGCTGTAATCGAAGCTTTGGACGTCACAACGCGCGCCCGGGTAGCAGTTATGGTACCAAACGCCGCCCACATCGCTCGCCGCTTCGACGCACAGCATCGAGAGCCCCTGCAGGCGGTAGCGATGGACCGCATAAACGCCGGCGAACCCGGCGCCGACCACCAGCACGTCGAGCGAGGTGACAGATTGATCTTGCGCGCCCTCGGATGGCGTGGCGCAGGGCACATTAGAGTTCAAATTGTTCACCCCATGTTGAATCCGGTCATATCAAGCGCGGCGGGTGCGCTTTGAGAACTGACTCCCGTGTCCCTCCGAGCCATCCTCAGATCGGGATGTTGTAGAGTTTGGCCGCATTCTCGCTAAAAACCTTGCGCCGCTCCACAACGGTCATTCCGGCGATCGCGTTTTCCAAATATTCGAACGCGTCCGGATAAAGACAGGCCGGGTGAGGAAAGTCAGATTCGAACATGACATTGTCGACGCCGACCTGATGCAGGGTTTCCACGAAATTCTTGCGTTCGAAAAAAGTGCAGGCGAAGATCTGCCGCCGGAAGATTTCGCTCGGCGGAATGTCGTACTTCACCCCCGATTCCTTGCTCATATATTCGAGCGCTTCGAGCAAATAGGGCACCCATCCCGCGCCGCTCTCGACCGACACGAATTTGAGATTTGGCCGCTTCTCCAGAAAGCGCGACATCAAGATATTGCCCAGCACTCGCAAATTATCAATGAACAGCATAACGCCGCTCATCGCCAGCATCTGGTCCATCGTTGAACCGGGCCACGAGCCTCGGGAGAACCAACTCATCGAGGAATCCGACGCGCCGATATGGAAATTCACCGGCAGAGCATTTGCCTCGCAGACATCCCATAGCGGATTCCAGTACGGATTGCCGAGCGGCGGCAGATCGTGCAGGTGCGGATCCGAATTGATGTTGACGCCGCGAAGGCCCATCTTCGCGCAGCGTTCGGCTTCGGCCGCCGCCTTCGCCACGTCCCACCACGGCAACAAGGCCATCGGGAAAATGCGATTGCCCGAATCGACCTGCATCTCGGCCATGGCGTCGTTGAATATCTGCGTGCTCGCGCTGCGCAAGCCTTCCTCGACCATTTGCGCCGCCTGGCCACCGAATCCCAGGACGTTAGGATAGACGATTTGCGCATGGACACCCTGTTGATTCATGTATTTGACGCGGCTGTGCACGTCATGCGCGCCCTCATGGACCTCGCTCAGCGTCTTGCTGACAAACTCGAAGCCATGAACCTTGCTGCCGTCCTTGAGGATCGCGCTGGCGGGACCGCCGCCACCTAGACTCGTGTCCACATCGATCACCCAGCGTGCCTTCCCGTCCTTTTCCACCAATCTCGGCACGCGGTCCCGCAGCGCGGCGGGCGCGCGCGAGGTCCACAGATCCGCCGGTTCGCTGAGATGCGTGTCGACATCGATGATCTTGATCCCGGCCAGCATCTCGCGCCAGCCTTGCTGCTCACGCTTCATCACAGCCACGTTGCTCATTTGCGTACCCTCGGATCGAATTTTCGCAAAAATTATCAGGCTGCCGCGGCGCGCGGCATCTGCCTGCCGCGCACGAGCCTGCCTGGCCGCGCGTCGGTCGCTGTTCCGTTCTGCGCGATGACGACGCCGTTCACAATCGTCGCCGTGAAGCCGTCGGCGCGCTGATGGATCCGCAGGCCACCGCCCGGCAAATCATGGACGAGCTCGGGCGGATGCAACTTCAGATGCTCGTAATCGATGACATTAAGGTCCGCGCGGTGACCGGTGGCAATCAGCCCGCGGTCCCTTAGGTCGATGATTTCCGCCGGTACTCGCGCCAGGATTTTCACCATTTCCTCCACCGTGAAACGGCCCTTGGCGCGATCGCGCGTCCAATGGGCGAGCGCGAAAGTCGGATAGCTGGCATCGCAGATCATGCCGTAATGCGCGCCGCCATCGCCCAGACCGATCACGACATTGGGATCGCGCAGCGCGGTCTCCGCCCAGTCAAGATTGAAATCGCTGTAGTTGGCCATCGCCACCAATAGCAGCGCCTTCCCCTCATTGTCGAGCAGCATGTCGTAAACCGCTTCCTCGACCCGGCGACCCGCGCGCGCCGCGAGCTGCGCGACGCTCTCCTCGAAGCGCGGCTCATAATTGATGCTATCGCCGCCGATCGAGAATATCTGGTTGAAATTCCGTGATAACAAAAAGACAGGGTTGTTGGGGTTCCCCGGCATCTCGTCGATCAGCCTCGCGCGAAACGCCGGGTCGCGCATGCGAGCGACCTTCTCGGCCAACGGCAACGCCTTCAGCGGCGCATAGGAGGGCGACATCGAGAACGGATGAACGCTGGTCCTGAGACCGACGATGAGGCCGATCGGACGCGGGAACATCTGGGCCTTAATGTGGATGCCCCGATCATTGGCGGATTTGAGCTTGGCGAGGATTGCCGCGCTCGTGCCCTTGCCCTGCGCCTGGGTATAGGTGAACGGCCGGTCGGCCGCCTGGGCCACGCGCTCCATCATCGCGAATTCCTGGTCCGCATCCTGAAAGCCAGCATTGGACACCATCTGGAAAACGCCCCTGCCCGCCTCGCGCAGCGTGTCGGCGAGCGCCAAAAGCTCCTCCTCCGCAGCGTCGAAACTGGGGATAAATTCACCCTTGGAGGTTCGATGGACGAAAACGCGCGAGGTGCCAATGCCGATTGCGCCGGCATCCAGTGCCTCGCGCATCGTCCGGCGCATGTGCGCCAGATCCTCGAGCGTCGCCTTTTCGCGATTCATTCCACGCTCGCCCATCACATAGGCGCGCAGCGGCGAATGCGGAACCAGTGCCACCACGTCAATGTCGCGCGGCCGGCGCTCGACCGCGTCCAGATATTCGGGAAAGGTCTCCCAATCCCAGGTCAAGCCCGCGACCGCGACCGCCTCGGGGATGTCCTCCACGCCCTCCATCAGCGATACCAGCGCGTCATGATCGTCCGGCCGGCAGGGGGCGAAGCCGATGCCGCAATTGCCGGTCATCACGGTCGTTACGCCATGATCGGATGAGGGCGCGAGCCGGTCGGACCATACGACCTGCCCATCATAATGAGTATGGATATCGACGAAGCCGGGCGTCACCAGTTTGCCCGTCGCCTCGATCTCCTTTGCGCCCTTGCCCGGCACCTTCCCCACAGCCATAATCCAGCCATCCTTGACTGCAACATCGCCGACAAAACGCGGTGCGCCGCTCCCATCCACCACCGTGCCGCCGCGTACCACAAGATCATAATCGACGGGCATTTCGCGTCCTCACTTTGCCCAGATTCACGCCAGGCGGCGCAGTCATCGCTAAATCATTATAATAATTTGCTAGCGCGTTCGCAACGATGGGTAAATGCACCATTTGATGTCCGGCACGGGGCAGATAGCCCGCACATGCGCACGAGCGCAGGTGTATTGAAATGCAAGAAGCCATGGAGAGCAGACAGCATGCGGTTACCAGCTACGAGACTCCAGGGGAAGGTCGCCATTGTAACCGGCGCCGGACGCGGCATCGGGCGAGCGATAGCGCGGCGCTTCGCCGATGAAGGGGCATCGGTCGCGCTCGTGTCGCGATCCGCCGCTCCGCTCGATGAGGCCGTCGCGTTGATCTCGGCCGACGGCGGAAATGTGATCGGGATCCAGTGCGATATGACCGACCGTGCAGCGATCCCGGTTGCCGTCGCGAAAATCGTGAGCCGCTTCGGGACGATCGATATCCTCGTCAACAACGCCCATGACACATCAGTGGCTTCCACGTGCGCACCGTTCGCAGGGGCTTCGGTCGATCAGATGTTACAGCAGTTTGCATCCGGGCCGCTGGCTGCGGTTCTCGCGATGCAGGCCTGCCTTCCTAATCTGAAGACAGGGGGCGGCCGCGTGATCAATATCGCATCGGGAAGCGGCGTCATGGGTATGATCAACTATCTCCCCTACGCCATGGCCAAGGAAGCGCTGCGTGCCGCGACGCGCGTTGCGGCAAGAGAATGGGCCGCATTTGGCATCACCGTCAACTCGATCTGTCCGATCGCTGAAACAGACGGTACGAAGGAGCACTTTGCTTCAGGTGTGCTGGAGCCTGGTCTTGGGAAGCCCCTTCCCATAGCGAGATTGGGATCCGCCTATGACGACATCGCCCCCTTGGTGGCGTTTCTGGCGAGTGATGATTCCCGCTATTTAACGGGCTACACCTACATGGCAGATGGCGGCGGCTCTATGGACGCGGCTAGATAGCTCGAGCCAGAACGCCGAGTTGTGGTTGGCCACGGGCTCGGCCATCAGCAGGTGGTAATCGGCCCCACGAGCAACTCCTCATAGCCCCTGCCCATCCGACTCGGGCCATTAAACGTTGAGGTGGTACAGTTTGGCGGCGTTGCCTCCCATCACCTTGCGACGGAACGCCTCCGGCGCCGTGCCGAGAGCGGTCTCAGCGGTTTTCAGCGGATCGGGAAAAAGGCAGGTCGGATGCGGAAAATCGGTCTCGAACATGCAGTTGTCGACGCCGACCTTCTTGATCATCGAGATCAGGTCTTGGTGCTCGAACCAGAAGCAGGCATAGATTTGCCGCTTGAAATACTCGGACGGCTTCATCGTCAGAAAATCATTCGCCGCAGGGGCCGTCTCCGTCAGCTGGTAGTCCAGAGCTTCGAGCATGAATGGAATCCAGCCGATGCCGCTCTCGACCGACACAAACTTCAGTTTCGGATATTTTTCGAGAATGCCTGAATAGATGATGTTGCCGACAACCTTCGCGTTCGACAGATACATCATGGCCGAGCCGAGCGCGAGCTTGCGGTCGTCGGTGAAGGACGGCCACGGGCTGGTACCGAACCAGCTCTGGCTATCGTCGCTGGCGCCGATGTGGAAATTCACCGGCATGTCGAGAGCGCTGCAGGCCTCCCATAGGGGGTTCCAATGGCTGTTCGAGAGATCGGGAAGCCCATGGCCATGCGGATCGGAATTGGTGTTGATCCCACGCAGCCCCATCTGGGCGCAACGGTCGAGTTCCGCCAGACAAACCTTCATGTCCCACCACGGCATCATCGCCATGGGATACATGCGGTGCCCGGATTCTTCCTGCATCTCAGCCATGGCATCGTTATACAGCTGTGTCGCGATGAGCCGCAGTTTCGGGGCAACCAGGAAACCACGCTGCCCGCCAAAGCCAAGCAGATTGCCATATACGATCTGGATATCGATGCCCATGTGGTCCATCGCCGCGAGCCGCGGCTTGACTTGATTGCACGAGACGTCGACATCATCGACCGACAAATGAAAGAAGTCGGTATCGTATATTTTCTTCAGCCCGGGACCGATAACGCTGGCCGACATGGCGAAGTTCATCGGCTTGTCGTCGATAAACCAGAACTTCTTGCCCTCGTGCATCTTGATCTGCGGCACTCGATCGCGCCACTTCGCCGGCGCGCGCTTTGTCCACAAGTCGCCCGGTTCGGTATAATGCGTATCAACGTCGATGACAGTCATGTTGGCGAATGCCGCCGGCTTAGCTCCATTTTTCATCGAACCACTCCCCCTTGTTGCGCGGCAGCGCGGATCTCGTCACGAACCTAGCATGAAACCAGTCAACTCGGCGTCCAATAGCGTCTCTCATCAAGGCGGCTCGGTCGTAATCTTGAACTGACGAATTTCATATCCGACTTGCGGGTTGAATGTGAGCTTCGGTGCTTTCGCGATGCGAAGGTTCGGCACTGATAGAAGTTTAGACAGGAATATCACGGATTCCTGCAAAGCGACGTAGGAGCCCGGACAGCGATGGATGCCGTCGCCGAAGGTCAGCAGCGCACGAGTCATATTCGTCGTGACGGTCCGATTCGGATCGAGGGAGAACGGGCACGCGCCCGCCCCGCTCTCATCATGATTCGCCGCTCGCGTATCGATACGGATGAAGGTGCCCTTGGGCACTACAACCGCCTCGCCGTCATGGTGCAATTCGATATCATCGAGAGCCCGTCGCTCGATACTGCTGACAACGGGTTCAAGCCGCAATATCTCCTCCAGAATGGAGCGTTTTTCCTCATCCGACGATGCCAGAAAGCGCTCTTTGAGCGCGGGCCGATCCAGCAGATGCCACAGTGCGACGGACATGAATTCACGCGTCGTCGCCATGCCCGCCGGCCCATATGTCGACGCTTCGCTCAGGATCTCCGAATCACGGTAGCCCAGCGAGATGAGATGCGAGATTACATCTTCGCGAGGCTTCTTGCGGCGCGAACGGACCGCTGGCCGGACATCGCAAAGCCAGAACATCATTGCAATCCAGCGTCCTCTCAGCAATGTCGCCAGCCCGAAAAATGGGTTGCTCTTGGACATCGCCGGGTGCGACATCCGATCCAGTCGCCGAGCCATGCCGAAAATGCTGCTCTCCGTCAATCCGACGATTTGCGCCGTCATGGTCATCGCCAGTTCGAGCCCGAGAATATCCATATCCGCCGATCCTCTTGCCACGAAACCGGCCACTAGCCGGTCGCTGAGGGCAGTCATCGGCGCCTGATAGTTTTCCGCCACCGCTCTGGGGGCGAAAAAGCGCGTGGTGCCCTTGCGCATATTGTTATGCACGGTTCCTTCGAGAAAGATCACCGGTCGCTTGATCGACTTTGGCAAGTAATCCCACAGCTCCGCCGAGAAGCCAGCCTGCCGCGTGTGGGTTGATCTGAGAATCTGGCGCGCGAGGGAAAAATTGCGGATAAGCCAGGTGCCATCCGATTTCTTGTCAATGACCGGACCAGAACCGTGGCCAGCCACGGCGGCCGTACGCCTGTCGTCACCCACCCGCATGCGCCGCTACCTTGCGCGCCTCGACATCCCAGAGAATCGGCAGCGTCAGCACGGATATAACGTTGCCACCGGTAAAGCGCGCCGGTTTGTCGGGGTCCAGTCGAAATTCAGGCAAGCCCGAAAGCAATTCCTCGTAGAGGATATGCAATTCAAAACGCGCGAGAAGCTGCCCCACGCAGCGATGCGGCCCGGCATTGAATGTGAGATGCGATTTGTTTTCTCGATCCAGATTGTATTCTTGTGGTTGCGCGAACACGGCGGCATCGAGATTGCCAGCGGGCGTCACCAAAAGCACGCTGTCACCCTTGCGAAAGCGCACACCCTGCACCTCAGCATCTTGGTGTATATGCCGCGGCGTCATGACGATGCCGTATCGACGCAACATTTCCTCGACCGCGAATGGAATATCCAAATGATTTTTGCGGAGACGAGCCTGCAGCGCAGGGTCCTGCGCAAGATGACGCGCTGCGAAACCCATTGCATTTACAACCGTATCCAGTCCGGCAGTGTAAAGGAGCATGCAGATATTGCGCACTTCCTCAATCGTGATGGGCCGTCCGCCGATATCACTCTTCCACAGAGTGCTGATGAGATCATCCCGCGGATTGTCGCGTCGGGCAATGATGAAAGGCTCCATGATGCCGACGACCACTCCAACCAAGCCGTGGCCCGGATCGTCGCCGCCATGGACTTTCTTCACTATGTCCCGAAATTCAGCCATCCGTTCAAGCGGCAGGTCCAGCAATCGCAGGAATGTCAAGACAGGAAGTGGTTCGCCGATCGCAGCGATGAAGTCACATTCTCCTTTGTCGGCAACTTTTGTAATCAGATCCTTTGCCAGCTCACGTATACCCTCGCGCTGGGCCGACATTGGCTTCTCGCCGAAAGCCTTGTTGAGTGGAGCGCGATACAATGCGTGCTCCGGCGGATCCGCCATGAGAGGCAGAAAACGCGGAGGTTCTTGATCTCCGATTTTTGGAGGCCTGTTGGAGAAAATCTCGGGCATGCGCGCCGCGCCCGCAACTGCCTGGTGTGATGTCAGCACCCAATGCCCGCCGTGGCGCGGCGTGTAGAAGATAGGCGGTACCGTCTTTACGATTTCCAGCAATCGCTTGTGCGGGTCCACCAGGAGCGCCGGGTCATACCGATAATCGAAATCATAGACCAGTTGCGCCGGAACATGAGCCGGAATACCGTCGAGAGGCACCTCAAAAGCCGCGACGCTCATCACGCTTATCTCCTGACTAAACGACACGATACCCTATAATCATATAATACTTTACAATGATTTAGACATTAAGGCGCATTGGCAGTCCACCGTCCGCGCAAGGCGCGGCCGATTCAGGCTGGGCGGAACAGGGGCAAGACATGACGAGGCAAGCGGTAGCGATGGGAACGGCCAAGGCATCCGCCTTTGCGGGCATGACGGTTGTCGATGCTGATACGCATTTCTCGGAGCCCGGCGATCTTTGGGCGAAGCGGGCGTCGGCAAGTTGGCGCGAACGCGTGCCGCAGGTGCGTGAGCATAATGGCGCGCGGTTCTGGTTCTTCGACGGCAAGCCGATGCAGCCGGCGGCGGCGGCCAGCGTGATCGGCCATGGCGGCAAGAAGCTCAATGGCGCAGAGTATCTGAAGATCTCGATTGATGACGTCGACCCCGCGTGCAACCAAGTTGCGCCGCGGCTGCGGTATATGGATGAAATGGGTGTCGATGCCCAGATCGTTTACTGCAACCTGCTTGGTTTCGGCGGCGCGCGGGCGTTTCAGCTGCCGGAGGATTTGCGGCTGCTTTCAACCCAGATCTACAATGACGCGATGGTGGAGCTACAAGAGGAATCAGGCAACCGTCTGTTCCCGATGGCGCTGCTGCCGTGGTGGGACGCCGAGGCGTCTGCGGTCGAGATTGGGCGCTGCCACAAGATGGGCCTGCGTGGCGTGAACACCAACCCCGACCCGCATCTTTTGGGCCTGCCCGATCTTTCCGATGAGTGCTGGAACCCGATCTGGGAGGCGGCCACCGCCACGAACCTGCCGATCAATTTTCATATCGGCGCGAGCGATTCCTCGCTGACCTGGTTCGGCGACAGCCCATGGCCGTCCTTCACCCCCGATCTGAAGCTCGCGATGGGCTCGTCGATGATTTATCTCAGCAACGCCAAGGTGATCGGCAACATCATCTATTCCGGGCTGCTCAATAAATTCCCGAAACTCAAATTCGTGTCGGTTGAAAGCGGAATCGGTTGGATCCCCTTTGTCCTCGAAGCTCTCGATTACCAGCTTACCGAGACGGCCCCAGGCGCGATGAGCTACCTCACGATGAAGCCGTCGGAATATTTCAGGCGTAATTTTTATTCATCCTTCTGGTTCGAGCGCGAGAGCCTCAAGCCGATGATCGAAAGGGTCGGGGTCGACAATGTGATGTTCCAGACTGACTTCCCGCACGCCACTTGCCTCTTTCCTGATCCGCTCAAATCTGCAGCCGCGGGATTGGCCGCGGCTTCTACAGAATTCCGCCGCAAGGTCATCGGAAAAAATGCGGTCGATCTCTATAACCTGCCATTTTGATTGGCGGCAGCGGCGGGAGCGATCTAGTCCGCATCTCTGTCGCTTAGGCGGCATCAAGATCGACGAGAATAATCGGTGCCGTAATATCGCGGCTTCCCTGGAATATCGGATGGTACAACTCATTCATGCATCTCTGCGATAGCGCGGCCATGATTAGCGCTCTGTGGCGGGAATGTGATTCATGAATTATGTTGACCTTACATCGTTTACGGCCGGCTCATTTTGTGCAAAAGAAGCGATTTGGTGCGTGAGATGGGACTAAGGACGCGATTTACGGAGCTTTGCGGCATCGAGCATCCGATCATGCAGGGGGGGATGCAGTGGGTTGGCCGGGCAGAACTGGCGTCCGCGGTATCGAATGCGGGAGGTCTTGGGGTTCTGACGGCGCTGACGCAACCGACGCCGGAAGAATTGCGGCGAGAGATCGCGCGATGTCGGTCGATGACGGACAAGCCGTTCGGGGTCAATCTGACAATTCTTCCTACGATGACGCCGCCGCCCTATGATGAATATCGCCAGGCGATCATCGAAGGCGGGATCCGGATCGTGGAGACCGCGGGCTATAAACCGGAGGCGCATGTCGAGGCGTTCAAGGCGGCGGGGATCGTGGTGATCCACAAATGCACGGCGGTTCGCCATGCGCTGTCGGCCGAGCGGATCGGGGTTGATGTGATTTCGATCGACGGATTCGAATGCGCGGGCCATCCCGGTGAAGACGATGTAGGTGGGCTGATCTTGATTCCGGCGGCGGCGGCCAAGGTGAAGATACCGATTATCGCCAGCGGCGGCTTCGCAGACGGCCGGGGATTGGTGGCGGCGCTGGCGCTCGGGGCGGAGGGGATCAGCATGGGTACGCGGTTCTGCGCGACAAAGGAGGCCCCGATCCACGACGAGGTGAAGCAGCGCGTCTATCTGGAAAATGACGAGCGGGGCACCCATCTAATCTTTCGGAAGTTCAAGAATACGGGCCGGGTCGCGAAGACCCGGGTTTCCGATGAAGTAGTGGCCCTTTCGGCGCGGCCGGATGCGACCTTCGAGGATATTGCCCATCTGGTCGCGGGAGCGAAGGGACGCAAGGCGCTGGAGAGCGGCGATCTGACCGCGGGCTTGGTCTGGGCCAGTCAGGCCCAGGCGCTGATCCATGACATCCCCAGCTGTGCCGAGCTTGTCGCCCGGATCGTCGCCGAGGCTGAGACGATCATCTCCGACCGCCTCTGCGGCCTAAGGACGCCATGAATAGATTGTGCCAAAACTAACGGTGATCACGCGCGAAGGAGAGGAGATCATTCTCGACGAGGGGGCGGGCCTGTCCGTCATGCAGGTCATCCGTGACAACGGCGTCGAAGGTGTACTCGCGTTGTGCGGTGGTTGCTGCTCATGCTCCACATGCCATGTCCATGTGGACCCCGACTTCGCCGCCAAGCTGCCGCCCATGGGCCTCGACGAGAGTGATCTTTTGAATCATGTGGAACATCGGGCGATCACTTCGCGCCTCAGCTGTCAGATTCCCTTCACCAACGAACTCGACGGGCTCAAGGTGACGATCCCCCCCGAGGCCTGAGCGTAGCATGAGGGTGCTGTTCGCAGGCGCTAGAGGCTGCGGCCCTAAACAGTTTTGCCGAAGAGGCATTTCAGTAAAATTCGGGGGGCGCAGGTTGCTAGCCCGTGCAATTCGCAGGCATCATGAATTCATGGAGAGTTTCCAACTCGCGTGTACAGCCAATGAGCGGTTCGTAATCACGTGTATTAAGATCAACACCTCGAGCGTAGCGACGGATGCCGACATCGAGATCATCCAGCGCCTCGATTAGTCCTTGGCCGACAGGGCCGCGGAATCCCAAAAAGGGGTAGCAACGATGAGCGAAGCCCTCAAGGTCGGCCCTGCCGGCCGCAATCCGTCGGCCTGGAGTCCGGCCTCCTCCTTTGCGCCGCTGTTCACGCCCTTTTACGTGAATGGCTGCGCGCTCGCGAACCGCATTGTCATGGCGCCCATGACTCGCAGCTGCGGAGTTGACGGCGTGGTCAGCGACCTCGCAATCGACTATTACAGAAGGCGCGCGGAGGGAGGTACCGGGCTCATTCTGACCGAGGGCATCGCGGTGAACCGGCAAGGCGCGCCGGCTCGCGACATCCCCGAACTGGTCGGCGCCAAAGCCACCTCGGTGTGGGAACGGGTAGTGCGCGCGGTGCACGGCGCCGGCGGGAAGATCATGGCCCAGCTTTGGCACACGGGGTTGCTTCGAGGTACCCAGGGCGAGGTCGACACATCGATTCCCAGCATCGGCCCGTCAGGCACTTATCCGGGCATGAACGGGGATGTGGAAATCGAGCCGCCCGTTTCGCTCGGCGCGGCGATGACGCTCGACGACATCAAGCGGACCATCGCAGACTGCGCCCGCTTTGCCGATGTCGCACGCAATATCGGTTTCGACGGCGTGGAGGTCCATGGGGCGCACGGCTATCTGTTCGACCAATTCTTTTGGGAACGGACCAACCGGCGTACCGACTCCTATGGCGGCGACATCGGGCAGCGCACGAAATTCGCGGTAGAGACCATCGGCGCGATGCGCGAGGCCACCGCCGCCGATTTTCCGATCGGGCTGCGCTTCTCGCAATGGAAGATGCCGGGCTACTATCAGTTGCGGCCCTTGCACTCCTCCGAAGGGCTGGGCCAGTTTCTGGCGCCGCTCGTCGAATCCGGGGTTGATTTCTTCGACTGTTCGACCCGACGCTATTGGGAGCCTGCATTCCCGGACAGCCCACTCACGCTCGCCCAATGGACGAAGCGGCTCAGCGGCACCGTAACAATGGCGGTCGGCTCGGTCGGCCTCAGCGGTCCGCTGATGACGACCTATGATGAGATCGGCACGCTCGCCGCGGCGACCGACAATGTCACCGCTCTGGCCAAGATGGTCGCAACACAGGAAATCGATCTGGTGGGAGTGGGGAGGGCCATCATCGCCAACCCCGATTGGGCCAATCGCGTGAAAAGAGGTGAGGCCGACCAGCTCGTCCCCTGGGACATTTCCAAACTCGCGCAGCTTCACTGAACCGGCCGCGGCGTCCGCTCCGGTGCAATAATCAATAGCCTTTGAACAACGGTCTGCGGTCCTCCTTGGAAGCCTTTATCAGTTCGCGCGCATCCTGGGTTTGGCTGCAGCGGATCATACCTGCCGCCTCGAGTTCTTGGACCTCCC
>Ga0302325_10013984_pt1 | contig 17095 bp, 14 predicted proteins | sample Palsa_T0_2_FD_201948 | JGI IMG/M metagenome (GOLD analysis project Ga0302325, IMG submission 201948) | Peat permafrost microbial communities from Stordalen Mire near Abisko, Sweden - Palsa_T0_2 | ecosystem: Environmental > Terrestrial > Soil > Palsa > Peat permafrost | place: Sweden: Abisko... | reverse complement strand
TGGCGCTTCAGATCCGGCCGACGCGGCCGACGTCGCCGGGCCAGCGGGGCTCGCGGGGCCTGACGGCGGCACGACGGCGGTATCCAACGGCGCGTCGACCTGGTCGGAGAGCCGCAACGCCAGGACCATCGCGGCCAGGTAGATCACCGTGCCCGCCCGGAGGACCCAGGCTGCGCCTCCCGCTACCTGGATCCCGGCCGCTACCGCCCCGGCCAGCATGGACGCGGTCAGGGCGACGAGCTGCGACCGGGCGTTCGCGGTCACCAGGGTGATCTCCGCAGGCAGCAACCGGGGCGTGATGGACGCGCGGGCCACGCCGTACGCCTTCTGCAGCACCAGGATGCCGAACGCGGCCGGGAGCAGCGTCACCGGACTGTTGATCGCCGCTGACATGCCCCAGCACAGCAGGCCGCGGGCCAGCAGGGTGCCGGCCAGCAGGTAGCGCCGGCCTTGCCGCATGCGGTCCAGGGCCGGGCCGATGAACGGCGCGAGGACCGCGAACGGAGCCATCGTCACCAGCAGGAAGAGCACGACCTTGCTGCGGGCCTGATCTACGGACGTGCTGAAGAAGATCGTCCCGGCCAGGGATACGGCGACGAAGGCGTCTCCCGCCCCGCCGGCGGCGGTCAGCTCGATCAGGGTGGACAGTCCGGTCCGGCCGGCTCCCGAGGCGCCGGTCACCCGGTGCACGAGGCCGCCCGTCCGGCGGCCCGCGGAGGCGCCGACACGCGCGCCCGACCGTACCGCGCCGCCGGTGGCGCGGGCTGCGCTACCCGTTCGCCGCACAGCCTCGGACATGCGCATGTAGCCAGTATTGTTGGTGTGCGCCACTACGGCGACCCAGCCCACGCAGCAAACAACGCGTAATCGCACCTGCGACCAGCGTAATGAGCAAGAATTGGCAGCCGTGAGTCCCACCCGCACCCGTACCCGGGAACCAGATCAGGCCTGCGCCGAGGCCGTCGACCTCGCGCGGGACGCCCTTTTGTCCGTCGTGGCCGGCGCCGATGTCGGCGACCATCTTGGCGTGCAGGCCGAAGGCGAGCGCATCGTCACCCATCTGTTCGACTGCGCGGACCCGGCCTACTCGGGCTGGAGATGGGCGGTCACGGTCGTCCGGGCCCCCCGGGCCAAGGCCGTTACGGTCAGCGAAACGGTCCTGGTGCCCGGATCCGGTGCCCTGCTCGCCCCGGACTGGGTGCCGTGGCACGACCGGGTGCGGCCGGGAGATCTCGGGGTCGGTGACCTGCTGCCCGCCGAGCCTGACGACGAGCGGCTGGTCCCGCTGGTCGTGCTGGAAGGCTTTGACGCCGTCACCGACTGGTACGCCGACGCCGACGGCACCGGCCCGGAGGAGCCAGCCGAGCTGCCCGCACCGGGACGATCACGCGTGCTTTCCGTCGTGGGCCGCGAGGACGCGTCCGAGCGCTGGTACTCCAGCGAGCACGGTCCGCGGGCGCCGCTGGCGCACGCGGCCCCCGCCCACTGCGTCAGCTGCGGGTTCTACGTGCCGCTGACCGGCGAGCTGGGCAGGCTGTTCGGCGCCTGCGCCAACGCCTACGCGCCGGACGACGGCCGGGTCGTGTCGGCTGATCACGGGTGCGGAGCTCATTCGGAGGCGATGGCCAGCGAGGCCGCCGCCCGGGCGGCGGCACCGGTCATCGACGAGTTCGGTTACGACCTCGTCGACCTCCCCGGGGTCTCGGTCGAAGAGACCGTCTTCGAGCCGCTGGCCCGCGGGGCGGACTGATCCGGCACGCCGGCCTGATCCGGCACGGCGGGCTCCTCCGGCACGGCGGGCTCCTCCGGTCGGGCGGGGCGGGCCTGCGCCCTGGCTTCTGCTGCCGTTGTCCTTGAGCGCTTGAGCCTCGGAAGGTACCAGAGGCCGAAGAGCCCTAGGCCCAGCCCGGCCGCGCAGGTCCAGGTCCACCAGCGCACATCGGACGGAAGGCTATCCCGGACGATGAGCAGGACGATGAGCGCGATGGCCCATCCGGCCGTGATGATCCCGGTGACCAGCTGATCGTTGCCTTCGAGCGGCGGCGGTGGCGACGAGCGCGTCCCCGGCTCGCGGGTTTGCTTCACCCCCTTAGGCTACGAGGTCGCCCGGCGTCGCAGCGTCCTTCTCGACCGGGCCGCTGATCCGGAGCGGGCGGCTGCAAGCGGACCGCGGCCATGATGTACTTAACCCACGCTCTAGGCTGCCCGACGAAGGTTCAGGAAGATGACAGCAACGCGGACCAGGACTGATGCCGGGCTCGCCACCGCTCTCCGGATCTCTGTGAGCAGGCTAGCGAGGCGCCTGCGGGCCCAGCGCGCCGCGTCGGGAATGACGGAGGCGGTGCTCTCCGAGACCCAGCTGGCCGCGTTGTCGGCGCTGGAAGTCCACCATGCGATGACCCCAGGTGAACTGGCCGAGCACGAAAAGGTCCAGCCGCCCTCCATGACCCGCGTGATCGCCGTGCTCACCGAGCGCGAGCTCGTGGTCAAGTCGCCGCATCCGACCGACCGGCGTCAGGTGATCCTCACCGTCACCGACGAGGGACGGGCGGTGGTGCATCGCGTCCGGCGCCGGAAGGACGCTTGGCTGGCCCAGCGGCTGGCCGAGCTGACCGTGGCGGAGCGCGCGACCCTCCGGGCGGCGGTACCCATACTGGAGAAGCTGAGCCAGTCGTTACGGCCTGGTCGCTGCGGGCGGGGGTCCTGGCCGGCCCGGTCGAGTCCGGCTCAGGACGCGGGATCGGTGGTGTCGTCGCGGTCGTGAGCGCGCAGCGACCAGCTCGCGAGCGAGACATACCGGGGCTGGTCGGTGGCTCCGAGGCGGCTGCGGACCAGGTGAACACGGTCCGCTGTCCACGGCTTCCCCTGGTAGCCGCCCAGCGCCGCGACGAGCTCGGTAACATCGACCGGCACGCGGCACCGGGCCAGGGTCAGGTGCGGCTGGAAACGGCGGCCCTTGTCCGGTGGGGGCGTGCCCACGCGACTTGCGCCGGCCGCAACGGATTCGGCCAGACGGGCGAGTGGCCCGCGGTCGCCGGACAGCCCGCTCCAGAGCACGTTCGCCCGGCCGACCGCGGGGAATGCGCCCGCACCCGCGAACGCCAGCGCGATAGTGCCGTGGCGCCGGGCCGCATACTCCAGGGGCGGCAGCAGTTTGGTGACGGTAGGTTCGTCGACTTGGCCGAGGAACGCCAGCGTGACGTGCCAGGCCTCCCGGTTGGTCCAGCGGAGGTCCTGGCGGCTGGATCGCAGCGGCTCGACCAGAACGTCGAGCTCGTCAAGCACGGCGGGCGGAGGGGCGATGGCCACGAACAGCCGCATCAGTTCTCCCGTGGCCGGGCCGGCTCCGCCAGACCGGTTGACCCTCTCACGGGACCGGTGAGTCCCCGGGGCTAAACCGGTGCGCGGAGAACAAGCAGGCTCGCTGAGCATTTCTGCCCCGTGAGCGTTGGTACTCATCAGCTACCTCGGATCTTGTCTCGGCTGCGGGCTTATAGGCTGTCATCGTGAACCGGCTGCCCCGGTGGCTGCTACCGGCCGTACTCGTGCTCCTCGTGCTGACGGTGCTGATCGGGTCGATCATCCGTTAGCTGCCGATGCGGCTAGCTGCCGACTCGCTCGGCGACGTAATCAATGCAAACAGTGAGAGCTTCCACGTCCGCCGGGTCTATTCCGGGGAACATGCCGATTCTCAGCTGATTGCGGCCTAGCTTCCGATAGGACTCCGTGTCGACGATGCCGTTCGCCCGCAAGGCTGCCGCTATGGCGTCAGCGGATACCCCGGCGACGTCAATCGTCCCGACAACCTGCGAGCGCTGCGCGGGATCGGCGACGAACGGGTCAGCGTAAGGCGCCTGCTCCGCCCACGTATACAGTATGGCAGCCGATTGCGCCGTTCGGGCCGTCGCCCAGGAAAGCCCGCCCTGGCTGAGCACCCATTCGACCTGGTCGGCGAGCAGGAACAAGGTCGCGACCGCGGGCGTGTTGTAGGTCTGGTCGCTGGCCGCGTTTTCCAGCGCGATCCGCAGCGAGAGGAAGTCGGGTATGTAGCGCCCGCCCGCGGCGATCTCGTGCACCCGGTCCACGGCCGCCGGCGACAGCAGGGCGAGCCAGAGGCCGCCGTCGGAGCCGAGGCCCTTCTGCGGCGCGAAGTAGTAGACGTCGAACTCCTCCGCCCGCACGGGGAGGCCGCCCGCGGCGCTGGTGGCATCGACCAGGATCAGTGACCCCGGATCGGCACCGGGTACGCGGTGCACCGGCATGGCCACCCCGGTCGAGGTCTCGTTGTGGGTCAGCGCGTAGGCGTCCGCTCCCGGCTCCGGCCACGGGAGCGGATGTGTGCCAAGCGCGGACTCCACCACGGTCGGGGCGCCAAGCCAGGGTGCCCGGCTGGCCAGCGCCGCGAACCGTGCCGAGAACTCGCCGAAGCTGAGGTGCTGCGAGTGCTCGCGGATCAGCCCGAACGTGGCCATTTCCCAGAACGCGCTGGTGCCCCCGTTGCCGAGCACGACCGTGTACCCGGCGGGCAAGCTGAACAGCTCGGCCAGCCCGCCGCGGATCCTGCGCACCAGTGACCTGACCGGCGGCTGGCGGTGTGAGGTGCCGAGGTAGGCTGATCCCGAGCCCGCGAGGGCCGCCAGCTGCTCCGGACGGATCTTGGCCGGCCCGCTGCCGAACCGGCCGTCCTTGGGCTTGAGCTGAGCCGGGATCACGAGAGTGCTCATTGGTGCAGCTTACCGGCGGGTCGTGGCCGGTTACCGACGGGCGCGCCTGGCGCTAAGACCTCACGGTCCAGCACGTCCGCCGCGCCGGGGACGTCGTGAATGGACCGGGACGCAGGTCCGGTGTACCGGGCCGACGGCCTGACCAGCCGGCCGGTCCGCTTTTGCTCCAGGATGTGGGCCGCCCAGCCCGCCGTACGGGCGCAGGCGAACATCGAGGTGAACATGTGCGCCGGAACTTCCGCGAAGTCGAGCACGATGGCCGCCCAGAACTCGACGTTGGTCTCGAGCACCCGGTCGGGACGCCGGGCCCTGAGCTCGGCCAGGGCGGCGTTCTCCAGGGCCAGCGCGACCTCGTACCGCGGTGCGCCGAGTTCCTTGGCCGTGCGGCGGAGCACCCTGGCCCGCGGGTCCTCGGCCCGGTAGACCCGGTGCCCGAAGCCCATCAGCCGTTCGCTCCGGTTCAGGACCGAGGTCACGTACTTCTTGGCGTCCCCGGTCCGCTCGACCTGTTCGATCATGCCCAGGACGCGGGCGGGCGCGCCGCCGTGCAGCGGCCCTGACATGGCGCCGACGGCCCCGGACAGGGCCGCGGCTACATCGGCACCGGTAGAGGCGATGACGCGGGCGGTGAAGGTGGAGGCGTTCAGGCCGTGCTCGGCCGCCGAGGTCCAGTACGCGTCGACCGCCTTCACGTGCCGGGGATCGGGGTCGCCGCGCCAGCGGATCATGAACCGCTCGGTGATCGACGACGCCTCGTCCACCCGGCGCTGCGGCACCATCGGCAAGCCGACCCCGCGGGCCGCCTGGGCCACGAACGACAACGCCATCACCGAGGCGCGGGCGAGATCCTCACGGGCCTGCTCATCGCTGATGTCGAGGAGCTGCCGCAACCCCCAGGCGGGCGCGAGCATGGCCAGCGCGCTTTGCACGTCGACCCGGATGTCGCCGGAATGAACAGGAATCGGGTAGGGCTCGGCGGGCGGCAGCCCGGGTGCGAAGGCATCATCGACGAGCAGGCCCCAGACCGGCGCGTAGGAGACGTGGCCGACGAGTTCCTCAATGTCGACGCCGCGGTACCGGAGCGCACCGCCCTCTTTGTCAGGTTCGGCGATTTCGGTCTCGAAGGCGATGACGCCTTCAAGTCCTGGCTTGAAGTCCGACATCGGCGTTCCTCTCTGCTCCCTGGTGGGGTGAGGCTGACTCCAGCGCTACCATTCAACCGCCCTGATCAGGGTTGCGGTAGCCAAAACTGGTGTGAGGATCATTACCCATGGACACGACACAACGTGATTCCGATTCGAGCGGCTTGTCCGAGGACACGATGGCCGCTGACCCGATGACGCAGTTCGCCCGGTGGATGTCGGACGCCGAGGGGCTGGTGCAGCCGGAACCGACCGCGATGGTGCTCGCGACCACCGCCGCCGATGGCTGCCCGCGGGCTCGCACCGTGCTGCTGAAGGCACACGACCAGACGGGTTTCACCTTCTACAGCAACCGGACCTCGCGCAAGGGCAGGGACATCGCGGCCAACCCCCGGGCGTGCGCGGTTTTCCCTTGGTACGCCATGCAGCGCCAGGTCACAGCCGAGGGCAGCGTGGTCACGATGTCCCGCGAGGAAAGCGAGCCGTACTTCAGGTCCCGGCCGCGCGGATCCCAAATCGGAGCCTGGGCCAGCAGGCAGTCGCAGGTCATCGGCTCTCGCGATGAACTCGACCGCCGGGTCGAGGAGCTCGAGCAGCGCTGGCCGCCGACGGTCAGCGTCCCCATGCCCGACTTCTGGGGCGGCTACCTGCTGGTACCGGAGACGGTCGAGTTCTGGCAGCGGGGCCAGTACCGCCTGCACGACCGCCTCCGCTACCGGCGTCACGATGACGGCTGGAGCATCGAGCGGCTCGCTCCCTGAGCGTCCCCGAGTCGGCCTGAGCGTCCCCGGGCGAGTCCGCGGCACCGTCTCCCCGGCATAGCATCACAACCAGGAGGATGAGGAGTTGACCGCCCAGGGGCTCATTGACACGACGGAGATGTACCTCCGTACCATCTTCGAACTCGAAGAGGAAGGTGTGGTGCCGCTGCGCGCCCGCATCGCCGAGCGGCTGGCGCAGAGCGGCCCGACCGTCAGCCAGACCGTGGCCAGGATGGAACGGGACGGGCTGGTGCATGTCGCCGGGGACCGGCAGCTTTCGCTCAGCGACGTTGGCCGGATGCTCGCCACCAGGGTGATGCGCAAGCACAGGCTAGCCGAATGCCTGCTGGTCGGGGTGATCAAGCTGCCGTGGGAGGAAGTGCACATCGAGGCGTGCCGCTGGGAGCACGTGATCTCGGAGAGCGTCGAGCGCCGTATTCTCGAGCTTCTCGGTTACCCTGTCCGCTGTCCGCACGGCAATCTCATCCCCGGTCTGCCGGAACTGGGGCTGCCGGACGTGGCACTGGAACGAGTGCGGGTAGCGACGAACGAGACGGGTGAGGCCATGACAAAGGCCGCGTCCGACGGCGCTACACCGGTCGTTATCCGGCGAATTGGCGAGCAAATCCAGAGCGATCTCGTTCTGATGCTTAAACTCAAGCGGGCCGGGATACAACCCGGACGCGAGGTGATTCTTATGGCCAGTGGCGATGATGTGCGGGTGACAGCCGGCGACTCGATGGACGCAATCTCGACAGAACTTTCCGGTCAGATTGCAGCGCACATATTTGTCTCTATTAGCAGCGGGTATCAGCCAGTTGCCGGAGCGTGATCATGCCATCCGGCAACGCTACCTGGGTCGGGGAGCGCGGGCGTGACGGGCTGGGGTGAAGCCGCATTCGACGCGTACCTTCCTGCGGACATGGTCCTGGGTCAGGCGGATATAGCTGTCGTGGTCACGGACAGGCTCAGTAATCTCCTGTACGTCAACAAGTACGCGGTCGGGCTTTTCCGCATTTCCGGTGATGTGGCGCGGCTGGCCGGCTGCTCGGTCCTGTCCCTCGGCATGTTCGGCGAAGATGACGTGCGGAAAACGGAGGATCTCGCCGCGCAGGTACTGCACGGGCGGTCTTGGGAAGGAACGCTCGAGAGCATCCGCGGCGACGGGGCGCGTGCACTCATCCGGGCTTTCGCCGTGCCGTTGCGCCACCCGGGCGGCGATATCGACGGAATCGTGATCCTGGCCCGCGAGGCGAGCAAGCGCGACGGCCAGGGGGAGCAGGACAGGATCGCCCTGCTCGAGCGCGTCGGTGAGCGGCTGGCCGGCTCGCTGGAAATCGTCACCACGCTCAAGCACGTGGCAGAGATGCTCGTGCCTCAGTTCGCCGATCACTGCTTCATCGACCTGTACCAGGGTGAGGCGCTCGTCCGCCGGGTGCAGCGGCATGCGAACGACTGGGTGCCGCCGCCGGAGACCTGGGCCCAGGTAGGCGAGCAGATTCACTATCCGGAGGGGCACTTCTGCCAGCAGGCGATGACCCGCCTGGACACGATCGCGATCAATGACCTGGAAAGCGGGTATTACCCGGCCCCGAGCGCGGAGAGCATGTCGGCCGCTCACCAGGCCGGCCTGACGTCGGTGATCGCGGCGCCGTTGTACGCCCGCGGAGAACTGCTCGGCGTGATGAGCCTGGCCCTGTCCAGGCTGACCGAACGTGACGAGCGCCACTACGACACACCTGACCGCGACCTGATCGGCGCGATCGCCAGCCGGGTGGCTATCGCGATCGACAACGCGATGCTGTTCGAGACGGAGCGGCAGACCGCGCTGGCCTTCCAGAAGAGCCTGCTGCCGCAGGCGATCCCGGAACTGGACGGCTTGGAGGTCGCCTGCAGGTACGTGCCCGCGAAACCGCTCGAGACGCAGGGCCAGGGGATCCAGACCCAGGTGGGCGGCGACTGGTACGACATCATCCCGCTGGCGGCCGGGCGGGTAGGCATCGTCATCGGCGACGTCGAGGGCAGAGGTGCGCGGGCGGCGGCGATCATGGGTCAGCTGCGCGCGGCCCTGCGGGCGTTCGCGCAGGACGAGAAGTCGCCCGCCGACATCATGCGCAAGCTCGACGAGTGGTGCCGGTCGCTGGCCCCCGCCGACGAGAACGGGGTTCAGGCCGCCGGGGATCCGCCCACCGTCAGCTGCATCTACATGATCTACGACGCCTGGTCCAGGGAGCTGACCTTCGCTAACGCGGGCCACGACGCCCCGCTGCTGATCAGCGGCGGGCAGGTGCGGCAGCTTGAGTTCGCGTACAAGGGGGTCCTGCTCGGGGTGCGCGGCAAAGGCATCCGGGGGCTGCCCACCTACAAGGAGCAGACGATCGAGATGCCGCCCGGGGCCATCTTGGTGTTCTACACCGACGGCCTGACCGACCGGCGGACCCGGGTGGACGGCTCGGGGCATTATTCGGAGGCCGAGGCGGCGGAGATGCTGCAGCATGCGGTCCGTGCGGCCGCGGCGAGCGGGGATGCGGACGCCGTGGCCACGGCGGCCGAGTACGCCGTCCCCGGTGACATCGACGACGACATGGCCATCCTGGTGGTGAAGTCCTCGTCCTCCGAGCTCGCCTCGACCGAGCGGGTGTTCCCCGCCGAGCCGATCATGGTGTCCGAGGCCCGGCGGCTGGCCGCCCAGACGTTCGGGTCCTGGGGCATGGACGCCGAGCAGGCCCAACTCGCCTGCCTGCTGGTCTCGGAAGTGGTCACCAACGCCGTCCTGCACGCCTCGATCACGCCGAGCCCGGGCCGTGGCCTCGACCTCGATCTCGATCTCGAGCTCGAGCCGCTGATCATGCCTGCCCCGGTAAGCGCGGCCGCCGGGCCGGGCCCAATGAACCCAGAGGCCGCGATAGCCGCGATGACCCCCCTGGCTCCGGTACCCGCCCGTTCCACCGGAGGCGCGCCCACGGCGCCCCAGACGAACGGCGCGTCGCCCGCCAAGGAGTTCGCGCTACGCCTGCGGCGCGGCGCGACCTCGGTGTGGGTGGAGGTCTTCGATCCTGATCTCCGGCTGCCCCGGATCCGCACCGCGGGGGAGACCGACGAAGGCGGACGTGGCCTCTACCTGGTCGAACAGCTGGCGACTCGATGGGGATCCAGGCCCACTCCGGAAGGCAAGGCCGTGTGGTTCGAGATGCCGCGCAGCGGCCACCGAGCCCGATAGCTGCCGGGCCGGGCTCGGCATCCTGGTCACGGGCCTTCAGGGTCCCGTGGTTCCTCAGTGGCCTCGGTGCGCGGCCCACATCATGAGAACGACGATCACGAAGATGGTAATCGCCCCGGTCCAGTGCTTACCCGAGACACCCAGCTTCATCTTGCCGCGCAGCCGCGTCCATCCGAACGCGACGATGACGCCGAGAAATACTAGCAAGATGAGTCCGGTCATTGGCCGCCTCCTGAACCTGCGGTTTACGAACCCAATACAAGCCTACGGCATTGAGGCCGCCGGGCGCGACACGAGGTACCGTGAGGTTTATCCAGAAGCTATTTTGTACAGAAATGGGCTCCGGCCCGGCCGAGCCGGACGCCGCGGACCGCATACGGAGGCTGTTATGGCGGAGGCGTTCATCGCCGGTGCGGTGCGCACCGCGATCGGCAGGCGGAACGGATCCCTGGCCGGCGTCCACCCGGTCGATCTCGGGGCCCACGCCCTGCACGCGCTGATTGACCGCACCGGGGTCGATCCCGCCGCGGTCGATGACGTGATCATGGGGTGCGTCTCGCAGATCGGCCCGCAGACCTTCGACATCGCCAGGAATGCCTGGCTGTCAGCCGGACTGCCCGAGAGCGTTCCCGGCGTTACCATCGACAGGCAGTGCGGGTCGTCCCAGCAGGCGGTTCACTTCGCGGCCCAGGCGGTGCTTTCTGGCACCCAGGACCTCGTGGTCGCGGCTGGGGTGGAAAGCATGAGCATCGTCACCATGGGTTCGACGGTGACCCTGGCCAGTCAGGCGGGCATGCCGGCTCCGTGGGGCACGGGCTGGCGGAAACGCTACGGCGATCAGGAGATCTCCCAGTTCCGCGGCGCCCAGCTGATCTGCGAGCAGTGGGGTCTCAAGCGGAGCCAGCTGGAGGAGTTCGCGCTTGAGAGCCACCGGCGAGCGGTGCGTGCCATCGACGAGGGCCGGTTCGAGCGGGAGATAGTCCCGCTGGATGGCTTCAGTCAGGACGAGGGTCCGCGCCGGGACACCTCGCTGGAGAAGATGGCGGGACTGGCACCGCTCCGCGACGGCTGGGAGATCACCGCCGCGGTCTCCTCCCAGATCTCCGACGGGGCCGGCGCGCTGCTCATCGCGTCGGAATCGGCGCTTGACAGGTACGGCCTGACTGCGATGGCCCGGGTGCACGCGCTTACCGTGGTCGGCTCCGACCCGGTGCTGATGCTGACGGGCCCGATCGACGCGACCCGCAAGGTACTGGCGAAGGCCGGGATGACGGTCGCGGACATTGACGTGTTCGAGGTCAACGAGGCGTTCGCACCGGTCCTGCTGGCCTGGTCGCAAGACACCGGAGCGTCGCTCGAGCGAACCAACCCGAACGGCGGGGCCATCGCGCTCGGGCATCCGCTCGGGGCCACGGGCGCGATCGCGATGACCAAGATGGTGCACGAACTTAGCCGGACTTCAGGCCGGTTCGGCCTGCAGACCATGTGCGAGGGCGGCGGGCAGGCCAACGCGACGATCATTGAGCGGGTCTAAAAACAACCCGGCTGATCCGATCTACGGGCTCCGCAGCGTGTAGCCGGCGCCGCGGCGGGTGTGGATGAGCGGCGCCCCGAGCCGGTCGAGCTTGCGCCGCAGGTAGCTCACATACGTTTCCACCACCTGGGCGTGGCCGGTGTAGCCGAAGCCCCACACGCTTTGCAACAGCTGGCTCTTGGTCAGCACGCTGCCCTGATGGCGCATCAGGCAGGCGAGCAGCCGGAACTCGGTCGGCGACAGGTCCAGGGGCGTTCCGGCCCGGTGGACCGTCCATCGAGTCTCGTCGAGGACGAGGTCGCCGCAGCGGAGCACGCCGTCGGCGCCTGGCCGGGTACCAGCCGGATCGGCGGCCACCGGCCGGCGCACCCGCGCTGAGCGCGGGTGCGCCGGTGCCGCCGCGGCGGCGGGCTGGACGAGGTGCTTCACCAGGAGGTCGGTTCCGCGGTCGGGGTGCTGGCGGGGCGGGTGTTAGCACGGCCGCCCACGGCGGCGGTGGTCAGCGGGGTGAACAGGACCAGGCTGGCGTGCAGGGTCCAGTGTGAGCGCGATCCGGCGACCAGCGCCAGGTCGCCGCGGGCGAGCGAGTTGGTGGCCTGCCACGCGTTCTGGGTGAACGTACTCGGGCTCGGTGACGGCGTGCTGTTCGCCGGCGTGGTCGCCGTCTGGGAGACCGTCGCCGTGCTCCTGGTCACCGTGACCGTCACGGTGAGGTCGGTGTTGGCCACCTGTACCGTGACCGTCTGGGTCGCGGGAGTGGGCGTCAGCAGGCTCGCGGCGACCGTCGGGCTTCCGGCCAGCAGCGTCGTCGCCGGGACCATGTTGCCCGAGGCCATCGCCTGCTGCGTGGCGCTGGTGCTCGCGGTCAGGGCCGAGGTGCCGGCCGTGGTGTCCGAGACGTTCTGGAACTTCGTGTCGCGGGAAAGCAGCCACAGATGCAGCGACCCGTTGGAAGACTGCAGGATGAGGAACTTCTTCGTGGCCAGGACGACGATGCCGCGCTGCACGTCGAGCGTCTTGCCCGCGTGCCTGACCTGGCTGAACTGCCGGGCCTGAGTCAGGCCAGAGAGCTGAGCGTAAGCGGCCTGCCTGGACTGGCCCCATTCAGTCATGACCGAGTTGAGCGCGGCTCCCTCATTGCTGAAGCGGGCCGCATAGGCGGCCGGCTGGGCCGTGGTCGCGGCGCCGTGGCTCGTGGCCGCGACCGTGATCGCGGCGATGGAGCCGCCGCCGACCAGAAGCGCGGTCGCGATGCCGACCCGGCCCTTCACCGATGCCTGACGACGGCCTTTTCCGTAACGCTCGCGGGCCATCATGGATGCCTCCTTCTGCCGAGGACGCCGCGCCCGCTACGCGCGTCCGGGTACACGTGTGCGGGCCAATGGGGTGCTAGGTAACCGATGGACGGCCCGTTCGTATCCATAGAGCCGAGACTGCCCCGGCAGGTGCCGGTAGTGACGCCGAATCCCGGCTCACGTAAGCAGTACGTTCGTGAGTTCACATGCTCACGGCGCCGCGGGCTGCGGGCAGACGCCGCCCCGGGCAGGAGTTCAGCGCACGGTTACATTCGTTCCGGCACCGGCACGCCGAGCAGGCCCAGGCCCGTGGTCAGCACGTCGTGAGTGAGCGCGCAGAGCGCGAGCCTGCTGGCGCGCAGTGCGGCAGACTCCGCCTTCAGCACCGGGCACTCCTCGTAGAACGTGGTGAACAGGCTGGCCACCTCGAAGAGGTACGCGCACAGCCGGTGCGGTTCCGCGGTCTCGCCGGCACCGGCGATGACCGCGCCGAAGCCGAGCAGCTTCAGCGCGAGCGCGCGTTCTGGACCCGCGGTGATCGCGATGGCGGCGTCGCGGGCGGCCGTTTCCGCGGCTGCGGCCTCCGCAGGTGCGGCCTGGCCACGTGCGGCCTGGTCGTCGGCGCGGCGGAAGATCGACCGGATCCGCGCGGTCGCGTACTGCAGGTACGGGCCGGTGTTGCCGCGGAATGAGATCATCCGGTCCCAGTCGAAGACGTACGCGCTTTCCCGCGCGGTCGACAGGTCGGCGTATTTCACCGCGCCGATGCCGACGGCCTCGGCGACCGCGTCCAGTTCGGCGGCGTCGAAGCGCGCGGTCGCGTCAAGCTCGTCGAGGATGGCCCGCGAGCGGTCGACGGCTTCCGCCAGCAGCTCGCTGAGCTGGACATTATCGCCGGACCTGGTGCGGAGCCTGTTGCCGTCGGGGCCGAGGACCAGGCCTATCTGAGCGTGCTCGAAGACGGTGCCAGGCGGTATCCAGCCGGCCTGTTTGGCGACCGCGAACACCATCTGGAAGTGCAGCGTCTGGTCCGAGCCGACCACGTAGATGGCGCGGTCAACGTGGAGTTCGCCGACCCGGTACCGGACGGTGGCCAGGTCCGTGGTGGAGTAGTTGTAACCGCCGTCGCTCTTGCGGATGATAACGGGCATCGGCCTGCCCTCGCGGCCGGTGAAGCCCGCCGGGAACGCGCAGAGCGCCCCGTCGCTGTGCACCGCGATGCCTTCTTCCTCGAGCTTGGCCACCGTGTCGGCGAGCAGGTGGTTGTAGAAGCTCTCGCCCTTGATGTCGTCGTCGGTGAGCGTCACGCCGAGGCGGCCGTAGATCCGGTGCAGGTAGTCCAGGGAGAGCCCGACAAGTTCCCGCCACAGCTGCAACGTGGCCGGATCGCCACCCTGCAGGTCCACCACCCGCTTCCTGGCCCGGTCCGCGAAACCGGGATCGGAATCGAATTTGCGCCTGGCCGCCTGGTAAAAGGCGTTGGGATCGGTCCGCAGCAACCCGGCTGCCGCTGATTCCTCGCCGACGTCGAGCAGGTACTCGATGAGCATGCCGAACTGGGTGCCCCAGTCGCCGACGTGGTTGTCCCTGATCACCCGGTGGCCGGCGAACTCCAGGATGCGCGCGATGGCGTCGCCCACGATCGTGGTGCGCAGGTGCCCGACGTGCATCTCCTTGGCGATGTTGGGCGAGGAGTACTCCACCACGACCGTCTGCGGCGCGGCCGCAGGCGCCAGGCCGAGCCGGTCGTCGCCGAGCATGGCGCAGGCCTGCGCGGCGATCCAGTCCTCGCGCAGGGTGAGGTTGATGAAGCCGGGCCCGCTGACCGCGGGCTCGGCGCAGATGCTGGTTACGTCGAGCCTGGCGGCGAGCTCCGCGGCCACTTCCCGCGGCGGGCGGCCCAGCCTTTTGGCCAGCGGAAGGGCCGCGTTGGCCTGGAAGTCGGCGAAGGCGGAGAGGCGGATCAGCGGGTCGGCGTCGTTGTACGCCGGGCCGAACGACGCGACGATGGCGTCGCGCACCCGCTGCGCGAGAACCTGCTGTGGATCGGCCATACCGCAAGCTTATCGGGGATCGCGGCCCGGCCGGCGGCAGTGCCGGGCCGCGGCCGGCCGTAATGGCCGGGCCCGGCCGGCCATTAGGGGCGGCGCAGGAAATGCCCGCTCCGGGCGGAGGAGCGCCCGGGGTTGAGGCGCTGCGTTATCTTCTCCGTGATCTGGCCGCGGGCCAGATCGGCCGCGAGCAGGCAGGCGGAAGTGACGGCGCGGGCGGTGCTCGCGCCGTGCGCGATCACCACGGTGCCGCCCAGGCCGAGCAGGACAGCCCCGCCGTAGCTCTCCGCGTCCAGCCGGGTAGCGAGTTCACGGAGCCCGCGGCGCTGCAGGAAAGCGCCGACGCGGGCGGTCCGGGTCCCGGTCACCGCGGCCCGCAGCTCGGCGGCGGCGAACCGGATCGAGCCCTCGAGCGTCTTCAGCGCCACGTTCCCGGTGAAGCCGTCGGTCACGATCACGTCGAGCTCGCCGGCCAGCAGGTCGCCGCCCTCCACGTTGCCCGCGAAGCTCAGCGGAAGCGCGCCGTGCGGCGGATCGCTGGCCAGCAGCTCGTGCGCGCGCCTGGTGAACTTGTTGCCCTTTCCCGGTTCCGTTCCGATGGTCAGCAGCCCGACCCTGGGTGCGGGCACGCCCAGGGTCAGCTGGGCGTAGGCGACACCAAGCTGGCCGAACTGGACCAGCATCTCGGGCTTCGGGTCCGCGGTCGCGCCCGCGTCGATCAGCACCGTGCGGCCCGGGCGGGTCGGCAGCACGACCGCGAGCCCTGGCCGCAGCACGCCGGGCAACGGCCGCAGCCGGAGCCTCGCGGTCGCCACGATCCCGCCGGTGGATCCGGCGGACACCACCGCGGCCGCGTCGCCGCGCCTGACTAGCTGGCACGCGACCGCCACGCTCGACCGGGGGCGGCGCAGGCTGGCCAGTGCGCCCTCGTTCATCGCAAGGTTGTCCTCGGCGGCCACGACCTGCAGCTCATCAGCCGCGTTCATGGCGGTAAGCGCCTGGCTCAGGCGCGCCCAGGGTCCGGTCAGCAGCACCCGGACGCCGTGCTCGCGCTGCGCCGCGAGCGCTCCGGCGACGATCTCGTCAGGGGCGTGATCGCCGCCCATGGCGTCGACCGCGATAACGGGACCGGCGGTGCCGAAGCCGCGGGCCGGTCCGGTGTCCGGGTGGCGGTCCCCGGCGTCGTCCGGCCCGGGATCCGCGGCATGGCCACTGCCCCCGTTAGGCTCGGCGTCCCCCGTGACCCCGGAACCGGTGGCGCCCTGCGCCCCCCGGGCCGGTGACCGCCGCCCCGGGCCGTCCGGTGCCGCGCTCAGCGGATCACCGGGATGCGAGGCCGGGGATGATGTCTCATCCTTGGTGTGTCCTTCCACGCAGAGCGACTGTGGGGTGGGCCCCATTATGGCCCGGACGAGGAGTTCGGGCTGACCTGACCCGAGTACCCGGCGGTCCCGCCCGCGGGCTGGATATAACGGCGGCGCGGTGCCGCGCATTGTACGACTAAGAAAGCCGGCATAATAGGGCTGCCGCTAAAGCCGGCGCTTGGAGATTGCTGTGATACGGCCGAATAATTCCTGCGAATCGCGGTGCTTCTCTCCTTATGAGAAGGCAGCAGGAAAACGGAACCTACTGGCCTCCCGGAACGTCAAAACCATTACGATGGCTGTTTTGGCAGAGGCGTCTGCTAGCGCCAGTGCAGTTTGCTAGCAGACGCGTGGTTTGCGGGCGGACGCGGCAGTCGGGGGGCCGCTGGGGAGCGGGTGTCTTGGCTATTTTTCGCGCGCAGAGTGGCGCAGCGGCCGCTGTGCGCGCCGAACGGAGGGAGAAGGCGCGGGATGGACATCCAGGACACCGTACCCGCGGCCCGCTCGGCGGGCCGCGGGTTTCATGGCTACTCGGCGAAACACCTCGACACGCTCACACAGCGGGCTGGCCTGCCCGCTTCCGAACGGCTGGCGGTCCGAGCGGTCGCCGCCGTCCTGCCGTTCCGGACGAATTCGTATGTGGTGGAGAACCTCATCGACTGGCACGCGGCCCCGGACGACCCGATCTACCGGCTGGTCTTCCCCCAGCCGGACATGCTGCCCGCGGCGGACGTGCGGCAGCTCGCGGACATGATCAGCGGCGGCGCTCCCGATGCGGAGCTGCGCGCCGCCGCGCACACGATCCGGATGCGGCTGAATCCGCACCCGGCCGGCCAGCTCCTGCTGAACGCGCCGACCCTGCACGGCAGGCCGCTGCCCGGCCTGCAGCACAAGTACCCGGAGACGGTGCTGTTCTTCCCCCGGCAGGGCCAGACCTGCCATGCGTACTGCAGCTACTGCTTCCGGTGGGCGCAGTTCGTGGACGAGCCCGAGCTGAAGATGGC
>Ga0302325_10013983_pt1 | contig 17097 bp, 15 predicted proteins | sample Palsa_T0_2_FD_201948 | JGI IMG/M metagenome (GOLD analysis project Ga0302325, IMG submission 201948) | Peat permafrost microbial communities from Stordalen Mire near Abisko, Sweden - Palsa_T0_2 | ecosystem: Environmental > Terrestrial > Soil > Palsa > Peat permafrost | place: Sweden: Abisko... | reverse complement strand
AGCGCGTCGCGAGCGAGCTTGGCCCCATCGATATCCTGGTGAACAATGCCGGCAAGCTGGCCAAGGGCGACCTTGCGGATTTCGACTACACGCAAATGGAGGGCATGCGCCGCACCAACGTAGATGGCCTGGTGCAGGTCACGCGTGTGGTGGTGGACGGTATGAAGGCTCGCGGATTCGGGCGCATCGTCAACCTGACCTCGGTTGCCGCGCATGGCACTTCGATTAGCGGCACCACGTTTTATGCCGCGACCAAGGCGGCGGTGGTGACGCTCACTCGCCGCTTCGCGCTCGATCTGGGCCCGTTCGGCATAACGGTTAACGCGGTCGCGCCGGGCTTCATCCTCACCGACATGGCGCTGGATGGCCGCAGTCCCGCGGAAGCGAAGTCGACCATCGACGCCATGGCGGCCAGAGCCATGGTCCGCCGCGTAGGCCAGCCGGACGATATCGCCAATGTCGTAGCCTTCCTGGTTTCGCCCGCGGCGAGTTTTATCACTGCGCAAACGCTCACCGTGGACGGCGGCCGCATGGACTACACCGCGCATCCTTAAGCCGCTATAATTGCTCGACAGAGTTTAGGAACTCGACAGAGTTTAGGAACTGGTCGATCATTATGCTAGTTTTAGCATAGAATAAGGCTTGGTGCCGGAAAAGCTAAAACAGCCGCGGAATCTGGTTTGGCTTGTCGACTCGCTGGATCGGCTGACGAACTTTCCGCGTACCGCTCGACAGAAGCTCGGTTTCGCGCTTTATCAGGCACAGATCGGGCAGAAGCATGAAAGCGCGAAGATATTGCACGGCTTTGGGGAAACAATCTGGCAAGTGCGGGCAGATGATCCAGGCGGGACATACCGTGCGGTATATGTGGCCGAATTCAAGGAAGCTATCTACGTGCTTCATGCCTTTCAGAAGAAGGCGAAGTCCGGGATTGCCACGCCGCAACGAGAACTTGACTTGATCCGTCAACGGCTCCAGCTCGCGCGTAAGCTGGCCGGCAGTAAAGGAGACTAAGATGCCTATTAGAGATCATGTGCCTAGTGGTGGGAACGTATTCGCAGACCTCCGCTTACTCAAGCCGGACGATTTACTCGCAAAGGCGGAGTTGGCTGCGAAGATCATCGATGAGATCCACAGACGGCACTTGACACAAAACCAGGCGGCCGCCATTCTAGGAATTGACCAGCCCAAGATTTCGACTCTCAAGCAGGGTAAGCTGTCTGGCTTCTCGATTGAACGACTGATGCGATTTCTGCTCTTACTGGGATGCGACATCGAAATCACGGTCAAGGGAAAGACGAAGACGCGATCGGTTGCCAGACTCCGCGTGGCGTGAACAGGTCCGCCAGTTAAGCCATCCGCGTTGCCATGGCTTTGGGACCCGAGTCGACTCGACGCGGGCCGCGACACCTCTTCTCCGCGGCTGTGTGCCAGAATCAATATATATCCATGAGCGGATTTGAGCCAAACTGGAATGCAAATCGTTGACGAAATGTCTCCGAGAGGTCCGGAAGCATTTTCCGCCGGGCCAGATGATCCAATGTGAGTTGAGCACGCCCAATGGTGCAGTTCCTCATCAAGCCCCGAGATATCTCTACAGGGGGGAATGCGGGCTATTTCCTACAACTGAATCGAGTCGAGTCCGTATCGAGCCCTCCCTCAACGGCCGAGAACTGGAGGCGCTCAGCAAGGTTACCGATGCGATGCGGCGGGTACTCAAACAAGACGGCTACGATAATTCCGAGTGGGAGGCTGAAGGCCTTCTTGAACACCACGGGGTGCCAACCGGAATCGTCAACTTCACTGCTTCCCCGGAGGTTGCAGCCGCCTTCGCTGCATCAGGGGACGCCGACCAAGGCCGAATCTGCATTCTGACGCGGCCCTACGGCGACGAAGCAGCGGTAGTCGACTACACCCAACATCCCTGGGCCGAGCGTGCACTGCGCCAGAGAGCCTTTGGGATTCGACCGGCGCATTTCACGGATCTGAAATCCCGGGAAGCTCACCTCCGGCTCGGTGCAATCTGGGTTGAGTTCCCGCTGACTGCCCTTGATCGTCAAATGGCGAAAGTCTCTCATGACGATCTCGTAGATGCGTCAAACGATCCTCACTCGGCAATTGTGCGCGGGGAAGTGAACCACTTCGTCGAACGATTCGGGAAGCTCCCGCACAAGGTTGCGAAGTACTTGGCCGGGCGAATTCCGATGGTGCCATGTCTACACACGGTATCGGAGGTGGATGAATTGAATCGAGAGGCAGTCACCTACCGCGTCGCCCCATCAGCGCGCGACTACTCCGAGAGCGTAGAAAGAGAGCAGAGTATTCGGTACTGGTCGGAAGACTATAAAGACCTCAGTGACTCACTAAACAAATTCTATCCTTTCGAAACACCAAGAGAACGAGGAATGGTATTCGCGTGGCCTGGAACGTACCACGGACCGAATATCAACAGAATATAGATAGCCCGCCGTCGGCGGAATCCGGATCGGACAGAGCCGACTCCCATTCGCAGTGAATGACCCCGCGAAGCGGCGATCCCAGAAATTAAGCATCCCGGCTGGCTCCTAACTAACCGAGAAGAGCCTGATTGCAGATGCGCTCGGCGGCGTCCGTAAGGCGTCTATACTTCAAGCGGGAAGCGCATCATGCTTCGTTGTTCCGTAGTGAGTGACTGCCAGACTGCGAAAGGAATAGCGTTGACCTCCCGGCTGTCATCGGCATACCAGCGGCGTACGTATCGAATCGTAAGGAGCGCGCGAGGCGTATCAGTCACATTGGGCGTGCCTCGATGTAACACCCACGGATGGCGAATCAGAACATCTCCTGAATGCAAGGTGACCGGCCGCGCCTCAATCTCTGCGTCTTCAGCAGTCCGCAGCACCTGGCTCCTCGGTATTTTGTGACTGCCACGGGCAATCTCGATGGGACCATCAGCAGGAAAAATGTCGCTCAGGCCAAAGCTGACTACCAGCATGTAGGTTGGCAATAACAGGTCAGGAGCCTCGGGAAATAAAGGGCGCCGATAATCCACGTGAAATTGCTGATGCTTCGAGCCTTGTACCGGTACATCACAGCCCCATTGATCGGCTACTACCTGATCGTCCATAATACTGCGCACGATGCCAAGTATTGCAGCATCGAAGAAGAACTCAGGGGCAAAGCAGGGCGAAGTAAACGGCATCGCCAAATAATGACGATGTTCGCCGCGGTTAGGCTTGTCCCGATTTCTCTCCAAATAGTCCAGGAGGATTGGCCAAAACGCTTCACGGCAACTTTGAATCAGCGAATTGGCGAAATGGGCTTTGAGAACACAGAAACCCTTGTCTTCGAGTTCCGCAACTGGCTGGATATTTACACTCCCCCCGGCTTCTGCGGATTGCGCGACGGGGATATGGCGGGCGTCTCCTGCGTCTCGGGGACCAGGTAAGTTGTCAGGTGTTCCTTCAAGAGCTGGAAGGCCGTCTCGACATCGTCCGCGAACCGAAATAGTTTGAGGTCGTCCGCGCCGATCGTGCCATGCCGCACCAGGGCGTCGAAATTGATCACTTCCCGCCAGTAGCTGGAGCCATAGATCACGATCGCGATCTTTTTGGCCAGCTTCTGCGTTTGCGAAAGCGTGAGCATTTCCATCATCTCGTCCAGCGTGCCGAACCCCCCGGGAAACACGATCAGCGCCTTCGCCAGATACGCGAACCATAACTTGCGCATGAAGAAGTAGTGGAACTCGAAGCTGAGCTCCGGCGTGATGTAAGGGTTGGGAAACTGCTCGAACGGCAGGCCGATATTCAGGCCGATACTTTTGCCTCCGGCATCGGCCGCGCCGCGGTTGGCCGCCTCCATAATCCCCGGGCCGCCGCCGGAGCAGACCACGAACCGGTGCGTGCTGCTGGTGAACTGCGATGCCCATTCGGTGATCATGCGGGCCAGCGTGCGTGCGTCCCGATAATACTGGCCCAGCGGCCCATCCTCCCGCAGGCGCGCCGAGCCGAAGAATACGACTGTGTCACGGATGCATTGCCGGCGGAAGGTGCCCAGCGGCTCCAGATATTCGGCCAGCAAACGGATCGCCCGGGCCTCCGGACTGTTCAGGAAATCCTGATTCAGATAGGCCACCGGACGGCGGCCTTCAGGCGTCTTGTGATCTGCCATTTTCGAGTTGCTCGATTCGTTTTTTCAGCTCCCGCACGGTCTTCAGCAGTTCGGGTAGCTTGGCAAATGCGGTGATCGCGCGCAGCCAATCGCTGGCGGCAAACGCCGGCGAACCGGAGATGCGGGCCCCGGCGGCCACGTCGCCGCCAATGCCGCTCTGCGCGTAAACGATGGCGTCCTGGTGTACCGTGAGATGCCCCGAGACGCCCACCTGGCCGGCCAGCAGGACGTTGCGTTCCAGGATGGAACTTCCCGCCAGTCCCGTCTGCGCGCAAATGATATTGTCCTCGCCGACCACGCAGGCATGGCCCACCTGTACCAGGCTATCGATCTTCGCCCCACGCTTAACGCGCGTCTCGCCGGCCGTGGCGCGATCCACCGAGGTGAGGCTTTGAATCTCCACATCGTCTTCGATGGCGGTGACTCCCGACTGGACAATCTTGTAATGCGTGCCATCGTCGCGTTTGGCGAAGCCAAAGCCATCTCCACCCACCACCACTCCGTTCTGCAGAATGACGCGATCGCCGATGCGGCAGAACTCGCGCACCACGGCGTGCGAATGCGCCATAAAATCGTCGCCGATCTGCGCGCCCTCGTAGATTGTCACGTGCGGATGCAGCACGGCATTGCGGCCGATGCGCGCTCGCTCGCCGACCACCGCAAATGGTCCGACGGATGCCCCTTCGCCGATAGCCGCGGTTTCCGCCACGAAAGCCAGCGGATGAATGCCGGGCACCGGCCGCGGCGGCTGATAAAAAAGCTCCAGCGCGCGGGCGAAATCGAGATACGGATTGCGCGAGATCAGGTACGCCATCGGCGAATCGCGCAACGGCTCGGACACCAGAATGGCGGCCGCCCGCGTATGCTTCAATTTGTGCGTGTACTTGGGGTTTGCCAGAAAGGTTAGCTCGGTGGGACCGGCGTGTTCCATGCCGGCGACGCCTGTGATTTCGATTTCTCTATCGCCCGATAGTTCGCAACCCAGCCGGACGGCGATATCCCGTAGTCTCATGTGCAAAGCTACAGGTATAGCTTAGCGCGGCAGCGTGGCGCCATCGAGCAGGCCGCTGAAAGCGCCGGGCGGCAGGTCCGCCAGCGATCGGACGACCACATCAGCGGCCATTTGCGCGCCATCCCGAAGCACTGCGATACTGCGCATCCCCGCGCGCCGAGCGGCTTCGATGCCGGCGGCGGCATCCTCCACAACAATCGAGCACTCAGGCGCCGCGCCCACGCGTGAGGCGGCCAGCAGAAAGACCTGCGGGTCGGGTTTGCCGCGCTCCACGTCTTCCGCCGAGACCGTGGCGTCGAATTGCTCGGCCAGCCCCACGACCTTCAGCACGACTTCTATGTTGCGGCGCGGAGCGGAGGAAGCCACGGCCTGCGCCCAGCCTTCGCGGCGAAGACGACGCACCCATTCCGCCGCGCCCGGCAAGATTGCCACGCCACCGGCGCGCACCAGGCTACGATAGCGTTCTTCCTTGGCATCGCCAATACGCGTCATCCGCGCGGCATCCACGTCGGCGCCCAGCCATAGCCGCAGAATGCTATCGTTACGCTGGCCAAAGGTGGCGCGGAATTCCTCGTAGCTGAGGGTCACGCCCTCCGCCGCCATGGTCTCGCGCCAGGATTGCCAGTGGGACTCCTCGGAATCCACCAGAGTTCCATCCAGGTCCCAAAGAACAGCGCGAGGCGTCACACGCGTAATTCTAACATCGGGCGCGCCGGCCGACTTAGTTATTCCCAGCGCAACGCAGACATCGGGTCGAGTTTCGCCGCCTTGCGCGCGGGCAGGAAAGCTGCAAGGACCGCGATCGATGCCAGCAATCCGTCCGCCGCGAGCAGCGTAAATGCATCGTATGGTCTCAGACCGAATAGCAGCGATCCGACGCTGCGTCCGGCGATGAGCGACAGAGCCGTCCCCAGCGCCACGCCGACGACCAAAAGCTTTCCCGCTTCGCGCATCACCATGCCGATCACTTGCCCGCGCGCCGCCCCCAGCGCCAGACGAATCCCGATCTCGTTGCGCCGCCGCGCCACGATGTAGGAGATCACGCCGTATAGGCCCACCATCGCCAGCACCGCCGCCAGCAGCCCGAAGAATCCGGCCAGCATAGCCATGAGCTGCTCCTGCAGAAGCCCGTCGCGAATCCCCTGCTGCAGACTGCCGAGTTCCGCAATGACATCGGGGTGCTTCTCGCCGATTCTTTGTTTAACGGCCGCCGTTACCGCCGCCGGAGGCGCATTCGAATAGATCATCATGTTGGTCCACGGGCCCTGCGCCGGAAATTGGGATGCCGGCGCGAACGTAATCGGTGGCGTCTCACCCCGGATATCGTTGTACTTAGTGTCCGGGATGACGCCTACGATCTCATAAACCGTGGAAGGATAGTTCGGCTCCGGAGCCGTTCGCAGCGTGTGCCCAAGCGGGTCAGCGCCGCCCAGAAACCTTCGGACGAACGTCTGATTCACCACCGCCACGCGTTGGGATGTCGCTGTGTCATCCCGACTGAAGCCACGGCCCCGCACCACCGGAATGCCCATCGTTCGAAAATAGTCGGGACTTATCCAGGTAAACTTCGAATTCCCTTCGATCGATCCGGTGCGCACGCTGTGCTCCCAACTGCCTCCTCGCAGCGGGGCCTGCGTGGTGGTTGCGGCGCTCAGTACTCCCGGTATCGCTTGCACTTCCTCGAGCAACTGCCGCTGGAACTCCGGCCAACGCTCCCTCGCCAAATCGGACTGCCAGAATCCCAGGAACGCGAAGGTGATGCCCCCCTCCCGCATTCCCGGATCGAGTGTCATCAGGTTGCGAAAGCTGCGCACAAACAGCAGCGCGCCCACCAGGAGCACCACCGAAACCGAGATCTGCGTCACGATCATCAGCCTCTGTAAAGAGAACCGCTCGCGACCGGCCGTCATCCCGCGGCCGCCGGCCTTCATCGCGGAGGCAGGCTGCGAGTCGGTCGAGCGCAGCGCGGGCACCACTCCGAACACCACACATGTCAGAGCCGTAACGACAGCGGCGAACAGAAGCATACGCCAGTCCGTCGCGATGCGCAGATTCACCGCCTCGCCTTCCGGCGAGATCGACCATACCAGGGCGCGGCTCAGAATCTGTGCCAGAGCGATTCCCAGCGCAGCTCCCATGCCAGCCACCAGCCCACTTTCCGCCAGCAACTGCCGGAACAGGCGGCCGCGCGATGCGCCCAGCGCCAGACGCACCGCGATTTCGCGCTCCCGTGCGCTGGCCCGCGCGAGCATCAGGTTGGCCAGGTTGGCACAGGCGATCAGCAGCACCAGGCCGGTAATGCCCAGCAGCAGCCAGAGCGACCGGTCATAAGTCTCCCGCAGCGCACTGACTCCTCCGGAGGCCGGGTACACGCCAAGCCGAAAGTGCTTGTACATTTCATCCGTCCTCGGGTCGCGGCCCGGCGGTACGGTAGCTTCGAAAATGCCGGGGCTGAGCGCCTCCATTTCCGCGGAAGCACGCTGAAGCGACCAATCCCGGCGAACACGCCCCATCACCGACACCTCGTAAATGTCTCGCCTCAATGCGTCTTTCGGCCGGCAAAACGGGCGCGCAATATCAAAGCTTTGGCCTACCACCATGCCGAAGAATTCGGGCGGCGTCACTCCGACAATTTCCACCAGATCGTTATCCGCCTCGAGTTTGATGCCGGCGCCCCCGGAGCCAATGTCCCGGCCGCCCAGTTCACTCTGCCAATAGGAGTAACTCACCACCGCTGCCGACGTAGGGCAGGCGCCTTCGTCTTCTGCTATGAGCAGCCGCCCGCGCCACGGCCGCATTCCCAGCACGGCAAAGAAATCGCCGCTGACCAGGAGCTGATTGAAGTGCCGCATCTGGCTGCCTTTGCCGACATACCTCTGGTTGACACCCCAAGCGAACATTCCCGAAAAGGCCTGCTGCTTATCGCGGATCAACTGCCAGAGTGGCCGCGTCAATTCGCCATACTGCTGGTTGAGGCCCATGCCGTGGTTGCCGCCCACGATCTTCACTTCGGCGAGCTCCTGCGGGTTGCGCACCGGCAAGCTGCGCAGGCGCACGGCATCGAGTAATTGAAAGATCGCCGTATTCGCGCCAATTCCCAGCGCTAGCGAAGCGATGGCCACGACCGCGAATCCGGGACTCAACCGCAGCAGGCGGGCGCCGTAGCGCAGATCCTGCCAGATGCTCTCCAGCCAGCCTATGGTGTTCATACGGTAGATATCCTCACGCACCAATCCGGGATTGCCAAACTTGCGGCGCGCCGCGGCGGCCGCTTCGCGGAGCGACATCCCGCGCGCGACGTTGTCGGCCGTTTCGATTTCCAGGTAGGCATCTATCTCGCGGGCCCGCTCCTGATCCCACCAACGCCGTCTGATGAACCGCCGCCAGCTCATGCGCCCTTCACTCTACGACCGGCCGCAACACCAGGTTGACGGCCCGCACAATGCGCTCCCATCGGCTGGTTTCCTCGCTTAGCTGCTTCCGCCCGCCAGTAGTCAGCCGGTAGTAGCGCGCCTTGCGGTTGTTTTCCGACGTTCCCCAGAACGAAGCGATCCAGCCTCGATCCTCCAGGCGGTGCAGCGCGGGGTACAACGATCCATGCTCGACCTGTAGAACGTCTTCCGAGCGCCGCTCGATCGCGTGAGCGATGGTGTGCCCGTGTCCCGGCCCTAGTGCCAAGATCTGCAAAATAAGCATGTCCAGGGTACCCTGCAGGATTTCGGGCTCCGTTGCTCCAGTTCTGCTCCGCCTCATAGACGACCTGAAAATATTCTACTCCACTAGAACAACTACCGAAGGGTTCCACTGTATCTACGCGCCATCCCGGAAAAGGTTAGGCCGAACGGGGATATACTGTTCTGGGCATGAAAAAACTCGTACTCCTGCTTCCCACTGCTACCGTGATCCTGGCGATGGCGCCCCTGCTATCCGCCGCCGGCTATCAGGCCGGAGTGGCTACTATCGTCATCACGCCTAAAGAGCCCATCTACCTGGCTGGTTACGGAAGCCGCAACCATCCTTCCGAAGGCGTGACTCTCGATCTGAGAGCTAAGGCGCTGGTGATTCAGGAGCAGTCGGGCCAGCGCACCGTCATTGTTACAACGGACCTGATTGGGCTGCCCCGCGCCATTGCCGACCCCGTCGCCGCGCGAATCGAGAAGTCCTACGGCGTCGAACGGGCGCATATTCTACTGAACTCCTCGCATACGCACACGGGCCCGCTGCTGGCTAACAATCTGACCCTGATGTTCGATTTAGACGCCCATGATCGCGAAGTAGTCGAGCGCTATTCCGCGCGCCTGGCCGACGATCTGGTCACCCTGGTGGGCACGGCTGTCGGGAACCTGGCGCCCGCCAATCTCTGGTTCGGCAACGGCCAGGCGCACTTCGCCATCAATCGTCGCGAGCCGACGCCCGCCGGTATTAAGATCGGCGTGAATCCCGAGGGACCTACCGATCCCGATGTTCCCGTGTTGAAAGTGACCGGTCCGGATGGAAGCTTACGCGCGGTGGTGTTCGGCTATGCCTGCCACAACACCACGCTTACTGGAGAGTTCTACAAGATTGCCGGCGATTACGCGGGATTCGCGCAGCGCGATATCGAGAAGGCCCGCCCCAGCGCGACCGCCATGTTCCTGATGCTCTGCGGCGGCGATCAGAACCCCAATCCGCGCAGCACGCTGGAACTGGCGCAGCAGCACGGCGCCACTCTGGCCGCCGAAGTACTGGGCGTGCTGGCGGGCAAAATGCCGCCCGTGCGAGGTCCGGTGCGCGCCGCTTTCCAACTCGTGGACCTGGATTTCGCTCCCCACACCCGCCAGACTTTCGAATCCAGATTACAGGACTCCGAGCCCGTCCGAGTGCGCCATGCCAAGGCCATGCTGCGTACCTACGACGAAGGACAACCGATCCGCCACTACCCCTATCCGGTCCAGGCCATTTCCTTCGGCAAAGACCTTACCGTGCTGGCTCTGGGCGGCGAGGTGGTCGTCGATTATGCGCTGCGGGTGAAGAAGGAATACGGGCCGAAGGGCATCATCGTGGCCGCGTATTCGAACGACGTGATGTCGTATATTCCCACGAGACGGGTACTGAAGGAAGGCGGCTACGAGGCCGATCAGAGCATGCTCTACTATGGCCAGCCGGGCCCCTACGCCGAAGATGTCGAGGACCGTATCTTCGACACCATCCGCAAGGTGATGGCGAGCGTGAACCGCAAACCTGCGTCTTAAGCCGGCGCTGCCCGAGCTCCTACTCCTATGGATATCCCAAAGGACTTCTGCTATGCTCCTATGGTGGTCCCAATGGAGGACGCTTGTCTTGGGGGATACGCGCAGTACCCAGATTACCATCAGTTTTGCGCCTACGAATGTTCGGCGAGTTCTATGATCACAAAAAAGCGTCCCAGACTCAAGCAAACACCCGAGCCTGGACCATGATTTCGAAGCAGTGAATTACGGAAGGCCTCGCTCTGCGCAGCCGCGGGAGCCTTGCGTCCAACGCTTACTCGAAGAAAATGATCCAGTTTTTGACAAATCTCATATTTCTTGGCCGATTTGACTGTGTAACAGCGGCTGGCGACCCCTCTAAGGCGATACACCCCGCCCCGGTCACTTCTGTATATAAGGGTGTACCCGGCGCGATCGCTGCGGTGATGGTCGCCGGTACTCTCCCGAGCAGACGAAGAAGCTGACGGAGCAGTTGCGGGCGCCATTCCCCGCCCCGCGCTACAGCCGCCGCGCTACCACCAGCGTGATATCGTCGGCGGCCGGAGAGCCGTCGGTGAAGGCTATCAGCGCCTGAGTGACTGACTCCACGATTTCGGCCGCACCCTTGTGGCGGTTCGCCATGAGCGCCTCAGCGAATTGCTCGTCGCCAAACTCCTCGTCCTTGGCGTTCATGGCTTCGGTGACGCCATCGCTGTAAATGGCCAGCACGTCGCCCGGCGCGAGCTGAGTGCGGTACTCCGCGAAGTTCGCGATGCGCAGGATTCCGAGTGGGGGGCCGCCTCCATCGAGGTACTCCACTGTTCCCGCGGCGCGCACCAGAACCGGCGGATTGTGGCCGGCGTTGCAGTAGGCCAGCTCGCCCGTGGCGGGGTCCAATACGCACATGAAGAAGGTAATGAAACGATTGCTGGGGCAGTTCTGACAAGTGATCTTGTTCAAGCGGTTGATGACCGTGGCCAGATTTTGCGGCTCTTCGGCCAGCACCTGTACGCGCGCCTGCAGGCCCATCATCATGAGCGAGGCGGGCATGCCCTTGCCGGAAACGTCACCCAGCACCATGGCCACGCGCCCGTTGGGATATTGAAAGAAATCGAAGTAATCGCCGCCTACGGTACGGCATGGCGCATTATATCCAGCCAGGTCGGCGCCCGCGACCTGAGGGGCGCCGGCCGGCAGGAAGCTGCGCTGAATCTCGGCCGCCTGTTGCAGCTCGCGAGCCATGCGCCGTTCCGTCTCCTCGACCTCGGCCAGCCGCGCGTGCTCGATGCGGATGGCGGCCACGTTGGCCATTACGGTGAGCAGGCTGAGATCGTCTTTGGTGAAGGCGCGGAACATGTTGGGCGAGTCCACGTAGATGAGGCCGATGGTGCGGTCCTTGGTCTGCAGCGGGACAGCCATAAGCGTGCGTACCTTTTGCTCGACGATGCTCATGCGCTCGCGGAAAGCGTCGTCCAGTTGCGTGTCGCGCACCAGCATAGAGCTCTTTTCGTTGAGCACGCGGTCGCGGACGGCCGAGCTGATGTGGAAGCCTTCGCCTTTGTTGGCCTTTACCACAAGCCGCTCGCCCTCGAGCGTCATAACCACGCCGCGCTGTGCGCCGACGCCTTCGATGGCCAGGTCCAGAATGAGCGGGAAGAGGTCCGCCAATGTGCCGCTTCCGGCAAGCTCCTGGCCGGCGCGAATCAGCGCCTGGATTTGCGTGCTGCCGCGCGTGCCGCCGGGCCGGTCGACGATCGTTTGGCTGGATAACGCGCCCTCCAGGCTGGTCATAATCGTCGCGGTGCTGGGCGCCTCGGCGTCGCCTGAATCGAAGAAGACCACGGGATCGGCCGGCGGAGCCACGCGCCGGGAATCGTCGAAAATAATCGCCAGATGGCCGGCGGTGATCCGGTCGCCGGGCTTCAGCCTCAGCTTGGCACGCAAAGGGATGTTGTTGACCAGCGTGCCGTTCTTGCTTCCAAGATCCTGGACTGTCCAATCGTCGCCGTCGCGCTCGAGGACCAGGTGCTGGCGGGATAATCCGCCGTCTTCGGGAAAGCACAATTCCGTGGTGCTGGAACGGCCGAGCGTGAGGCGGTCGACCACCAGAGGGACGGTCTTGGTCTGCCCGTCCTGAGTCTGTATGGCAATCTCGCGGATGGTGGTATTGGTGGGCAAGAGACGATTATAGCGTTCAGACGTGGTGCAGGACGCGTATCTCTCTATAGCTGCGCTATCAGGCGGATCTCGCGGGCCGCCGCCAGCCGAGCCAGTTTGCGCCCGCGCTCAAAGAATGTATCTACTCGTTCCACCCGGATCTTAGTGTTTCGCATGTCTTGCCTCTTTCGCGATACCGCTGCATTCCTTCTGAAAGCGCAAAGCCGGGGGTATTTCTTGCCGTCATAGGTCTCCTGGATTCATGACAGGCGGCTATTTTAGATCGTGGTAGCGGGGATATTCGTCCGGCCAAGCCGCCCAGAAAGAGAAGAGCGCGTTGCCCGCGAGACGGCGCGTCCCAGGGAAACGCGCGCGCAGAACAGGCGGCAGACCGGCGCCGTCGCACAGCCATCCTAAGGAGCGCACGGAAGCGGGCAGGCGGTCGGCCAGGGCGCCCCCGCGCGGAGCGAACACCCGCAAGCCCGGCCCATTGAAATCCGCCCAGGCGACATCGGGATATTCGTAAGTCACGGTCCGTATGTTCGGCGCTTCGGTGCGCTGACGGATGCAAAAGATCAGCTTCTCTTCGGATCGGCCTGGCAGCGAATCGATCAGCTCGCGCAGCTCCCGTTGCGAGCTTTCGAGCAGCCCAGGCAGGCGCGGCGAAGCCCGCAAGAGTTGGTAGGGCAGGGTCGCAACCGCGGGGTTAATGAACCGTTCGTAGGGAAAGTAGCCGGATGCCAGCCCAACCGCCGCGGCGGCGGCAATCCACTGCGGGCGGTTCCAAACCGGGGATGCCAGCCAGGATCCCAGAAGAACCAGCGGGGGTAGAGAGAGAAGCACGTAGCCCGGCTCACCGCAGTGAAACAGGCAGACGACTGCCAGGTTCGGGCCTAGCCAAAGAGCAAAGAAAGCAGGCGCGGCCGCGAGCGGCATGGCGGGACGGGGTAAGCGCGGGCGCGCGCGCCACCGGGCTGCGAGAGGCAAGGCCAGACCGGCAAGGGCCAAGGCGAAGTAGATGCACACGTCGGCAACCATGTGGGCGTGGACCGCCAGCGGGGCGCCGAAGAAGATCGAAGTGCTGCGCGCGGCGCCGATGGTCTGTTTTCGATCCATAGCCGCCAGTGCGGCGAAGCCTCCCGATAACAGCGCGGTAGGAACATACCAGGTAAGCCAGAACAAAGCTCCCGCGAGAAGACCGGCGGCCGCGTAGAGCGGCTGTTTGCGCCACGCACGCCACAGGGCCAACAATAGCAAGGGCAGCAGCAAGGTTGCGCCGCTGGGGCGGAATCCGGCCGTAACCGCCGCCAGTGCAAATGCGGGCGGCGCCCAATGCACCTGGCCGCGCCATAGGCGTGCCGCCAGCCAGCCGATCGAGCAGGAGGCGAACAGGTCCACGGCGTAAGTCAGCGGTGTGATGGCATAGAGACACACCAACGCCGAGAAGCCTAGCAGCACGGAGGCGGCCAGTCCGGCGTTGTCCCCCAGTATCTGGTGTGCCAGGGAGTGAAAGAAAAGAAGGGCGGCGGCGGTAAATACCAGCGCAAGGATCACCTGGGCGGAGTTCGCCCGACCACCTGCCATGGGCGTGAGACCTTTGAGAGCGAGTATCCAGAGCGGGTAGCCGGGCGGGTGCGGCCGATCGCGAGAGATGTCGAAGTGTTCAACTCCGCGCTCGAATTGCGACGAATCCCAGTTATAGGAATAGCGAGTGTCCACATGCGGCAATGCCAGAACGAGCCAGAGCAACGCCAAGACAGTTCGCGATCTCATCAACGGACAACCCTCGACTCTCCATGAATTAGCAAAGCCCGACGCACTATTATAGGACCAGGTAGGGTTCTGGCTAAAGCTGCCGATATGTACAGTCGGGCCGGGACGCTGAAGTATATGGGGCGACAGGCTGGCGCCTGGCAGGCTCTTCTCGACCATGGCCGAGCCATCGGCTGCCTGAGTTATTACTGGCAAGGATCTTATGACCTATAATTGTCGGTCTTCCCTAGTGGCTAATGCGGCAACTGGTTTGCTGCCAGCCCTTTTATTGTCGGGTTCCGTACCTTGTAAGGCGAATGTTCCTATACCGCCGGGCTCCTCCATCCGTGCCTGTCGGCTACTGCCAGACGATTAATACCGAGCTGACTAACGATCTGACAGCCTTCAATACCACGCTCAGCTCCCTTTGGAAAGCTCCAAATATCCCACTCTGTACACCGGCATCTGATGATGGCCAACGGTAATTGGCGCTGCCGCTGGATTAAACCGATTTTCATATCTATCCGATCAATACCGTCAATGGCCGGAGTCTCTTAAAAGAGCGCGCTCACCATCGCCAGTGCGCCCGCGGCGGGCAAGCCCGTAGCCATGAGTGAAGAATACCGAGCGGCTGGTACTCAGTCCCGACCATTACCTGTCTCGGCAGTCGTTCGGATTCGGGCAGCCGGACAACATTCTATCCTTCCAGACCATGCAGAATCTGGCGAACTACACGCGGAAGCTCTACCAGTCACCAAGCGAACCAACCTATTACAGCGCCTACTAACCCCTACGGCGGTACGACAGAGAACGGCGGCGCGGCTACCTGCATGTGCACGACGGCGACCTGCTCGGTCCCTACGATCATCACTACCGAGACACAGTTGGCACAGACGGCGGCGCTACAATCTCGCCGATGTCCGCTACAATATCAGCGGCTACTCTGGCTCTGCCATCAGCGCCCACCAAGCCGACAGCGACGGTGGACTCCACCAGTCAGGAGACCGATACAGGAGGAAATCCCGCTCCCATGTCAGCCACCGTATCGGTCACCACCCAAAGTAATATCGGGGCTCCTGGAAGTACCCGCAACCAGCAGCACAACGATCCGGAATCGCGCAAAGCACTTCCGCTCGAGAGCACCAGGCGGCCGCGCGCATGTCATACTGGAAGGTCAATCGAGGAGTGACGGCCTCATCGCCATAACGTTGTACGAATCGAGGCGAAGACTGCTTTAAGGAGTGACTGACGGATGCAGAGAATCATCAGTGCGGTCCTGGCTTGCTGTCTGGTCGCGATAGCGCAGGACCGGAGTGGTACGCCGCGCCAGTTTGCATTGAAAGCAGACTCACCGAAGTTCTGGGAGTTGTTCGCGCAGGAGGCCAGGCTTGAAAAAGTTGCCGGAAGCTTCGGCTTCACCGAAGGACCGGTGTGGGACCCGCGTGGGTTCCTGTATGTCAGCGACGAAGAAAAGAACAAGCTGTTGCGCGTCTATCCGGACGGCCGCGTCGAGACGGTGCTGGAGATTGGCGATCCCGACGGCAGCGCTCTCGATGCGAAAGGCCGGCTGGTGACAACGGCGAGCGTGCTGCGGGCGATCATCCGGGTTAATCCGGATGGAAAGTACAAAGTGCTGGCGGAAAAGTACGCCGGTAAGAAGTTCAATAGTCCCAACGATGTCATTCTTGGTCCGGACGGAGCCCTGTATTTTACCGATCCGACGCTCGATCTGCCTAAGGGCGAAAAACAGGAGCTTGACTATCAGGGAGTGTACCGCCTGGGAACGGACGGGTCGGTTCGCCTCCTGACTAAGGAATTGGCGCAGCCCAACGGCTTGGCGTTCTCACCGGATGGCCAACGCCTCTACATCGACGACACCCAACGGCAGGAGATTCGCGTGTACGAGGTAGGTTTGAATGGCGAGTTGAAAAACGGAAGGCTCTTTGGAAAGGAAGAGGGCCACGGCGGCGTTCCGGATGGGATGCGGGTGGATCGCGAAGGCAATATTTTTGTCACCGGGCCAGGCGGCATTTGGGTCTGGGATCCGCAGGGGAACCGTTTAGGCACGATCCTGATGCCGGAATCGACCGCCAATCTCAATTGGGGCGATGCGGACTACAGAACGCTGTATATCACTGCCAGTACGTCGGTCTATCGACTCAAAACCAAAACGCGCGGATTTGTCCCAGGCCAGGATCACAAAACTAAGCGTTAAATAAGTGCTCTGTATAAGGTATTTATAACAGGCATTGACTTACAGTACTTATAAGACATATACTTTAGAGGTACCCCAGAGGTACTCCCGCAAAGGCACCCCAGTAGAAAGGCGCGCTCGAGAGCTCTCTTGGCTGGCCCAAGTCGCCTCTGGTTTTCTTTCACAAGCCGCGCCAAATCCACAATCAGCCTGTACCATTCAGTTCGCGATCTTTGGAGGGAACTATGAAACTTCCGGTAGTATTGCAACGCTATCCCACGGGCGGCCCACAGGCCGGCCGCTTGCACGCCCACGTGCTGCAGGATGGAATTAAGCGCGGCCGCAACTTGCTCGCAGGGCATCGCGTGACGGGCGTGGCGTACGCCCAGACGGTGGTCACGCAGGAACTCAACGATGACTTCCCGGGTGTGCCGCTCGATATTACCTGGCGGTTGCCCTGGAGTTTCTGCGGCGCGGTCACGGCGCTGGCTGATCACGCGCGCGGTCGCAGTGCCCACGAGCCGCTCATAGCCCAGAGCCTCGATCGTTGCGCCCAGGAACTGAGGAGTCTGGAGGACAGCGGAGAACCATAACCCTCCCACGCTGGGTGATACGAAATCGGGGGG
>Ga0302325_10013982_pt1 | contig 17099 bp, 13 predicted proteins | sample Palsa_T0_2_FD_201948 | JGI IMG/M metagenome (GOLD analysis project Ga0302325, IMG submission 201948) | Peat permafrost microbial communities from Stordalen Mire near Abisko, Sweden - Palsa_T0_2 | ecosystem: Environmental > Terrestrial > Soil > Palsa > Peat permafrost | place: Sweden: Abisko... | reverse complement strand
TGAGTCTTTTTGCGAGTGGTAAGAGTTGGCTACTAAACGCATTCACACAGGAGTAGATCAGTAACTAGTCGTCACATCGCCTGGTTAACGCAGCGAACATGTGTTTGACATACTCGAACGGATCTTCTAAGCTTGACCTCATGCGCTGGGACAACCTGCGAATCGATTCGACTTCGGGCAACGACGCCGACCCGGCCCCGGGCAGGGGCACGCCGGTCGGCGGAACGCTGCCGCTGATCGAGCGGAACGCCGTCGTCCGGACGTTCGACACTCCCGGGTTCCGCGGCATGACCTTCTACGAGGTCCAGGCGAAGTCGATCGTGTCCAAGGTCCCGGCTTCGTCGATGGTCCCGTTCACTCACACCATCAATCCGTACCGTGGCTGCCAGCATGCATGCAGTTACTGCATGTCAGGTTTTACACCGATTTTGATGGCGGACGGGAGCGCCAAACCGCTCGCCGACGTGCGGGTGGGCGACGCGATCTACGGCACGGTCCGGGAAGGCCACTACCTCCGATACACGATCACCGAGGTGCTCGCGCACTGGTCCACGGTCAAGCCGGCCTACCGGGTCACGCTAGAGGACGGCACCAAGCTTGTGACCAGCGGCGACCACCGGTTCCTGACGCAGCGGGGCTGGAAGCACGTCACCGGCGCCGAACAGGGACCGGACCAGCGGCCGTTCCTCACCACGAACAACAAGCTCATGGGCTTCGGCGGCTTCCCTGAACCGCCGAGCGATTCCCTGGCTTACCGTCGCGGCTATCTGTGCGGGATAATCCGGGGTGACGGGCACCTGGGCAGCTATAGCTATGCGAGTGGCGACGTCCACCGCTTCCGGCTGGCCCTCATCGATCCCGAGGGGCTTGCCCGCACACGGCAGTACCTAGCTACGTCCACCCAGGGAAACGTATCCGCCATCGGACATCTCATCGAGTGGCCCGATGATCCCACTCATGACTGGCTGTGCGGCTTCCTGGCCGGGATCTTCGACGCCGAAGGCAGCTACAGCAGGGGTGTCTGGCGCGTGCCGAACACCGATCCCGAGATCATCAAGTGGACTTGCCGTGGACTGGACGAGCTCAACCTCAGCTACGTGATCGAGCCGTCGGTGAGGTCGAACGGTCTGACCGTCGTCCGACTGCGGGGCGGCTTGAAGGAAGCGATGCGGTTCTTCCACGCCACCGACCCTGCGATCTCGCGAAAGCGATCGATCGAAGGGGTGGCCATCAAGAGCGATGCCAAGCTGCGGGTCACGGCGATCGAGCCACTCGGCCTGGAGATGCCGATGTACGACATCACGACCGGGACGGGCGACTTCATCGCCAACGGCGTGGTGAGCCACAACTGCTTCGCGCGGAACACCCATACGTACCTGGACCTGGACGCGGGTCAGGACTTCAACTCCAAGGTGATCGTGAAGGTCAACGCGCCGGAGTTGCTGCGGGCGAAGCTGAGCTCGCGCGGGTGGGCGGGCGCGCACATCGCGATGGGCACCAACGTGGACTGCTACCAGCGGGCCGAGGGGCGCTACGAGCTGATGCGGGGCATCATCGCGGCGCTGCGGGACGCGCACAACCCGTTCTCGATCCTCACCAAGGGGACGCTGATCCTGCGCGACCTCGACCTGCTGCTCGAGTCGGCCGAGGTGACCGACGTCGGGCTGAACGTCTCGGCCGGCTTCGTCGACCAGGACCTGTGGCGGGCGATCGAGCCGGGCACGCCCGCCCCGCAGCGCCGACTCGACGCGTGCGCCGCCCTCAACGACGCCGGGCTGCGCTGCGGCGTGCTGATGGGGCCGGTCGTGCCGTACCTGTCCGACTCCCCCGCCCAGCTCGAGGCGGCCGTCCGGCAGGCTGCCGCGGCGGGCGCGGCCCACGTCACCCCGATCGTGCTGCACCTGCGGCCGGGCGCGCGCGAGTGGTTCCTGGGCTGGCTCGGCCAGGCGCACCCGGCCCTGGTCCCCCGCTACACCGAGCTGTACGGGCGCGGCGCCTACGCGCGCAAGGACTACCAGGCGCGGATCGCGGCCGAGGTCCGCGAGCTCGCCCAGCGGTACGGCGTCGGCCGGGGCCGCGGCGTTCGCGGCGAGCGGGTGGCCGAGGGACGGCGTGGCGGCGGCCGCTGGCCCGAGGGCCTGGGCGCTGGCGCTGGCAATGGCACTGCCGCAGGGGCGGGCGGCGGGCCGGACGGCGGCGCAGCGGCCGGGCGCGAGCAGCTGTCGCTCTTCTGAGACGCCGCCGACCTTCTGAGACATCTCTGACCAGGCTCTCCGAACCAAACATCATTGACCAGTATCGATCCTCATTACACAAGAAAAAATTACTCGCCGGTAGACATTTAGCCTGTAAAACGTTTTAGCGGATTCCGGCGCCGGGAGACTCGCCGGAAAGCGGTTTCCGGGGCGCGATCGCCCTTCGTTAACGGATTCAGCACTCAGTGCCCGATATCGCGCCGATTACGCAACACCCGAAATGGCACCGGGTGCCTTCCGGCGGCCGCCGGAAGGCGGCAAACTCCCAGCCAGAGCCGCCCGTTTTGGCCTGGCGCGGGCACTACCCATAAGAATGGGCGCGGAATGGCAACCCGCCCGCCATGCCACCGTTGATATAGGTGATGTCACGTTATCGCCAGATCGGTGGCAAGACGGCGCTGTTGCACGCGAGTATTGGGCCCATGACGATTCCAGCGGAGCTCATCGCGGAGACTTCCCTTGAGTTTCCTTGCCCACCGCTTGGCGCAGCGGAACTGACGGCCCCCGAGGCCGAGCGCATGGCCGGCATGTTCAAAGCGCTGGCCGACCCGGTCCGGCTTCGGCTGTTCTCCCGGGTCGCTGCTCATCAGAGCGGGGAAGCTTCCGTGTGTGACATACAGAACGTGGGCGTCTCCCAGCCCACGGTCAGCCATCACCTGAAGAAACTGAGAGAGGCAGGCTTGATCATCTCCGAGCGCCGGGGGACCTGGGTGTACTGCCGGGTCGCGCCCGGCGTGCTCCCGGCCATGGCGCAGATGCTCTCCCCCCGAGAGAGCATGGACTGAGGTAGGGCGACGAGCGAACCGAGGGCGCTGCTCATCGGGAGCGAGCAGCCGACCCGTGGATGGCCGCCTGGCGGCGGGCGAGCACGCCGCCAGGCGGCCATTAGTATTGGCAGTCATGTCAGAGCGTCTGCTGGTGCGAAGCACGCCCGTGCCCGATCCGGGCGAGGGCTTCTGCCGCCAGATCCCCGTCCCCGACGCCCTCGCGTGGATTCGGCAAGGCGCTGGCCTGGTCGGATGGGGCGAGGCGGCGCGGGTCACGCTGCCGGCCGGAGCGGACAGGTTCGCCGACGGAGAGAAGTGGCTGCGCGAGCTCATCGAGGGCGCGCGGGTCGATGATGAGGTGGGCCGACGCGGTTCGGGCCTGGTCGCGTTCGGCAGCTTCACGTTCGACGACGCGTCCGACGGCTCGGTCCTCATCGTGCCGCGGGCGATCCTCGGTCGCGACGGCACCGGCAACGCCTGGCTGACCACCATCACCCCGGACGGCGAGAGCCCCTGGCAGCCGGCTCCGTTCGATCCCCCGGAGCCGCCGGACATCGTCAGCTGGCACGACGGGGCGCTGTCGGCCCCGGAGTGGGAGCAGGCGGTGGGCGAGGCGGTGCGCCGCATCAAGCACTCGAGCTCGCTCCGCAAGGTCGTGCTCGCGCGCGATCTGTACGCCACCGCCAACCGCCCGATTGACGCGCGGACGCTGCTCGACCGGCTCGCCAGTCGGTACCCGGGCTGCTACACGTTCGCCTGCGACGGCCTGGTCGGCGCCACCCCCGAACTGCTGATCAGCCGGGATGGCTGGCGGGTGAGCTCGCTGGTCCTCGCGGGCACCACGCCGCGCGGCGCCACCCCGGCCGAGGACTCCGAGCTGGCGACGGCGCTGCTCGGCTCGGCCAAGGAGAACGAGGAGCATCAGTACGCGGCGGCGTCGCTGGAGAACGCCCTCGCCCCGCTCTGCCAGGCGATGTACGTCGCCCCGCAGCCCGCGCTGATCCGGCTGCCCAACCTCCAGCACCTCGGCACCAGGGTCCGCGGCACCCTGAGCTCGGCCGACCGGTCGGCCCTAGGCCTGGCGGCCGCGGTGCACCCGACCGCCGCGGTCGGCGGCACCCCGACCGACGCCGCCGTCGAGCTGATCCGCGAGCTCGAGTCGATGGACCGGGAGCGGTACGCGGGCCCCGTCGGCTGGGTGGACGCCGACGGCAACGGCGAGTGGGGCATCGCGCTGCGCTGCGCCCAGCTGGACGGCGATCGGGCGCGTCTGGTGGCGGGCTGCGGCATCGTCGCGGGCTCCGACCCGGCGGCGGAGCTGGCCGAGACCATCACCAAGTTCCGCCCCATGCGCACCGCCCTGGAACAGTTCTAGGTTATCTGTCGCTTTTGTGATTGTTTGCGTTTCATTCTGCGACACGATAGTTACTTTTCGTTGACCCAGCTTTGATGACACTGAGTCATGATGCTTATATAGGGAGTAACTACGGCTCCCGCTCGGGGGATCGCGCGCCGGACGTCATGGCCGGACCGCGCCGAGTACTGACTACTAATAGTAAGGAGCTGCGCACAATGGGTGCATTCCCATCGACGCGCCGCCGCCGGGCCCGCACACTGTTCGCTGCCGCTTGCGGCGCGGCGGCGATCGCGATCACCGCGGCCGCCTGCGGGTCAAGTGGATCCAGCGGCAACGGGGGCGCTGCGTCAACGCCGACGGGCGGCACAGCCATCAAGGGGGGCACGGCGACCTACGCGCTGCCGCCGAGCACGGTGCCGAACTACATCTTCCCGTTCGACAGCAGCACCTTCTTCAGCGTGGCGAACTCGCAGTACTTCCAGTACCTGATGTACCGGCCGCTCTACTGGTTCGGCCAGGGCTCGTCTCCGACGCTCAACAGCTCGCTCTCGCTCGCCGATCCGCCGAGCTACAACGGCAATAACGTGACCATCCACCTGAAGGGCTGGAAGTGGTCCAACGGGGAGCAGATCACCTCCACCGACGTGTTGTTCTGGCTGAACATGCTGCAGTCGGTCGGCTCCTCCGACTGGGGCGCGTACGTGCCCGGCGGCTTCCCGACTAACGTCAGCAACATCAAGGCGGTCAACGCCACCACGGTCACGATGACCATGAACAAGGCGTACAACCCGACCTGGTTCACCTACAACGAGCTGAGCCAGATCACCCCGATGCCGCAGGCCTGGGACCGCACTGCGAGCGGCCCGAGCGACTGCGCCACCAAGGTGTCCGACTGCTCGGCGGTCTACACCTACCTGGACAGCCAGTCCAAGAACCTGTCGGGCTGGACGAGCTCGCCGCTGTGGTCGGTCGTCGACGGACCGTGGAAGCTGACCGCGTTCAACTCCGACGGCAACGCCACGTTCGTCCCGAACGGCACCTACGGCGGCACCAAGGCTCACCTGGCCGAGTTCCAGGAGGTCCCGTTCACGACCGAGTCGGCCGAGTACAACGTGCTCCAGGCCAGTGGCGCGGGCGGCGGCAACCAGAAGATCGACGTGGGCTACCTGCCCACCACCGACGCTCCGGCCAAGCCCGCCAACGCCACCACCGGCCATAACCCGGTCAACGGCTACTACCTCGACCCGCTGTACTCGTGGGGGATCAACTACTTCCCGCTCAACTACCAGTCCACGACCGGCAACGCCGGGGTCATCAAGCAGCTGTACTTCCGCGAGGCGCTGCAGCTGGTGATGAACCAGGCGGCGGTGATCGCGGGTCCGCTGAAGGGCTACGGCGTGCCGACGGTCGGTCCGGTCGGCAGCTACCCGGTGACCAACTACCTCTCCGCGCAGGGCAAGCAGGGCGACCCGTTCCCCTACAACCCGACCAAGGCGAAGTCGCTGCTGACCAGCCACGGCTGGACCATCTCCAACGGGGTCGCGTCGTGCACCGACCCGGCCAAGTGCGGCCCGGGCATCAAGCAGGGCCAGACGCTCTCCTTCAACCTGCCGTACGCGACCGGCACCACCTGGATCGAGCAGGAGATGACCCAGCTGCAGTCCAACGCCAGCCAGATCGGCATCAAGCTCACCCTCACGCCCAAGCCGTTCGACCAGGTCACAGCCGTCGCCGCGGGCAACTGCGTGGTGGCGAAGATCTCCTGTGACTGGGACATGGGCAACTGGGGCGGCGGCTGGACGTTCGCGCCGGACTACTACCCGTCGGGCGAGACCCTCTTCCAGAGCGGGTCCGGCGCCAACTCCGGCGGTTACACCGACTCCAAGAACGACAGCCTGATCAACTCCACGATCACCAGCAGCAACCTGCAGCTGCTGTGGAACTGGCAGAACTACCTGTCCACCCAGATTCCGGTGATCTGGCAGCCGAACGGCGTCTACGAGCTCACCGAGATCGCCAACAACCTGCGGGGCGTTATGCCGCAGTCCACCACGCTCGCCATCAACCCGGAGAACTGGTACTTCGTCAACAGCTAGCAGTAGCCGAGGGGCACCCCGGGGCGGCGTTTGTCGCCCCGGGGTGGCAGCAATTGAGGGCTGACTGGGACCACGGGACCGTTCGGAGGAAAGGTTTTGATTGGTTTTCTCATAAGGCGAATCCTGCAGGCGGCGATCGTGGTGCTGATCGTCACGGTGATCGTCTTCATCCTGCTGCGTTCCATCCCCGGCAACGTGGCGGTGGCCATCCTCGGGCCGTCCGACTACCGCAACCCGGCCACGCTGGCGCAGTTCAACGCGCAGTACGGGTTCGACAAGCCGTGGTACTCCCAGTACCTGCTCTGGCTGGGCCACCTGCTGCAGGGCAACCTCGGGTTCTCGTGGACGCTCGACCAGTCGGTCGCGTCGCTGCTCGGGCAGCGGCTGCCGAAGACGATCATCCTGGTCGGGTTCTCCACCATCATCGCGCTGATCGTCGCGATCCCGATCGGCGTCTGGCAGGCCGTGCGACGGAACAAGCCGGTCGACTACACCTTCACCGGACTCTCGTTCCTGTTCTACGCGGCGCCCACGTTCTTCGTGGGGACGGTGCTGATCCTCGTGTTCTCGGTGAAGCTGGGCTGGTTCGGCCCGGAGGCGCCGCAGGGCGGGGTGGTGAACGACCTCACCGACTGGCGCGACCTGACGCTGCCCGTGATCACCCTTGCCCTGGTGACGATCGCGCTGTTCAGCCGCTATATGCGCTCCTCGGTGCTGGACAACATCACCGAGGACTACGTGCGCACCGCCCGGGCTAAGGGCGCGTCCAAGCGACGGGTGCTGTGGCGGCACGTGATGCGTAACTCGCTGATCCCGATCGCCACCCTGCTCGGCCTGTCCATCCCCGGCATCCTGTCCGGCGCGCTGATCACCGAGTCGGTGTTCAACTACCCGGGCATGGGCTATCTCTTCTACCAGTCGGCGCAGAAGCAGGATTACCCCACGATGCTCGGGTTCATCATCGTGGTGGCTATCGCCACCGTTGTCGGGTCGCTGGTCGCCGACGTCCTCTACGCGGTCCTCGACCCGAGGGTGAGGTACGCATGACCGCCACCGCCGCTCCTTCCGCACCCGGCGCGCCGGGCGCGCCCCAGGGCGCCCCCGCCGCGCTGCCGGCGACCAAGCCGCGCGGCATGTTCGTGCGCGGGCTCGAGGTGTTCCTGGAGAACAAGCTCGCGGTGGCCGGCGTGATCGTGTTGGCGGCGATCTTCATCTTCTGCTTCCTCGGACCGTACTTCTACCACACCAACCAGGTCACCGTGAACCTGGCGAACGAGAACCTGTCACCCGCCCCCGGCCGTCCGCTCGGCACTGACCAGAGCGGCTACGACGTCCTCGGCCGGCTCATGGTCGCCGGGCAGATCTCGCTCGAGGTGGGGTTGGCCGCGGCCGTGATCGCGACCGTGCTTGGGACGCTCTGGGGGGCCGTCGCGGGCTACTTCGGCGGGGTCACCGACGCGATCATGATGCGCCTGGTCGACGCGCTGCTCTCCATCCCGACGCTGTTCCTCGCGCTCGTCGTGGTCTCCATCTTCCCGCCCACCGAGACCGAGCTGATCCTGGTCATCGCGCTGACGTCGTGGCTGACCACCTCCCGGCTGATCCGCGGCGAGGCCCTGTCGCTGCGGGTGCGCGACTACGTGCAGGCGATGCGGGTGATGGGCGGCGGGTCCGCGCGCGCGGTGTTCCGGCACATCGCGCCCAACGCCATCGGCACGATCGTCGTCAACGCCACCTTCCAGGTCGCGGACGCGATCCTGCTCGTCGTCGCGCTCTCCTATCTGGGGCTCGGCATCCGGCCGCCGCAGACCGACTGGGGGGGGATGCTCAACGCCGGCATCAACTCGGTCTACGACGGCTACTGGTGGCAAATCTTCCCGGCCGGCATCGCGATCATCCTCGTCGTCATCGCGATCAACTTCATCGGTGACGCGCTCCGCGACTCGTTCGAGGTCCGTCTACAGCGGCGCTGATTTCTCTTGGGGGGACTTTCGTTGGCTCCGCTTCTCGATATCCAGGACCTGCGCACCGAGATCCGGCTGCGCCGTGCCACCGTGCACGCGATCGACGGCGTCTCGCTGTCGGTGGCGCCCGGCGAGTGCCTCGGCATCGTCGGCGAATCCGGCTCGGGCAAGACGATGACCGCGCTCTCGATCATGCGACTACTGCCGGGGGGCGGCGAGGTCGTCGGCGGCCGGATCGTGGTCGACGGGACGGACGTCGCCTCGCTGTCGGAGGCCGGGATGGAGGACGTCCGCGGGAATCTGATCGGGATGATCTTCCAGGACCCGCTGACCTCGCTTAACCCGACGATGTCGATCGGCGACCAGATCGCGGAGTCGGTCCGGCTGCACCGCGGCGCGTCGAAGAGCGCCGCGCTGGAGCGGGCGGTCGAGGTGCTCGGCCTGGTCGGCATGCCGCGGCCCGCCGAGCGGGTGTCGCAGTACCCGCACCAGCTGTCCGGCGGCATGCGCCAGCGGGTGATGATCGCGATGGCGCTCGCCAACGAGCCGAAGCTGCTCATCGCGGACGAGCCGACGACCGCGCTCGACGTGACCATCCAGAAGCAGATCCTGGAGCTGATCGACTCGCTGCGGCGGCGGCTGGGGATGTCGGTGATCCTGGTCACGCACGACCTCGGCGTGATCGCTGGCACCGCCGACCGGGTCGCGGTGATGTACGCCGGGCGGATCGTGGAGACCGGCACCACGGAGGCGCTGTTCGCCAACCCCCGTCATCCGTACACCGAGGCGCTGTTCGAGGCGCTGCCGGAGCGGGCTGTCCTCGTGGCCGAGGGCAGCGGTGTGGTGGGCGGGCGGGCCGGACGGCGGCTTTACAACATTCCGGGGCAGCCGCCGGACCTTACCTCCCCGCCGCACGGGTGCAAGTTCGCGGCCAGGTGCCGGTACGTGCGGGAGGAATGCAGGCAGACGGAGCCAGCACTAACGGTCTCGGGTGGCTCGCATGCGTACCGCTGCTTCTTTCCAGTCGGGCGGGACGGTGATCTTGGCGTCCCCGCTCACGATCTTGAAGCTCTACAAATTGCTAGCGATTCTCAAGATGGAAGTCTCGAGAATCAAGGTGAAATGCTTCAAGATCAAAAGCCGCACGTTCAAAGGCTTGACGATCAAAGCCGGAAAGCACGCGGGAGCGACGGCGGTCTTGGCGGGTATTTCCGCCGGCGCTCCTCCGGAAGCTCGGATGAAATAAGCCCAGAGACCTCCGCCTCGCCCGAAGCGGGGGAAGTGGTGGGCGATCGGGTGAGCGATCCCCAATCGCTTCGCAATGGGACTGGGACGCCGGCTGGAGCGGGGACTGCTCTTGGATCGGGGACCGCTGTTGGATCGGGGGCTGCTGTTGGATCCGGGTCTGGGGCTGGGTCCGCTGCGGCTGGATCCGCTGCGGCTGGATCCGCTGCGGCTGGGTCCGGGGCCGCCGGGACGGATGGCGCCGGGGCTGGGGCCGGCACCGGGGCTGGCGCGGCCGGGGTGGCCGTGTCCGGGAATGGTGCGGCGCCGGGGACGTCCGGCACGCCCGGGGACGCCCTCCTCGTGATCTCTCACCTGGTGAAGAACTTCACGGTGACGGCCGGGGCGGTGATGCAGCGGCGGGTGGGGGAGGTTTCCGCCGTCGCCGACGTGTCGTTCCAGATTGCCACCGGGTCGACGTTCGGGCTGGTGGGGGAATCCGGGTGCGGCAAGACCACGGTCGGGCGGTTGATCGTCGGGCTGGAGAAGCCGACCGCCGGGTCGATCGTGCTTGGCGGGCGGGATCTGGCATCGCTGCCGTGGCGGGAGCGCCGGCGGCAGGCGCGGCTGGTCCAGATGATGTTCCAAGACTCCTACGCGTCGATGGACCCCCGGATGCGGGTGGGAACGATCCTGCGCGAGCCGATGATCATCCAGCGCGACGGGAGCCGCGCCTCGCAGGCGAAGCGGGTCTCGGCCATGCTGGAGGAGGTGGGACTGCCGGACGCAGCGGCCGAGCGGTATCCGCACGAGTTCTCCGGCGGGCAGCGGCAGCGACTCGGCCTCGCCCGGGCACTCATGCTGCGGCCCTCGATGATCGTGGCCGACGAGCCGGTGTCGGCGCTCGACGTCTCGATCCAGGCGCAGATCCTCAACCTGATGCTCGATCTGCAGCGCGAGCACGGCCTGACGTACATGTTCATCTCGCACGACCTGTCCGTCGTCCGTTATATGGCCGATGTAATCGGCGTGATGTACCTCGGCAAGCTGGTCGAGGTCGGCCCGGCCGACTCGGTCTACTCCAACCCGGTTCACCCGTACACGCGGGGACTCATCGACACCGTGCCGGTCGCCGACCCGGTGCTCGAACGGGCCAAGGAGAACCAGGGCGTCCGCGGCGAGATTCCTTCTGCGGTCGCTCCCCCATCCGGCTGCCGGTTCCGCACCCGGTGCCCTCGCGCCCAAGACCTGTGCGCGGCGGAGGAGCCGCCGTTGCGCCCGTTCAGCGCCGACGGCCATCTGGGCGCCTGCCACTTCCCCCTCGCCGAGCCGGACCCGGGCCTTTAGGCGCGCCCCTGGCTTCTTGCTGTTATCCATGACCGTTCTTTTCGGTGTCGCGCACCGGGCGGGCGGGACAGGTGGTCACTTATGCCTTTTTATGACCGCTGGAACTAGCCGCCCAGGGCAGGGCCAGCGGACGGCCGGGGAGTTCCACGGGCGCGAGGAACCGCCCTCAAGCGCCACGGTGGAGGGTAGGAGGAACCTCTGACGGCGGGAACCAACATGGCTCAGTCGCAAGTGCTGGAGAAGACGCGGAAACGGGACTGCGTGGTGATCGTGGGGGCCGGTTTCGCCGGCTTCAACGCCGCCCGGGAGCTGTCGAAGCTGGTGGGTGACACCACGGAGATCGTGGTGATCAACTCGACCGACTATTTCTTGTACTTGCCGCTGATGCCGCAGGTGACGGGCGGACTGGTGGAGCCTGCGCATGTGTGCGTCTCGTTGCCGCAACGGCTGCCCAAGGTGCGGTTCGTGCTCGGCACGGTGAGCCATGTCGACCCCGAGCGAAAGATGGTGCGCTGGGCCGGCCCCGACGGTTCATCCGGTGAGATCGGCTATGACCGGGTCATCCTGACGGCGGGGAGCGTGAACAAGCTGCTGCCGATCCCCGGTATCGCCGATTACGCGCACGGGTTCCGCAGCATCGCCGAGGCGATGTTCCTGCGCGATGAGATCACCCGGCAGCTGGAGCTGGCCGCCATCGCCGCCGATCCGGCCGAGCGCGACGCCCGGTGTACCTTCGTGGTCGTCGGCGCGGGCTACACCGGCACCGAAGTGGTGGCCCAGGGTCAGCTGCTGACCACTCGGCTGGCCAAGAAGATGCCCGGCCTGGCCGGCCAGGAGATCCGGTGGATGCTGCTCGACACCGCGCCGCGACTGCTGCCCGAACTCGATCCGCGCCTGTCTAAGACCGCCGACCGGGTGCTGCGGCGGCGCGGGGTGCAGGTGCGGACCGGCCAGTCGGTGACCAAGGCGATGCCCGGCTACGTCATCCTGTCGACCGGGGAGCAGGTTCCGACCCGGTGCCTGATCTGGTGCGTCGGGGTCCGGCCCGATCCGCTGGTGGACGGTCTCAATCTCAAGACGGACCGCGGGCGGCTGGTCGTCGACGAATTCATGTCGGTGCCCGGCGCCCCGGATAACTACGCGTGCGGGGACTGTGCCGCCGTGCCCGACCTGACTCGCCCCGGCCAGGTCTGCGGCATGACCGCGCAGCACGCCCTGCGGCAGGGCAAGCAGGTCGCCAGGAACGTCGCCGCCTCCCTCGGCAAGGGCACCGCGAAGCGCTACGAGCACCACGACGAGGGCTTTCTGGTCGATCTGGGCGGGGCCGCCGCCGCCGCGAACCCGCTCAACATCCCGCTCTCCGGGCCGGTCGCCAATGCCGTCACCCGCGGCTATCACCTAATCGCGATGTCTGGTAACCGGCTGCGGGTCCTCAGTGACTGGACCCTGAACGCGGTCACGCGACCGGAAGGGATTTCGTTCGAGGTGGTCAGCGCCGCATCGGTGCCGCTCGACGCGGACAACCCGCGAGCCTGACACGACAGGTCGTTCCCAGCGAAGAAAGGACCGCCATGCCCCTCGGAACCGCAGTAATCGTCGGCGTCGGACCCGGCCTCGGCCTCGCGCTCGCACGCACGTTCGCCAATGCCGGACATCCGATCGCCATGCTCGCCCGCGGCAAGGCACAACTGGACGTCTACGCCGCCGAGCTCGGCTCGGCCGGCCAGGAGGCCCGCGGTTACGTCACCGACGCGTCGGATCCCGACAACCTACGCGCCGCGATCCACTCCGCGATCGCCGAGATGGGCGCTCCCGACGTGCTCATATACAACGTCGGGGTACTCACCCCTGATTCGGCCGTAGGCGGTGACGACCAGGATTGGGTGCATGTCACGGCCATCAATATCCTCGGCGCCAGAGTCGCGGCCGACGCCGTCCTGCCCGAGCTGCGCGATGGCCGCGGCACGCTGCTGTTCACCGGCGGCGGCTACGCGCTGCACCCCTCCAAGAAATTCGCGTCCCTGTCGGTCGGGAAGGCCGGGCTTCGCGCCTACGTGCAGGTGCTGCACGACCAGCTGGCGGGAACGGGCGTGCACGCGACCAGCATCACGATCACCGCGGGAATCGGCAGCTCGCCGCGCTTCGAACCAGCCGAGATCGCCAAGGCGTACCTGAAGCTGGACCAGCAGCCCGAGGGCGAATGGCAGCACGAGCTGGTCTACTGAACGTCATGCACAGCGATTTCGTCCCACGTCGCATCAGCCTGCCTCCTGGAGAGCGGCTTGCCGTTCATCTTGGGGGAGCAGGCCGCCCATGGGCGATACCTGGCGCATTTCGATGGAGTCGCGGTCGAGGCCGGTCAGGACCCGGTGCAGGGCGAGCTCGTCGCCGTGCCCGACGAGCGACTCCCACCGATCGAGGTTGCGGCTGTGCGGCTGGCCGGTCACGCCGCTGCGGAGCCTTTTGAGGTTGCGCTCGATGACGGGACGCCACTCCTCCAAGCTAGCCGGGGTCAGGCGGATGGAGAGCCGGCAGTGGAGGCGCCAGGACCGCCGCTCGGAGCGGGTGAGGTCAGGGACGACAGGTCGTCGGCTCACCTCGAGGCGGTAGCCCATGCAGGACAGCAGCCGGTCGAGCTGATCATCGCTGAGGTCAACGGTGCCTGAAAGGAACTGGCTGATGCTGGGCTGGCGAACGCCGCTAAGGCGAGACAGCGCTGACTGGGTGGTGCGCGTTTCGCGCATCACCTCGCGGAGCAGTTCGCCGCGTCCAGACACGTGCCAACTATAGCATCGAATACTATAGATGGACGGTCTGGTTGCATGCGGGGCGGCTGTCGCAGTTGGCCTTGTCGCTCGTCGACCCCTGAGCTTGGCCCGCTTTGACGGCATCGCGATCATGCCCCGGTTTAGGGGTAGCGGTCCTGAGGAGCTGTGGCCCGGTGACGGCGCTCTGTTTCGAACTCTAGCGGGCTGACCCACCCGAGGGCACTGTGGCGACGGCGGCCGTTATGGAAGCCCTCGATGTACTCGGGCCTTACTGGCCTGGGGAACCCACTAGGCGATCATTTCCGACCGCAATCAGTCGTGATCAATTGTTAATCGACGCGTTATCACTCCTACGGGCCCATTACGTGACCTTCAAATCGCCGCTGTTCCGGCCGCGGGCGGGGCAATGTCGATGCCGTCAGAACCGAACGGGCGTGCAGGGCGGGTGCAGCCCCAGTGAGGAGGCATCCATGCGCAAGCGCGGAATCCGCGGGATATCCCTGCGGATGAGCCTGGCGGCCGCCGCAGTGGTACTCGCGGGCGGCACGACGGCAGCATTGGTGGCGGTAGGTGCCAGCCACGGCGGCACAGAAACTGCCGAGTCGGCCGGGTTCTCCCAGGCGAGCGGCCGGACGATGAGCTACACCAGCGCGGTGTCCTCGGCGGTCGAGGACTGGAGCAAGTCGCCGAGTACGTCGCTCACGACCATTTCGCACATGAAGCCGATCACCAACTACTGGACCCAGTCGTGGCACCACGCCATCATCTTCATCCAGCGCGGCACCGTGGTGGCGGTGGGCAAGAACGAGTTCGCGGTCAAGTCCGCGAACGGCACGATCAAGGTGTGGCACGTGAACGGCGCCACGAAGACCAAGAACGTCGGAGGGACCGCGACCGGGATGTCCGCCATGACCGGCGGCACCATGAAGGTGCCCTCCCGGTGGACCATGAACACCAGGGTCACGCGCATCGCGAAGGGTGACCTCGTTTTCGTCTTCGGCGAGCGCGTCGGCCGCACCCTCAAGGCGCAACTGGTGCTGTTCGCGGCGCCGGCCACGACCAACCGCAAGCCGATGGCCACCCCGACGGCCAAGCCGACCGTGACCGCTCCTGCTCCCGCGCCGACGGGCGTCGGGGCGACGATCACCGGCACCCACTTCTAACAGTCAATGCGGACACGGAGGTGAATGAATGCTCACCGGCCAGAGGCGCACAGTGCGTCAGCGCTCGCGAGCTAAGCGTCGCGCTCGCATAGCGGCCGTGATCGCCATTCCGGTAGCGGCTGGCGTCGCGATCGGAGCGGCGGTCATCGCGGTACACGGCGGGTCAATCAACGTGGCGGACTCGTCGTTCGCCCGGCACCATCAGGGGCCATCGGCGTCTCCCACGACATCGGCATCGGGCACGGCGAGCGCTAGCGCAACCGCCAGCGCGAGCCCAAGCACGAGCACCGGCACGGGAGCCACGGTGGCGCCCGCCAACTCGTTCGCGGGCGGCGCGGTCGCCACCGCCCAGCTCGGAGACGTCGCGACAAGGCCAGTCGACGGCACCGGCGCGGCGATCAACACCAGGCAGACCGCGGCGCAGGCCGCGACCTCGATGAACTGCTCGCTTAGCGTCCCGGCCAACCCGCTTAGCGCGGCCGGCCTGGCGACGCCGTGGCAGCTCGGCGACGGCTGCTCGATGGCCAACGCCGGCACGGAGGGCGCGTTCGTCGAGGCGACGATCCTGGCACCGAGCGGGCAGCTGTCGGTCTACAGCCCGCTCGTGGTCACCGCGGGCACCCAGCCCGCTGTGACGCCCGTGGCGCCGGCCCTCGCGGCCGGCTCTGTGGTGGAGATCAGCGTCGGCTTCAACGGCACCAACCTGTACCTTACTGGTGCCGGCGCCGTCGGGGGCAAGTGCGTCGACGCCCTCGGCCAGTCGCTCATCGGACAGGTGTCGACCTGCAACGCGGTGGCCTTCTACCGGGCCGCCAACGCGGACGTCGCCGACGGGAAGCTCAGCATCCCTGCCGCTGGCACGGCGACCGATGGTCAGGCCTGCCAGACCACGCGTGACTTCGCCCTGATCGACCAGGACCAGAGCGACAACGTGGTCAGCCAGTACCTGATCACCGCAAGCGGGCAGACCGCGCAGAACTCGCCGGCTAACAACGCGACCCTCACGGGCGCTACGGTCCTCATCAACGGCAGTGACGACGCGCTGCTCAGCGAGTTCGTCGACCCGGCGAACGGATGCACGCCGTTCACCGCGCCCGACTCCACCTACCCGAAGGCCGACGGGCCGTCGCAGGCGCTGAACGAGCTGCAGGCACGGGCCGACCAGCAGGGCACGATCGCGGTCATCCCGCCGAACGACGAGATGACGCTGGTCGGCGGCCAGATGAGCATCGCCAAGACCAACGTCTACCGCTCTCTCGTCGACCAGCCGCTGCTCGCGGCGAACACCAACCCGGCGATCGTCGCGGCCAGCTACTGCCAGAATATGGTGAATATCGCCGCGAACAGAGACAATCTGGACATGACCGCGGACGCCGCCTTCGCCAGCCCGGTGGCGGCGATCGGCGACAACCTGGCCACGTTCCTGGGCAACCGGCTGTCGATGTCCTTCGTCAACCTCAGCTGCTCCAATTACGGCCTGGCCAACCCGGTCAACGTCACCCTGGACGGGAACGGCGTCGCGACGGCGGTCTCCTACAACCTGGCGCAGCAGACGGCGAAGGGCGCGGCGACGGGCACCACCACGACCCCGACGACCACCCCGGTCACCACCGCGCCGAACCCTGCGGCCGGCCAGACGACTGGCACGCAGTCCAAGAGCGGCCGCAGGAACCGACCCGTCAACCCGTCCGGCATGTGACCTCGCCGGCCAGCTACTACCGTCGCGCCACGCGGCGAACATCCCGCGCGCCTGGCCGGCCCCAGCGAGTCTGGGGCCGGCCAGGCGCGCGTCCTTCCTGCTGGGCCAGTACGCGCCGCCGGGCCTGCAGGAGGAGTGCGACGGCGCAGGACCGGCCGCAGGCGAGACCTGGCAGATCGTGCGGCATTTCGACTGGCCCGCTTGGGCATTCTGGCTGCTGGTCGTGGTGATGCTCGCCGCGGCAGTCCTCATCAGCGCGGTCCTGATGATCGGTGATGCGCGCTTGCACGGCGCGGGCGGCACCGAATCAGCGCCCGCCGCCGGACGCTCCTAGCCTGGCGCCGAGGTCTCTCAGCAGGCGACAGAAGATCAAAATCCTCATCCCGAACGGTCCCTGGTTCCACCCAACCCCGATCACGTGGCCCGCGACGGCACGCCCGCAAGACCGCTACCGTGACC
>Ga0302325_10013980_pt1 | contig 17100 bp, 11 predicted proteins | sample Palsa_T0_2_FD_201948 | JGI IMG/M metagenome (GOLD analysis project Ga0302325, IMG submission 201948) | Peat permafrost microbial communities from Stordalen Mire near Abisko, Sweden - Palsa_T0_2 | ecosystem: Environmental > Terrestrial > Soil > Palsa > Peat permafrost | place: Sweden: Abisko... | reverse complement strand
CCTGCACTCCCGCAATCAAAAGAGCCGAGGTATCCAGCACAGCCGTTAGCGCGCTGATCCAGCTCTGGTTGCTGTGCTGGGAGCGGAAGTAGCACAGCAGCGGATAGGAGATGTGGCTCTCCAGCAACTCTGCCGACCAGCGCTCCCACTCCACCAGCAGCAGACCGAGCGCACTCTCCCCGCCTTCATACGCATGGCGCTTGAGCAACTCCGCGGCGGTGGGCGGAGAGCCGGCCCGCGCGTCGAGCAGCGAGATGCTCACTTCGCGCCGCGAGAATGCGGTATAGAGCACCGGAAAATATCCCATGACAACGGCCAGAAGGCCGAGCCCGGTACCCGATTCGAGAATGACAACGGCGCGCACCCAGCCATTGTGGGGCGTTACGTCACCCAGCCCAAGAGTCAGGAAAGTGGTACCGCTGAAGTAAAGGTCCGACTGAATCCCAACGCCGTGCGCGCCGTCGATGAGGGGGCTGCCCAGCCCGTAATAGAGCAGCGCAAAGCCCACGGTCATTGCGCACGCCCACATGGCCAGCAGAAAAACCAGCGACATGGGCCCGTAATAGCTGAAGGCCGACTCGCGTCTGCGCGGATCGCGAATACGCCCGGTGAAAAATACCCACGGCTTCCAGGTCGTGACAAAGAAAAGACGCGTGAGCCGGAAGCGGCCAGTGGCGCGGCGCGGCAGAATGATCGTCTGAAAGGCATCGAAAAGCGCCGCAAACAGGCAGGCAACGCCGGCAATGAACGTGACAATCCGCATCGATCTCCCTGCATGCGCGGAGATTGTTTCGCTCCGGCCTTCACTTTATCCTAGCCCACGGCGCGCAAAAGCTCCGTCGGCGCAATGGGCGAGTCACGACGCCGGCTCCGCGATTCAGGAGTCATCGCGCTCCTGCTCCCACTGATCCACGGGCACCCGGTCGAGACGGTCCTGTCGATCCTCTTGTTCTTCCTGCTTGCGGCGCTTTTCTCGTTCTTCGCGCTCTTCCCGGCCATCGCTCATGGGGAACTCCTCGCTTTCAGTGTAGGAGAAGTGCTTCTGATGTGATGTGCATCACTCGAATGAGGACTAACTGGGTCGTACATTAAATACGACCGAATGAATCGGATATCGGGTCGGACACGGTCGTGGCACAGTTCCAGGCGGTTGTTTCGATCGATCTGTGGAGGCACAGGCGTGAAGCGCTTTTCCAGTTTCGCTCTCTTTCTCCTTTTAACATGCACTGCTCCGGCCCACGCCGTCGATGCGCCCTACACCATTTCCGGGGTGGTGCATGACCCCAACGGCGGGCGAATTCCTCACGCCAGCGTGACGGTTCGGCTGGCTGGCGCGCAGCAAGCGGTAGAGGCTGTGACCGGGGACGAAGGCGAGTTCAGCGTACAGGTGGCTGCGACTGGGAACTACCAGGTGAAAGTTGCAGCGGCGGGTTTTGCGGCCCTGGCACAGACTGCTCTGCTGACCGAGACGCAACGGACCCCGAGCCTGGATTTGGCGCTCGAGGTGGCGGCGAATACCCAGACAGTGGAGGTGACAGCGGACGCGCTGGCAGCGGAGACCACCAGTACGCAATTGGGCGAGACGCTGGACACCAGGAAGATTGAGAGCGTTCCGCTGAATGGCCGCAGCTTTACTGACTTGATGGCCGTGCAGCCGGGGATTGTGCCGGTAAACACGGCGCGGCCCGGTGCGGTGATCATGACCGGAGTGGCTTCGACTCCGCCAAGTGGCGACGCGAATCCAGGGAACCTGTCCATCAGCGGCCAGCGCGAGGCTTCCAACGGTTTCCGCGTCAACGGCAGCGACGTGGAGGAAGACGTGAACATGGGCACGTCGATTGTGCCCAATCTTGACTCGATTGACAGCTTCCGGGTATTGACCAGCAACTTCGATGCAGAATATGGCAATTCGAGCGGCGGCCAGGTGCTGGTGACTACCAAAGCAGGGACGGCGATGTGGCACGGAAGCGCGTTCGAGTTTCTGCGCAATACCGCGCTCGATGCGCGCAATTATTTCTCTGACCAGCGGGCGGCCTACCGGCAGAATCAGTTCGGTGGAACCATTGGAGGGATGCCATTCCACCGAAACCTCGCGCTGTTTACGGACTACCAGGGTACAAGGCTGACGGAAGGGATCGACACCGGCGACATTGCCGTGCCATCTACGGCGGAGCGGAGCGGAAACTTCAGCGGCACTCCCCTGACTGGTAGCGTGAACGGGAGCGCGTGGGCAGCGGCACTGACCTCCAAACTTGGCTATGCGGTATCTGCTGGCGAGCCTTATGCGCAGGTCTTCCCATCCGGCGTGATTCCCGCAAGGGTCTGGTCGGCGCCGGCGAATTCTCTTCTGAGTTCGATTCCTCTACCGAACACCGGAACAGGATTGTTCGAAACCGCGGCGCAGGCGCAGACGATCCAGGATGACAAGGGCGGTTTGCGCGCGGACTGGACGCACCGCAAGGGAACGCTGACTGGATACTACTTTGTCGACCAGTATTCGCTCAATAATCCCTACCCGACAGGGACGGGAGGGGCGAGTGTGCCGGGATTCGATGCAACCTCCAATGGCCGCGCGCAACTGTTCAGCGTGGCCCACGAAAGAACGTTCGGGGATGCCATGCTGAACGAGTTCCATGCCAGCTACATGCGCAATGCAAATTCTGTCGGCCAGCCGAGAGGCGGGGTTGGTCCCTCGCTGGTGTCGCAGGGGTTTTTGGGCATCGCTGCGCTCAAGCCTTCCACCGAGGGAATTGAGAACGTCGCCTTCAACGACTTCACCCTCGGCGTGGATACAACTGCGCTGGTGCAGGCCGAAAACATCTACGAGGTGAGCGATGCCTTCAGCCGCATCCTCGGCAAGCATGGTTTGAAAGCGGGCGGCGAGTTTCATATCAGCCAGATCGACACGCACCCGGACGTGATCTTCAACGGCAGTTTTGCCTTCAACGGTTCGGAAACCGGCGTGGACTTCGCCGATTTTCTGCTCGGGGTTACGTCGAGCTATACGCAGGGGCAGGCCAACAGTTTCTACAACCGCAATGTGTACGCGGCAGCCTTTGCGCAGGATAGTTGGAAGGCGTCGAGCGCCTTGACGGTGAACTACGGCATACGCTGGGACCGCATCCGGCCGTGGCGCGAAAAGTTGAACCAGTTGCAGACGCTGATCAAGGGCGAGCAGTCGCAGGTATTTCCCGGAGCGCCGCTGGGGCTGGTGTTTCCAGGCGATCCCGGGGTTCCCGCATCTTTGGCTTCGCCGCGCAACGACTTTGCGCCGCGCGTGGGAGTGGCGTATTCGCCCGACTTCAAAACGACCTGGATGCGCAAGCTGGCCGGACAAGCAGGACAGACCAGCATCCGCACCGGCTATGGGGTCTTCTACACCGCATACGAAGGACTCTCAGCGGGAATCATGAGCGCGAATCCGCCCTATGGGTACACCTACACATCGGCCGCGCCGCCGCTGTTCGCCTCGCCATTTACGGTTGCCGCTACGGGAGCCGATGCAGGTCAGCGTTTCCCCCTGCAAAAGGTGGCTTACGGAGCAACCAGGACGCATCCGAATTCGAGCGTGAACTGGAGCCAGTTTGAGCCGCTGGTGGGCATTCCGGCAGTTGATCCGAACGATGTGACGCCGTATGCGCAGCACTGGATGATGAGCGTGGAGAGGCAACTCGGAACAGCCGCGCTGGCGTCGTTGAGTTACGTTGGCACTTCGTCTCACCACTTGCTGGTTTTGGAGGAGGCCAATGCAGCCGACCCTGCGCTTTGCCTCTCGCAAGGCCCGGGGGTCTGCGGGCCGTTCAATGAGCAGGGGGCGCGCACACAGTTCGGCCCGGCATTCGGCAGCGTGGAATTGCAGCGCACCATCGCCAACGCCAATTACAACGCGCTCGAAGCCTCGATGAAAGGCAGCACGCATGGGCTGGATTTGCTGGCGAGTTATACCTGGTCGAAATCGATCGACCAGTCATCGGGGTTGCCGGAGCCGGTCAACCCGTTGAACCCGTCGTTGAGCCGTGCGCTGTCCGCATTCGACATGCGGCACAATTTCGTCACCAGCTTTCATTACGCGGTGCCGGCGCTCGCCGACGGGAACAGGATGAACTGGCTGGCGGCAGGCTGGGGACTCGCCGGGATTGCCCGCTTCACGTCCGGATTGCCGGTGACGCTGGAGAACAACAACGACACTTCCTTGCTGGGAACGATTCCCAACGGGATCAACAACAATGGCGTCGATACCCCGGACTGGAGCGGTCGGGGGCTCTCGCTCCACACCAATCCTCGCGGCGGCGCGGCAGTCTTTGACGCTGCGCAGTTGACGCTGCCGGCGCTGGGGACCATGGGCAACGCGCGACGCCGCTTTTTCTCCGGGCCGGGCCTTGAGGATGTGGACGCCACGCTTTCAAAGACAATGCTCTTTGCGGATGGGCGCGGCCTGGAGTTTCGCGCTGAGGGTTTCAACGTGTTCAACCACGCGCAGTTCTTCGGCCCCGCGTCGGTGGAGGGGAATATCTCCAGCGGCAGTTTCGGTCAGGCGGTGAGCGCCATGCCTTCCCGTTTAATGCAACTTGCCCTGCGCTACAGGTTCTAAGGGGCAAGAGGGAATCCTAAACCTTCGCACCAATGTGCATTGCGTCTGCCGGTTCCGTTTGCCTGGGAAAGAGCCGCTGATTCAGAGGCGCGTGAGCATCGACTCGATCCGGCATCCGCTGCCGGAGATGAACTCGAGGCGCCCGCCCAACTGGTGAGCCAGGCTGTTGGCCAGCTTCAAGCCCATCGAAGAGGAGGCTGCGGCGTCGAAGTGCTGGGGAATGCCGATGCCGTCGTCCTTTACCACCATGTGGACGACGCCATCGACGCGACGGATCGAGATCTCGATGGCTCCGCGGCGGCCTTCGGGAAATGCGTGCTTGAAGCAGTTGGACATCAGTTCGTTCGCCAGTAGCCCGAAGGGCGCGGCAGTGTCCAGGCTGAGCTGAATGTCTTCCGTATTCAGCCGGAGATGGATCTGTCCGGGTTCCGCGACGCTTGAGGCTTCCACGCCGTTGAACAAATCGCGCACGTAATCGCTCAGCGAGATGGTGGCAAGGTCTTTTCGCTGGTAGAGCCCCTCATGCAGCAGCGCCATGGCGCGGACACGCTGAATGGTGGCTACAATGGCCTCACGAGTCTGGCCGTCGGGAAGCAATCGGGACTGCATCTTGAGCAGGCTTTGAATCACCTGGAGATTGTTCTTCACGCGATGGTGAATCTCCTTGAGCAGGACCTCCTTCTCGCGCAGCGACGACTGGATATGCTGCTCGTGCTCGCGCTGCGCGGTTACATCGTGCATGGTAAGCACAATCATCGGCTGGGCGGAAAGAGCGGCCCGCAGCAGCGCGACGCGCGCCTCCACCCAGGCGATGGACCCATCCAGGCGGCAGCATCGGACCGTGGCGGGCTGGGCAGGACTCTGATCGCTGCGCGCCAGCATGGCCAGCAGCGCATCCCGATCCTCGGCCGCCACGAGTTCTGTCCACATCCGCCCCACCATCTCCCCGGAATCCCGGCCCAGCAGGGTCACGCAGGCCGGCGACACGTACACCATCTTCCCATCGCCGCTGGAAACGGCAACCAGGTCGGAGGATTGCTCGACGATGGCGCGCATCAGGGCGCTGGTTTCATCCAGCCGGGTCTTGATCTGGCTTAGTTTGGCCACGCGTTCCAGCACCGCCGGCAACTCGTCCCAAAAGCCGGCGGACTTTTTCACGTAGTCGGCGAATCCCCGGCGGATAGCTTCGATGGCCACGGCCTCGTCGGTTGCCGCGGTCACAAAAACGACCGGAACTTCGGGGATGCGGGCCTTGGCCGCGTCGGCCACCAGCCAAGGTTCGCCATCGGGCAGCTTGTAATCGAGCAGCAGGGCCAGATACTCGGCGGATCCATTGCCGCCGAGGGCATTCAGCCCGGCGTCCACGGTGGGCGCGATTTCGACCGAGAAGCCGGAGCGTACCAGCGTCCGCCGCACCAGCTCAGCGGTGGCTGGGTCGTCCTCCACCAGCAGCACCTGCCTGGAATCGGGCGGCGCGGGCATGGACCAGGTGCTCATCGTCCGGCAGCCTTCAGTGCGCCGGGGTCGGCTGCCGCCAGGCTGATGATCTGCAGAAATAGCCCCAGCCGCTTGATGGCTTCAATGAATTGAATGGAATCGACCGGCTTGGTGATGTAAACCGAGCAGCCAAGGTCATAACACCGCGCCACCTCACGCGGGTCGTCGGTGGTGCTGAGCATGATCACCGGTGTCTTGCGCGAGACGGGGTCGGCCTTCATCTGGCGCAACACCTCCACTCCGTTCACGCTGCCCGGCATATTGATGTCCAGAAGGATCAACAACTGTTCGTCGACGTTGCCGGCAAACTCGCCGCGGCGAAAGATGTAGTTCAAAGCCCGATCCCCATCCTGAAGGGCGACAATCGGATTGCCCACCGCGATGCGGCGCAGATTGCGGCGAACCAGTTCGACGTGGCCATCGTCGTCATCCACGATGAGAATAGTGAATACAGAACCTGAAAGATCAACCATGATTCTTGAGCTCCTCGGCTAAGGTTGGAGATAGGTGGGGCTTGGAGAATGGCAGACGGAAATGGAAGGTTGAGCCCACGCCCTCCGTGCTCTCCGCCCAGACTTTGCCCTGATGCCGTTCGAGAATGCGCTGCACGATGGCCAACCCCACGCCCTCGCCGGGGGCCAGGGCAGGGTGAAGACGCTGAAAGACCTTGAACAGGCGGGCGATGCCGGCTGCCGGAATTCCCACCCCGTTGTCGTTGACCCATACGTGGGCCATCTCCTTTTCCCGCTGTCCGCCTACGCGCACCACCAGCGGGCGCGCTGGATCCCGATAGCGAAGAGCGTTGGTGAGCAGGTTGGCGAAGACGATGCCAAGCGCGGTGTTGTCCGCTTCGAAATCGGGCAGGTCCTCGACCAGAAATGAGGCGCCGGCCTGTTCGATCTCCACTTCGAGCGCTGCCAGAATGTTTCGCACCAGCATCCGGGCGTCGATGGGCGTCAGCTTGTAGGGCTGGCGTCCCTGCCGGGAAAGCTGCAGCAGGGAATCGATCAGGCGCTCCAGCCGGGACGATGCGGCTGCAATAAAGCAGATCGCACCTTTGACGTCGGAATCCAGAATCCGCCTGACGTCGATGTGGACATCCTCGGGCAAGGGAAGGCGGCGCATGATCTCCTTCAAATCGACGCAACTGTTCTCCAATTCATGGGAGAAGCCCTGCAGGTTAACCAAAGGCGCGCGCAGATCGTGCGAGACGATGTACACAAATGCCTCTACTTCGGCATTCTTGCGGCGCAACTCTTCCAGGGTCGCCTGCAAGATGCGCGTGCTGGAGCCAACGCGCGCATCGATAACCATGCCGAGCAAGAGCTGCGTAACCAGCGTGGCTGCGCCTACCGCCATGAGCTGCCAGGTGCGGCGACGCACGGTGTCCGCCACCTGGCTGCGATTGGCGGCGATCCACGCCGCCGCAAGCCGGGAGATCTCTTCATTGGTGGCGCTGTTGCGCTGAAAGATCGGCTCCATCTTCTCCTTGCGGATTCGGTTTGCGCGGTCCAGGTCGCCGCGTTCGACCGCAGCCATATATTCCTTCTCCGCAATCGCGAACCATTCCTCGGCGCTCGCATACGCGTCCACTGTCACCAGTTCGCGCAGCGGGCCGGGCGCAAGCACATCCAGGTAGCGCTTGTGGCCGTGCTCCAACCGTCCATGAGCGTCAAAGAGGAGACGGTTCAAGCGCTCGATGTCGGCGGGGCCGGAGACATTCCTGCTCTGGAAGAAGAACGGGTAGATGCCGATCAGCGACTGCGAGGGGTTGCCGAAATCCCTGTCTACATCGACGGCGACCCGGTTGCGCAGAAACGCTGCAGAGCCCGCCCGGACTTCGGAGATGGTTATGTACGTCACGCACGCAAAGAGGGTGAGTCCGGCCACGGCAATGGCCACCAGCAGGCGAAGCTGGGCGCGGATTCCCAAATCGTGCCCCATGCGGAAGGGATTCATTCGGAACCTCTGCGGCCATGGAGTTGCGATTCATAGGGCAGGGTGAAACAGAATGTCGTTCCCTTGCCCTCCTCGCTCTCGGCCCAGATCCTGCCCCCGTGGCGCTCCACGATGCGATGAACAATGGCCAGGCCCATGCCGTCGCCTTGCGCCTGCTGGGGGTGAAAACGCTGAAATACCTGGAAGAGCCTGTCTTTGCCCGATTTCGGTATTCCCAGTCCGTTATCGCTGACCCAATAGCGGACCATGCCGCCCTCCTCGCGGCCGCCGATTTTCACTTTGAGCGGACGCTCGGGACTTCGATACTTGAGGCTGTTCCCGATCAGATTGGAAAAGACCTGCCCCAGCGCGGTTAAGTCCGCCTCTACCGCCGGCACGCGCCCCACCTCCACCTGCGCCCCGGCTTCGGAGATGGACTGCTGGAAGGTGGTCACCGCGTTGTTCACCAGTTCCTCGACGTCAACCTTCTCGATCCGGTAAATCTGGCGTCCATGCCGCGACAGGCTCAGTAGCGCATCGATCAGACGCTCGAACTTCAGCGAGGATTGGGAGATGAAATGCACCGCGGAAGGCAGGTCGGTTTCCAGAATTTCGAGAATCTCCTGGCTGGGAGGCTCGGGCAGCGCAATTTGCTCAAGCAGTTTCTTGAGCCGGGCGCTGCTTCCGTCGAGTTCCCGCGCAAACCCCATCAGGTTGACCAGCGGCGCGCGCAGATCGTGGGAAACGATGTAGACAAAGGCCTCCACTTCCTCGTTTTTGTGGCGCAACTCCATCACCGTGGATTCCAGTTGCCGCGTCCTCTCCGCAACCCGCTGTTCCAGCTCCTCCGTGAGCCGCTCCAGGGACTCTTCAAGCAGCTTCTGCTGGGTCATGTCGCGCGCCACGCGGATGAACCCGGTCAGCTTTCCTTCCTCGTCCCGGATCGAGGTGAGCGCGCCGCTGGACCAGACCCTTGAACCGTCCAATAGAACCCGCCAGCGGTCCGTAACCAGGCGGCCCAACCGGGCCGCTTCGGCCAGTTCTTGCTCGGCCACGCCGCCGGCAATATCCGCGGACGAGTTGAACATGGAATAGTGCCGGCCCAGGGCCTGCTCCGGCCCGATTCCGCTCACCTTCTGCGAGCCCTTGCCCCAGCTGGTAATCAGTCCCTCTGCATCCAGCGTGTAGATTGCGTATTCGTCGATGCTCTCAACCATGACGCGATAACGCTCGAGTTGAGCGTTGAGGTTGCGCATTGCCTCCACGGCATCTTTGTTGGCGGTCATGTCGCGCGTCACCTTGGCGAACCCGCGCAATTCTCCATCGACGCCGCGGATGGCGGTCAAGGTCAGAAGCGCCCAGAACTTCGAGCCGTCTTTGCGCATCCGCCAGCCCTCTTTCTCGAAGCGACCTTCGCGCGACGCCGCCGCCAACTCCTGTTCCGGCAAACCCGCCTCTACATCCTCAGGCAGAAAGAACATGGAGAAGTGCCGCCCCAGCACCTCATCCTCTCTGTAGCCTTTGCTCCGCTCCGCTCCTTCGTTCCAGGTGACCACCCGGCCCTCGGGATCGAGCATGTAGATCGCGTACTCTTTCACCGGCTCAACCAGCAGGCGGAAACGCTCCTCACTCTCCACCAGAGCCCGATTGGCCTGGCGAAGGAACTCGTCTGCCTGCTTGTGCGCAGTCATGTCGTGGAGCACGCACGTGAACCCGGTCAGTTGCCCGGACGGGTCGCGAATGACCGCATAGTCGACCTCCGCCCAGATCTGCGCCCCCTCCGCCCCCACGCGCCAACCCGCCGTGTGCAGGTACCCGGCATGCGCCGCTTCTTCCAGAACGCGTTCCGGTTCTCCCTGAACTACTTGTTCGGGCAGAAAAAAGATGGAAAAGTTCTTCCCCAGCGCCTCGCTCGACGTCATGCCGTGGATGCGCCGCGAGCCTTCGTTCCAGGTCAAAATCCGGCCATGGGCATCGAGCAGGTTGATGGCGTAGTCGCGGACGCTTTCCAGAACGGCGTGGATCTGCATCTGGGTGCGAGCCAGTGCAGCATCCAGGCGCCGGCAAACCGCCATGGTGTATTGCCCGCTCCCGGCCGAGAAGGGATAGAGCATCACGTCCACCGGGAACTCGGCGCCGGAAGCGCTGCGGGCCTTCAGGTTCATTCCCGAGCCCATGATGCGAATCGAGCGGTGCTCCTGGAATTGCCGCACATGCTCCCCATGCCGGTCGCGCTGGGCCTCCGGAAGCAAAATGCCAATTGTTTCCCCTTCAAGCTGCTCCCGCGCATATCCGAACCCCGTTACCGCGGCGGGATTGGCGGCGACAATTCTCCCCTTCGAGTCGGTCACGATCACCATATCCGGATTTCCCACAAACAGCGCCCGCAGCATTTCGGGCATTGCATCCCCGCTTCCCAGTTCACTGGGAAGCCACGCGGGGACGGGTGGATTGGAGGCGTTCGTGGTTCCGATCGAAGACATGGGTTCCTTGGGGTTTGGATTCGCGAGGTTCAGCAGGGTTCTGCCGCAGGGTCATGGCCGCACGGTTTTCAGGCGACCCGCGCTCAGATCAAAGTACCGCTCCTGCACGCGAGATGAGAGGAGAGAAGATCGAGTCAGAGCGCGGCGATCCCCAAAGAGGGACGACATCGGCGAGAGTCCTGAACCGGGAAGAATCTCAGCCACTATCCGGTCGCGATGAGGGACTGCATCTGGCGCACTGCGCCGGGAATCTGCCCTGGCAGGGAGCTGCCGAATCCCAGGATGAAGCCGTGCCGCGCCGGGCTGGTGGTGTAAGCGGGCGACAGGGGCCAGAGCCACAGGCGCGAATCCATCGCGCGGGCGGAGATCTCCCGGTCATCGAGCCCTGGCGGCAGGGTGAAGGCGAGGTGCATGCCTGCATCAACGCCATGGACTTCGAATCCGCGATGAGCGGGAAATTCGCGGGCAAGCGAGTCGATCAGGACGGAGCGTCTCTCCCTGTAGACTTGCCGCATCTTGCGGATGTGCCGTGCGAAGTGGCCTTCGAGGATGAAGTCGGCCATGACTTCCTGGTGAAGATAGGGCGGGAAGATGTCCATGGCGTAACGCACGGCGACAAAGCGGTCGACGAGGTCGAGGGGGATGACCATGTAACCCAGGCGGAGCGAGGGGAACAGGACTTTGCTGAAGGTTCCGATATAGATGACGCGGGCGTTGCGGTCGAGTCCATGCATGGAGGCGATGGGCAGCGTTTCATAGCGGAATTCGCTGTCATAGTCGTCTTCCACCACCCAGGCGCCGGCGCTGTGAGCCCAATTGAGCAGTTGCAGGCGGCGGGAAGCGCTCATTGTAGATCCGAGGGGATATTGGTGCGAAGGAGTCACGAAGGCCGCGCGCGCTTTGGGCGCCCGTTTGATGCCGGCGGCGACGTTCATGCCCTCGCCATCCACGGGAACGGGAATGAGATGGCAGCCGGCAGTGGAGAGAACGGTGCGCTGAAGGGAGTAGCCGGGTTCCTCGATCCAGACGGCGTTTCCGGGGTCGAGCAGCACGCGGGCGGTGATGTCGAGGGCCTGCTGCGAGCCGGACACAATGAGGATCTGGTCGGGAGAGCAATGGACGCCGCGGGCGGTGCGGAGGTAGTCGCAAACCGCGCCTCGGAAGCGTTCGGCGCCGCGCGGGTCAATGCGATGAATGGCGTTCACGTGAGGGTTGCGGCTGTGGCGGGCGACGAGGCTGGACCAGATCAGGAAAGGGAACTGGTCGAGCGCGGGCTGATGCACGCCAAACGATCCCCATCCGCGAACGAAGGGCAGCGTGGGAAGGGAAGGATAGAGCGCAGAACGGCGGGAGACAGGCCGCGGGCCCGAGGGAACCGAGGGGGATTGCCCGGACAGCGGCGGGACCGACATCTGCTGCTCGGGCAAGGACGCGGAGACAAAGGTGCCGGCGCCGACCCGGGATTCGAGGTAACCCTCGGCGAGCAACTGCGCATAGGCATTGAGGACGGGGAAGCGGGAGACGCGCAGCTCAGCGGCGAATTCGCGGCTGGAGAGGATCTGTTCTCCCGGCCGCAGGCCGCCGCGCAGGATGGCGGCGCGGTAGCGGTCGTAGATTTGTTTGTGGAGCGGCGTGGGATCGTTGCGATCGACAGTGAGATCTGGCAGGGTTCCGTTCGGGACGTTTTTCACAGGTCCATTCTAGTGGTCGGCAGTAGCGGGCCACAACCCGGTTCGCCTGCTAGCCACTTTTGAGGGGAGAAATGCCGGAACGCAGGCAACTGCTGCTTGTCCTCTTCCCGCGGCGATCCATCGTCTAATTCAGAAGAGCGCGCGGCGGTCACCCATGGGCGCCAAGTTCGGTGGGATATAGAAGCGAGGTCGGGAATCATCGGGGCAGTAGAGCAACTTGCCGGGTGGGAATGCCCGCTGCGCGGAGCACCGCGCAGCGCGTGGGTTTGTCTGCTCCTGGCCATCATGGGGCTTGCGCAGTTGGTGCGCGCACAGCCGGAGGCTGCGCCAGACGCAGGCAGCGTCCATGGGGTGGTGGTGAATCGCGACGGAGCCGTATACGAGGGGGCGCACGTTGCGCTGGCGGAGACCGGGCCAGGGACGGGAAACGGTACGGTGACCGCGAACGCCGCCGCGGTGAGAATCGCAACGACGGACAGCAATGGCCGCTTTAAATTTGACGGCGTGCCGCCGGGAGCGTTCAAGCTGACGGTGAGCGCGAATGGATTTGCGACCCAGGGGTTGACCGGGATGCTGGGAGCTGGCGAGAGTTATGAAGCCCGGGAGATTGTCCTGGCGATGAGCGGCGCCACCAGCGAGGTGGACGTGACGGCGACGCGCGAGGAGATTGCGACGGAGGAACTGAAGCAGGAGGAAACGCAGCGCGTACTGGGGGTGATTCCCAACTTCTATGTGACCTACGTACCGAATGCGCCGCCGCTCACACGCAAACAAAAGTACAGCCTGGCGTGGAAATCCTCCATTGATCCGGTCACGTTTCTGGCTGTGGGTTTCTTCGCGGGGATTGAGCAGGCCAACAACAGCTTTGCCGGCTACGGGCAAGGCGCCGAGGGGTATGCGAAGAGATACGGCGCCGGTTATGCGGACGGCTTCATCGGCAACATGATCGGCGGCGCAATTCTTCCCGCCTGGTGGAAGCAGGATCCGCGGTACTTCTACAAAGGTACGGGAACCACTCGTTCGCGGGTAGAGTATGCGATTGCCAATGCGGTCGTGTGCAAGGGCGACAACGGCCACTGGCAGGGGAATTATTCGGGCATCGTGGGCGGCCTTGCCGCGGGCGGGATTTCGAATTTGTACTATCCGCCCAGCGACCGCGGCGCAAGACTTACGTTTGAGAATGCGCTGTTCAATACGGGGATGAGCGCGGTGCAGAATCTGTTTCAGGAGTTTGTGGTGCGCAAGCTGACCCCGCGCGTGCCGAACTATGGAGCAGGCAAGCCATAAGGGCGGCCGCGCATCGTTTTCTCGGGACAGCCTCAGCGCATTCTTGCTTTGGATTCCACGCCCAGTCGCGGATCGCGGCGGCGGACCATCATCGCAAGGTCAACGGCGACGGATTCGAATTCCGGATGAGCCTGTGAGATATAAAGCCACTTGCCCAATACTTCGTGAGAGACAAGTTGCGGATATTGCGTCAGGAGCGACGCGTGGTGTTCGCGCGACGTGCAGACGAGCAGCCCGTTCCAGGGCTCTTTTCCGCCGTACACGGCCAGGTAGATCCGGTTGTCCAGGTGGGCCGCGTCGAAGCTGAAAAGCTTTCGCATGAAATATCCGGGGTCGTCTTCGAGCGGTTCGAAGATCCACAGCAGCGGATTCTTTGGCTTGATTTTCGACTTCATATTCCCCAATGCTTCATCGCACCCGCAGCACAATGATGGTTTCGTCGTCGAAGCGTTCGTGTGCGCCCTGGAAACGGGCGACGTCGGCGAGGATTGCGTCGGCGATATCGACCGCGGGCAGGCCGCGATGGGCGCAGAGCAGGGCGGAAAGCCGCTCGTCGCCGTACATTTCCAACTGGTCGTTTTCGGCGTCGAGAATTCCATCCGACACAAAAATGATGGCGTCCCCCGGATGCGTGGCGAGGTGGAACTCATCGTAGGTGACGTTGGGGAACAGTCCGAGCGGAAAGCCCTCCGCCTTGACGGTTGTCGATTCTCCTTCGTGGCAGACAATGGGCTGGATGGCGCCCGAGTTGGCCACTTGCAGAGTCTGGTTCTCGTCGTTCCACAGGGCGAAGAGGAGGGTGACGTACTGCGAATCGAGCTTGCGCTCCTGCAAGGCGTCGTTGAGGGTGCCGAGCATCTGGGCGGGGTCAAGCCGGTGCGCGGCTGCTGAGCGCATGATGCCGCTGACCAGCGCGGCAAAGAGCGCTGCCGGCGCGGCTTTGCCGCTCACGTCCCCGAGGACGATGGCGGTGCGGTTGGGTCCGTAGTCGATGAAGTCGTAGAGGTCGCCGCCGATGGTGCGCGCAGGCAAGAATCGCACCGCCATGTCCGCGTGGACGTGTTCGGGCGCGGTGGGCGGCAGCAGCCGAAGTTGCACCTCGCGGGCCATGGCGATGTCGCGCTCAAGCTGCGCCTCCTGGCGGCGAACGGCCTGGTAGAGGCGCGCGTTTTCAATGGAGATGGCCACCTGCGCGGCAAGCGTGGTCAACACGCGCTCATGGTCCTCGTTGAAATACCCCGCGCGCGTGTGTTCCAGGTCGAGGACGCCGATGACGCGGCCCTTGTAAAACAGCGGAATGATCAGCTCCGAGCGGGTTTCAGGATTCATTTCCAGGTAGCGCTGATCCTTGCGCACGTCGTGCACATTGATCGGCCGCCACTCGCGGACCGCAGCGCCCACCAGGCCGCTGGAGACAGAAATGCGGCGCTTGGGGGCCTGTGTGTAGCCGAAGCGCCATGCGTAGCGGGTGACGAGGAATTCGCCGCTGTCGTCAAGCAGCATGACCGTAAACATCTGGTAGTCGATCAGGCGGCGCAGAAGCTGGCCCACGCGCTCCAGCAGCGGATCGAGGTCGAGAATGGAAGTGAGTTCGGCGGCGATCTCGTTGAGCACCGCGAGCGTCTGCGCCTGGCGGGAGACACGCGTGTAAAGGCGCGCATTCTCAATGGCCTGGGCAATGCGCGAGGCGGTCAGCGTGAGCAGATGAAGGTGCTCATCGCGGAAGTAGTTGGCCTGCTCGCTTTCGATGTCCATCACGCCGATGAGGCGGTTCTTGGCGATGAGCGGTACAGCCAGCTCGGACCGCACCTCAGGGTTGACGGCAACGTAAATATCGGACTGGGAGACGTCGTTGAGCAGGATGGATTGGCGCGTGAGAGCCACCTGGCCAACCACACCGCGGCCAACCGGAACACGGACCCGCTCCGTCTGCGGAGAATGGCCAATCTGGAACCGCATACGCAACTCGTGGGTGCGCTCATTGAGCAGCAGGATTGCGAAGATGCGGTAGTCAATGACGGCGCGGACGAGTTCCGAGGTGCGGTTCAGCAGGGTTTCCAGATCGAGCGTGGTGTTGAGCGCATCGGCCAGCCGGACGAGGTAATTGAGGTCCGCGGTTTCCACGCGCACGTTGACGGGGTCGAGATGCGCGGAGGGGTTGGCGGAGTTGGCGGGACGATAGTCCCCTTCGAACTCGGGTTCCGCCGGCGGAGATGGAGGAAGAGTGGACATGAAAGGCGCATAAAGATGATAGCGGATGGAAGGACAGAGGGACTAAGGGACTAGGGACTAGGGACTAAGGTACCAGGCCGGATCGTAGTGGGGCTGCGGCGGCGGATGGTCAGATGAACCGGCTCCGGCCTATTTCGAACCGGCGCATTGCGACATAGAACTTATCCGCAAATTGCGCATTGGAGGAGCGCCGGTCTCCAGACCGGCTGTACTGGCGACGTCCACGCCGCCAGAGGCCTTGTGCGGGCCGGAGGCCCACACGACAGCCGACCTGGAGGTCGGCGCTACCGATAGTCGGCGCTTCCTATATACGGATAAGCTCTCACTCCGCGCCCAGTTCGCGCACGATTGCGACGGAGGCCGATGCGCCGATGCGGTTGGCGCCGGCTTCCAGCAGGTTGCGGACATCGGCAAGCGTGCGAATGCCGCCGGAGGCCTTGACGCCGCAGCGTGCGCCGGCTACGCCGCGGAGCAACGCCACGTCGGCAGCGGTAGCGCCGCCGGTGGAAAAGCCTGTCGATGTCTTGAGGAAATCAGCGCCGGCTTGAATGGCAATTTCGGCGGCGCGAAGCTTTTCTTCCACCGTGAGCAGGCAGGTTTCAAGAATCACCTTGAGCAGCGCGCCGTGGTGATGGGCAACCGTGGCCGCCGCGTGCACGCTGTGGTGCACGGCGTGGTGGTTGCCGCTCTTGAGCTGGCCGACTGGGATGACCATGTCCAACTCGCGGACGCCAAGACTGGTGAGAGCAGCTGCCTCCTGGCGCAACGTAGAAACGAGCGAAGCGCCGAGCGGGAAGCCGATCACCACGCCCACAGGAACTCCCGTGCCGGAGAGCAGTCTGACCGCAGTCGAAGCCCAGATGGGGTTGACCATGGCGCAGGCAAAGCGGTAGCGGACAGCTTCGCTGCAAAGACTCTCGACCTGATACCGGGTGGCGTCCGGCTTGAGCAGGGTGTGGTCAATCACGCCGGCGAGCGACTGCCAGGTGGAAAGGGTTTGTGCCGTGAATGCTTCTGCGTCGAAGCTGCCATTGTCGAATTCCAGATCGGAAACATTGATGGGAGTAATGGAGGCCATGGGTCGTGCTCCTAGCTCACGGACGCCGCTCTGATGGGCCGGCTCGGTGGACGGGTTCCGGTAGTTGAGTATAGTCCCTGTCAAACTCCGGGCCAAATGGATGGACGTGAAATTGGGGGTTCAGGTTGCATGGCCCTGGCTGGGAGTTGCGATGAATTCGAGTTCCGCCTGCCAATGCTAGACTGGCCTTCATCCGAGGTGAAGACGACGCCGATGAGAATTTCCTTCCTCCTGTTGGCTGTACTGCTGGTTGTACCGACGGGTCTGAGTTTCGGCCAGCAGATTGAGGTGACGGTGCCCGCC
>Ga0302325_10013979_pt1 | contig 17102 bp, 12 predicted proteins | sample Palsa_T0_2_FD_201948 | JGI IMG/M metagenome (GOLD analysis project Ga0302325, IMG submission 201948) | Peat permafrost microbial communities from Stordalen Mire near Abisko, Sweden - Palsa_T0_2 | ecosystem: Environmental > Terrestrial > Soil > Palsa > Peat permafrost | place: Sweden: Abisko... | reverse complement strand
AGCACAAGCTGGAGGCCTTCGCGCTGGCCATCCCGGCGGCCTGCGGCGCGATCATCGCGTTCGGCGTGGTCGCGTTCCTGCTCGACGACGGTGATCTGAGGGCCGTCCTGGCGTGGGTGCGGCGGGTAACCAGGCCGCGCTCATAACGGGATCAGCGCGTCAGCCCCACGTATTTCCAGGCCATCACGTGCGGGCACGCGGCCACGGTCCTCGTCGTCACCACCGCCCGTGGACTCCCTGGCCCGTTTCACGCAGACCTCCCCGGCTACAGCAGACACAACAAAGTCTCGCGTGCGCGGAAACCTTAGTAACGCCCTTTGTTTACAACCGCGCCAATATTGTCCGTTTTATGTAGCCTTGATAGCCAACTCGTTAAATTTGGAAGACGCTTGGCTGAGGTAGAAGGGGACGAAGTTTGCTGGAGTTGACGTTGTGCAGGTTCCCAGGCGACCGACTAGAGCCAGCATCTGCTAGCTGACCTGCAGAAACCCCGGGATTTGGCGCCAGTGGCCGAACCGCATGTCAGCCGATCACAAATCGCAACCGCCCTCTTCCCCGCATTGCGCTCGTTATGATACTTTTCTCACCGACAAGTAATCAACAACATCAGAAGCATCGGTAGCCGAGAGGAAAGTCCAGTATCCAAACAGCTCAAACGCGGTTGGGCCCATCGCCGGTTGGGCACCCGCGCATGCTTGAGCTGGCATAGATCATTATTGGGGGGACCAATGGAATCACTGCCCAGACAGCTGGGGCGGCTAGGTCGGGAGTTCTCGCTGGCCTACTTCCCGTGACCGCCGCTACCCCTAGGCCAGATGCCCCCGAAACGATCGGCTGGGCTCTCGATGCCGCGGGCCCTGTCAGTTCGGTGATCGCCGGTACATCTTAGCGAAGCTACTGCATTCGTTACCCAGGGCTGCTCTATTAGCTTCGAAACGGCTCAGGATCATCTAACACACCAAGATATCCTGTGGACTGCACATAGCCCGCGCACTGTCTGTAACGTTCATCTTAAATCACCCTCGATCGCGAATTACAGGGAACTGATAATGCTTCAATCCGCTGGTTCGGGTCAGTCAAACGGAAAAGCGATCACCACCCTTAACGGGGCTCGCAATGATGGCTGCGGAGTCATGGATGGCTCGCGGCGGGCATCCCACTACATCCGGCCGTCGGTGCCCGAGGTTGCTACTTCTGAGGCGCCGCATTCCGGGTCTGATAGTGTCCCGCTCCTGTGCGTGAGCCTCCTTGGAGGATTCCGCGTCGAACGCACCGACGGTGAGCGGGCCATCTCCGGCTGGCAGAGGCGCAGCGCAAAAACCCTGACCAAGCTTCTAGGCGTCCATCCAGGACACGCGCTGCACCGTGAGCAGATAATCGACATCCTCTGGTCGGGTGCAGATGAGGAATCCGCGCTCAACAGCTTCGGCAAGGCTCTGCATGCCGCTCGCCGTGCGTTTGAGCCAGAACTTCCGCGACGGCAGGATTCGGCATATCTGCGCCTAGCGGACGCCATGCTCGTCCTCGACAGTGAGCATGTCGTAGTCGACACGGACCAGTTCGAGCGCCTTGGCGCAGACGCGATGCGCCGCCAGGAAATCGAGGCGTATGAGCGTGCACTCGTTGCCTACGGCGGTGAGCTACTGCCCGAGGACCGCTACGAGAGCTGGTGCTCGGAGCGTCGCATCGTCCTAGCGGAGTTGCGCGTCCGGCTGCTACTGGGTTTGGCCGAAGCACTCGAGCGTCGCGGCGCCGGCAACGACGCGGCAGATCGGCTTCGCGACGTGCTGGTGCAAGACCCGACGCGAGAAGTTGTCCACCGCTGGCTCATGCGCCTGTACGCGGAGATGGGAACATCCGATCGGGCCGTGCGCCAGTTCCACCTCTGCCAGGACATTCTGCGGCGGGAACTCGATCTCCCACCCCAGCCGGAAACCGTCTCGCTCTACCACGAGATACTCGCAAATCGGCTCTCGCGGAAGCCGTCAGAGCCCAACCGGTATCGTGACCAGGCCGATATGCGTCGCCCGTCCCCTGTCCATCCTGTTAACGAGCCGCCCTTCGTGGGCCGGGAACGAGTGATCCAGCGCATGTGCGACCAGCTCGCGCGACGCGATGGGGCGCAGGCCGGCATGATCGTCGTCAGCGGAGAAGCGGGAGTCGGCAAAACCCGTCTGCTCGAGGAATTCGCGAACCGGGCAAGGGAACAAGGGGTCGTCACGCTCGGCGGGGGAAGAGGTGCGCATTCGAACCAGTTCGCGTGCGGCCCGTTTGCGGTTGCGCTAGAGGACTACGCGGCGAGTCAGTCAGGAGCCGAGCGTGCAGAGCTCGCACGCAGATACCCGGCCATGGCGCAATTCGTGCCATCGCTGCGAACCGGGAGTCCGCTCCCGACGCCGGCACCTGACCTGCGCGACTATCATCTCGATCTCATCCCTTCCATTGTCCAGTTCTTGACCGACTTGGCTCACACCAAGCCTGTCCTGCTGATCCTCGGTGACCTCCATGAGGCGGATGTCGTTGGCCTCGATCTGATCAGCTACCTAGCACACCTGGCCGTCGGGTCGCCACTGCTCATGGTCGGGGCGTTGCGTGACCCGTCTATCGAGGCCGGCGCCGGGCTTCAGCGAATGATCGAGGCGATGACGCGGGAGCGTCTGTGGCTAAGAATCGATCTGCACTGCTTGTCCCGGCGCGGCACCGATCTTCTGGTGCAGGCGATGCTGCCGGGCGTCCGGGTGGACGCCAGTACCCAGGCGGAGATCTACGCACAGTCCCGAGGCAATCCGCTCTTCGTCCGGGAACTCGTCGGCGACATAACCTCACGCGGTGACCTGGCTCCGGCGGATGAAGGCTTCCCGGGCCCCTCCCGGCTCGGGCGATTGCACCAAACCCGCGCCCTCACCGCGATACGACTGTCACTCATGGACGAGCCCCTGCGCCGGGTGCTGGGGCTCACCGCTATCGCTAGCGCTGCGGAGGTCTCACTGAACCAGCTACGCGCTGGGGCAGCGGCACTGGAACCACCGGTCGCCGTTCCGGTGCTCTTCGATGCGCTTGATCGCGCGCTGCAGATGGGTCTCCTGGAGGAACGGGTTGCAGGCTACGCGTTTCGGCATCCGGTCGTTCGCTCGGCCTTGTACGACAACCTTCCGCGGCACCGCCGGGACGAACTCCGTGCCGCTCTGGGCGCAGCCCGGTGCAGGAAGCTCGTGCCCGATCAACATACGCCGCAGGGATGAGGACTAGCACGTTCCGATCCGGCTCGGCTCGTCTCGTGGTGGAGGAGCGGTGTCCGCAAGATCCATCCGCGGCGGCCTGGTAACGGCACTTATCGCGGCTGGCGTCATGGGACTCGGCATTGGCATCGCGGCGGATTGGCCTGGTGGCTCGCAGACGGGCGTTGCAACCGCGGCTCCGCAGCTGCATGTGTCAGGGAACCAGTTGGTCAACGCGGCCGGGCAGCGGGTCGTCCTGTACGGGGTCAACCGCTCAGGCGGAGAGTACTCCTGCGTCAAGGGCAACGGGGTCTGGGATGGTCCCATGGACCAGGCGGCCGTCGCGGCCATCAAGAGCTGGCATGTCGATGCCGTCCGGGTACCTTTGAACGAGGCGTGCTGGAACGGCCAGCGGTATGTGAACCCCGCCGACGCCGGCCAGAACTACCAGCAGGCGGTGGCCGCCTACGTCCGCCTGCTGAATCAGAACGGATTGGTCGCCATTTTGGACCTGCAATGGTCCGATGGCGCTTACACCGGTCCCGCCGGGTCCTGCCGGTCGGTCAAGGCGCTCTGTGAGAAGGCGATGCCCGACCAGGCCCAGGCGATTCCCTTCTGGACGTCGGTAGCACGCACCTTCGCCGACCACGATGCGGTCATATTCGATCTTTTTTCTGAGCCATTTCCCGAGGCCGCTGACCATGGCAATGAGACAGCCGCCTGGCGTTGCTGGCGTGACGGTGGAAGTGCCTGTGCGGAAATTACCTACCCGGTGGCCGGCATGCAGTCGCTGGTGGACGCGATCAGGTCCACGGGAGCGAACAACGTGCTCATGCTGAGCGGCCTCGACTTCGCCAACGACTTGACGCAGTGGCTCGCCTATGAGCCGGCCGACCCCGACCATAACCTGGTGGCCTCGTGGCATGGGTACAGCTTCAATTCGTGCCGGACGGAATCGTGCTGGAACAACGAGGTTGCTCCGGTGATCGCCAAGGTGCCGGTGATCGCCGGGGAGATCGGTGACAACACCTGTTCGGGTGGCTTCCTGGACACCCTGATGTCATGGCTGGACGCAAAGTCGACTGGCTACTTGGCGTGGGCATGGAACGCCGATTTCGAGTGCGCCGACGGCCCGAGCCTCATCAAGAGCTATACCGGAACGCCTACCGTCTTGGGCGCCGCCTTCAGAGCGCACCTGAAGACTGAGGCCGAACGCTCCGGCTAGGTCGCCCTGGCCAGCAGCTTGCCGCAGGCATCGGAAGACGACCGGAAGAGCGTTGGAATCACGTTGCCTCATGCTGGCCTGGACATCGCACGGGCGCAGTGGGGCGAACCGACCATCAGGCCGGATTGGGGAAGTTGTGGCACGTACGAGGCCAAGTGAGGACCTGGGCGAGCTAAAGGCGGAGGCTGAGCCGGAGACATCGAGTGCCGAGCGGGATGAAGATCTAGATTCCTGGTCCACCTGGGGCGCAGCCCGCGATGGCGCACGCGTGGTCGCGACGAGGCCGCAGCAGGTCATTTTGCTCATGCTGACCGTGGCCGGCCTGATTCTGCTGGCCTGGCGTCCCCGCGACGTGCTGATCGCGCTCCTCGCGGGCCTCACCGTGACGTACCTGGTTACCGGCGGCTACAAGATCTGGCTGCTGGTGCGCGGCGAACGCGCGAACTCTGACGGTCCGTTGCATGCCGCGGCGGCCATGGGCGACGACCTGCCGATGTACTCGGTGCTGGTGCCGCTCAATCGCGAAGCCAGGATCCTGCCGGTCTTGCTGGAACGGCTGAAGTCGATCAGCTATCCGCCGGACCGGCTGGAGATCCTGCTGCTCATCGAGATGGACGATGAAGAGACGCAGCGTGCTCTCGGCGAGTGCACGCTCGGGATCAACATGCGGCCGGTGATCGCGCCGCCCGGCCAGCCGCGAACCAAACCGCGCGCGCTCAACATCGGCCTGAGCCAGGCGCGCGGGGAATATGTCGTCATCTACGACGCCGAGGATCAGCCGGACAGCGATCAGCTGCGCAAGGCGGTCGGCATGTTCGCCACGATGCCTGACAATGTCGGCTGCCTGCAGGCGCGCCTGAACTTCTATAACCCCACCCAATCGACGCTCACGCGCTTGTTCGCCGTCGACTACGCGTGCTGGTACGACCAGATGCTGGCGGGACTCGCCTACAACCGGCGCCCGAACTCCGGGGAATTCGTCCCGCTGGGCGGCACCTCGAACCATTTTCGGGTCGAGACGCTGCGCCAGCTCGGCGGCTGGGACCCGTTTAACGTGACCGAGGATTGTGACTTGGGCACGCGGCTCGGCCGGGCCGGCCTGCAGGTCGCCATGCTGGACTCGGTGACCTGGGAAGAAGCGGTTCCCCGCGCCCGGCCGTGGATCCGGCAGCGGTCCCGCTGGGTCAAGGGCTATATCCAGAGTTATCTGGTCCACATGCGGAATCCGCTGCGGCTGCTACGGCAGCTGGGGCCGCGAGGTTTCGCCGACTTCCAGATGCTGGTGGGAGGCAGCTCGCTTATCGCCCTGCTGAACCCGATCCTATGGGCGCTCACGATACTTTACGCCGCGTCGGCCGGGACAGAGGTAGCCAGGTTCATCCAGACGCTCTTCCCGCTGCCGCTGTACTACCCGTCTTTGCTCTGCCTGGTGATCGGGAACTTTATCTTCTTCTTCTGCAACGCGTACGTGTGCGTACGCCACGATTACATCAGCCTGACGCGCTACACGCTGCTGACTCCGCTCTATTGGATCCTGCTGAGCATCGGTGCCTGGGCTGGCCTCTTGAGCTTGATCCGGCATCCCTTCTACTGGGCTAAGACCGAGCACGGCGTCAGCTTGCTGCAGCCAGGATCGGCCATCGCCGTAGATTCGGCCGTGGCCGTCGAGTCTGCCTAGCGCTAGCCATCGCCCGACAGATCGCGAAGGACTGAGCCCGCATGACACTACGTGGCATGAAATGGTGTGCTCGAATAGGTGGCAGTGAATGACCCGGTCCATAACTACACCTGCCCCGTCGCTACCCAAGCCCGCACTACGGCGCACACACATATCACTCCCTGATGCGCTATCCCGCCGCCCTCGATGGCTGGCTGAGCGGGTAAGGGATGAGTGGGTAATCGTGCTGCTTGCTGTGCTCATCAGCGCGTGCGCGTACGGATGGTATGCCTCCCGCGGCGTTACCTTCGGGTACGCCGATGCGCTCAGCCGGATGGAGATTGCCCGGCGCGTTCTAGTCAGCCGCACCCCAGGACTCGCGCAGCTCGGTACGACTTGGCTGCCGCTCCAGCCGATGATGATGATGCTGCTGATCTGGAACAATACGCTGTTCCATGACGGCTTCGCCGGGTCGTTCCCGTCCATGGTGGCCTACGTCATCGCGTCACTGTACATGTACCGGATCATGCGGCTTCTTTTCGCCCCGCGCGCGGCGGCCTGGGTGGCTGCCCTGGTCTTCATGCTCAATCCCAACGTGGCCTACATGCAGTCCACCGCGATGAGCGAAGTCCCGATGATCGCTACCGCGGTGGTGGCTATCTACTACATGCTGGTCTGGGCCAGGTCATATCATGCACTTGACCTGGTCAAATCCGCCTTGGCAGTCGCCGCGGGCACCGCCATACGCTATGACGGCTGGCCACTCGCCTTCGCGTTCGCCGCGCTAGTCTTCTACCTCGGGTGGCGGCAGCGAGGCTTTCTGGGGGCGCAAGCCTGGAGCATCTTGTACAGCCTGCTGGCCTTTTCCGGCTGCGTGGCATGGGTGATTTATAACCAGCTCATTTTTCACGACGCGCTATTGTTCATATATTTCGGGAACAGCAGCAATACTCTTAACCTGGCGGGCGTTCCGTCGTATCATAATGCCGGGTTGTCGTTTGAAATGTACGGGTACGCGGCCGGGGCCATGGTTGGCTGGGTCACCACGGCGCTGGCGGCGGTCGGACTGATCGTATTCATGGCTATCTATCGCCTGCAAGCCCGCATGCTGCCGGTCTATGGCCTGCTGATCCCGTTCGCATTCTACTGGCTTACCTTCTTCCTGGGCTGGGATACCATTCTGCTGCCGCAATTGGGGGCGAACCAATACTGGAATGCGCGCTTCGGGTTGCAGCTGGTTCCTTTCATGGCATTCTTTGTTGGCTACCTCGCCGCCTGGCCGGGTACCCTCTGGCGGCGTATTTTCGTAGCTCTCTCGCTTGGCGTGACAGTGTTTTTCGCGGTAGCGAATTCAACCGTGCAGACTCCCTTCATCCGGCAGGAGCCATTGCAGGATGCGCGTGGAGTGAGCTCGAAGGTAGTGGCGGACTGGCTTGTTAAGAATTACCATGGTGGCAACGTTCTCATCAACTATCTTACCGACGCGCCAGAAATGTTCTACATGATGCAGCGCATTCCTGACGATAGCTTCATCACGGATGCGAATGGATGGCAGTATACCCACGCCTTGCAATATCCTCAGCTGTCTGTCACCTGGATAGTTATGGAGAATAACAGTAGCAACCAGATCTGGGTCACCCTGCACAATCGTACAGTATTGCAGAAGTATTTTGTCCTGCGCGCAGTGGTGGGTAACACCCTGTACTACCAGCGCAAATTAACCCGTCCCGAAACCAGTAGCCGATCACCCGAACCGTCCGGAGGAGTGACGTGACCGCGGAGAGGACACCCATTTCGGTGCACCTTGAAGATCCCGCGCTGGCCGGCCAGCCCGGGTCCGGCGTTCATGACGGTCATCTTGACAAAGCGGTTCCCGGACGGTCCGACCTAGAATGCAGCGTGGGTGTCATGGCCTACAACGAAGAAGCCAACATCGCCCAGGTCCTGCGCAGCATCCTGCGCCAGAAGCTGACCGCGAAGCGGATCGTGGAAATAATAGTGGTGGCCAGCGGCTGCGAAGACCGAACCGCCTCCATTGTCGCCGAGATCGCCAGCCAGGAACCTTGTGTACGCCTCATCGTGCAGCCTCGCCGCGAAGGTAAAGCATCCGCCATTAATCTCTTCATCAATGCGGCGAAGTGCCCGGTGCTCGTCCTGGTGAGCGCCGACGTGATTGCCGAGAACGACGCGTTCGACGCTCTCTTGCGACATTTTGATGATCCGGCGGTAGGGATGACCGGAGGGCATGCGACACCGGTCAACGGCAACGCCACGTTCTTGGGGCACGCGGTGTGCCTGCAGTGGCACCTGCATGATCAAATTGCCCGTAAGGCACCGAAACTGGGCGAGATCGTAGCCTTCCGCAATGTGATCCCCAGCATTCCGCCCGACACCACGGTCGACGAGCTCTTTATCCAGGCCCTGGTCAGTCAGCTTGGGTACCGAGTGGTGTACGAGCCGCAGGCAGTCGTCTACAATTTTGGTCCCGCGACCATGCACGACTTCCTGAGTCAGCGACGCAGGATCCATGCGGGACATCTGCGCGTTCGAGCCGAGCAGGCCTACTCGGCCTCGACCTTGAGCGCCTGGCGCGCCGGGCGTGCCCTGCTAGCTTCGAACGCCTCCTTCAGGTCGCTCCGGACGACATGGTGGAGTATCGGCACAGTGGTACTCGAGGCCACCGCCCGGGCCCTGGGCCGGTATGACATTATCCGCGGCCACCGCCCGCCGGGCGTCTGGGAAATCGCCGACTCCACGAAAAGGAATGTCGCGGAAGCAATAAATAACGGCGCCCATGATGACTCCCGGGACGATCTTGGATTCGCCGGGGCCGAGCGTAAAGTCGCTCAAACTCCGCACTGACCACTTCCCACGAGTAGCCCTCCGCCAGCTGCCGGGATGTCTCACTCATCTTGCGGTACCGCTCAGGATCGCCGGTCACGTCCAGCAACCCCTGGCGCAGGGCCCGGGGATCTCCGAGCGGTACCAGAATGCCGTTTTCACCTGGCCGGACGATCTCGCGCGTCCCCGGTATGTCCGTCGCGATGATCGGCAAGCCCATCGCCAGCGCCTCGAGCAGCACCAGGGGCATGCCCTCCCGGGCGGACGGCAGCACGAACGCATCCGCCTGACGGTAAAGTTCCCGTAGCTCCGCACCGTGCGCCCGGCCGTAAAATCGCACGTTGTGCAAGCCTCGGCGGGTGGCCGCCGCTCTCAGCACCGCGTCAAGCTCGCCGTCGCCGACCAGGGTCGTCTCGAATTGCTCCGATACGCCATCCAGGGCCTGCAGGAGCAAGGGCAGGTTCTTTTCTACGGACAGCCTGCCGACGTAGAGCAGCCGCGGCTTCGGATGCAGGATCCGCTGCTCGTTATGAAAGAAAGCGCTGTCGACGCCGTTGGGCACCACGGCGATCCGGGTCAGCGGGACGTCGTAGTTCGATGCCACGCTCAAGCGCTGCTCTTCGGTGAAGACCACGACGGTGGCCGCGGCCCGGAGTACCCGGCCCAGCACCAGTGACTTGTAGGCCCGCACCGCCAGCCCGTCATGCTCGGCCGGGCCGGCATCGATATGCACATGCGCGACGTACGGCAGCCGGCGAAGATGGTGCGCGATGTTGACCATCTCGGGCAGGAACGCCTGGGACACGTGGAGGTGCATGACCGATCCTCGTGGAATCCTCAGCAGCTCAGGAAGCAGTCCCGGCATGATCGGCGTACGGGCGACCTGGAAGCACCGGAACCGGCGCACCCAAGCCGAGTCAGCGCAGATCTCCGCCTTGGCCTGACGCTCAGAAGAGGTCAGGACCCTGACCGCGAGGCCCTGCTCCCTGCGACCCGCGACTAGTGTCTCTACCACTTTCTCGAGCCCGCCGAGAAAGGGCGGATAGTGGGTGCTGACGTGCACTACGCGCGTACCCGCGCTGGTCTGGCTAGTCGACACGGCTCAGCCGGGCGCCGAGTTCTGCGTTAGTCAGGAACCTGACTTCGTCTTGGTCAGCGATGTAGCGCAGCAGCGAGCGCAGCCGGGGCCAGTCATCGTTCGCTTCGATTTCCCAGCTGTGACCCCAGAGATGATAGATCCCGCCCGCCGCTTTCACCTCGTCGAACAACTGCCGGGCCAGGGCATCCCAGTTGGCCCAGCCGCCCCGGGCATCACTGAAGGTGCGGCTCCTGCGGGCCACCCGCCATAGGTCGGCGCGATGGCGAACCGCGTGGCTGGTCGTGGCTAGCTGCAACGGGTCATCCGAGGCTCGGGTACAGAAGCGGCGAACCGTACGCGCCACCGAGAATCCCGCGGCACGCACCAGCGCGACGTGCTCGGCGCGATACGCTCCGTACGGGTAACAGAATGACGTGACGGTGTGCCCGAGGATATCCTCCAGTGCCACCTTGCCGAGCTCGATCTCCCGCGCCGACTCTGCCCGTGTCAGGCGCGTGAGGTGCGGGTGGGTATAGGTGTGGCCCCCGATTTCGAACAGCTCGGCCAGGTCACGCAACGCGGCCGGGGTAATGCGCTTCAGCGCCGGAATTCCGGCGCATTGCGGGGCGACATAAAAGGTTGCGGCAAATCCATGGTTCGCGAGTTCGAGCCCTAGCTTCGCATCGAGCTCGTGACCATCGTCCCAGCTCGTCGTGACGATCACGCGTTTATCTATGGCGATCCCCTCCCGGGGCGGCCAGGGTCCTGGTTCCTCGTCGTCACGGTAGCGGCGTCCTATTCCATGGCGGTTCCAGCCGCGGCCGGCACCGCGGGGCGTGGATCGGCCGGAATCTGCATGGTGAGACAGTGCACGGTGCCACCCGCGTTGGCGGCGATGCGGGCATCGATCCCGATGATCTCGTGGTCGGGCATCACCTGCCGGTACACGGCGAGCGCGGCGGCGTCACGGTCCGGATGGCCGTAGGTGGGGACGACAACGCGATGGTTGACCGTGAGGGCGTTGGTATAGGTCGGCCAGATCCGCGAGATGCCCCAGTTACGGTAGCCAGGCATGCTGGGCAAAGTCACGACACGATAGGAGCGCCCGGCGGCACTGCGGCCGGCGACGAGCGCTTCGGCGACCTCTTTCAGGCGCCGCCCGTTGATAACGGAACGGGGCTCTGTGACCAGGACCGTATCTGGCGTGGCCAGCTTGACGAACACGTCGACGTGACCCGTCTCCTCCCTGCGGAGACGCGGCAGGACGATCAGCGTCTTCGCCCCCAGTCCCTCGAGCAACTGCTGGCGCACATCGTCGCGGCGGAGCAGAACGTTCCGATCGAACAGGCCCTCGGTCGTGATGATGGTGCCTTGCCCATCGGACCAGAGGTTGCCTCCCTCGAGGTGCAGAGCCAGGTGACGGCAAGAGAGCCCCTGGTGGGCCGCGTAACGGATCGGGAAGGTGTCGTCATTGGCGAAGGGCATCGCGGGCGGAGGATCAAAGACAGCGTCCACCATCACTCGCTGGCCCGCCGCGTCGATGCAGGTCAAGGGGCCGTAGTCGCGGACCCAGATGTCATCGCTGGCGGTCACGAGGAGCCGTACCCGCCGGTCGTCCTGCCAGCCTTCACCCAGGTAGGCAAGAACCGCAGGAGCAAAGATAGCGTCGGGAATGAGCACATCGACCCGTGCCGCGGGCGCGATGGCGGCGACCAGGTCACGGTAGAAATCCCAGAAACCGGGATAGAGCACGGGCCAGGTGACGACAACCGCCTCGCTCGGTTCCCACTCCGCTGGCAGCCGCAGGATCTCGCCCGACGCTCTTTTGGGAATCCCGTCGGACTTGACCAGCTCCACTGGGCGGGACGCCAGCGCCTCCAACTCCCGTCGTGCCGCGGCGGGCGGACGGCGGTGCAACAGCCCCCAGCGTTCCATCCATCGGACCAGCGCATCGATATCGGCCGGAGGGGCCACATCGGCTCCGATCGGGTAGAGACGCTCACATAGCGGCATGAGGACCGGGTTAAACCGCTGAAGATGCTCGAACTTCCAGAACGGTTTCGGGGCGTAACCCGGTTGAATCGGGAACCACCAGAACCGCCCACCGAGCGTATTCCGTTTGGTCACCGGTACAAGACCTTGCCAATACGGGACTCGACGAGCCTGTACCGCAGAGTCCGAGATGATAGTCCACGCAGCTTGCCGTTCGTTTCCACGGCAAGAACGGCCAGCGCGAGCACTTGGTTCTCCATTCTTCCGCCTTTTCCAATGGCGAGTGTGGTAATGCGTCGCCGGTCTGGGCAAAGCCGGAGCTGGTGATCGTTACTAACGTCTGCGCACGTGTCAATCCAGCGCAGGCCATCCTCGCGGGCTAGCTCAAGGACCCGCAACTGCAACTGGGCCCCTGGGCCATAACTGGCGAACTGTTCGTCATAGCCGACCTTCCAATCGAACATATAGTGACCCGCACAGAGATTGGTCTGCATGGCGAGTGTCTTTCCACCCGCTTCGAGTGAGTACAGGCGGAGCCGTCCCGAGGCTCTGAAACGGGCTGCGACCTCCCGGTAGAAGGCAGCGTCCCGGGCCTGAGAGGCCAGCGCAGTTCCGGCTTTTCCTTTCCAGCCGGAGGCTTCGATGGCCAGGAAGTTCGTCGATCCGTCTCTATCCTTGGCCCGGTCCGTCACGGCCGGATCGGCCCAGTCGGCGCACAACCGCCGCCATTGCCGTGCCTTCGCCTGCCGCTCTTTTCCGACCCGGGCTGGCAGCGCATCAGCCTCCTCAGCCTGAGGCTTAAGAACGGCCCGTTCTCCTGATGCGTAAGGATGAACAACCAGACCTAGTGCGTCCGCGGCCAGCCGGATATAAGTGGCGACAGGGCCGTCGTCGCCGAAGAGCTCTAGGACCACCACCCTCGGCCATGCGCCGGCGCCCCGCAGCGTGATCAAAAGGCAACTAAGGGCCTCGACGCTCCGCTCGGGAGCGACCAGCGGGGTTCCCAAGCAGCCGTAAAGATGCCGCCATGACGGGATCACCGGCGGAGAAACAGACGCTGACAGGTTGACAGAGTGCACCGGAAGGCAGGCATGGAAGCGCCCCGCTTCCTCGGCGACCAGGAGTACGACGCCCCTGCCGTTTCTCAGGTGACGACAGGCCGGCCCGAGGAAGTCGGCCTCATAGAAGGGATTGGGTTCGACCGAACGCGCGGCCAGGTCCCGCCACGCCTCCTCATCGGACAACGAGATGTCCGGTATAGGGATGATCCGAGTGCGCATGCCTTCCCCTATACTCCGCCGATTCGGCCGTAATGCCGGGATAGCCGGTCGGCCGCGTGCAGCAGGGGCGGATGCTGCTTGACCTGCCGGCCTGCCCAGCTACGGAATACCCTTCGGGCCTGGTGCACGCTCGCGGTCAGCCCCTGGGTCACCATGCCCTCGGCGGTGACGACATCGTGGCTCTTCAGCGTCTCTTTGTAGCCGGTGCCCTGGCCCAGGTCGATCCCGTCGACTCCGACGGCGGCGAGTTCCTCCGCCATGTGCATGAACTGGATCAGGCCGGGAGAGCACTTCCTGAAGCGGATGTCATACGCCGGGAACCAGTGCGCGAGAACGTGGTCAGACCGGAGACCGAAGTGCGCGGCCACCGGAGTTTCACCCGCGAACAGAATCGAGAGCAGGCCGCCGAACGAGTCAGTGTGCGTGCTGAAAAAATAATCGACGAGATCTACGATCCAAGGACGATCGAAGACATTGATCCACCCATTCCGGTGGTACTGATCGGATTTCCAGCGGAGGAGTTCGCGCAGTCCCTTAATATCGCGTGAGTCCACCACGGAATGAAGTTCGCCTGCGTCACGCTCGAGTTTGCGCGTCTTGCGCGCTATATCACGGCAGAAATCCGGGGATCTTACCGCGAGTTTTTCCCGGTACCCGGTAAAGCCGTCGGTCAGGTCGATCACCGGTGCGGACGCTACCGTGACCGTGTAGCGCTCAAAACCGCACTGGCCTTCGACGAGACTGCCGAACTGCCATACGGCCAGCTTGCACGCTCGCAGCAATTCCTGCGGGTCCCATTCTACGGCAGGTGCGTGGATAAGGCCCTGACAGTCGTTCAGGCCAGCGCCGATTGGGACGCCGACGCCGAACCGACGTCGCTCGAAGGGGAAGAACCCGACAATTTCCGGTCCGTCGGCGAGGACGGCGACACGGGCGCTGGAGCGGAAATTATCGACCGCGATCGCGAACTCCGGAGACAAGAACGGGTTCGCCAGAGACCTGGTCTGGCGCTGCATCGAACGCCACAGCGCAGTTTCCCCTGGCCCGAGCTCACCGGGACGTGCCACCGAGATCTGCATCGGACTGCTCCCTCAAGCTCTCATCCGCGGCGTCCAGCCGTCGGAGAGAGAACGACTTGCGGTTCTTCGCGCCGGGCCGTGAACCGCGCGCGCAGCAGCCGCAGAGCGCTCAGGTCCGCGTCCGTGATCAGCCGCATGCGGCGGGCTGGCAGGAGAAAAAAACACACGCCCGCAAAGATCAGGGCCCAGGCCACGGGAGCCGGGGACCGGTTGGCCAAGGCGAACATGACCGCGGTCGGGGTTAGCCCGGCGGCGTAACGGGCGAGCCACCGAGGCGAAGGCAAGCGGACCAGGAGCGCCTTGAGGTAGAGCGGCACGAGCAGGGCGACGCCCACATAGCCGGCGATCAGGTAGGAGTAAGCAGCTCCGAGGGCGCCGTGGCCAGGCACCAGCGTGACCAGGCCCGTCACGTCCACCAGGACCGTAATCGACATCCGTCGTCCGATCTGGCTGCCGTAGCCCATAGCGCACAGGCTCTCCATAAGCATGCTCGTGACCAGCGCCCCGAGCGTTCCCGCGGCGAGCACCCGAAGCAGTGTCTGCGCGCCGGAGTAGTGGTGGGGCAAGAAGAGCCGCAGTACCGGTCCGGGAGAAAGCAAGAGTCCCACCTGGAGCGGAATGATAAACAGGGGCACCCATCGGGCGGCCGTCATGAACCAGTGATGCTTCTCCTGGAGCGTTTCACTGCACGCGATATAGGGGAACACCGCGTTGACAAGAGCCGCAGTCACGTTGTAGCTGGCCCGGGCCAGCAACCCGCAGGCCTGGTAACCTGCGAGCACGGCGGCGGTCACCCCGGCTGTTCTGCCGATCACCTCCAGGCCCAGCAAGTCTGCGGTCATGAGGAAGGTCATCGAGGCCGACGCGAGCCACATCCAGCCGGAGGCGGCCAGGAAGCTCAGGCTCGCGAGCGGGCCCCGGCCGGGGAGCAGTCCCTTGTCGGCACGCAGAGCGATCAGTATCGACCCGAGGGTCCCGATGAGGAAGCCAAACGCGACCCCAGCGGGACCCGTGTGAGTTACAGTCACCAGGAATGTCGCCGCGACGCACTTGAAGAGGATCTCTCCCCCCTGCATCGTTCCCAGCCCGCCGAACCTCCTGCTGCCCGCGGCGGCTCCGGCCAGGGTGCTGTTGACGGCCATCGCGGGTATCTCGGCGGCCACGGCGAGGTCGAGGATCAGAGAGTGGGTGGGCACAAGTTGCGGGCCCGTCAGTTGCGCCGCCACGAATGCCGCAGCCAGCAGGAGCCCGAACCCGAAGGTGGTAATCAGAGCCGTGCGGAACTCGGGCTTCGCCGCCTCCGGGTCACCGTGGGTCTTCGCGATGCGTCTGGCCAGAGCCCACGGCAGGCCAGCGGCGAGTAGCCCTCCGGCGAGCATTAGCACGTTCTGAACAGCGCTGACGATGCCGAACATGGAGGGCACCAGGAACCAGGCCAGCGCAAGGCCGAAAGAATAGTTCAGCACGGCCGAGGCCGCGAAGAGGGCGATCAGGATCACGCTGCCCGCGGCGGCGGAGCGTTCGCGCGCTACCGAGGGGAGCCGCACGTGGAAGGCGGGACGTCTCAACGGTGCCGCTCGTCAACGCTCACCGGCACCTCGTGCACAGGTATCGATTTGCGTGCTAGTGCCCGTGACCGCCGCGGGCCACGACGCGCCTGCGCCCTGAGCTCGGTGAGCCGCCTGAGGTAGGTCAGTCCCTCTTTGATGCTGGCCTTCGAAACCCCCGAGTGCCGGGCCCCGAAGATGTACGGCACCTCCGCTACGCTGGCCTGAGGGCTGTGGACCAGCAGTTCGAGCAAGAGCTTGAAGCCTCGCGGGTGCAACGCGGACAGGTCCAGGCACGACCGCCGGACCAGGAAGAAACCGCTCAGCGGATCGGAGATGCCGGCTAGTTCCGGGCGCAGGACCCATTTAGCGATCGAGGTGGTCAGTGTGGACACAGCCCGCCGGAACCGTCCGCTCAGGCCTTCGGCGGTCCCCCCGTCCAGGTAACGGGAGGCCACCACGAAGCCGGCGCCACTGCCCGAGGCCTGCCAGAGTGTCTTGAGCAGCTCGGGCGGGTGCTGGAGGTCGGCGTCCATCACCACGCAGACCGGGCCCGCCGCGTTGGACAGCCCGGCCAGCACCGCGCCGCCGAGCCCGCCTGAGCGCTGCCCGGGCGGGCGGGCGTGCACTCGGACCGGCACCGCGGAGAGCGCGGCGGCCTGGCGGGCGATTTCCGGGGTCGCGTCGTCGGAGTCATCGACGATGAGCACCTCAGCATCGATCCCGGCGAGAGCCTCCTCCAGGCCGGCCAGCAGCGGCCTTATATTGCCGACTTCGTCACGCGTGGGGACGATAACGCTCAAAGCGGGGGTCTGGCCGCGCCATAGTTCCGCTGACGGTGAGACGTGTGTTCCCGGCTGCTGTGCAGTGGTATCAGCCAACTGCCTTCCCCGCATCACTCCGGTGCTACTACATGAATGACCTGTGGCAAGCATGAGCATTGGGGATTCCAGCACGCTTCCTGGCATCTTCCAGATGCGGTCCACCGAGGTGCGCATGGCCGACCTGCCAGCTGTCCCCTGACATCAATGCCGGCCTAGGTCCGGCGGGCTAGAGCAGCGAGGCTGATGCGTGGGCGGGGGTGTTCAGAGGCGCTGGAGGTCTTCGAACGTTGCGGTCAGGCGGAACGGTTCGTCCAGGATAAGCGCGCGGCGGTGCACGCCCTGGACCACGTACCGGCGGCTT
>Ga0302325_10013976_pt1 | contig 17104 bp, 14 predicted proteins | sample Palsa_T0_2_FD_201948 | JGI IMG/M metagenome (GOLD analysis project Ga0302325, IMG submission 201948) | Peat permafrost microbial communities from Stordalen Mire near Abisko, Sweden - Palsa_T0_2 | ecosystem: Environmental > Terrestrial > Soil > Palsa > Peat permafrost | place: Sweden: Abisko... | reverse complement strand
GCCATCGCCGCAAGGTCGTGGCGCTCGTGCTTGTCGAGCGCGACGCGGATCGCGCGCGCGCCGGATGCGGCCTCGAGCTGGGGATAGACGGAGAACGACGGCCAGGCGTGAATCAGCTCGGTGCCGGGCTCGAGCAGCGCCTGCCCGGCGGCGAGGAGGACGTCGCAGGAGCCGTTGCCGACGGTGATCTGGGCCGTCGGAATGCCGTAGCGCTCCGACAACCCGGCACGCAGCAGCGTGCTCTCAGGGTCCGGGTAGCGGTTGGCGTTCTCGAGCGCCGCGTTCGCCGCGGCGATGATCGCCGGCAGTGGCGGGTAGGGCGACTCGTTGCTCTCGAGGCGCACGAGCGGGCCTGCGTGGGCGTAGCCGGCGCCGGCCGGGTAGACCGGGATCCGCTTGACGGCCTGCGTGAACTCGAGTGTCATCGCACCCCCTATTGTGCGGCATTGAGGTCGGCGCGCAGGCTCTGCGCCGCCCCGAGGTACACGTGCCGTGACGTGTGGTCGGCCGGCGCGTAGTAGTGCAGCAGCACGCGGATCACGCCCTGGAGCGAACCGGGGACGTTGATCTCGCGCGTGCACAGCAGCGGCACGCGCTCGAAGCCGAGGCGTCGCGCGGCGAGCGCCGGGAATGCCGCGTCGAGGTCGTCGGTGGTGGTGAAGATGCAGCTGACGATTCGCTCGATCTCGAGCTCGTTGCGGGCGATCAGCTCGCTCATCAGCGCCTCGGTCGCGGCGAGAATCGCCTCCGCCGTGTTGGCCTCGACGCTCGCCGCGCCGCGCAGGGCGAAGAGCCGCTCGCTGGTCATCGGCGCACCCTATCGCCGCGCCTGCGCGCGGAGCTGCTCGACTTCCGCCGGCGACAGCAGTCGGTGCGCGCCGGCGGGGAGCCGACCGAGCTCGAGTGAGCCGAAGCGGACGCGCTCGAGCGCCGTGACCGGGTGGCCGACCGCTTCGCACATGCGCCGCACCTGCCGGTTGCGGCCCTCGTGAATCTCGATCTCGATCACGTTCGGCGCGATGAGCCTGACCTGTGCCGGCGCCGTGGGACCGTCGTCAAGCTCGATTCCCCGCTCGAGCTTCGTGAGCGCGCCGTGGGCCACCGGCCCGCCGCCGACCCTCGCGCGATAGGTCTTCGCCACCTCGTAGCGCGGGTGCGTGAGCAGGTTCGCCAGCTCGCCGTCGTTGGTCAGGAGGATCAGGCCGGTCGTTGCCGCGTCGAGGCGCCCGACCGGGTAGAGACGGCGCGTTTCGTGGTCGATCAGCTCGACGACGGTCGCGCGCCCGTTCTGCCCGCGCGCTGTCGAGACGACGCCCGCGGGCTTGTTGAGTGCGTAGACGACGAGCTCCTCCGGCCCGGCGAGCGGCGCGCCGTCGAGCTCGACGCGCTGGTTCGTGATCTCGCGCGCCGGATCGAGCTCGGCGGCGCCGTCGACGCGAACGCGGCCCGAGCGGACGATCTCCGTCGCGGCGCGCCGCGACGCGACGCCGCAGTGGGCCAGATACTTGGCGAGGCGCACTGTTGCAACCATAGGTGGGTGAACCTCGATCTGCTGAAGCGAACGCTCGCCGATAGCGGTGCGCCGTCCTACCGCGCCGCTCAGGTGTGGGAGTGGCTCGCGCGCGGCGCCGCGTCCTACGGCGAGATGACGAACCTGCCGGCCGGGCTGCGGGCGCAGCTCGAGGAGCGCGTCCCGCTGAGCACGCTCGCACTCGAGCGTGAGGCGCTCGCCCACGATGGAACCGTCAAGGCGCTGCTGCGTACCGCCGACGGCCACCCCGTCGAGGCGGTCCTGATGCGCTACCGCGACGGCCGCCGCTCGCTCTGCCTCTCCTCGCAGTCCGGCTGCCCGCTGACCTGCACGTTCTGCGCGACCGGACGGATGCGCTTCGCGCGCAACCTGACGCGCGATGAGATCGTCGACCAGGCGCTCCACTTCCTCCGTCGCTGGGCGATCGACCACGCGGTGTTCATGGGGATGGGCGAGCCGATGATGAACCTCGACGAGGTCCTCGCGGCCTGTGAGCTTTTGCCGGCGCTCGGGATCACCAACCGCCGCACCGCGATCTCGACCGTCGGCTGGATCCCCGGCATCGAGCGCCTTACGGCGTCGGGCGTGCCGGTGCGCCTTGCGCTCTCGCTGCATGCCGCCGAGGACTCGCTGCGCAGCCAACTGATGGCCGTGAACGAGCGCTACGCGCTCGCCGACGTGCTCGAAGCCTGCCGCGCCCACCACAGCGCGACCCGGCGCACGGTCTTCATCGAGTACGTGATGCTCGCCGGCGTCAACGACCGCTACGAGCAGGCCCTCGCGCTCGCGCGGGTGCTCTCGCCGCGCGAGGCGTTCAAGGTCAACCTGATCCCCTATAACCCGACCGACTCGCTCTACGTGGGTTCGGGGCGGGAGGCGATCGGCGCGTTCCGCGCCGCGCTCGAAAGCCGCGGCGTGCGCGTGACCGTGCGCCTGACGCGCGGGCGCGACATCGCGGCGGCGTGCGGGCAGCTCGCCGCAAGCGCCTGAGCGATCCGACGGCCCAACACACGGCCGCTATCCCTTCGTCGCGCCCGCGAGCATCCCCTTGACCAGGGTGCGCTGCGCGAACAGGAACACGATCACCACGGGCGCGATCGCAATGATCACCGCCATCGCCAGGTCCGGCCGGTGGAGGACCACGACGCTGCTGCCGGCAGAGTAGTTCGCGGGATTGAACGACGCCGTCGAGCCGATCAGCTGCTGCAGTCCGATCTGGAGCGGGTATTGCGAGTTGTCGTAGGTCATCACGAACGGAAGGAAGAAGTTGTTCCAGGACGCGACGAACGCGAAGAACCCGACGAGCCCGATGATCGGGCGCGCGAGCGGCACCGCGATATAACGGAAAACGCCCCATTCCTTCGCCCCGTCGATCCGCGCTGCGGCCAGCAGGTCCTTCGGGATCGTCGATGAGAAGTAGATATAGGCGAGATAGACGCCGAAGGGGAAGAAGCCGAACGGCAGGATCAGCGACCAGATAGTGCCGACCAGGCCGATCGCGTTCATCTCGAGAAACAGCGGCAGCACAAGCGCGGTCGCCGGCATGATCATCACGACCAGCGTGATCCCCAGGAGCGTGCGGCGTCCGATGAACTCTGTCAGCGCCAGCCCGTAGCCGGCCGGAATCGCCGCGAGGATCGCGACTGCCGTGCCGCCGAAGGAGTAGATCGCAGAGTTCTTGAGCCAGATCAGGAGGCTGTCGCCGCTGTAGGTGACGATTCTGTGAAAGGTGTGTGCGAGCGTGCTAAGGCTGCCGAACGCGAACGGCGACTCGGTCAAGAGCTGGCCGTCAGTCTTGGTCGGCGCGAGCAACAGCCAGATGATCGGCACGAAGAAGAACGCCGTGAAGAACAGCAGGATGACGAGGCCAACGAAGCGAATCGCGTGACGTCGAGGGAGCGCCATCACTCGACCTCAAACAGCCTTCCGCGCCAGACCAGGATTGCCGCGACGATCAGGCCGAACGCGAGCAGGACGATTGAGATCGCGGCGGCTTCGTTGAATTCGTCGTACTGGGACGCGAGAAACCAGCCGAGCTGATTCGGCGACCAGTATTTGCTGATTCCGACGCCCAGCGCCGCCGAGCCCAGCACCGTCGGCTCGACGAACAGCTGCGTCCCCCCGGCGAAGGCCAGGACCAGCATGTACACAACCCACTTCCTGATCAGTGGCAGCTTGATCCGGAACGCCGTTTGGAACGCATTCGACCCGTCGATCTCGGCAGCTTCGAGCAGCTCGTGGGGAATGTTGTTGAGTGCGCCGTACATCACAACGATCCACCCTCCGGCGCCGGTCCAGAAAGCCATGATCGCGAAGATCGCGGGGAGGTTGCCGGGCGCGATCGTGTTGTCAAATTGCGCGTACCCGAGCCAATGCAGGATGAACGCGAACGGGCTTGCGGTCGGGTCGAGCATGAAGAGCCAGACGATCACGCTCGCAGCGCCTGCCAGCGCCCCCGGGATGTAGAAGAGGAATCGAAAGACCGCGCCGACGCGTCGCGCCAGGCTGTGGAGCATCAGAACGAGCGCCACGACGAGGATCGTCTGGCTGACAAGCCAGAGGGCGATGAACTCGAGAACGTGCTCGAACGCCGGTAGGAAGCGATAGTCGTTGAACGCGTCGCTGAAGTTCGCGCCAAAGCCGCCTGAACTGCTGAGCGCGAGGTAGATCGCGTAGACCACCGGCGCGATGCCGAGCGCCAGCAGCAGCACGACATAGAGAGCTACGAAGAAGTACCCGGCTGTGCGGGAGACGCCGGCCGGTGGCTGCTCACGCCTCCCGGCGGCCCGACTGCCCCGGCGGGCGCGTGTGCGCACGCCGGGGACAGCCGGTACCGAAGGGACACTCATGCTTGCTCTTCTAACTGACCTTTTGCTGCTTGCCTAGCTCTTGACCTGCCAGCCGGCGCTCTGCGCCGCGGACTTGATGTTCCCGGCGAGTGTCGTGAGCGCCGACGCGAACGTGCCACCCGAAATCAGGCTCGGGGTCACGGTGTTGCCGAATATGGACTCGACGCTCCACGGCACGGGGCTCCACCCGGGCCAGATCTCGGCTGCGGCCTGCTTGATCGCAGCCTCGGTTGCCGACGGGTTGGCGAAGACGCCGTTGAGTGAGCTGAGCCAGCCGCCCTGATCGGGCGCATAGGCCGGCAGGCCTTCCTCGATGCTCGAGCTCTCCTGGATCTTCGGGCTCGTGTCCATGTACTCCATCAATGCTGCGGCCGCCTTTGGCTGCTTGGTGTGCGAGCTAACCATCCACAGCCCACCACCGATCGAGCCGGTGACGTGCGCACCGTTGGTCGCCAGCGGCGGCGGGTATGCCTCGATCACGTTGGTGCCGGGACCGTTGGAGCTGGAACCCGACGGGTAGATCGCGGTCCCCTGCCAGATCGCCCCGATATCCATGACCATGTGCTGCGCGGTCTTGTCGTTGACCCACGACGTTGTGAACGGGCCGTTGGTGGTGAACGCGCCCAGGGCCGAGTCGATCAGGCCCGCGATCGTCGTGCAGTTCGAGGAGTTCGGGTTGTCCAGGAGCACCCTGTTGCCAACCGCTTCGTTGATCGGGCACTCGTTGCCCCACAGGTAGGTCTCCGCGTCCCAGGGCTGGCCGAACTCACCGATGTAGTAGCCGGGATGATTTTTGACCAGCGCCTGACCGTCAGCGGCATACTGTGCCCAGGTGGTCGGAGGCTGCTGGCCGGGGAAGAACTGGTTCCACAGGGTCGTGTTGACCCAGAGCACGTTCGCAGCGTTGTCGTTGCGCAGGCAGAGAAGCTTGCCGTTGATCAAGCAGTCGCCCAAGCCCTCGTCCTTGCTCCAAACGCTCTTGGCGATGTATGGCTTCAGGTTCAGAAGATCGTTGAACGGCGGCTCGCCGAGCCATCCGGCCTCGTAGTTCTCCTCGTCGAAAACGACATCCGGTGCGACCCCCGGCGTCCAGCCGACACGGTTGTAGAGAGCGAACTTCGACTGCAACGTGCCGCTGCCGTTGCCATCGCCGTCGTAGAGAACCCACTTGACGTTGGCGCCCGGATGGGTCGCCTTGTACTCCTTGACGAAGGCCGCACGCGCAGCGTCATACCAGACGACGAGCGGCTTCGAAGAGGCCTTGGCGCTCGCCGCGGCGACGCCCGTGGTGGCGACCGTCGCGCCGGCGATAGCGAGCGCGGCGCATGTGATGAGCGCGCTGCGAAGCCCGCGCTGGCGGGTTCGCCGGAGCGTCATCCGGATAGATGAACTCATTTTCTGCTCTACCTTCCTCTCTCTCTGATGATGGCTATGCGATGTGGCAATCGGTAAGTTCGGTGGCGCTCGCGCGCTGAGCGCAGCGAGTCCCTGTCAGTTCGCCGCGGTCGCGTCCTGGTCCGATGTGGTCGACTCCTCGAGGTCGACCACGTAGGGCTCGAGCTCGGCCGGGTAGTCGAACCCAGGCTGTAGCCCCACGCCCGGACCGAGTGGGGCGGCGACCATCCCGTTCGCGTTGATGCCCGCCTCGCGCGTGGCGGGGACGCTGGTTACGAGCGACTCGTAATAGGTGCAGTTCGAGATCGCCATGCATAGATGCCGCGCGTAGATCGTCGGTCCGTGCGGCTCTGCGCGCAGGCGGAAGGAATCAGCCAGATGGGCGATCCGCATCGCGCCCGTGAAGCCGCCCTTCAGCTCGGTACTGACGCGCACGAAGGTGGCGCAGCCGCTGGCGATGAAGTCGGCAATGTTCATGTGTGCGCCGTCAGACGTCTCGCCGACGTTGAGCGGCACGCGCACGCGCTCGGCCAGCCATTTGTAGGCCGTCACGCTGAACTCGCGGATCGGCTCCTCGTACCACAGGTAGCCGGCGTCCGATAGCGCGTCGCCGACGTAGACCGCGTCGGGAAGGTCGAAGGCCGCCGATCCGTCGTACATCAGCGGCACGTCATCGCCGACGTGCTCACGGACGGCGGCGCAGAGCTTGGCATCGCGCCGCGCGTCGCCCCACGCGTGGAGCTTGATCGCGGGGTAGCCAAGCTCCAGGCACTGCGTCGACACCTCGAGGTAGTCCTCAACTGTGTCGAACGTCGATGTCGAGGCGTAGGCCGCTATCTCGCGCCGAAATCCGCCGAGCAACTGCCAGACCGGGACGCCGTGGAAGCGACCCGCGAGGTCCCACAGCGCCTTGTCGACCACGGCCAGCAGATCGAGAGACAGCTCCTCGGTCCGGTCGAGCTCCCAGATCCGATGCCAGAGCCACTCGCGCTGCAGCGGATCGGCTCCCACCAACTCGTCGCGCAGGAAGCGCTCGACGGCGTCGGCGACCACAGTTGCGCTGCCGCGCCGGGGAACGAGCGCTACACCATCGATTCCCTCGTCGGTGCGCAGGCGCAGGACCGCGACACGTCCGTCCACCGGACCGCCGTGCAGGCCGTCACGCCACGCGAACGGAGGCTCCGCGCCGGGGGCGAACACGTCAAAGCAGTCGACCTGCGTGATGCGCACAGACCCTCCCCAGGGTCGACGATGACCGAACCAACGCCGCACCACCAAACCCGTTGCTGCGACGACAGTCGTATGATGTCATATCTGGGTGTCTAAAGGCAAGCCGAGTTTCCTTTCGTAACATGTCGGATGAACCGCGACACCCAGTGCTGATGGCGACGAGCCTCGAAACGATCACCTCTTCCCCGACGCCGCGTCGACCTGCTCGCCTCGGGCTGGTCGTACTGGCGACGCTGATCGACAAGATCGTCAGCGGTGAGCTCGCTCCCGGCACGACGCTTCCCACCGAGCCGGCACTCTGCGAAGCCTTTGGCGTCAGTCGCACAGTGATTCGCGAGTCCTTCAAGGTGCTCGAGGAAAAAGGGCTCGTCCGCGTCAAGCAGGGACAGGGCACAACCGTCGAGCCTCCGGAGCAATGGAACCTCCTCGACCCGCTCGTCCTCGAGGCGGCGATCCGTCACGACGAGACGCTCGAGATCCTCGACGACCTGATCGACGTGCGTGTCGCGCTCGAATGCCAGATGACCCGCAAAGCCGCCGCGAGGATGACCGACGCCGAACTCGACGCATTGCACGACGCACTCACCGCGCTCGAGGGTCTGCTCGACCGCCCGGCCGAATACCTCGACGCGGACACCGAGTATCACGACATGATTCTCAGCGGCTCGGGCGACCAACTCGGAAGGTCGATCATTCGATCGATCCACCCCTTCGCCCGGGCGAGCACCCGCTACAACGGGAGAGTCACGACCCACGAAGACTTGGTGAGCACGCACCGCGGCCACGTCGCGATCTACGACCGACTCAGGGCCCGCGACGCAGCCGGCGCCGCCGCGGCAATGCAGGAGCACATCATGCAATCGTGGCTGGAGCGCCGAGCGGGACGTAACAAGTAGTCGCAGCGTCGGCATCGGCGAGCGCGGGAGCAGTCATGCTAGGCTGCTCGGCGATTCGTCATACGTCAGGTGATGGGCCGTTGTATGCCGGGCATTCGGCCGCGCTCTCGCGCCGGCCGTGAGGAGAGGAGCTTTTCGTGGCTACCGTCACGTTCGCCGACGCGAGCCGGATCTATCCAAAGGCCAGGCTTAAGGCCGTCGATCGGCTCAACCTCGCGGTCAAAGACGGCGAGTTCCTCGTGCTTGTCGGGCCGTCCGGTTGCGGCAAGACGACAAGCCTGCGGATGCTTGCGGGGCTCGAGCACGTCGACGAGGGCGAGATCTTCATCGACGACGTGAACGTCGTGAGCCTGCCGCCCCGTAGCCGCGACATCGCGATGGTGTTCCAGAACTACGCGCTCTACCCCCACATGAACGTCGCCGAGAACATGGGCTTCGCGCTCAAGATGGGCAAGATGAAGAAGTCGGAGATCGAGACCCGCGTCCTCGAAGCGGCGAGACTTCTCGATCTCGAGGAGTACCTCCAGCGTAAGCCCGGCCAGCTGTCGGGCGGCCAGCGTCAGCGGGTTGCAATGGGGCGCGCGATCGTGCGGCAGCCGCGCGTGTTCTTGATGGACGAGCCGCTGTCGAACCTCGACGCGAAGCTGCGCGTCGCGACGCGAACGCAGATCGCCGCGCTGCAGCGAAGGCTCGGCGTGACCACCGTCTACGTCACCCACGACCAGGTCGAGGCGATGACGATGGGCCACCGGGTTGCCGTCTTGAAGGACGGCGTACTGCAGCAGGTCGACGTGCCGCGCGCGCTCTACGACGAGCCGGTCAACGCCTTCGTCGCTGGCTTCATCGGTTCACCTGCGATGAACCTGATGGAGGGCAGGATGACCTCGGACGGCGTCTCCGTCGCTTCCACGGTGCTAGCGCTCCCGCGCGCGCTCGTGACCGCTGCCGCGGATCAGGCGGTGACTGTCGGTCTGCGGCCCGAGAACCTGGCGCTCGCCGGAGACGGCCAGGGCATTCCCGTGGTCGTCAACCTCGTTGAAGAGCTCGGCTCGGAGGCCTACATCTACTGCCAGCTCGCCGGTAACGTCAGCGAAACCCTGAGCAAGGCGCCGGACGTCATCGCGCGCGTTGATCCAAACAAGGCGCCAAACAGCGGCGAGCGGATCGAACTGCACGCCAAGGAGGACTCGATCCTGCTGTTCGACGCCGAGTCCGGCGCGCGGATCAGGTAGCCGCAGCGCGCAGCATTAGATTTAAAGCTTGTGTGGCCGGCCCGAAGGCCGGCCACACATTGAGAGAGAAAGAGGTGTGGTCGGTCCGCCCTACGGCGGGCTGGCCACACTTTGCTGCCTTCTAGACGTCACACCTTCCTTCTAGAAGTTGTATTTCTTGTAGTTCTGGGGTGTGAACTCCAGTGGGTCAGAGAACACGATCGTGTTCTTGTTTGCTCCAGTGGTGGCATTCGTCGAGCTCGCGACGGTCCACTTGTCGGGCCCGGAGACCAGGCCGCTCGCGGTGGTCAGGTGCGGGCACGAGAACGTGCTGCCTGCGTGGATCTTGTTCTCGTAAGCGAGCTGCGCCACGCAGTCGATCATGTAGCCCTGGCCGATCTCGTTCCAGAGGAACAGGCCCTGCATCGAGCCATTGGCGAAGTACGTCTGGTTGGGCAGCGGATCGCCGATCCCGAAGACGTCGATCTTGCCGGAGTCGCCGAGGTCCGCCACGGCCTCGGCCGTACCGATCACCGCATCGCCATCAATCGGCAGGATCGCCTTCAGGTTCGGGTTGGCGTGGATCATCGCCTCAGCCGCCGTCAGCGACGTCGACACGACGGACTCGCCGTAGCCGATCGGCGCCCAGGTGATGTTCGGGAACTTGGCCTTGACATAAGCCTCCATCGCCTTGATCCAGGCGAGCTGAATCGTCGCGGTGGGGGTCGACGACATGATTCCGAACTCCGCGCTCGACCCTTCAGCCTTGACTGCCGCGTTGATCACGCCCTGCGCGATCGTGTTGTACGCGGTGTCCTGGATGAAGAAGTTACGCGCCGACGGCACGTCCGAGTCGAACGTGACGACCTTGATGCCATGCTTCATCGCGTCCTTCAAAGCGGGCGCCGGGATCGCCGGGTCATCCGAGGTCATCGCGATCACGTTCACGTGCTTCGCGATGTCAGCCTGGATGTCCGTCACCTGGCCGGTCGCCGACGCCGTCGCCGGTCCACCGTAGGTGGGCTGCCCACAGATGCCGTAGTACTTCGCGGCCTGATCGACGCCCTTGATGTTTGCGTCGAACACCGACAGGCCCTGGAGCTTGAACTCCACGGCCAGCTTGATGCACTTGCTGCTCGCTGCCGCAGTCGTGGTGCCGATGGTGGTGGCCACGACTCCCGCGGCCGCCAGAGCAACGGCCCCGGCCGCCAGAGCGAGCCGACTCCGAGTACCGAATTTACGGATTTGGTCCAACACAGTACCTCCCTACCTCCATCTCGTTGGTTTTATTGGCAAGTTCAGGTCACCTCCGGCGAGCCCGCCGGCGGCGCCGGGGGGAAGCGTCCGCGCAGTCGGTCACCGAGCGATGGCAGCCCCAACCTGCGGTCCATGACGCCCTTCACGGTCAGGGCGACAAGCAAGAGCACGCCGGTGGCCATCGAGGTCGCGTTGTTGCCGACGCCGTCGTCGAGCAGGCCGATTGTCAGCAGGCCGAGGATGAACGTGGCGATGATCACGCCGGGGACGCGACCGCCGCCGCCGAAGATGTTGACGCCGCCGAGCACCACCGCGGTGATCGCCGGCAGCAGGAGGGGCGTTCCGATGTAGTCGGTGACCGAATTGAAGGTGGCGGCGATGATCACGCCGGCGATCCCCGCAAACAGTCCCGAAAGGGTGAAGGCACGCACGCGGGTGAGCGAGACGCGCACGCCGGTGTAGGCCGCCGCATCGCGGTTGTGCCCGACGAGGACGAGCTGCCGACCGAACCGCGTGCGGTGCACGATCAGCACGCTGAGCAGCGCGAGGACGGCGAAGATGATCAGCTGGTTTGGAACACCGACGACCGTGCCGGTCCCCAGGAGCCTGACGAAGTGGTGCGGGAAGGAGGACGGCGGCACGGCTCCTTCGTAGGCCACCGAGGAGGCCCCGAGGATGAATTGGCCAGCCAGCGTGACGAGCAGCGACTCGAGCTTGAAGAACGTGATTATCAAGCCCTGGAGGACGCCGACGGCGGCGGAGACGAGCAGTGCGATCACGACCGCGAGCCAGATGTTCATGCCGCCGAGGTGAAGCTCGCCCATCACGATCCCGCTGAAGCCGGCCAGTGCGCCAACCGAGAGGTCGATGTCGCCGGTGAAGATCACGAACATGACACCGAGCGCGATGATCGACGTGTAGGTGAACGTCTCGGTTCCGAGCCAGCCGCTCGACCCGCTGCCACTCCAGAAGCCGGAGATGCTGAAGTTGAAGAAGAGGAGCTCGGCGATGAGGATCCCGACGAGCGCCGCCAGCCAGCGCTGGTCAGCGTCGAGGCGGCGAAGGCTGCGCGGTCGTGCCCGCTCGTGCGGCAGCGCGCTCACGGGGTGGCCTCGCTGGGCGGAGTGAGTGGAAGCTTTGGGTGGCGCGCAAGCAACACCTCGCGCAGCGAGCGCCGCCCGCTCTGGTTGCGATCGAGCATGATCGCGAGCAGCAGCAGGACGCCGACGCCGGCCGGCTGCCAGTCGGGGTTGACGCCGGCGACGAGCACCGCCTCGTCGGCGACGGTGATGAAGATCGAAGCGAGGAAGGGCCCGACGACACCACCCTTGCCGCCCGTCAGCGTGGTGCCGCCGATCAGGACCGCGGCGATCGACAGGAGGTTGAGGTTCTCCGTGATGCCGCTGCCGCCCTCCGCCCCGCGGTAATAGACCAGGTAGACGAGACCCGCGAGACCGGCGATCAGGCCGGTGAGGGCGTAGGCCGAGACCAGCACGGCGTTGACGCGGATGCCGGCCCGGAAGGCTGCCTCAACGTTGTTGCCGACCGCGTAGAGCGCCCGCCCGATTGTCGTGCGCCACAGGAACAGCGCCGCCAGGATCATGACGACGACCCCGATGACGAGCAGGTAGGAGATGTCAGGCAGGATCGTGCCCGTGTTGAGGGTCGCGTACGAGTTCGGAAGCGTCTGGACCGCGCTGCTGCCGACGAGGCTCAGCTCGATCCCGCCGTACACGCTGAGCGTGCCGAGCGTGGTGATGATCGGCGGGATCCGTGCGTAGGTGACAAAGAGCCCGTTCACCAGTCCAAGGCCAGCGCCGATCGCGAGGGCCAGCGGCAGCATCAGCACGTAGGAGCTCCCGTCGTCCTGGGCGAGGAAGCCGGTCGATACGGCGGCGATGCCGAGAATCGGCGCGAAGGAGACGTCGATCCCACGCACGAGGCAGACCATCGTCTGGCCGACGGCGAGCACCGCGAGCGGCATCGCGCTTTCGAGCATGAAGTTGATGTTTCCGCTGGTGTCGAACGACGGCTCCAACGCCGTGGTGAGGAAGAACACTGCGAGGGTCATGACGACCAGCAATGGCTCGCGACGGCGGGCAAGGCGCAGCGCCGCGGAGCGTCGCGAGTCGCGCCGGCGCGGTTGCGCAGGGATCACCTGATGCTCGACGGGTGACGCGATACCGCTCATGGATCGCGTACCCCGACGATCAATGTGCCGAGTCGCGTCAGCGTGATGTCATCGCCCACGACCTCGGCGACCACCCGGCCCTCATAGATCGCAAGCACGCGGTCGCACAAGAACACGAGCTCGTCGAGCTCGGAGGAGATCATCAGGACGGCCACGCCGGTGTCGCTGATCTCGTCGATGATCTTGTAGATGTCGTCCTTCGCGCCGACGTCGACACCTCGCGTCGGTTCATCGAAGATCGCGACCTTGGGCTCGGCCAGCAACCAGCGCGAGAACATCGCGCGCTGCTGATTGCCGCCCGACAGCGACTTGATCGACGCTGAGAGCGACCGGGCGACGACGCGTGTCCGCTGTGACGCCTGCTCGGCGATCTCGTACTCGGTGCCCGGTCGCAGCAGCGGTCCGTGCCGCGGGAGCCGCGGAACTATCGCGGCGGTGATGTTGCGCTCCAGATCGACCTCGGCGAAGATGCCGTTGCGGCCCCGATCCTCTGACAGGTAGATCAGGCCCGCATCGATCAGGGACGCCGGGCTACGATGGCTGAGCGGCTTGCCGGCGAGAATGACGCTACCGCTCGCCGGGCGCAGGCCGAAGATCGCCTCCGCGATCTCCGTACGGCCGCTGCCGACGAGGCCGGCCAGTCCGAGCACCTCGCCCCGCCTGACGGCGAAGCTGACGTCGCTGAACCGCGCCGGTTCACTCAGCGCTTGGACCTCGAGCACCGTCTCGGCGCTCGAGAGGTTGCGGTGGCGGCGCTGGCGCACAGCGATGTCGTGCCCAACCATCGCCGAGACAAGCTTCTCGCGCGTGGCCTCGTGGTGCTCGAGCTCAGTCACCACGCGCGCGTCGCGCAGGACCGTGATCCGGTCGCTGATCTCGAGCACCTCATCGAGGCGGTGGCTGATGAAGCCGACGGTGAAGTCGCGTTCGCGCAGCTGGCGCATCAGTGCGAACAGGACGTCGGCTTCGCGCGCCGTCAACGGCGACGTCGGCTCGTCGAAGAAGATGATGTTGCAGCGGTGGGCGAGCGCTCGCGCGCACTCGAGCAGCTGCTGCTGCGCGATGCTCAACTCCGACGCCGGCTCGCGGGGATCGACCTCCAGGCCGACCTGCGCGAAGAACTCCCCGGCGCTGCGCTCCATCCGCTTCCAGTCGACCGCGAACGGCAGCCTTCCGCGCGGCAGGATCCCGACGAACAGGTTCTCGAGCGCCGAGAGGGTCGACATCAACGTCGGCTCCTGCGGGACCAGGTAGATGCCATGCAGCTGGGCTGCGCGCGGGGTGAGCGCCTGCTGTGGCTCCCCGCCAAGGAGGATCTCGCCTGCGTCGGGCTGGTGGATCCCCGCCATGACCTTGAGCAGCGTCGACTTGCCGGCGCCGTTCTCGCCACACAGCGTGTGGATCTCCCCCGGCTGGAAGGTGACCGAGACGTCGTCAAGCGCCAGCGCGCCGCCGAAGGCCTTCTTGATGTGACGTGCCTCGTAGCGGACCGCCGGCCGTTCGGCCGCATCGCCGAGCGCTGCCTCGACTGAGCCGTGCGAGCGCGGCCGTCGCGCGGTGAGATTCATCTCGAAGCCGCCCGTCGACGCACGCCAGGCGTCTGCGCGTGAGGCTCGCTCATCGCATGGCGCTCTGCTGCCTCTCTCCCAACGCACCCCAACAAGGCCATTGCAATCGGATCTAAGCATACGTATGCAGTAGGAGTCAACCTGCTACCTTTTGGAGCGTGCTCACGGTCAGGTCGCGCAGCCCTCTGACCGACCCGACACCGGGTCGAAGCGGACATGTGGTCCCGTTCGGCTCGTCGCTGATCGCTTCAGGCAAAGCAACGTGGCCCGCTTGAGCAACACGACCGGAGATCGGGCTGGTTTCCCCTAGCCTGCACCACTCGAGCAGATGAACGCGCCACAAGGCAGCTCCCCGGTCACCAAGATCCGCCGCCGTCCGCCGACCATGAAGGACGTCGCAGACGCCGCAGGCGTGGCCCAGAGCACGGTCTCGCGGATACTCAACGACGCCCAGGCGCTGATTCCGGTCTCAGATGCGACGCGTCAGCGGGTGCGCGCGGTCGCCGCCGAGCTCGGCTACCAGCCACATCCGTTCGCGCGGTCGCTGCGTGGCGCGCCGTCGATGCTGCTCGGCGCCGTGGTCCGCGACATCACCGACCCGTTTTTCGCCGGCGCGATCGAGGCGCTCTCGTTGGAGGCCAAGGCGCACGGTTATTCGGTCGTCCTCGGGCACGCACAGGCGACCGCCGACGAAGCGCTCGCGCTCACGGCTGTCCTCGAGGCGCGCCAATGCGACGCGATCGTGCTGCTCGGCGACCTGCGCGACGAGCCGCGGCTGGTCGACGATCTGCGCAGCTCGCCGGTCCGCGTCGTGGCGCTCTGGCACGGCGGACAGCAGCATGGCCACGGCTTTCCAACCGTGAGCGTCGACAACCGATTCGGCATCCGCGCGATGCTCGACCACCTGACGAAGCTTGGGCATCGGCGGATCGCATTCGTCGGTGGCGAGTCGCTCGGCGACATTCGTGAGCGCGAGGACGCCTACGTTGAGTATCTCGCCGAGGCGTGCATAGGAGCGCGCGACGACTTCGTTCGCCACGTGCCGAACAACATCGCCGGCGGTGAGCGGGCGCTGTCCGAGCTGGTCTCGCTGGAGCCACGGCCGACGGCGATCATGGCGGCGACGGACATCCTCGCGGTGGGTCTGATCCACGGCGCCTACGAGCTCGGCATCGCCGTTCCCGACGATCTTTCGATTGTCGGGTTCGACGACATCCCGATCGCCGCCGGAACGGTGCCGAGCCTGACGACCGTCAAGATGCCGACGGCGCAGATCGTCACCGCGGGCGTCGAGCTGGCAGTCGGAGAAAACGCTCAAATCGCCACCGAGGCACCCGAGCTGGTCTTCGAGCCTGAGTTGGTCGTGCGCCGCTCGACCGCGGCGGCAGCGCGCGGCCAGGATCACGACTAGAGCATGCCGCGCCGCTGCCGCAGTGTGCCGCGATTGACCTGCATGCATACGTATGCTTAGATCCGTTTGCAATGCCTGACGGACCTCCTCGGAGGGCGGAATCGCGAGGAGCGGCAGGTGACGCCTACTCGATCGGCATCGACTTCGGTACCGAATCCGGGCGCGTGCTACTGCTCAATACGCGCAGCGGCGTCGAAGCTGCGGTCGCGGTTGTCCCCTACGCGAGCGGTGTGATCGATCGCTTCCTGCCGGGAACCGACGAGGCCCTTCCCGGCGACTGGGCGCTCCAGGATCCGGACGACTGGCGCGCCGTCATCTCGACCGGGGTTCCGGCGGTCCTCGACGCCGCCGGCGTCGCCGGCAGCGATGTGATCGGCATCGGCATCGACTTCACCTGTTGCACCGTCCTTCCGGTGACCGCCGACGGGACGCCGCTCTGCGCTTTGCCGGCGTGGCGTGGGCGTCCGCATGCGTGGCCCAAGCTATGGAAGCACCACGCGGCGCAGAGCGTCGCCGACCGCCTCAACGAGGTCGCGCGCGAGCGTGACGAGCCGTTCCTCGCCCGCTACGGCGGGAAGATCTCCTCGGAGTGGTACCACCCGAAGCTGATCGAGCTGTGGCTTGAGGACCGTGAGATCTACGAGTCGGCCAGCGGCTTCATCGAGGCCTGCGACTGGATCGTCTGGCACCTCACCGGGCATGAGCGGCGCGCGGCGTGCTCCGCCGGCTACAAGGCGCTGTGGTCGCCCGTGGACGGCCTGCCGCCGACCGACTTCTTCACCGCCGCATACCCCGGCTTCGACCGGCCGGGGGAAAAACTAGGCAGCGAGTTCAGCGCGCTCGGAGAGCGCGCCGGGCTGCTGGCGCCGGAGCTCGCCGCTCAGCTCGGCCTCGAGTCCGGCGTCGCCGTCGCCGTCGGAAACGTCGACTCGTTCGTGTCGGTGCCCGGCGCCGGCGTGCTCGAGTCGACGAGCTTCCTGATCGTCATCGGCACGTCGATCTGCGACGTCGTCGTCCATCCGAAGGAGATCCTGCTGCCGGGCATCACAGGCGTCGTCAGGGACGGCGTCCTCCCCGGTCTCTACGGCTACGAGGCCGGCCAGGCGGCGGTCGGCGACATGCTCGCGTGGTTCGTCGGACTTCTCGCGGGCGCGCGGGACGGCGAGCGCTACAGCGAGCTCGAGCGTGACGCCGCCACGGTTGCACCCGGTGCAAGCGGCCTGCTTGCACTCGACTGGTGGAACGGCAACCGCACGGTCCTCGCCGACGCCGACCTCAGCGGCGTGCTGAGCGGTCTCACGCTGCAAACGACCGCCGCCGAGATCTACCGCGCACTGCTCGAGTCGATCGCTTTCGGCAACCGCCGGATCGTCGACAACTTCGAAGAACACGGCATGGCCCTCGAGCAGCTGGTTGCGTGCGGCGGAATCGCCGATAAGAGCCCGCTGACGATGCAGCTGCTCGCGGACACGAGCGGGCGCCGCGTGATCGTGCCGGGCTCGAGCGAGATTCCGGCGCGTGGCGCCGCGCTCTTCGGCGCTGTCGCGGCAGGGCCGAAGGCGGGT
>Ga0302325_10013973_pt1 | contig 17108 bp, 13 predicted proteins | sample Palsa_T0_2_FD_201948 | JGI IMG/M metagenome (GOLD analysis project Ga0302325, IMG submission 201948) | Peat permafrost microbial communities from Stordalen Mire near Abisko, Sweden - Palsa_T0_2 | ecosystem: Environmental > Terrestrial > Soil > Palsa > Peat permafrost | place: Sweden: Abisko... | reverse complement strand
GATTCCGCCCTCATCGCCACCGAGGTTGCTCGTGGCGCGGTCATCTCGTACAACCCCATCCTCGGCATCCCCACCGTTGCCGGTGGCAGGCCTTCCTATGACTCGGAGCTTCCCTCCACACTGCCCGGAACGCTCGATCTCGTTCTCCGCTGGACCGGCGATGCTGATTTGAATCTCGAAGTCGGCGTGGATATCGGAAACCCCCAGGTCGTCTTCCTCTCCCAATTCGTCTCCAACGAATTCCTCTACCCCGGCAACGGGCAGCAGAACTCCGCCAGCGGCGGACATATTCCCTACGACGACATCGGTGGCCCCACCGGTGGTGAGGAAATCGCCTACTGGCTCGGAAATCATCCCCAGGGGCTCTACGGCATCGGCGCACAGTTCATCTCGGGCCAGCCGACGTCCTACACCTTCAACATTTACGAATATGGCAAGCCCGTTGAGATGTTCTACTTCGACGGCAACGGCGATTTCGTGAAGAGCACGCAGATGACCAGCACACTCAGTTCCGGCCAGTTCGGCAGCGCCATCGCCGCCATTCCCGATCAAGCCTACTTTGACGGCCTGATCCCCAACGATCCGGCCGGTAATCCCAATCCCGGCATCGGTCCCGGCAGCTTTGCTGCCCCCGCCGTTCGGGCAATTGCGATGGGAATGAAGTCCCCATCGCCAAAATAATCCCTGGCCCCTGATCGCGACGACGATAAGGCGATCATTTCCAAAATTGCGTCATTTCAAAAGAACGCGGATTGTGTCGCAAACGAACCCCTATATCGCCGTATTATGAGAAGCAATATTATTTAAAATTTCTCTGTTTTGTGTTGATCCCTCTTTTCCATGCTTTAGATTAACCCTTGTCAAAAGGGTATTTGGAGTATTTGGAGCTTTTTTAGATGGGAGAGGCACACATGTACGGCTTAAGGACATTATTGGGAATTGTCGCACTTTCTTGCTTGGCCATTGCGCCGGCGGCTAATGCGGCGCTTGAAAAAGCGGCTGGAAAAGCCAGCACCAGCGCCACCCTGGCCCACACCGCCGCCAACGCCTGGGCGCTGGAAACCGACCCGGCCGTCACTCCGGGAATCTCCGAGGTACCGGCCCCGCTCACCGATTATTACTTCACCGCCGGTGAGTTGAACAACATATATGATCCGACGCAGTTTACGCTGGACGGCGATTCCAATGGGCTCCCCGATTTCACGCATAGCGTGACAGGCCAGGAGGGATTCCAAGTCACCAGCTACGATGTGGATTACTACGCGAATCCGAACGGGTTCACCGATCCCGGGAGTGAGTCGGACAGCTATGCAGACGGCTATCCGTACATCCAGGTCACACTTACACCAACCGCAAACAATTCCATGGCCGCCACGGACACGTTCGTCCCCGATGCCGATGGCAATCTTCCGGACATTAATCTGCCGGTGGGTCAGATCAATGACATCATGTTCAACCTGCCAATAACGGACGGTCCCAGTATCAGCAACGATGTATCGCTGGGGGATAATCCCAACGTCACCATCGACCAGTACCTGTTCCAGTTCAACTTCACGGGACCGGAGAATCCGGACATTATTGACGCGCTCAATGGCGTGACTATCGATGATAACAGCTTCCTCACGGCCGTCGATCCGAACAATGGCAACGTCATCACGGTGTCGGGCTCAAACATCTCCGGCGCAGAGGTCCCCGAGCCGGCGAGCCTGACGGTGCTGGGCGCAGCCGCTGCCGGCCTGCTGCTCCGCCGCCGCCCCGGCCGCACCGCCGCAAAATAAACGCATGGGGAGAACCGAACCAAATACCCCCTCTCCTGTGCCCCCGGATCGAAATCCGGGGGCCTTTTTTTGTTGTGATTGGTAAAATCTGAATAAAAGAACCGAGCAACCTTATTGCAAATCATGACCGCCAGCCCCGATCAACTTGTAACCCAACCGCGAACCGACAGGCGATCAGACGCCGTATTCTTCGCCGTCGCCGCCGTCCTCTTCACCGCCTCCGTCGCAATGATGGTTTATTTCTGCCGAACCATGTCCGGCGGCATGGCGATGCCCGGCGGCTGGACCATGTCGATGATGTGGATGCGCATGCCCGGCCAGACGTGGGCGCAAGCCGCCGCGATGTTCATGCTGATGTGGCTGGCGATGATGATCGCCATGATGCTCCCATCTTCACTGCCGATGATCTTCCGCTATCACCGCCGCTCGCACGGCCAGATATGGATCACTTCCCTGATGATCGCCGGATATTTCTTCGTCTGGATGCTGGTCGGCGCGATCGCGTACCTGCTGGGAATTCCCTTCGCGCTTGCGGCCATGCGATCCGAAGCCTTGAGCCGGTCGGTCCCCGCGCTGATCGGCGTCGCGGTCATCGCCGGCGGATGCCTGCAATTCATACCGCTTACAATGCGCGGCCTGACTCACTGCCGCGGGCCGCTCTCCTGCGCATTTTCCCAAACCCGGGCCAACCTCGGTTCCGCCTGGCGCTGCGGCATCGACTGCGGAATTTGCTGTGCGCAGTGCTGCCTCGGTCCTACGCTGATTCTCATCGCCCTTGGAATGATGAACCCGATCGTCATGGTCGCCGTCGCCGGAATCATCGCGGTGGAAAAGCTGCTCCCGCGGCCGAAAGAAATGTTTCGCCTCATCGGCATCCTCGCAATCATCTCGGGTATCGCGATCGTCGCATGGCCGGCGCTTCGGCCGTGAGCGTCGGCCCCACAGTATTTACTTCCATTCCAACTCCTGCGAAGCTACGAACCGTCGCCGCTCTGATTCATTTATGATGACCCGTCTCGAACGCCGGGTATTGATTCGCAGTCTGGCCATCGGTGGTCTTCTGACGCTGGTGGTGCTGGGCGTCTGGATGCTGGGCTGGCTGGATTCGCTGGAATACTGGCTGTACGACCAGCGGGCGATTCATTGCCAGCTTGCCGAGCCGGCGCCGACTCAGCGGATCGTTCATCTCGATATCGACGATGCATCCGTTTCACCGACAGCGCTGGGGCGCTGGCCGTGGCCGAGGGGAAAGCTGGCGAAGATCATTGACGAAGTGCATCGGGCAAATCCCTCCGCGATTGGGCTGGACATCATGTTCGCCGAACCGCAGGACGAGCAGTACACCCGCGACGCCGGCGGGAATTTCATCGCTGAAGATGAAGACGCCGCCCTGGCGCAAGCTCTTGCCCGGTGCAAGAACGCCGTGATCGCCGCATCGTTTAAGCTGGAATCGGCCCACAGCGAGGTCGAAGGGCCGCCGCACGCGCTTGAGTGGCTCACCGATAATTTGGAGATGAGCGAAGATCAACTCAAGCGCCGGCTCAACCAGGAAGGGGACGTCCAAACCACCGGCCGGGCATTTGACGATCTGTATCTCAACTTGCTCACGCGCGCGATGAAGTCGCGGATCGATGCCGAACTGGACAAGGGCCCGGCGACGCGCGCCCAGCTTGCAAGCCGATTGCTGCCCGGCACCGATCCCGCGGATAATGGCCTGCCGCTCAACGAGCTTCTGGCGGATCAATTCACCGTTTCCGAGGCACAGCGCTCGGTGTTTCGCTTCGGCGCCCCACCGCAGACGCTATCCGTCCCGCCGGCCCAAGGGACGCTCAACGTCGTGCCGCTGAAGCAGTTCAGCGCCGTCGCCGCGGATTGCGCGTTCGCCAATTACGACATCTTCGACAATGCGACAGTTCGCGCCATTCCTCTGTACGTGGAATACCGTAACCGGCTGTTTCCGCAGATGGGATTAGCCACCGCGTGCGTGATGCTTGGCGCTAATCCCGCGGCGGTGCGGTTTGAAGGATCCAATATCATTATTCCCACACCCGGCGAGAACATCGTCATCCCGACATTCATGTACCATTCCGCCGCCCTGGGGCGCGACGTGCCGCTCATCGCCGCCGTGCCCTGGTTCGGCTCGCGCGATTGGGAAACCATGTACGACTGGCCCGCTCACCTCAACACCAAGGCGCACATCTCCATCGCCAGCATCTGGGACATCTGTTCCAACGAGCGGAAGATTGCGCTCAACGCCGCCACTATTGAGAAAGCGGTGGCGAATATTCTCGACAACCAGCGGCCCGATCAACTCGGCCTCGACCCGGACATGGCCAAAAAGTATGCCGCCAGCGCGCCCGACCCGATGGACGATCGTGCGCTGGAGCAGATGGCCAACGCGACACTCAAGGAACTGAAGGACTCGGGCTGGCAGGACATGTTCAACCAGACGGCGATGAAGGACCTGACGCCCGATGAGCGCCTGCAGAAGCCGCTGCTGAGCGACGCCGTGAACGCGCTGAACATCACGATCGCGCGCAACCGCCAGCTCCGCGGGCGAATCGATTCGCAGCGCCAGTGGCTTGCTTCGCAGATCGCGGGCAAAGGGGTTCTTATCGGCTTCACCGCCACAGGATTCCAAGACCAGGTCAGCACCAGCCTGCACCTGCACTGTCCCGGCGTGGTGGTGCACGGTGTGATCATCAACGCGGTGCTGAGCGGAAAATGGTGGCGGGTTCTGCCCGACTGGGTCACCGCGCTGCTGACGATCGTGCTGGGAATCTCCGCGGCCGCGATCCAGGGCCGATTCCAGCCGCTGCGCGCGGGAGTGATGATTCTCGCACTGCTTTTGGCATACGGCCTGATCAACGGGTTTATCCTGTTCGACTGGCACCGATGGGTGATCGGCCTTGCCGCGCCATCGGTGGCGATGGTCGTCGTCTGGGCGGGGTGCACGCTGGATCGGCTGCGGGTCGAGCAGATCGAGCGGAACCGCGTCGCACTGGAAAATGCCGTCATCAGCAAGGAGATGGACCTCGCCCGCAATGTGCAGGTGGCGCTGATTCCCCCCAATGCGCCCAAAATCACCGGCCTGGAATCGGATGGATGGGCGCTGACGGCCAGCGTCACCGGCGGCGACTGTTACGATCTATGGCAACTGAAAGACGGCCGCCTCGCCGTGCTGTTGGCGGATGCATCCGGTCACGGGCTTGCCCCCGCGATGATCGTCTCGCAGGTGCGCACGCTGGCGCGCACGCTGTGCGAGTTTGAAACGCATCCGCACGGGCTGCTGGCCCGCATCAACCGCCGGCTTGCCGACGACCTGGAAACGACGCGTTTCGTCACCGCGTTTCTCGGATTCATCAGCGTTGACGGGACGCTGGATTGGGCCAGCGCCGGCCACGGCCCGATGTTCTGGTCGCCGGGCGACAACGGCCAGATGCTTGAGCTGGACTCGACCGGTCTGCCGCTGGGCATCATGCCGGAATGTTTCATCGACGAGCCACAGCCATCGCTGAAACTGGGTGAAAAAGGATCGCTGATCGTCTTCAGCGACGGCATCTTCGAATCGCACGCGCCCGACGGCCAGATGTTCGGCGTCGTCCGCACCAAAGAGATTCTGGAGCAAACCAGCGGCCAGCCGTGCGCCGCTATCGTCGAAGCACTGCGGGCTGCCGTCCAGAAATGGCAGCAGAAAATCGAGCCGGAGGATGATCAGACAATCGTCGCCGTGCGGAGAGTGGTGAAATAGTTGCGAGTTCCCCCCGCCCGAATGCCGCGTAAATGTCCTGAACCACTTTGACTTGTTGCTGATCGCTCACAATTTCCTCCAGTGACACGAGCCAGACGCGAACAAACCGATTCCCGCGCCGATATTGCCGCGCCACTTGCGTTGGCCGGCCAAGTTCTCGACGATGCAAACGAACGCAATACTTGGGAGACTGGATGTTTCTGACGACAATCAATTGGCTTAGCAAATGGGTGCCCGGCGGATCGGTGGCCGGGGGAATGGCCGTGCTGGCGCTGGCGGTAACCTTCGGACTCTTCCTGGGCGCGATTCGCATTCGGCGGATTCGGCTGGGGATTCCCGGAGTGCTTTTCTCGGCGCTGGTATTTGGACAGATCGGACTCACGATCGATCCCAAGGTGCTGGAATTCCTCCGGGATTTCGCGCTGATCCTGTTCATGTATGCCATCGGCCTGCAGGTGGGGCCGGGCTTTGTGGCGTCGCTACGAACTGAGGGGCTGAGATTGAACCTTCTATCGGTCGCGGTGCTGGTGCTGGGCGCGAGTCTGACGATGGCCGGCGCGGGCATCATGCAGCATGGCGCCAGCCCCGGCGTTTATACCGGCGCGTTTACCACCACGGCCGGCCTCGCGGCGGCGCAGGAAGTGCAGCGGACCGCCGCAAGGAACGATGCCGATCGCACGGGCATCGCATATTCGGTGACCTATCCCTTCGGCATCATCGGGCCGGTGCTGGTGATCGTGCTGCTGAAGCGCGTGTTTCGAATCGATCTCGCCCAGGAAAAAGAAGCGCTGCTTGCGGCAGAGGATAAACGGCGTCCGCCGATCGAAGTCGTCGATTTTATCGTCACCGAAGTCTCGCAGGCGGGGAAGCGGCTGCGCGATCATCCGCTGCTGCGGGACAGTCCCATCGTGCTGGCGCGCCTTCTGCGCGAGCAGATGATGAGCGTTCCATCGGGAGATACCGAGGTGCGCATCGGCGATGTGTACCGCGCCGTGGGCCCGCGCCATCGGCTCAATGAGCTGGTCATGGCGATGGGAAAAACCACCACGGCCGATATCGGAACCGCGACCGGCGATGTGCAGCGGATGGACCTGATCGTTACCCGCACGCACGTTCTGCACAAGACGCTGCGGGAGCTGGACCTCAATCGCCGCGAGGGCGTCACCGTCGTGCGCATCAGCCGCGCGGGGGTGAACCTTATTCCCACCGCTCACCTGCGGCTGGCGTTTTCCGATCAGGTGACGGTCGTCGGGCCGCGCGATGGACTGAAAATGGTCGAGAAGGAATTGGGCAACTGTCCCGATACGCTCAATCGCCCGCAGCTTGTTCCGATTTTCCTGGGAATCGTTTTCGGCGTTGCGGTCGGAAGCATTCCGCTGGCGATTCCGGGGCTGAACACGACGCTGCGCATCGGACTGGCCGGCGGACCGCTGCTGGCGGCGATCGCGCTGTCGCAATTCGGCAGCATCGGGTCGATCGTCTGGTACATGCCGCCATCGGCCAACCAGCTTTTCCGCGATTTCGGGCTGGCGGTGTTCCTCGCCTGCGTCGGACTGCAGGCGGGCGATCATTTCATCCAGCGCGCCGCCAACGCACCCGGCCTGGTGCTGCTGCTGTTCGGCGCGGCTGTCACCATTTTGCCTGTGCTGCTGATCGGATGCTTCGCGCGGATCGTGCTGAAGATGAATTTCGTCACGCTCGCCGGCTGGGTGGCAGGCGCGATGACCAGCTCACCCGCGTTGCTCTTCGCCGATGAGATGACGCACTCGGATGCCCCGACCGTCGCCTACGCCGCGGTTGCACCGCTGGCGACGCTGGTGCCGATTTTTTGCGCGCAGGTGCTGGCGGTGATGGTGCGGTGAGATTGTGTTTCGATTCGGAATTTCAATTGAATACCAATGCGACCGCCGAGCCGCCGAGAACGCCGAGGGATAGAGCGGATGACCTAACGCGTTGAAGGAAAACGATGACGGTCATCTTTTACCTTCTAATTGAAGTGATGGTTAATTGAACCGATTCGTCTTCATGGAGCCACTGGATTACGCATCATCGTGCAATAAGCAGACGAGCAGGTCGAAAAGTATCGGTATATTCGTGCCGCTAGAGGTAGCCGTAGTAGTTTGTGCGATCAGTTGCAATTTGTTACCGAATAATCTTGTCGATCCCGTTTGCATTATTACTATTTTCGCAGCAGAAGTTACGACGGTCCTCCTCCTATTGAAATGGCGCGGCCAGTTGAAGTTGTTTGCTGTTGTAGCAGGATGGGTAATCGCCGGTCTGGGCGCACTTTATGTTGGCTTTTTAGCGGCAGTGTTCTTCGGAATTCTGCAGGGGCCATAGCCATTGGGATGCCTACGGCGACATCACTAATCAGCTATCTTTCGCGCCCTTTGTGTCTTCGCGGTAAAAACTCTTCCTCAAGCCACCATCGCCCGATCAATCTTTTCCGGCTGCGAGCAATACGTGATCGCCGTCGCGCGATCAATATATCCATGCCGCAAAAGCTGCTGAATGGAATAATCCAGCGACTGCATGCCAATCGCCCGGCTGGTTTCGATGATGCTGGGGATTTCGAAGATGCGGTTCTCGCGGATGCAGGTCTTGACCGGCTGGCTGCAAATCATCACCTCCACCGCCGGAATTAATCCCGGCTGATCGGCGCGAGGCAGCAGCGTCTGGCTGATCACCGCGTGCAGGCACCCGGCCAGCATCGAGCGGATGTGGCTCTGCTGGTTGGCCGGGGCGATGTCGATGATGCGCTCGATCGTCTGCGGCGCGCTCGATGTGTGCAGACTGCTCAGCACCAGGTGGCCGGTTTCGGCGGCGGTGATGGCGGCGCTGGTGGTTTCCTGGTCGCGCATCTCGCCGACGAGGATCACATCCGGATCCTGCCTCAGCACATGCCGCAGGCCGGATGCAAAATCCGGCACATCGCTGCCGACTTCGCGCTGCTCGATCGTGCATTTATTGTCCGTGAGGATGTACTCGATCGGGTCTTCGAGCGTCACGATGTGCGAGCTGTCGCGTCCGTTGATCTGATCGATCATCGCCGCTAGCGTCGTGCTTTTGCCGCTGCCCGCCGGTCCCGTCACAAGGATCAGCCCGCGCGAAACGGTCGTCAGCTTTGAGACGATTTCAGGCAGATACAGATACGCCAATCCACGGATTTCATTGCTGATGATTCGGATTGATAGCGCCACCGTCTGCCGCTGGAAATGCGCGTTAATGCGGAATCGGCCCAGGTCCGGGACCTGGTGTGAGAAGTCGATGTCGCGTTTTGATTCGAAGTGCGCCCATTTCCGCTCGTCCATCAGCGACCGGGCCAACTCCGCGCACTGCTCGCCCGTGAGCGTAGGAAACCGGCTGGTCCGCAGCTCGCCTTGGATACGAAATACCGGGCGCGAACCGGCGTGAACGTGCACGTCGGAAGCGCCTGCTTCGGCGGCTTTGCGAAGGAGGTCCTCGATCATCGGATGCTCATTTATCGGCAATTTGCACCGGGCGATTCAACCGGCCCGGACAGAGCTAATCCGGCAGGGGAGGACCGATACTCAGGCCGATTGCCGCCGCCCACGCGGGTTGCGGGTGTCGCCGGTCAATTGCCGATTCGATCCCGATCCGGCTGTTGCGCGCCATGCGGCAGAGCGAATCACCGGTCTGTCCGGGCAGTCCGAGTTTCTCGGCGATAAACTGGCACATCGATTCCAGCCGCGCTTCCCCGCCCACGAATATCAGACGCTGCACCTTTAGATTAGGAAAAGCGGCTTCGTGCTCGCAGCGGCACCGCTGGATTTCAGCCGCCAGTTGATCGATCGCCTGCGCGCAGATTGCCTCGACGCGCTCCCCGTTTTCCCCACCGCCCGCGCCCAGCTTGATTCGAAGCGTGCGGGCATCCTGCATGCTGATGCCCATAGCCTCGGCCACGGCCGCGGTGAGACGATCGCCGCCGATCGCCAGGTTTCGCGCCAGCAGCAGGCGTGTTGCCTGACCGATCGCCACCCGCGTGCCGCCGGCGCCGATGTCCACATACATCCGCACCGAAAGCCGGTCGGAATTTCTGCGATATACGCTGGCGAAGCAGTCGAGCAGCGCCATCGGCTGCATGTTCATTCCCACCACATCGAGCCGCGCCTGTTTCGCCGCGGCGATATACTGGTTGACCCACCTTGCATCGGCCGCCATCACCACCGCATGCACGGACTGGTTTTTCTTATCGCCGCCCGGTCCCGCCGCATGGCGCAGCAGCGCATGATCAGGATCAAAAGGCAATTTCGCTTTCGCTTCCTTGTGAATGAGTTTTTTCAGTTGGTCCTCATCGGCCCGCAGCACTGACAGATGCTGAGTGTGCACGACCGCCGAGGGCAATCCCAGCACGGCCCGTCGTCCATGAAATTTCCCGTGAACGATCAGATCGCGGACCGTCCGCGCGAAGAATTCGAACCGCGCATCGGCATCCTCCCGAATCGCGGCCGGCACTTCCGCGCTGGCCGCCGCAAGCAGCTTGAAGTCGTCCCCCTCCGACTGCACCTGCGCCATGCGCAGCGTGCCGATCCCAAAATCGACCCCAATTGGATGCGCCGGCGGCGCGAAGATGTTTTGCACGAATGCGAACATGTTGGGGAAGTTGCGCGTTGCGAGTTGTGAGTCAATGCAATGCACCACACTCGCAACACGCAACGCGCAACTTCCTGCATCACCTATCGGCGGGGGGACTCACGAGGTAAGGGCGGTGAGGAATTCGGCGGCGACGGAATCCGCCACCGGCAGGGCACGCTCCGATAAACGAATCGACGTTTCCGTCACTTCCAGCAGCCTCAGAGGCAAGAGCCGGTTAATTACGCCGGAAAAGATATCTCGCGCGTCAAGCCCGATGCGATCGGCAAACTCGGCACATTCGATTCCCGTGGAAAGCCGAAGCATCAGCATCGCCAGCTCCCCGGCTCGCTGATGCGTGGTGAGCGTTTCACATTCGATTGCCGGCAGGCGATTGGACGAAATCGCATTTTCCCATTCACCGAGGTGCGGCCGATTCCGCCATCGCGTCCCCCGCACATGCGACGCTGCCGCCGGACCGAGGCCGATGTAATCGCCTCCGTGCCAGTAGAGCAGATTATGACGGCATTCACATCCGGGCCGGGCGTAGTTGCTGATCTCATACGCCGGCATTCCCGCCGCCGCCAGCCGCGCGCGTGTTTGCCGCATCATTTCAATTTCCAGTTCCGGTTCGATCGCCGTCACCAGCCCGAGCCGCTTGCGCACGGCCATCGGCGTGTTCGGCTCGTACGTCAGCCCGTAACACGAAAGATGCTCCGTCCCCAGCCCAATGGCGCGCTCCAGCGACGCCAGCCACGAATTCATATCCTGACCGGGAATGCCGTAAATCAGATCGACATTCACCCGCTCGATGCCCGCCGATCTGACGATCTCCAGACTCCGGGGCACATCGTCCGGATCGTGATGCCGCTCTAGCGTTGCCAGCTCGGCCGGATTGAAACTCTGCGCGCCCATGCTGATGCGATTGATTCCCATCTCCACAAGCGTCTGTGCATATTCGCTCGTCACCGTTGCCGGATTCGCTTCAATGGTCCATTCCCGCAGATCGTCAAAATCAAACCGGATGCGCAATCCCTCAATCAGCCGGCGCATCTCCGCAACCGGCAAAAGCGTCGGCGTCCCACCGCCGAAGAACACCGTCCGAGGCCGAACAGTCTGCCTGCCCTCCACCCAGAAATCCGCCTCGCGCAGCACCCGATCGACAAACTGCGCCATTCGCCCCGGCGTCTGCCGCGTAATCGAATAAAAATCGCAGTAATGGCATTTGTGAAAGCAAAACGGAATATGCACGTACAGCCCCGAAATCATCGTCTCCGGCAGGGTTGCCGGATCGAGACATTCATCCATCGCCGAGAGCTTGAAGGTGGACATGGGATTGCTAAGATAAAGCATTCAAACTAAACGGTGGTCGTAGCTCAGTTGGCAGAGCACAAGGTTGTGGTCCTTGGGGTCGCGGGTTCGAGCCCCGTCGATCACCCTTTATTTAAGTTTCGCCGAACGTTGAATTAACGTACCTGCCGGCGTCCGGCAGTGCGGCACAAAACCAACGGCCCGAAACGGTAATTACCGTTTTGCGCCTTTTCGGCGGTGTCGCATATGCCGCGTCTGACTCATATCAATCCATCGTACCGCAAGCACCGGGCGAGCGGTCAAGGCGTCGTCACCATAGGAGGGACCGATTTCTACCTCGGCCCCTGGAAATCCACGTCGGAGGCAACCTTGCCTTTACTGTCGCACGTGGTCCCAGCGAAGTCCCTCGCCGTAAAGATAAACTTGCTCATGGCATACGCCTATGAGTTTAGTTCTCCTCTGATCTAGAATTTAGTTGAAATAATGGTTCCTGATACACCAGCCCTTTATCACCATTCCGGTCATCTCGGCGACATTATCTACGGCCTGCCGGTGCTTCAGAAGATAGGACCGGTGGATTTGGAAATCTCGCCGATTACCTGGCAAGTCAACGGCGTCATCCATAAACCGATACTTCAGGAGGATTTCGAAGCTATCGCTCCGCTGTTGCGTTCGCAGACGTATATCCGTTCCGTTCGTTATGTCGGCAAAATGAGTCCTTCGGCGCTCAATCTGGACGGCTGGAGAACGCTGTACATGGGCAATATCGCGAAATCGCATCTGCGAATGCTTAAAGATTCCACGAGCGATTTTCTCAAACGCCCATGGATTAAGGTCGAGCCGGTTAGCGTCGCGCCGATGATTGTGAGTCGTTCCCCGCGTTGGCACGAAGCTGGCGGAACGGAAATATGGCGTCACGTCATCGATATGGGCGGCAGTCACGCGGTGTTCGTTGGGTTGCAAAAGGACTGGGAGCAATTTGTCGCCGAAGTAGGACAGATTCGCTTCCATCCTACCCGGAGCCTGCTCGAAGCCGCGCAGACGATCGCAGGCAGCGAGGTTTTCATCGGTAACCAAAGCGCGTGCCTGGCAATCGCCCAGGGCCTGCATCATCCGCGCATTGCCTACGAGCGATCAAAGGTATATGACAACTGTGACATCGCCGAAATCCCGACCGTCAAGTTTGATGAGACAAGCCGGATGGAACAGTTCATAGCGGCGATAAAATGCTGATTGCCAACCAGAGTTTCGTTATGTCGATAGCCATTGGCTTAGGAACGGCTTTCGCTCAGGAGAGGTATGATTACGCACCCAATTGCGAATTCAACCGAATTAATGGGCAGTATTTTTAGAATCAAAGAGGGCGAGCGGATAAGCGCGGGCCTCAACGCGTCTACAATGCAGATAGTGTTTTACGTCGAAGACTAACATACCTCATTCGCGCAGGTCAGAACGATTCCCACAGGAGTGTTTCGCATGAAGATTATTCGCTTCATATCCGCCGGCAGGATTCATCTCGGAATGCAGGTTGACCAGCAGTCGGCACTGGCGATCGAAGGCGATCCACTGCAATCCTTCACCGTCACGAATGTTCGCCTGAAAATTGAGAAACTTCTCGCGCCGATTGTCCCCACCGACATCCTGTGCATCGGCCTCAATTACCGCCAGCACGCGCTGGAAAGCAAAAGCGTCGTCCCGGATCATCCAATGCTCTTCATCAAATCGAGCAATGCCCTGAACGATCCCTCCGCGGCGGTCACGATTCCCCGGCTCTCGCAGAAAGTCGATTACGAAGGTGAACTGGCCGTCGTGATCGGCAGGACCGCCAAAAATATCCCGCGCGAGCGGGCGCTCGATTTCGTCCTCGGCTACACCGTCGCCAATGATATTTCCGCCCGTGACTGGCAACTCGAAAAATCCCTCGGCGGCGGACAATTCGCCCGCGGCAAAAGTTTCGACGGCTTCTGCCCCATCGGTCCCTGCATCGTCACCCCCGACGAAATCCCAAGCCCCAACGCCCTGCGCCTGAAAACAACCCTCAACGGCCAAACCGTTCAGGACAGCACCACCGCCGACATGATCTTCGACGTGCCCACGATCATCTCAAGCCTCAGCAGCACAATGACGCTTCGCCCCGGCGCCATCATCCTCACCGGCACCCCCCAGGGCGTCGGCATGGCCCGCACTCCGCCGCTCTGGCTCAAGCCCGGTGATTCAATCGCCATCGAAATCGAAAAAATCGGCGTGCTCGAAAACACCTTCGCCGCCGAATAAGTTTTAACCGCCCGCTTTGCTCAAGAACGCGAAGAAATCAAATCAAGAATTTTAGCCACAGATAAAATCAGATTCACACAGATGAATTCAATTTATAGTCTTGGATTTTTTCAGCGTGAATCTGATTTTCATCTGTGGCTAAATTCTCTTCTTCGCATTGCTTCGCGCCATGGCGGTAAAAATGCATTTCAATAAGCCGAATCAGGAAAATAATACTCCGCCGCGTTCTCCGGCGTTACCAGCTCCACATCCAGCACCATATGCCTCGGCATGAACTGCGACACCGCATCGCGATGCCCATCCCGCAGCGCCGATGCCGCGAGGTGAATCCCCGCGGCAATCATCGATGGCGGATATGTGATCGTCGCCGGAATGATCGGATCGCGATCCTGAATCATCTTGACCACATTCTTCATCCCGCCGCCGCCAACCACCCACATCTCCTGGTCGCGTCCCGCCTGCCTGATCGCCTGGATCGCGCCCAGGGCCACATCGTCATCGCCCGCCCACACCGCGTCGATGTGCGAAAACTGCGACAGATAATTCTGCATCACCGACAGCGCCTTCTCCCGGTCCCAGCCGGTCGGCTGCCGCCCCAGCACCTTGATGTCCGGATACTTTCTGAAAACCTCCAGCGCCGAAGTGACGCGATCGGTGTTCACCGTCGAGGGCGCGCCTTCCATAATGACAATGTTCCCCTTTCCACCCAGCTTCTGCGCCATGTACTCCGCCGCCTTGCGGCCAAACGCCTTGTTGTCCCCCTCGAGAAACACATCCGCCACCGGCTGCAAAAATCCACGATCGACATTGACGAGGTAAATCCCCCGGTCGTGCGCCTGCTTGGCGATCGGCGTGATCGGCCCGCTGTTGGTCGCCAATATCACCAGCCCATCCACATTGCGTGCCATCATGTCTTCGATATCCGCCACCTGTTTTTCCGGCGTCGCGGCCGTTGCGATCTGCCAGTCGATCTCCGAATGCAGCGCCATCGCCCGCCGCGCCCACCAGATCACGCCCGCCGTCCATCCGTGATCCGCCGCCGGAATCGACACGCCGATGCGCATCCGCCGCGGCGAATCATCCGCCTTCATCCGCCCCGGTACGAGCATCGCCACCGCGCACACCAACGCCGCCAGAAATCGCCGCCGATTCATATTCACCTCGCAAATATTCCCATCGCTCACGACCGTTTGCGGCCAATCTGCTGCACAAAAATCGCCGCCACAATAATCACGCCCTTGACCAATCCCTGCAAATAGGGGGATACGTTCAAAAAGCTCAGCATATTGCTGATGACGCCCAGAATCAGCACGCCGACCACCGTCCCGAAGATCGATCCCGCGCCACCCTGCATACGCGTTCCGCCGATCACCACCGCCGCGATCACGTCCAGCTCATACAAATTCCCCGCGGTGGAAGAGGGTACCGAATTGAGGTTCGACGCCACCAGAAACGCCGCGATTCCCGTGAGCGCGCCCGTCAGCGTGTACGTGATGATCTTGATACGATCGACGTTGATCGCCGAATACTTTGCCGCCCGCTCGTTGGATCCCAACGCTACCACATATCTTCCATACCGCGTCCGATTCAGCAGGATCGCCATAATGACCGCCAGCGCGAAAAACGCGATCACCATATACGGCAACTGCAGTGGATGCCCGTTGGTCAACATCACCCTGTGGATCGGCACACCACCAGTACCCGCGACGGAAAAAAGATGCTCGCTCGCGGAATTCAAATCGCCGCCATCCGCCAATGCCAGCGCCAGCGACCGATATGCCGCGAGTCCCCCCAGCGTCACGATAAACGGCGCGATCCTCCCCTTGGCGATCAGCATTCCATTGACCCATCCCGCCGCCGTGCCCACCGCCAAAATCGTCGCGATCCCCACGGCCACGCCCCAGGCTTCGTTTCCATCAACATGATGATTGATCACGAAATGCGCCATCCACGCCCGCACCGGCCCGTCGGTGGGGGCCATGCCGGTGGCGTTGGCATCATCAATCCCCTGCAAAATCGCGCCGGCGCTGATGATCGTGTTCATCATCCAGACGCCCAGCGCGCCCGATAGCGCCACCAGCGATCCCACCGACAAATCGATTCCGCCCGAAATGATCACCAGCGTCATCCCCAGCGCGATAATCCCGATCGCCGACCATTGCCACAGAATATTGACCAGGTTTTCGGCGGTTAGAAAATGATGTTCCCCCGCCGGCGCGTGCTCCAGCGACGCCGTCACGAAAACCAGCAGCCCCAGCGTAACCACCGGCGCGATGCGCTCGAAGATCGCCCGCCAGTTGCGCGCCGATTGCACCGAACCCTCGCTCATGCGCTCAAATTCTCCTGCACGCCGGCGGCAAACTGCATCACCCGTTCCTCGCTTGCGCTGGCGGCATCCAGCATCGCCACGATCCGCCCGCGGCGCATCACCGCGATCCGGTCGCTCATCCCCAGCACCTCGTTCAGCTCCGATGAAATCAAAATACACGCCATCCCCTGCGCAACCAGCGCACGGATCAATCGGTAGATTTCCTCCTTGGCGCCCACGTCCACGCCGCGGGTGGGTTCATCGACGATCAGAACCTTTGGATGCGTTTCCAGCCATTTCGCCAGCGCCACCTTCTGCTGATTTCCTCCACTCAGCGCTCGCACCGGCTGCCTGAGCGAGGCGATCCGAATTCGCATGAGCTGCACATAATGATTCGCCGCCTTCCGCTCGGCGCGCGGCCGCGTCAGCCACCGCGTGTACCGCGCCAGAGACACCATCGTCGTGTTCGACGTCACATCCATGTCCAGCATCAACCCGCTCTCCTTCCGATCCTCCGAAAGATAGGCGATCCCCGCCCGCACCGCATCGCTCGGCGAGCTGATTTTCAGATTTCTTCCATCCAGCCGAATCACCCCCTTGAGCCTTCCCCGCAGCCCAAACATCGCCTCCGCCAGTTCCGTGCGCCCCGCGCCGATCAATCCCGCAAATCCCAGAATTTCCCCGCGCCGAACAAAAAACGAAATATCCTCGCTCCCAAAATGCTCGACCTCTAGAAACCGCTCACCAATCCGCGTTTGCCGCGGCGGGAAATGCTGATTCATCGGCCGGCCCACCATCAAGCCCGCCAGTTCCGCTTCCGTCATCCCCTGCATTTCATCCGGCCCGAGCCGCGCCGACACCCGCCCATCCCGCATCACCGTCACCCGATCGCAGGTTTGCAAAACCTCCTGCAAAATATGCGAAATATAAATCACCGCGACTCCGTTTCGCCGAAGCTGCCCGATCACCTCAAACAGCGCGTGCGTCTCGCGCCGGCTCAGCATCGCCGTCGGCTCATCCAGAATAATCACCGAAGCCTGGCAGCTCAGCGCCTTGGCAATCTCCACCATCTGCTTCTGCGCCGTCGAAAGCC
>Ga0302325_10013967_pt1 | contig 17110 bp, 10 predicted proteins | sample Palsa_T0_2_FD_201948 | JGI IMG/M metagenome (GOLD analysis project Ga0302325, IMG submission 201948) | Peat permafrost microbial communities from Stordalen Mire near Abisko, Sweden - Palsa_T0_2 | ecosystem: Environmental > Terrestrial > Soil > Palsa > Peat permafrost | place: Sweden: Abisko... | reverse complement strand
CCGCCGGCGCCCGGCGGTGAGCGGCTCACCGCTCACCGCCTGAGTCGCTGCGAAGGCCGGCGACTAACCCCTCCGTGCTCGCCGTACCGTTCCGTGAACTCACGACCCGAAGCTGGGCGCGCGGCTGGTCCTCACGGCTATTCGCTCGAGCCAGGTCGTGCCTTACCTGCACTTGCGCGAGCCGCTCTGCGGCCAGCCGTGCCCTTGTTCCCGAGCTGACCCGCCGTCCGCGGCTCAGCAGCAGGAGCTCGTCATCGTAGAACTGCATTGCTGGTTCCTCCATTGGGTTGTTGATTGGTCAAGAAAGCGCGGGAGAAGCGTCGCCGGAAGCCCGTATCACCCCGTTGGTGGGATCGGCGATCGAGACGTGAGCGGTCGCACACAAGTAACACCTCGTAGAGGTGGCAACCTCGGCACGGCACGGAAGACCTTCCCCCTTAGGCGGGGCCTGAATGACGTCTAAACGATGTTCAACCTGAGCATCACCTTTGGTGCAGAGTTCGAAGTGCGTTTGGGAACAAAAAAAGGGCGACCCACCTGGGTCGCCCTCGCTTGGCTTGCTATGCGCGCTTAGAGATCTAGCGTGCACACCTCGCGGCGAGGGCATCGACAGTGACGGCCTGCGACTTGAAGCCGAGGCCGTTGCCGCACGTCAAGGCGTCCGACATCGGCGCCGTTGCGGTGGTGCGGTGGGTTGGGATGGCGAGAGAAGTGGACATAGCTTTGGTAAGTGGTTGCCGCGTGTGAGGGTAACTCATACGCTTGACGTTTGCAAGACCCTTTGACGCGAAAATGAATCCGACCGTCGGCCGGCGCTGATGTGGGCCTTCAGGCTCCGAACGGTGGAATGTTGCGGAACAGGCTCGGGCGAGGGTCCGGCTGGTCCTGCGGGATCGGGCGCGACCCGACGGCCCCGTGCAGCGGCCCGAGGTCTCCGGTGCCGGGCGTGCGCACGGAAACGACATGCCATTCGTCCGTGCCCGCGCGCGACACGAACCAGTGCCGGTCGCCTGGGTCGTCGCGATTGAGCTGCTCGCAACGGGTAGTCGCCTGCTCGTGGGTCATGCCTGAAGGATACGCCTCACCGGTCCAATGATCCATAGTTCAGACCCTAATGATCATCCGAAAATTTCTATTCGCGCGCCGGTCAGGCTAACTAGAGTCGATTGCTTCGCGAGGAGAGAGCGGAGGCGGCCGGAAGCCCCACCGCCCGGTTATCACCGGCTTGGGTCGCGGACTTGGTCACGTGTCAACCTGGAGGTCGAGATGCCAGCTCGGAAAACGAGCCGCGGCCCGGTGCTGCAATGGGTCGTCGTGCTTGTCGTCGGGATCATCGTCGTGGCCCTGGTTCTCGGCCTGAACCTGATCCCGCGTCTGCAGGACGGGCAGGATGTCCTCAACGCGGCCAAGCCGGCATTTACGACGCAGTCGCTGAACACCGACGCGGCCGGCATCACGATCGTCTCGCACGACGTCAGCCTGGCGAATCCGATCGTCACGCCGGCGGGCGGCGGCGCGGCCGAAGTGCCGACAGTCGTCAAAGTCGTGGCGACGATGGATCACATCTCGGATGCCAAGGCGCTCGCCGCGCTACAGCAGCAGTTCCCGCACACAACGAAGCTCCTGGAGGCGATCCCGCTGTCGGCGGTCAGCGCGGAGCTGCCCAAGCTCGAGACGTTCCTGGAGTCGACGCTGAAGGTGACCCCGGCGCAGCTTGTGACGGCGCTCAAGACCAGCTTCCCGGCGATCTACCAAACGATCGCCTACCTGCCGATCGTGACGAATAACTGGTACCACGTCCCCCGCCTCGCAGCAGACGGACTCACGGACTTCAACGGCGCACCGGTGAGCACGGTGCCACAGCTCCGGGACTACTTCGCCCATCTGATCGGCGTGGTCAAGGGCCAGCAGTCGAACTTCAGCAGCCTCGATTCGACGAGCGTGAACTGGATCCCCTGGGTGGTGCTGGCGATCGGCATCGTCGTGATCGTTTTCTCGCTCCTGATGATCGTCCTCAGCCGGCGCGGCATCACGCGCAAGATCGCGGTCGCGAGCGCCTCGGTCGTGGTCCTAGTCGGCGTCGTCGTCGTCGCGTTGGTGCTCGCCCTGAACCTGATCCCGCGGCTGAACAACGGGCAGAAGCTGCTGAACGCGCTCAACCCCGCGTTCACCGTGGCTCGCGTCGACGGCGACCGTGCCGGGATCGACATGGTCGCCGACATCGTCAACTCCGAGAACCCGATCATGACGCCCTCCGGCGGCGCCGCGGGCGAAGTGCCGAAGCTTGTCGCATTCGTCTCGGCGAAGACGAAGCTCTCGAAGACGCAGGTCCTGGGCGCGCTGCAGAAGAACTTCCCGCACACCACGGCGATCCTCGAGGCGATCCCGCTCACATCGGTCACCGCCGAGCTCCCGGCCGTGCTCGGCGCTCTCACACCTGCGGCGGTGCCGCATATCCCGGAGCTGGCGCAGACGGTGCTGAACGCTCAGCCCGTGACGAGTGGGTGGAACAACGTCCCCGGCACTGCCGGCGCCACCAATTTCGAGGGCGGCCCGGTCAACACAGCGCCCGAGATCGCGACCTACTTCAGCCACGACGTGATCCCGGTGCTCGAGACGCAGCGAAGCCACTGGGCGACCCTGACCGGAACGTCGAAGATCAACTTCATCGGTTGGCTCGTCCTGATAATCGGCGTGATCGCGATCGTCTACGGGCTGCTGATGGTGTTCCTCGCGAGGACCAGGACAGCCTGACCGGCGGCCCGATCGCGCTCGGGGCGGGCGGCGGGCTGGTGGCGCCGGCGGGCTGGCGGCGCCGGCAGGCGCCGGCGTGGTGGCGCCGCACACGCGAGGTGTGGCGGGCGCGTCACGTGTTTCCCTCGCGCCTGCGGCGTTTCTGACGGTTTAGCCGCCGTCGCGGGCGGTCCGCCCGAAACCTTGGCGGGTCGTGATGCGAAACGCCGGACAGTCCGGTGAAACGCAGCGCGGGCCTCGGCCTTCGGCCAAGCGCCAGCATCGCCGCCTCCGCACCCACCGCTCAAAGACCCTCGCCCGCCGCGACATCACAAAGATGTCTAGGGTGCGGTCGCGCCCGTGCTGGCGGTGGTCGCCGTGCCGGCGGTCCCGCCGGTGCCGGAGCCGCCTGAGCCGCCTGTGCCGGTGCCCGCGCCGGCGCCCGCGCCGGTGCCGGTGCCAGTGCCTGCGCCGGAGCCGGTGCCTGCGCCCGAGCCGCCGGTGCCGGTGCCGGTGCCTGTGCCTGTGCCGGTGCCGGTGCCTGTTCCCGCGCCGGTGCCAGAGCCGCCTGAGCCGCCGGTGCCCGTGCCCCAGCCGCCGTGCGGGTAGCCGGAGCCGCCGGAGCCGCCTGTGCCCCCAGAGCCGTGCGAGCCTGTGTAGGCCCGGCCGGGGTCAGACGAGCTCCATCCGTGACCGCTTTCGTAGGCGGCCACGAGGATCGCCCACCAGAAGCCTGCAGCACCTGACGCGGGGCGGCTGGGCGACGACGTAGGGGCGGCGGGCGGGGCGGTCGCCGGAGGCGCGGTGCCGGTTGCACTCACGGGACTGCCTGAGGAGCCCTGCGACCCTGGCACTTGGAACCTGTGATGGAGCGCGACGCTGGGGGAGGAGACGACCCTCGCGGCGCTCCCGGACAGGGTCATCGATGGAGACCCGGACGATCGCGTCGAGGCGGAGGACCGCGTCGTTGCGGCCCCCCGGCTCGACGTCCCCCGGCCGAGTGCTCGTGTGGCGACCGCTGTCGACGCGCCGGCCGCGCTGTGTCCCGCCGCGTCCCGGCGCAGATCGACCCGTCCCGCCGTCGAACGGTGGGCGTGGTGGTGCACGATCGCGTGTGGGTAGAGGAGTGCGATGCCACCGACCGCGCAGACCGACACGGCGCAGGCCGCTGTCACCTGGGTGAGAACGCCCCCCGTGAGGGCGGTCTTGGCCGCAAAGCCACCGAAGATCGCCCCACCGCCCGCGAAGCCGCCGGCCGGTACGGGAACGATCGCGCGGAGCGAGCGGGCGTCCTTGCGCAGTCCATGGCCGTACGCCTTGCAGGAGTCACAGCCTCGGACGTGGCGGCGCACGGTCCGGTCGCGGCGGCGTCCGTCGGGCTCGGTCGCGAGCGCCTCGCGCGCCGCGGCGCAGGGCATGTCGGCCGCCTCGCGGTGGGCGCGAAGGCCGATCCGAGCGCGGGCGATCAGCCCCCGGACCGCGTGCTCGTCGAGCTCGAGCAACTGAGCGATCTCCTGGTAGGAGTGACCGGCCAGCTCGCGCAACAGCAGTGCGGTCCGTTGCGACTCCGGGAGCTGGCGTAGGCCGGCGAACACCGACTCGAGCTCTACCTTGACATCTGGGCTGCCCGGCGCTGGGCCTTCGAGCGTCTCATCCGCGGGAGCGACGACTCGCCGGCGCCTGATCACGTCGATCGACGCGTTGCGGGCGACTCGGGCGAGCCATGCCCGCAGGTCGCGCGGGGGGTTGGATCTCAGCGCAACGGCGAGCGCGGTAAACGAATCCTGGGCGGCGTCCTCGGCGTCGTAACGCGAGCCGAGGACGCCGATGCAGACCGCCAGCACGCTCGCGCGATGGCGTTCGTAGAGCACGCCGAAAGCGTCCTCGTAACCGGCGCGGAAGCGCTCGACGAGCGCCGCGTCGGAGCGCATCCTGAGCACACGCCGCGGCGTGGCGAGCAGCAGTTGGGGCACCGGAGCTACAGCGTCAATGCTCGCCATGCCACTCACCGCGCCGTGCGTACTCATCTCGTGATCAGCGCCTTCCTGCGTGCTTCTCAGCGCGCTTGGTCGACTTCGATTTGTTGTGGTGCTTCCTGCCGTGCTTGTGGATCCTCAGCTTGTCGCCGTGAAGCAGCTTCAGCGTCGTCTTGAGCGCCTTCTTCGCCGCGCTCGTAGTCGTGCTGCCGCTCGTGGGCGGTGCCGGGAGGTCGAGCATGAACATCAGAGGGGTGCTCTCGACCTGCGTTGCGGTCTGGCCGGCGTCGCCGATCAGACCCCCGGCGACCAGGTCGCCCACCGCGACGTCGCTGAGCGAACCGCCGAAGAGGCCGCCGAAGAGGCCGCCGCCGCTTCCGGTGAGGCTCGACCCGCCGATGATGAACGTGTGCGAACTGACCGTGAACGTCGCGGAGCTCCCGGCAGCGACCAGGCTGCTCGGAAGCGACCTCATCACGGTCACCGTGACCGAGCCCGGCGTCGTGGTCGTGCTCGGCGTGGTTGCTGTGACGGTGCCGACGAACGCGTAGAGCTGCTTCGGCACCTGGGCGTACACCGCCGTAGCCGGGTTGGCCACGAGCGTCTGGATTGTGTCGGTCGAAGAGCCCGGGAAGAGCGCGAGGAACTGCGCGCCGGGGACGAGATCACTGACCGTCCCTGTCGTGCCTGCGCCCGAACCGTCATCCCGGCTGCGGGCCATGCCGCCGAACAGGCCGCCGCCCATGCCGCCGATCTGAATGATCGTGCTCGAGTTGGTGGTGATGGTCACCTCGGTGGTGGTGGGCGTCGTGGACGCGTGGCTGTGCCTGGCGAAGCCGCCGAAGCCGCTGAAGCCGCCACCGCCACCACCGCCGCCGCCACCGCCACCGCCGCCGAAGCCGCCGCCCGTTGGGGGTGTCACGACATACGCGTTTGCTACGAAGCTGCCGGCGGTCGGGTCGACCGAGACGACCGTGCCTACGACGGCCGCCTGCTGAGAGAAGCCGCTGCCGCCCGACCCGCCGAAGCCGGGGAATCGAGTTGTGTTCGCTTGCGCGCCGGCCACGCCGACGGCGAGCGAGAGCGCCGTGATGAGAGCAATCAGGACACGTTTCATGCTGGTTGGTCCTCCTGACGAGTGGTCGGCCACCGGTGTCGTCGGTGGCAACTGCGAGGGGTAGGGCCACGGTGTGCGGCCTTGTCGCTTGTACGACGCAGCGGCGGCGAGAAAGTTCGCTCGCAATCCACGATTGTTTTGGCGACGCGGAGTACGCTGCGCTCGCGAGCACAGTCTTCGTGGTCAGCAGGCAGTTGACGCACGCAGGTAAGCAGTCGCTCGTAGCGAGACGGAGGACAAGGAAGGCGGTGGCAGATGGTGGTCAAGGCGGCAGAGTTCGAAGCAGAGCTGATCGAATCGGTCTGCGCGCGGATCCACGAACGACTCGCGGACGGCCAGGCCGTCGACTGTGAGGCGTTCGTTCGCCAGTACTACCATTGGGTCCCTCCAGATGACCTTATCGGCAGAAGCTCGGTCGACCTTTACGGGGCTGCGATAGCGCACTGGAACCTCGCTCAGCAGCGGGGCGCCGGCATCAGCAAGGTTCGTGTCTACAACCCCGACTTCGAGCACGACGGCTGGCGGTCGACCCACACGGTCGTCGAGATCATCAGCGACGACATGCCGTTTCTCGTCGACTCGATCGGCATCGAGCTCGCCCGGCGGGGCTACGGCATCCACATCCTCATCCATCCCGTGATCCGGGTCCGCCGCGACGACTCGGGCATGCTGATCGACACGCTCGCTCCCGGAAGCGACGCGCCCGACGCGATCGCCGAATCCGTGGCGCACGTCGAGGTCGACCGTGAGACCGATCCGGAGCGGCTCACCGCCCTTTCCGACGGTATCGGGCACGTGCTCGAAGAGGTGCGCGCGGCGGTCGAGGACTGGCAGGCGATGAGCGCTCGTGCTCAGGCGATTGCAGCCGAGCTCGCCGCCTCGCCGCCACCCGTGATAGCCGCTGAGGTGGACGAGGCGAGGGCCTTCCTGGCGTGGGTCGCCGACGGCCACTTCACCTTCCTCGGTTACCGCGAGTACGAGCTCGCCACCGACCATGGCGAAGACGGCCTACAGGCGATCCGAGGGACGGGGTTGGGCATCCTGCGTGACACCGAAGATGACCGCGGCTTCACCAGGCTGCAGAGCAAGGTGCGCGAGCTCGCGCGCGTTCCGCAGCTGCTCGTGCTGACAAAGGCGAACTCACGCGCGACCGTGCACCGTCCGTCCTACCTCGACTACATCGGGATCAAGTCGTTCGGACCCGACGGCCGGGTGAGCGGCGAGCGTCGATTCCTCGGCCTCTATACGACCGCCGCCTATAACGAAAGCCCGCATCAGATCCCGATCGTTCGCCAGAAGGTCGAGGCAGTCCTCGCGCGCGCCGCGTTTCCGCCCGACGGTCACGACGCGAAGGCGCTCGTCGAGATCATCGACACCTATCCACGCGACTCGCTCTTCCAGATCACCACCGACGAGCTGTTCGATGCGGCGATGGGGATCCTCGGCCTCGGCGAACGCCAGCGGCTGAAGCTGTTCGTCAGGCGCGACCCGTACAACCGCTTTTTCGCCTGCCTGGTGTTCATTCCGCGGGATCGCTTCAACACCGAGAACCGGGAGCGAGTCGGCGCGATCCTCGCCGAGGCCTTTGGGGCCAGGACCGTGGACTGGAGTCCGTACGTCTCCGAGTCGGTGCTCGTACGCGTCAGCTACATCCTCTGGTGCGATCCCGAGAAGCCGCTGCAGCCCGACACGGCCGAGCTCGAGGGCCGCATGAAGCAAGCGATTCGGTCGTGGAGCGATGATCTTCGTGAGGCTCTCGTCGAGGACCGGGGCGAGGAGCTCGGGACCCAGCTCTTCCGTCGCTACGACGCAGCGTTTCCGCCCGCCTATCGCGACGACTGGGTGGCTCGCTCCGCGGTCGCGGACATCCGCCGGATCGAGGAGCTGGCGGACAGCGCGGGACTGCTGATGAGCATCTACCACCCGCTCGAGCCGGCGAAACGTCCTGTTCCGGCGAAACGTCCTGTTCCGACGAGCGGGGCCGTTCGTTGCAAGCTCTTCAGCACTGCTGGGGTCACGCTCTCCGACGTGCTGCCCACGTTCGAGAACATGGGTGCTCGCGTCACCGACGAGCGACCCTACGCGATCGCGGCGCGCGACGGCCGGAGCGCCTGGATCTACGACTTCGGGCTGACCTGCGGCAGCGGCGGCGAGCTCGATGACGCGCACGCGCGCGAGAGCTTTCAAGCGGCATTCCTCGCCGTGAGCAGCGGCGAGCTGGAAGACGACGGCCTCGGTGCGCTGGTCCTCGAGGCACGCCTTACCGGTCGCCAGGTCACGATCCTGCGCGCGATCCACAAGTACCTGCGCCAGGCGGGGATCACCTTCTCCGATCGCTACATCGAGCGCACGCTGCTCGCGCACCCCGCGATCGCGAAGCTCCTCGTCGAGTTGTTCGAAGCTCGCTTTGACCCCGCGCCCCACGGCAGCGACGCCGCCGAGCTGCTCGCCGGCGCGATCGAGCAGGCGGTCGACGCCGTCGAGAGCCTCGACGAGGACCGAATCCTGCGCTGCTTCCTGTCGGTGACGACCGCGATCGTGCGCACGAACTACTTCGTCCTGGGCGCGAACGGCGCGCCGAAGAGCTTCCTCGCGTTCAAGCTCGATCCCTCGCTGATCCCGATCCTCCCGCTCCCGCGCCCGCAGTTCGAGATCTTCGTCTACTCGCCTCGCGTCGAGGGCGTGCATCTACGCGGCGGCAAGGTCGCGCGCGGCGGCCTGCGATGGTCAGATCGGCGAGAGGACTTCCGCACCGAGGTTCTCGGACTGATGAAGGCGCAGATGGTCAAGAACGCGCTGATCGTCCCCGTCGGCTCCAAGGGTGGCTTCGTGGTCAAGAACCTGCCGGCCGGGGCCGGCCGCGATGCGCTCCAGGCGGAGGTGATCGCGTGCTACCGGACGTTCCTCTGCGGCCTGCTCGATCTGACCGACAACATCGTCGGCGGCGAGATCGTTCCGCCGCCTCAAGTCGTCCGCTACGACGGCGGCGACCCGTACCTGGTGGTCGCCGCCGACAAGGGAACTGCCACGTTCTCCGACATCGCCAACGCCGTGTCTGCGGACTACGGCTTCTGGCTCGGCGACGCGTTCGCCTCCGGCGGCTCACATGGGTACGACCACAAGCAGATGGGCATCACCGCTCGCGGCGCCTGGGAGTCGGTCAAGCGCCACTTCCGCGAGCTCGGTCTCGACACGCAGGCCGCCGACTTCACGGTGATCGGAATCGGCGACATGTCGGGCGACGTGTTCGGCAACGGGATGCTGCTCTCGCCGCACATCAAGCTCGTGGGCGCGTTCAACCACCTTCACATCTTCCTCGACCCCGATCCCGACCCGGAAACCAGCTTTGCCGAGCGCCGGCGGCTGGCGGAGCTACCGCGCTCGTCCTGGGGCGACTACCGCCCGGCGGCGATCTCTCCCGGCGGCGGCGTCTTTGCGCGCACCGCGAAATCGATTCCGGTCTCGCCTGAGGTCCGCGATGCGCTCGGGATCGACGCCGACGAGCTGACCCCGAGCGAGATGATCCGGGCACTGCTGTGCGCGAAAGTCGACCTGCTGTGGAACGGGGGCATCGGCACCTACGTGAAAGCATCGACCGAGACCCACGCCGAGGCAGGCGATAAGACCAACGACGCCGTCAGGGTCGACGGCGGCTCGCTGCGCTGCCGTGTGGTCGGCGAGGGTGGCAACCTCGGGTTCACCCAGCGCGGGCGGATCGAGTACGCGCTGAGCGGCGGCCAGGTCAACACCGACGCGATCGACAACGTTGCCGGAGTCAACTGCTCAGACCACGAGGTCAACATCAAGATCCTGCTCGACGCCGTGGTCGCGGCGGGCGATATGACCCAGAAGCAGCGCAACGAGCTCCTGCACGAGATCACGGCCTCGGTCGGCGAGCAGGTGCTCTACGGCAGCTATACACAGACGCAGGCGATGAGCCTGGCGGTGGCGCAGGCGGCATCGATGGTCGACGTCCACCAGCGGATGGTCCGCAACCTCGAGCAGAGCGCCCATCTCAACCGCGAGATCGAGTTCCTCCCGGGCGACGAGACGATCAGCAGCCGCAAGCACGCCCACCTCGGCTTCGTCGCGCCGGAGCTCGCTGTGCTGATGGCCTATACCAAGATCCGGCTCTACCGCGACCTGCTCGAGTCGGACCTGCCCGAAGACCCGTACCTCGCCCGCGACCTGGAGCGCTACTTCCCGGCGCCGCTGCCCGAGCGCTTCAGCGTCCAGATGCGCACGCACCGGCTGCGCCGCGAGATCATCTCTACGCTCGTCGCGAACCAGCTCGTCGATCGTGCCGGAACGACGTTCGCATTCCGCCTGTACGAGGAGACCGGCGCCAGTTCAGCGACGCTCGCGCGCGCCTACGCGGGCGCCCGCGAGGTATTCGGGATGCATGAGTTCTGGGAGCAGGTCGAAGCCCTCGACCACGACGTCGACGCGCGGATCCAGCTCGAGATGCTGATCGACGGTCGCCGGCTCGTGGAGCGCTCGACGCGCTGGCTCGCGCGCGCGCGCCAACGAACGATCGACATCGCGGCGACGGTCGACCAGTTCGCGCCGGGCGCGGCGATGCTGGCGGCGTCGCTGCCGGGTCTGCTGGATCAGGGCGATCACGCCCTATGGGACGCCAAGTTCGACAGGTTGCGGGCCGCTGGGGTGCCCGCCGGCCTCGCCGGGCGGGTCGCCGGAATGCCGTCATTGTTCTCGGCTCTCGACATCGTCGAGGTTTCCGAGGGGACACAGCGCGGCCTCGACGCCGTGACCGAAACGTACTTCCTACTCGGCGGTCGCCTGCAGCTGAACTGGCTGCGCGACCGGATCGCCGAGCTTCCGCGCGTCAATCGCTGGCAGGCGCTCGCGCGCTCGGCGCTTCGCGACGATCTCTACAGCCTGCACCGCGCTCTCACGCAGGAGGTCGTGGAATCGGCTTTAGCCGATTCCATTACGAGTTCGGCTGCGCCGAACTCGCGGGGCGCGGACGCCGAGATCGATGCCTGGACCGGGGCGAACGCGGTCGCGGTCGAGCGCTGCCGCGCGATGCTCGGGGATATCAGGGCAACACGGACCTACGACCTGACGACTCTGCCGGTCGCGCTGCGTGAGGTTCGCAACCTCCTCGGGGCTTCGGGCCGGCGCGACGGCGACGGCGCCGGCGATTAGCTCACCGTACGCGCACGATCCGGCTGTGGTAGACCTGCCCCGTCGCTGGGTCAGACCACGCGAGCCGCAGCCCCCCGGGGCTCGAGAGCGCCACGTGGGCGATCAGGAAGCCCTGAGGGTTCGACGTCTGCAGATCGCGGAGGCTGGTGAACGTGCTCGCCCCCGCGGGCTCGTACTCGATCGTGCCGAACTGCAGGCCCGTGTGATCCGCCGGACGGAGCTGGCCCCACACAGTGACGTCCGGACCAGTCCGCGGATCTGGGAGCCAGATCGGGATCCGGTACGCGTAGTAGGACGGCTTGAGTATGCCGTTGAGACCGATCAGGCCGGTCTGGAACGTGCCCCAGTAGGCGGCGCTGCCGACTGTCTCGTCGGTCGCCGGTCCCGCGTCGACAAGCTCGAACTGGGCGAGCGCGTCCACGTACGGATCCTGCCAGGCCATGTACTCGCCCTCGTTGATGTACTCGGCCTGCTGCGCTTGGGAGATCCTGACGAATGGGTTCGGGGGGTTGCTCTTGTAGCCATATTCGGTCAGGTAGAGGGGCACCCCGGAGGGCATCGGCCTGCCATAGCTCGCGAATATGTGAACGAGGGTCCGCTCGAGGCGCGGCAGATCGGCGAGCGTGGCCCACGCCGGATTGGTACTACGGCGATTCGGCGGCTCGTCGAACGAGTACGGGTGGTCGGCGTATCCGCTCGCGTACAGAAGTGCGGGATGCTCGGCGGCGAGCGCGCTCGGATCACCGTTCGTCGGACAGGAGAGCTCGGCGGCGAGGACTCCGGTCAGCGGGCGGTCGGACGCTCCGACGCAATAGAGGGCGCGCAGGAACGTGATCGGCGCCAGCGCGGGAAGTACTCCACGGTGGATCGAGCCCTTCGCCGAGGTGTCACCGATCAGGATCGTGTCTTGGCCGTGGCCCGTGTCGGACAGAGCGGTCCAGGCAGCATCGACCAGTCCGCGATAGATGACCGGAGACTCCTCGATCCAGCGCTTGCGTCCCCGACCGCGGTTCCCTTTCTGGCGCCACTGCGGCGCCAGCCAGCCTCCCTGATTGGGCTCATTCCAGATCTCCCAGTAGTCGACGCGCGGAAGCGGCGCCGGCAGCGGCGTGGTCGTGGTCGTCGTGGTGGTGGTGCCGAGCAGTGGCGGCAATGGCAGTCCGCCCAGGAGCGTCGGCGGCCCGGGCGGCCGGGCGACGGGCGCCGGGGGCACGTAGCTGCCGCTATAGCGTGTGCCGACCGCCTGCACGAACTGCCCGAACTCGGCCGCCGAAGGCGAGTAGTCGTTGTACCTGATATCCGGAGGGGTGGCCGTCGCGGCCCAACGGGGCTCCGGCGAGGTGACATCGAAGTCGACGGCGATGCCGTCGGCTTGCGCGTCGGTGACCAGGACGTCGTAGCGATTCCAAGCGCCGGCGGGGTATGCCGCCGGGTCGGTTGCGTCGAAATCCGGTTCTGTGGTGGAGAGGGGATCCGGCGCCACTAGCGCCCAGATCACCGACACCCGGATCCGATCGACCCCCAGCGCGGCGAGCTGGCCGAGCGTCGCGGCGACATGACTCGGCGAGGCGTAGACGAGCTCGTTGTCGTCCTGGAGGATCGACTCCTGGGTCGCGGACGCGGCGGCCCCGGCGGGCGCTGCCGCCATGAGTGCGCAGGCTAACGCCAGTGCCTGCAACATCCTCGATCGCGACATGCCACGCCCGATCGTAACCGGCGGAGCGAGCGGTTGCGGCAGTTTCGTCGCGCGTCCAGGAACCGCGAGCGGTAGCTTTCCAGCCTCGGGCTCGCCGCAGTTGAAGGGGCAGGTCAATTGCTGATCGATGACGTCACGGGAACCGGGCCGCACTCCGATCGCCACGGCTGGATCGTGATCGGCGCGTTCGCGCTCGTCGCGGCGGCGACGCAGCTCCTGTGGCTCACGTACGCGCCGATCACGACGGGCACTGCCCATTACTACGGTGTGTCAGAGAGCGCGGTCGGATGGCTCTCGGAGATCTTCCCCCTGCTCTATGTCGTGCTCGCGATCCCAGCGGGCAAGGTGCTTGACCGCTCGCTCCAAGGCGGCCTGGCAGCCGGCGCGCTGCTGACCGTGCTCGGAGGGCTCGTGCGGCTTCTCGGTAACGACTTCGGTTGGGCCCTCGCCGGCCAGTGCATCATCGCCGTCGCGCAACCGCTCGTCCTGAACGCGATCACCAAGCTCGCCGACGAGCGGCTCCCCGAGCACAGGCGTCCCGAGGGGATCGCGGTCGGATCGGCCGGGATGATGGTCGGGATGCTGCTTGCGCTCGTGCTCGGCGCGGCGCTCGGCGGAGGCCGGCTTCACCTCCTGCTGGCGATCGGGGCCGTGTTCGCCGTGGTGGCCGCGACGGCGTTGGTGGCGGCGCTGCGACTGCCTGGCGCGGCGCCGAGCGCGCTCGCCGTCGCCGCCCGGCGGCCGCTGCGGGCAGTCTGGACCGATCGGCAGGTGCGCGTTCTCGCCGGGCTCGTGTTCGTCGGCTTCGGCGTGTTCATCGCTCTGACGACCTGGCTCCAGGCGCTGCTCAATCACTACGGCGTCTCCGCGAGCTCGGCCGGAGCGGTGCTCGTCGCGATGGTGCTGCTCGGGGCGATCGGATCGGCGCTCCTGGCGCCCGCGGTGCTCGCGCGGGGGGCGGAGCAGCGACTGATCGGCGCATCGATCGTGGCCGGAATCGGCGGCTCCGTCGTGCTCGCCGTCGTGCACGCATTCGCCGTCGACGCCGTCGTCCTGTCCGTCATGGGCATGCTCCTGCTCACCGACCTGCCAGTGATCCTCGAGCTCTCCGAGCGCCGCGCCGGCAACGACGGTGGCACGGTCGCCGCGCTGATGTGGCTCGCCGGAAACGCCGGCGGCCTCGTCGTCGCAGTGCTCGTCCAAGCACTCGTGCACCACCCGGTGCCGGCGTTCCTGGCGCTCGCCGTCTGCGGGTGCGCGGCGATCCCGCTGGTCGGTCGGCTCGGGTGCCCGGGGGCGGCGGCTGTCGGTGGCCGCCCCGAGGGGGACCTGGACGCTTTTGACCACCTATACGGTGCTTAAGAGCGTCCAGGCCCCCTGCCAGGGTCTGCCCGGGGCCTTGCCCTGCGCTTACGCCCACGGGTCGCGGCCGGCCGCCCGCGCTGTCACGTAGTGGCCGATCAGGGCGAGCCAGTCGAGCGCCCCGGCGACGAAGTGTCCGGTGGCGCCGGTGACGATCCGCGCGGCGAAGCCGGAGGCGGGACCGGTGAGGATCCGCGCGGCGAAGCGAGAGGGCACGGCGCGGACGCTATCGTTCGGCGTTCGATGGCCGTCAAGACGAGCGTCACAGAGCTACCCGAGTCGCGCGTACGCGTCGAGGCGGAGGTGGCCTCCGAGGAAGTCGAGCGTCGCCTGCAGCAGGCCGCGCGCGAACTCGGGCGCCAGATGAAGATCCCGGGCTTCCGGAAAGGGAAGGTGCCGCCGCCCGTCGTGATCAGCCGCCTCGGACGCGAGACCGTCCTCGACGAGGCACTGCGCAACTCGCTCGGGAACTGGTACAAGGACGCGATCGACGACGCCGGCATCGATCCGGTCGGGGATCCGCAGCTCGACGTCGGCGATCTCCCCGGCGAAGGCCAGCCGCTCGCGTTCTCGATCGAGATCGGCGTGCTGCCGGTGGCGACGCTCGCAGAGTACAAGGGACTCGAGGTCGGGCGCCGCGAGCCCGAGGTCGACCCCGCGAAGATCGACGAGGAGGTCGAGCGCGTGCGCGAGCGCGTCGCGACGCTCGAGACCGTCGATCGGCCCGCGGCCCTCGGTGACAGCGTCGTGATCGACTTCGTGGGCAAGGTCGACGGCGAGGCGTTCGAGAACGGCACGGCACGCGACTATCTGCTCGAGCTCGGCAAGGGCCAGCTCGTCGATGGATTCGAGGAGCAGCTGATCGGTGCGCAGGCCGGGGACGAGCGAGCCGTCGAAGTGACCTTCGCCGAGGGCCACCACAGGTTCCCCGACAAGCCGGCGACCTTCGACGTCGTGGTCAAGGAGGTCAAGGAGAAGCGGCTGCCGGAGCTCGATGACGATTTCGCCGCCGAGGCGGCGGGGTTCGACAGCCTGCAGGAGCTGCGCGACGATGTCCATGAGCGCCTGGCCGGGGACGAGCAGCGCGCGATCGCCGGCGAGTTCGAGGAGGCGGTGCTCGACGCGGTCGTAGCCGAGGCCACGATCGACGTCCCTGGCAACCTCGTACACGAGCGCGCACATCAGCTTTGGCATCAGATGGTCCACTCCTTCGAACGCCAAGGGCTTTCGAAGGAGGCGTACATGCAGCTCGCCGGCAAGACGGACGAGGAGGAGATCATCCATGAGGCCGAGCCCGAGGCGGCGCAGGCGATCCGCCGCGACGCCGTGCTGACGGCGGTGATCGCAGCCGAGCAGATCGAGCCGACCGACGAAGAGATCCTCGAAGCTCTGACACCGTCCGCCGAGCGCGAGGGTGTGGCGGCCGACAAGCTGATGGAGCGCTTGCGCAAGAACGAAAAGCTCGAGCGCCTGCGCGAGGAGCTCGCGACGCGGCAGGCGATCGACCTGCTGGTGCGGGAAGCGAAGCCGATCGGGATCGAGCAGGCGAAAGCGCGCGAGGAGCAGGCGAAGGCGCGCGAGAAGCTCTGGACCCCGGGTCAGGAAGACCCGCCGCCGGGGGCTGCCAAGGGCGGCGCGGGGAAGCAGGGACCGGCGGGCGAGCCGCCGGGCAAGATCTGGACTCCGGGCAGCTAGCAGCCGGCGGGCGAGCCGTAATGGCTCGGCCGCGGACCTAGACCATTGCCTGAGCGCGGCTCACGACGGTTGCTAGACTCGCCGCGAGTGGCGGTAGACGTGCACTCCGAGTACCGACGCCCGGTCCGGAAGGCCAGGCCGTTGCGGGCAGGATTCCGGCCAAGGAAGAGAGAAAGAACGAGACCATGAGCCCACTGGTACCGATGGTCGTCGAGCAGACCTCCCGCGGGGAGCGCGCGTTCGACATCTACAGCCGCCTGCTGAATGAGCGGATCGTCTTCCTCGGTACGCCCGTGGACGACCAGATCGCGAACCTGATCGTGGCTCAGCTCCTGCATCTGGAGTCCGAGGACCCCGACAAGGACATCTCGATCTACATCAACTCGCCCGGGGGCTCGGTATACGCCGGGCTGGCGATCTACGACACGATGCAGTTCATCAAGCCCGACGTGCAGACGATCTGCGTCGGGATCGCGATGTCGATGGGCGCGCTGCTGCTTTCAGGCGGCGCCCATGGCAAGCGGATGGCCCTGCCCAACGCGAAGATCCTGATCCATCAGGTGTCCTCGAGCTTCCAGGGCCAGGCCACCGACATCGAGATCCACGCGCGGGAGATCATCGACGTGCGCCGGCGCCTCGACGAGATCATCGCCCAGCACACCGGCAAGCCCGTCGAAGAGGTCCGCAAGGACACCGAACGCGATTACTTCATGAGCTCTGAGGAGGCCAAGGACTACGGCATCATCGACCGCGTGATCTCGCAGCACTAGACTTAGGCTTCGAGGTCGGCGTCGCGCCGCGGCTCCGGGAGAGGGCAGCAACCAATGGCACGTCCCACGGACTCCAACGAACAGCTTCTCTGCAGCTTCTGCGGGAAGTCCCAACGGCAGGTCAAGAAGCTGATCGCGGGTCCCGGCGTCTACATCTGCGACGAGTGCATCGACCTCTGCAACGAGATCATCGATGAGGAGCTAACCACTCCGCCGACGTTCGACATCGAGAACCTCCCCAAGCCGCGGGAGATCTACGACGTCCTCAACGAATATGTCGTCGGTCAGGAGCAGGCCAAGCGCTCGCTCTCGGTGGCGGTCTACAACCACTACAAGCGCGTGCAGATGATGCAGTCCGATGAGAACGACATCGAGCTGCAGAAATCGAACATCCTGCTACTCGGGCCCACCGGTTGCGGCAAGACGCTGCTCGCGCAGACGCTCGCGAAGATCCTCAACGTCCCGTTCGCGATCGCCGACGCAACCGCGCTCACCGAAGCGGGCTACGTCGGCGAGGATGTCGAGAACATCCTCCTGAAGCTGATCCAGGCCGCCGACTATGACGTCAAGAAGGCCGAGACCGGGATCATCT
>Ga0302325_10013964_pt1 | contig 17110 bp, 10 predicted proteins | sample Palsa_T0_2_FD_201948 | JGI IMG/M metagenome (GOLD analysis project Ga0302325, IMG submission 201948) | Peat permafrost microbial communities from Stordalen Mire near Abisko, Sweden - Palsa_T0_2 | ecosystem: Environmental > Terrestrial > Soil > Palsa > Peat permafrost | place: Sweden: Abisko... | reverse complement strand
CTCGACGCCTTTTCTTTTCTTCCACGGCAATCGTTTACGCGCCGCGCCCCGTTTCCATCGCCAAGCGCGGCTTTACGCTTGCCTTGAAAGGAAACAGCATGGATCCGGAACTCCTCCACAAGATCGCGCAGGTCCTCCGCAGTGCGCCCCATCAGCACCTTGGTATCACCAGCAACCCGCCCCGGCCCGCGAATTCGCCGTCGACGGTGCGCCTGGAGCGCCGCGACTTGAATTCATTTGCCGCCGCGCTCGATCGAGCTCGAATGGAGTGGCCGGATACTCCGCTTACACTCGTCGGCGCGCACGGCGCGGTGGGAGCCACTAACATCGACGATCCCAGCGACGCTCTTCCGCCCGGTTTCCTTCAATTCCTGGATCCCGAGATGCTGGTTTCGCTCCCGGTCGACGATCCCGCCGCCGATGCCTGACCCCGCCGTCAAGCCTATTGTGAGACTGGCAGCGTGGTCGTGTTCGACGTCAAGCCATTCTGCATGACGACGACATTCACATTGCCCGTCGAGACATTCGCCGGAACCGCGAAATCGATTTGATATAGCCCCGCCGCGCCGGGCGTCAAGCCCGCGAAATAGATCTTGGGATTTTGGTTGTCCACGGTGAGCGCCACCGGTAGCGTCACGCTGGCCGGAGGATTGGACGGCGCGGGCATGCCCGACGCCACCGGCGGATTGGTTGCGCCCAGCCCCGCCAGGTACATGATGATCACTTCGCCCGGTTTCGCCGGATTGGCGGCAGTTACCAGCGAGAAATCCGAGTTGTGCTGCGCGACGATTCCTCCGTTGGCGAAGGCGGCAACTCCGGGCGTGGCCGGAACGATGTTGAGCGTGTCCGGCAAAGTAATGGCGTTGTTAACGCTCACCACGATCGGATATTGCTGCGGAGCAGTTAACTCCACCGGCAGTTGAACGTTCAATTGACCGTTGCTCAAATAATACAGCGGCGCCTGATAGGGGCCGACCAGCACAAAGGTGTTATCGAAAGTATTTACCAACGGGATCACGCCCGGAGACACACCCGTGGGCGGTCCCAGTCCACTGCCGAATACCTGAACAATCGTGCCCGGCGCGAGCGGAGCGCCCACCACCGGATTCAAATTGTGAAGCGTGCCGCCCGGTGAAAGCACCGGCGGCGTGGTCTGGTTCTGCGCCACCCCGCCGTTCAATTGCACCTTGGCGGGCTGCAGCGCGCCGGAGCTGGCGTTGAGGTTGACCACCATTTGCGAGGTCACCGTTCCCGGCTGCCAGGTGGCCGAGTATGCGCCGTCCTGTCCGTTGCCGACCAGCGTCAAGGGCGCGTCCCCGTTCGAGAAGCTCGCTGTCACCGATCCGCCCACCAGCGTGTCGCCGCAATCGTCGTTCAGCTGCGCGATGAGCGTGGCGGGGAACCCGGCCGGTACGGCGAAATTGTTCACCAGCCCCGTTTCCGTGAGAACTACCTCGCTTGGCGTGCAACCCGCCGCCGCCCTTACGGCGCGAGCGGAAGTGGCGTTTGCCGTGTCACCCGCCGGCAGCACCACTTCAGTTACGTTGACGGAGCGCAGCACGCCCGACATCGACACGTTCACACTGCCGGTGAAGACGCCCTGAGCCTGCGCGGCCGGATTGGCCGACACATTCACGGTACCGGGAGTCGCGCCCGACGAAGTGCCCGATGAAGGGTCCACCACCAGCCATGTCCTGCCGTCGGATGTCGATGCCGAAACCTGGAACGGGACCGCCGTGGCGCTGCTGGTGTTAATGGTCAATACCTGGGCGCTGGTCGCGGATCCATCCGCCGTCGCCACCAGGAAAAACCCGCCCGGATTCGGATCCGGCAAGGGAGGCGAAGTGTTGCTTTCCAGATCCAACACCACCTGCACATACTGCGGCGAATTGAGCGAGTTCGGGTCGGCAATACGGATCAGAGCGTAATACGGCCCCGCCGACATCTGCGTGGCGGTCGGGGACAGCGTGAATGTCAGCAGCCCCGGTGCGCTGGCCGTCGCCGTCCCGCTGGTCGGTGGTCCAAGCGAAAGCCAGCTTGCGGGATTTACTAAGTCTGCGGACCAGTCCACGGTCGAGCCCTGACCGCCGACATCGAGGATTTGAATGGTCTGAGTGTTTGAGTATCCGCCGCCCTGGATCGCCTGCAGCCGGAACCCTGTGAGATTCACCGCCATGGTGGCGGCGCCGCCTTGGCCTACAAATAGCGTTGTCGTCACGTCAACGTTGCCGGCTGCCGACGACACTTCGATAACGTCATGATAGCTGCCGACTTCGAGCCCGCTCGAGTTCACGGAAACTTGGACCAAAACCGGCGAGTTGGGCACGGTTTGTCCGGAACTGGGCGTCACGCCGATCCACGAACTGCCGCCGACCACCGAAGTGCTGAATCCCAAGGGACCGCCACTGCTGCTGACCGCCAAACTGGCCGTTTGCGTGCCCGGCGACTGCTCGATCGCCGTAAAATGCAAAATGTTCGGTGTCACCGCCAGTTGCTGCGGCGTCGCCGTTACGGTCAGGTTTACTACAACGTCATTTTCTAAATTGTTGGAGTCGATGATGCGAATGCGGCCCGAGGAGCTTCCCGCCGCCATGCTTCCCTGGCTCACGCTCACTCCGACCTGCGTGGGCGCCACGCCGCCGGTTGCGGGTTGCGTGGTGAGCGCGAACGGCACGGGCGTGCCGGTTTGGCCGCCGTCGGTCTGAATCGTGAATTTGTAGGGCGGCGTCGCGTTTGAGGTGGGAACCACGGACAGGGCTTGCGGGGGCGGCATTTCGCCGTTTTGGTTAGCATTGAAGGTCAGGCTCGCGGGTGAGACCTGCAGTTGCGCGCCGGCGGTTGCGATCGTGATCTGGAACATCTGTTGGGATGTGCCACCCACGCTGTCGGTAACGCCGATGGTCGGCGTAAACGTCCCCGTTTGGGTTGGCGTTCCACTCAGAACACCGGTGTTTCCGGTCAGCGTCATACCCAGCGGAAGACCGGACGCAGTGAAGCTGTATCCCGGGGTTCCTCCGCCGGTGGTGAGCGTGACGGGGCCGTAGGCCACACCAATGGTCCCGTTCGGGAGCGGCGAACCGTTCGTCACCGTCGGCAAGGGATTGATGCTCAACCGAAACGTCTCGGTTCTCGTATACGCATCTACATCCTGAACCGTAACGGAGATGGTATAAGTACCGTTCGTGCCCGGATCCGGAGTTCCGCTTAGCAGGCCGCCGGAACTTAAGGAAAGTCCGTTGGGAAACCCGCCGCCGGTAAAGGTATACGTTTTTGGAGTGTTGCAGTCCTCGACCTGAAATTGGAGAGCGGTATAGGCGATTCCCACGTCGTCGCCGGGTAGGGGAGATGTCGTGACGAAGTCAGGTCTGCACACGGGCTGGCGTACCGGGGCCCGAGCTATGCGCGGGTACCCCAAGCAAGCAATGAGCATGAAAATGGGAGATAAGCCGAATTTTCTCATCGCCGCTCCACGACCAGAAACGCCCTGGTATCTTTTGACCACACCCGGCTCCGCCCGCGAAGGCGGCTGCCCTCGAAATTATGTCCAGCACTCTGCGGGAACGCAAGTGTCACCCGGATACATCCAGCCGTTGTTACGATACAACTCCGTGTTGTCAGTATCTTGCGGAAACGTAATATGATTTAAGATATCGTCGCGAGGAGCTTCGTTGATTCAAACCTCCGCCATACCTGACGCCGATAAAATCCGCGCTGAACTGGCGCGCATACTGGCGAGCGACGAATTTCGAACGTCGGAGCGGCGCAGCCGGTTGCTGCGATTTCTCGTCGAGCGGGCGCTGAAGGGAGAAAGCTCGCACGTTAAGGAATACGTGGTCGGCATCGAAGCTTTCGAAAAGCCGGCGGACTACGACCCCAGGATCGATCCCGCGGTTCGCGTCGAGATGAGTCGTATCCGGACCAAGCTCGCCGAGTACTACGATGGCGGCGGTGGTCGAAATCCGATGCGCATCGAATTTCCCAAGGGCACTTATGCGCCGGCATTTCGCATTCCAGAACCCCTCCCGACTACCTCCTCGACCCTCCGGATTCCTATCCGCAGGTGGTGGCGCATGACGTTCATCGTCGTTGCGATGTGCGCAGTGGGAGTTGGGACGTGGCGCCTCGTCCCGCGCCAGGCAAAAGCGAACAGTGGTGAAAATGCACACTCCGCGCAATTGTGCGCCAAAGCCCGATTGTTTTGGAATAAGCGAACCCCCGAATCGCTGCGCACCAGTCTTGAGCTGTATCAGGAAGCGATCCGCTCCGCCCCCCGCTATGCTCCAGCCTATGCCGGCGAAGCCATGTGTTACGCGGTGATGGCAACCAACAGCGATCTCCCGGCAGCCGAAATGAGCCGGTATGCGGTAGAAGCGGCCAATGAGGCTATCGCTCTCGATCCTAATGTTGCGGAGGCGCACGCCGCGCTGGGGCTAGTCGCCTACGGGGTCGATTCGGATTGGAAAAAGGCCGACAGCGAGCTGGCAGGCGCTTTGAGGCTCGACCCCAATTTTGCGACCGCGCACCAGTGGCGCGCCTTGAGCTTGCTGTACGTGGGCCGATTCGACGAGGCGGGGCCCGAAATAGAAAAGGCGCTCGCGCTGGACCCTGCTTCCATGCCCTTGTGTGCGGCGGACGGAATGGTGAGCTATTACTCGCGGCATTACGACGAAGCGATCGTGAAAGCGCGAATGATGATCGAGAAGGACCCATCATTTCGCGAAGCCCACTTGATGCTCGGACAGGCGCTGGAAGCCAAGCGCGACTGGGCCGGCGCCGAGCACGAATTTCTCGCGGTCGCGCTGGCGTCCACCGGCGACAGCGAGGGACCTGCTCGACTCGCGCATTTGTACGCTCTCACGGACCGGAAGGGGAAGGCGCAAGAAATTCTCGGCAAACTGCTGATGCCGGCGCCGGACCAATACGTGGATCCGTATCAGCTCGCGTTCATCTATACTGCGCTGAAGCGGAAAACCGAGGCGCTCGAATGGCTTGCCAAAGCGGTCCGGCAGCGCACCGCGATCATCATGAAGGTGGACCCGTATCTCGACCCGTTGCGCGGCGATCCGGAGTTTCCCTTGCTGTTGGCCGAGGCGCGTCTGAACTAGACATCAGTTTGACCGCCGAACCCGGACGCCTATTGCGAGACCGGCAGCGTGGTCGTATTCGCCGCCAAGCCGTTCTGCATAACGACGACGTTCACATTGCCCGTCGATGCATTGGCCGGAACCTCGAAATCGATTTGATACAGCCCCGCCGCGCCCGGCGTCAAGCCCGCGAAAAAGATCTTGGCGTTTTGGTTGTCCACGGTGACCGTCACCGGCAGCGTCACGCTGGCCGGGGGATTGGACGGGGCGGGCTGGCCAGACGCCACCGGCGGATTGGTCGGACCCAGCCCCGCCAGATACATGATGATCACTTCGCCCGCTTTGGCCGGATTGGCGGCTGTCACCAGCGAGAAATCCGAGTTGTGCTGCGCGACGATTCCTCCACTTGCGAACGCGGCTACGCCGGGCGTGGCCGGAACGACGTTGAGTGTGTCCGGCAAAGTGATCGCGTTGTTAACGCTCACCACGATCGGATATTGCTGTGTAGCGGTCAACTCTACCGGCAGCTGAACATCCAGCTGATGGTTGCTCAAAAAATATAGCGGCGCTTGATACGGCCCGATCAGCACGTAAGTGTTATCGAACGTATCCACCAGCGGGATCACGCCCGGAGATACGCCCATGGGCGGTCCCAGTCCGCTGCCGAACACCTGCACGATGGTGCCGGGCGCGAGCGGAGCACCCACCACCGGATTCAAATTGTGAAGCGTGCCGCTCGGCGTCAGCACCGGCGGCGTGGTCTGGTTTTGCGCCACCCCGCCGTTCAATTGCACCTTGGCGGGTTGCAGCGCCCCGGAGCTGGCGTTGAGGTTCACCACCATTTGCGAGGTCACCGTCCCCGGTTGCCAGGTGGCCGAGTAGGTGCCGTCCTGTCCGTTGCCGACCAGCGTCAAGGGCGCGTCCCCGTTCGAGAAACTCGCCACCACCGATCCGCCCGTCAGCGTGCCGCCGCAATCGTCGTTCAGCTGCGCGATGAGCGTGGCGGGGAAACCGGCCGGAACCGCAAAATTGTTCACCAGCCCCGTTTCCGTGATCACTACTTTGCTCGCCGTGCAACCCGCTGCCGCCCTTACTGCGCGAGCGGAAGTGGCGTTCGCCGTGTCACCCGCCGGCACCACAACCACGGTTATGTTCGTGGTGCGCAACGCGCCCGACATCGATATGTTTACATCTCCCGTATAAACGCCCTGAGTTAGCGAGGCCGGATTCACCGATATATTCACGGTACCGGAGTTGGCCCCTGTGGAACTCCCTGAAGTCGGGTTCACGATCAGCCAGTTGCCGCCATCGGTGGTCGTAGCCGCCGCATAGAACGGTACGGGCGTGGAGCTGCTGGTGTTCACGTCCAACTCCACGGGGCTGGTTTGTGCCCCCCCCGCCGTCGCCACGAAGAAAACCCCGGCGGGGATTTGATCGGGCAACGAAGCTGTACTGCTGCTTTCCAGATCCAACACCACCAGCACATATTGCGGCGAATTGAGCGAGTTCGGATCGGTGATCTTGATCAGCGCGTAATAGCCGCCCGGCGACATTTGCGTTGCGGTGGACGTCAAGCTGATGCCCAGCGGCCCCGGCGCGCTGGCCGTCGCGGTCCCGCTGGTGGGTGGTCCAAGCGCTAGCCAACTTGACGGATTGACCACGCTCGCGGTCCAATTCACGGTTGAGTCCGGAGCGCCTATGTTGAGTACATTTATATTGAGGTTGTTGGAGTATCCACCGTTTTGTCGCGCGTAGAGCCGGATTCCGGTGAGATTTACCGCCATAATAGCGCCGCCTTGGCCCACGAACAAAACTACCGGCACGTCAATGTTGCCGGCCGCGGAGGACACTTCGATCACATCGTGATAGCTGCCGATCTGCAGCCCGTTCGAGCTCACCGAGACTTGGATCAGCACTGGCGAATTGGGTACGGTTTGGCCCGAACCGGGCGTCACGCCCGTAATCCAGGGGCTCGCGCCCAGCACCGTGGTGCTGAACCCCAAAGGACCGACGCCGCCGCTGCTGCGAACCGCCAAAGTCGCCGTTTGCGTACTCGGTGATTGTTCGAGCGCCGCAAAATGCAAAATGTTCGGCACTACCGTCAATTGCTGGGGCGTCGCGGTTACGATCAGGTTTACCGTTACGTCATTTTCCAAGCCGTTCGAGTCGATTACGCGAATGCGGCCGGAGTAGTTGCCCCCCGCCATGCTTCCCTGATTCACGCTCACTACGATCTGTGCCGGTGCCACGCCGCCGGTCCCCGGTTGCGTGGTGAGCACGAAAGGCACGGGCGTGCCCGCCTGGCCGCCATCGGTCTGAACCGTGAAATTGAAGGGCGGCAGAGAGCCTGACGCGGGAACCACGGACAAAGCTTGCGAAGCCGGCATGTCGCCGCTTTGGTTGGCATTGAACGTCAGGCTGGCGGGTGACACCTGGAGTTGCGCGGTGGCGGTCGTAACCGTAATTTGGAACATCTGGTTGGACGTACCACCCACGGAGTCGGTAATTTCGATGGTCGGCGTATACGTCCCAGCTTTGGTCGGTGTTCCAGTCAGAACGCCGGTGTACTTGGTCAACGTGAGCCCTGGCGGAAGACCCGACTCGGTGAAGCCGCCCGAGTACGGAGGGGTTCCTCCGCTTGGTGTCAACGTCACCGGACCGTATACCGCGCCGACCACGCCGTTCGGCAGGGGCGAGCTGTTTGTAAGCGTGGGCGGGGGGTTGATGGTCAATGAAAACGTTTGCTCATTCGTCCCACCCCCATACTCCGTAACCGTGATGGGAATGCTATAGTTGCCGACCGTCCCCGGCCCTGGAGTTCCGCTTAACTCCCCGGTCGTCGAATTCAAAGAAAGTCCGGTCGGGAACGCATTCGGTCCGCCGATCTGGAATTGCGATCCGCTGTACACAAAGGTATACGGAGGCTGGCAGCCCTGGGCCTGAAACAGAAAATGAGGATACGCGACTTGCACATCGTCCCCCGGCAGCGTCAACGGCGTCACAAAGCCGGGCGTGCAAGCCGCCATGGCGAGGCTGTAGTTCGTGTACCCGACCAAATCCGAATTCTCGATATCGTTGACCTGGACGTAAACCTGAAACCCGCTCGATGCCAGAGTAGGCGTACCTGTAACCTGGCCGTTGTTCGCGTTCAAATTCAATCCCGGAGGAAGCTCGTACAGGGGTCCTGCGATGTGCGCCCTTACGCCTTCGCTTTGCATTTGTGGATACCACGACCACGAGTAGTTCCCGCTTCCCCCGGATGCGGTGAATTGGAAACTGTAGGGAGTACCGACAGTCCCAGAAGGTGGCGTGTCGGTAATGTGCAGGCCCTGGCCGTATAAGGCTCCGCTAGCCGCCGCAAGGAGAACGAGGTTTGGAATGAGCGCACGCGCAGACATCAAAGTTAATTGTACAGAAAAGGTACCGGTGGAACCATCCCGTCTTTCCGTGCGTCCTCTTACACAGAGAAGCGTAAAGCCGTTTTAGACCTTCTCCTCCTCTGGTTGGCGCGGTCTCCTGCACGGGACCGCGCCTCTTTTGTCGCCTAACCTTATGGAGCCTTAGCGTTTTCGGATAGTTTCTCGAAGAACTTCTTTATAATGAGCTTGGAGGTTGTGTCCAGTAAACGCTGGCCTACCCCGGCGATGGTCCCGCCCACTTGGACCTCGCCCTCGTACTTCACTTCCGTCGACGATTCGCCCTGCTCGGTAAGGTGCAGTACGCCTTCCCCTTTGACGAACCCGATCTTTCCCGTCCCGTCGACCATTAGTTTGAAGCTCTCCGGCGGATTCTGATCCACCAGCCGCACCTTACCGGCGAACAGCCCTCCGATGCTGGCGATCGCCATTTTCATCTTCATTTCGTACTCGTCGGAACCGACCTTGTTGAGTTGGTCGGTACCGGGCATGCACTTCGCCAGAATCTCGGGATCTTGGAGCAACTGGTAGGTGCGTTCCCTGGCTGCCGGCACTAGGTAAGAACCGCTGATCTTCAAGCCGTCCTCGACCAAGCGATGGCCAGAGCGCGCATCGCGTAGACACGCGCCAGATGCTTACGGTATTCGCCGGATGCGCTGAGATCAGAGTTGGCCTCCACGCCGTCGGCGACTAATGCGGCGGCCTTCTGTAGATCCGTGGGGCTTGCGGCAGTCCCCTCCAGCGCCTTCTCGACGGCAACCGCGCGGTAGGGTTTCCCGCTCAATCCCGTCACGCCGACCCGAGCCATGGCGACCTTGCCCGCCGCCTTGCGGAGGCGCACCGCCACGCCGACGATCGCGAAGCCGGACGCCGGTTGCAGCATCTTCTGATAGCTGGTACCCACCGTCTGATCGTCCACCGGCGCCGTCACTTCCCGCACAATTTCGCCCGGCTCGAGCGCGGTGGTGAAAGTGTCCACGAAAAAATCAGCGATGGGCATTTCGCGTTTCCCCTTCGCGCTCGCCAGCCCTACCTTGGCTTCGAGCGCGAGCAACGATGCGGGGTAATCCGCCGCTGGATCGGCATGCGCGACGCTGCCGCCGATGGTCCCCATGTTGCGCACTTGAATATCGCCGATGTTCGAAGCCGCTTCCGCGAGTAGCGGGCATTTGGAACGCACCAGCGGCGAGCTTTCCACCTGATAGTGCGTCGTCGTCGCTCCAATTCGTAGCGTACTGCCTTCCTCTCGAATGTAGTTCAGCTCAGCAATGCGGCCCAGATCCACCAACTGGCCCGGCGCCGCCAGCCGAAGTTTGAGGATCGGAATCAGACTCATGCCGCCGGCCAGCGCCTTTACGTCTTCGCCACCCAATAGCTCCAGTGCTTCCTTGAGGCTGGTGGGCGCGGCATACTCGAAGTTTTGCGCGATCATGCCTTGCCTCCCCGCTCCACCAGTTTCCAGATTTTTTCCGGCGTCAGCGGCATATCGATGTGGCGCACCCCCAGCGGGCTGAGCGCATCCACCACCGAATTGACCAGCGCGGGCGAACATCCGATGGTTCCGGCCTCACCCACTCCCTTGACGCCCAGCGGATTCACGGGCGAGGGCGTTGTGGTGTGGCTGGTCTCGATCCACGGCATGTTGCTCGCTCGCGGCATCGCATAGTCCATGAACTCGCCCGTCACCAGCTGGCCGTTGTCGTCGTAGACCACCTGCTCCCACAGCGCCTGGCCCAGCCCTTGCGCCACGCCCCCGTGCACCTGTCCGTCTACCAGCAGCGGATTGATGATCTTGCCGCAATCGTCCACCGCGACGTAGCGCTTGATGGCGATCGCTCCGGTATCGCGATCCACTTCCGTCACGATAATGTGCGCGCCGAACGGGAAAGTGAAATTGGACGGCTCCCAGAAATAGGTAGCCACCAAGCCCGGCTCCGTATTGGGCGGCAGCTGCATGGCCCTATACGATGCCGCCGCGATTTGCGCCAGCGGCATGGACTTGCCGGTTTTGTTATCGATGCAAGTGCCATTGGCGTAGGATACGTCGTCCGTTCCGAGCAGCATCGCGCCGTATTTCTTGATCTTCTCCTTCAGCTCTTGGATCGCATAATAGATCGCCGGGCCGCCCACGGAAACGCTGCGGCTGCCGAAAGTTCCGATTCCATATTGCACCACGGAAGTGTCGCCGTGCAGCACCTGCACGTCCTCCATGCCGACGCCCAGTTCGTCGGCCGCGATCTGCCCGAACGTGGTCTCGTGCCCCTGCCCGTGCGCCGATGAACCGGTCATCACCGTCACGCCGCCGTTCGGCTCGATCTTGACCGTCGCGCTTTCCCAGCCGCCCGCCGGCGTGGCCGGTGACGGGCCGAACGCGCAGATCTCGCCGTACGCCGACATGCCGACGCCCATCAATCGACCGGCCGTGCGAGCCTTCTGTTGCTCGGCGCGCAACTCCTTGTAGCCGGCATTGTCCAGCGCCTTTTGGAGCGGCGCCGCGTAGTCGCCGCTATCATAAATAAGACCGGTCGCGGTGGAGTAGGGGAACGCGTCCTTCTTCACGAAGTTTTTGAAGCGGATCTCCGCCGGATCCAACTTCAATTCCGCCGCAAGGATATCCACCATGCGCTCGATCCCGTGCGTGGCTTCCGGACGCCCGGCACCGCGATAGGCGTCCGTCGCCATGCAATTGGTGAATACGCCGACAATGTCCGCGCGAATGCTTTTGCAATCGTAGAGGCCTGGCATCATGAGCACGGAAAGCGTGGGAATCGCCGGGGTGAGCAGGGTGTGGAACGCGCCCAAATCCTGGATCAGCTTCAGCTTGATGGCCAGGATTGTGCCGTCGCGCTTGGCCGCCACTTCGTAGTAATCCACGTGCCCGCGCCCGTGAATGGTGCCCATGAAATTTTCGCGGCGCGATTCGATCCATTTCACCGGCTTGCCGAGTTTCATCGAGATGAAGCCCATTAGAGCCTCTTCGGCGTAGATCTGAATCTTGCTGCCGAAGCCGCCGCCGATTTCGGGAGCGACGATGCGCAGCCGATTCTCCGCGATCCCGAGCATCGCCGCCAGTATCGACCGCAGCAGGTGCGGATTCTGCGTGGAGGCATGCACGGTCAGCGTCTTGTCGCCGACCTTCCAATCCGCCACCGCGCCGCGCGTTTCCATCGCCGCCGGAATCAAGCGCTGGCTGATGATGCGCTCTTTCACGATGACTTCCGCTTCGGCAAACGCTTTGTCCACCTCGCCGCCCTCTTGGTGGAACGTGAACGCGGTGTTATCCGGCCATTCGGGATGGACCGGCGGCGCTCCGGGCGCGATGGCTTTCTCGGGATCGGTCACGGCGGGAAGCGGTTCGTAGTCCACTTCCACCAGGTCGGCCGCATCGCGCGCGACGTACCGGTCCGTCGCTACCACCACCGCCACGGGATGCCCGACGAAATACACGCGGTCCATGGCCAACAAATGATGATGCGGAACTCGCAGACCGGGCAGCGACGCGCCGCACGGCACGGGCCCGACTTTCTCGGTGTCCTTGCCGGTGAACACCGCGAACACGCCCGGAAGATCCAGCGCAGGCTGGATGTTGATGGATTTGATCTTCGCCGCGCCATGCCTACTGCGCACGATGCAGGCGTGGTGCATGCCGGGCAACTGGATGTCGTCGAGATAGGTGGCCGTGCCCGTAATGAGACGCGGATCTTCGCGCCTGCGGATGCGCTTGCCGACCAGGGTTTCGGGCTTGCTGGTAATTGTCGCCATCGCTTATGCCTTTCCCGCGGCCGCTCTCACCGCATTCACGATGTGCTGGTAGCCCGTGCAGCGGCACAGGTTGCCTTCCAAGCCATGCCGGATCTCTTCGTCGGTGGGATGCGGATTCCGCTCGACAATCTGTTTGGCGGTCATGATCATGCCCGGCGTACAATAACCGCACTGGAGACCGTGTTCGTTCCAGAATGCTTCCTGCATCGGATCAAGCTTGCCGTCGACTGCCAGACCTTCGATGGTCAGGACTTGGCGGCCGTCCGCCTGCACGGCGAACAGGGTGCAACTCTTGATCGCCTTGCCGTCGAGGTGGACGGTGCAAGCGCCGCAGATGGAGGTTTCGCATCCGATGTGGGGCCCTGTGAATCCGGCGACATCCCGGAGGTAGTGTATAAGCAGCATCCTCGGTTCGACGGAATCGCTGCGTTTGGCGCCATTGATGGTGAGTGTAATTTTACGCGTCATAGCTGAAGTACTAGCGGTTATGACGATATCACAACCGGCGCGCGGGCCGGTAGTGCGGGTAGCCGGAATCGCTCAAGGCACTTCCCGGACTGAAGAAGAAGGATGCCATTCGGCGGAATTCGGTAACGGTTGCCAAGTTGCTCACCCGTATTCCATGGTCCGATCGGCTAGTGGGCAATTCTTCCCGCTTCAGGGTAGAATAATAGTTGATGCCCGCTACGATACACACCGACGTCTATACGCCCTCCCAGGTCTCGGCTGTCACCGGCCTTCCGCTCCCTGCCGTGCACAAGGCGATCGAATACAAATTGATCCGTCCCAAGCTGGTCCGCGAAGGACATTCTGCCCAGCGGTTGCTCTCGAAATCTCATGCGCTCTATCTGCGAATGGAAGCAAAAGGTTTGAGATCGCTGCCGTTGGCCGAGCGGCGTCAAGTGGCGCGTGCAATCGAACAAGACCCAGGGATCGACGCAATGTTCATCTCTAAGGGCAGCGTGATCTTCGTCCAATGCAAATCGGCGCGCAAAGAAGTGGAGACGGGGCTTCGCCGCTTGGCTGAGGCAACACGGATGGTGGAATCTGACCCGGAAACTATGCGCGGCGCGCCGGTATATAGGGGGACGCGGATCCCTGTCCACGCGATCGCCGAGATGCTCTCGCAAGGAGCTCCGGTCGAGGAGATACTCGAAGGCTACCCCGCGCTCACTCGGGAGAAGATCGAACTGGCGCCGATGTACGTCAAGGCGTTTCCTCGCAGGGGCCGTCCTGCCGCGCGACCTTGGGCTAAGCGTCCGGCGCGACGCCGCAGCGAACGGCGAATCGCGAGTTGAGATGCCTTATCGACGAGTCCTTCACACGTCGCTCGTTGCCCTAGCGCACGAAGCCGGTCACGTCTGCGACCACGTGAACTTCCTCGGCCTTGGCGGCCAAAAGGTTTGGCAGTTGATGACTACAATCCGCTGCGAGGAGTACACCTTTGTCACGAATAATCGAGCGGATTTCGCCTCGTTCTACGCGAAAGAGAAACTGCATGTCGGGCCAGTCATAATCTTGCCGGCCTTGGAGGCCCCACGGCGACTTGCCGGGAGTACAACTATCCTCTTTGGTAGAGCGCGCCATCCAATGTCATCGATTACCGAACGCGCTAGACTTCGATTTATATGGAATGGCTCACCTCGCACACAGAAGCGTTGGGATTTTGGGCGGGTATTTTGACCACTGTGGCCTTCGTGCCGCAACTAGTCCGCACGTGGCGAGTGGGCGGCGAACAACTTTCTTGGCTCATGCTCAGCCTTTTCGGGTCGGGCGTCGGGCTATGGTTCATCTACGGCTACCTGAGGTCATCCCGACCCTTAATGCTGGCCAATGGACTTACAGGTCTGCAAGTCTTGTTCATTCTTGGATTGAAGCTATGGCGCGCCATTCGAGTCGCTGCCCTGGCGCACCAGCGCGCCCCACGAGCGATGAGAAGCAATCCCCGGCGGCCTGAGCTCGGCAGTTCCAACCCCTAGCGCGGCGTCGGGGCACGCGCGCCCCCCGCAAAACGATCGTGAGAAATGTGCGATGGCCAAGAAACTAGCAATCACAATTTCCGGCGCGGTTTCCTTGGGGAGCTATGAGTCGGGCGTTGTCTTTGAGGTCCTGGACGCGCTTTCCCAACATAATCAGTGGGCGTATGAGAACAACCTGCCTGACGAACGCATCGAGATCGATGTGTTGACCGGCGCTTCCGCCGGCGGAATGACAGTCTCCATGATCGCGCAACGGCTGCTCTTCGACGGTCCAGCCATGAGCCAGCCTTACAACAACCCGATTTATAACGCTTGGGTTTCCGATGTGGACATCGTGGGATTACTGAACCGGGGCCCGGGCGAGGACGTTACACATTCCATTCTGTCTTCAAACCTCGTGATCCAGATTTCCGAAACGTACCTGACGAGCCGGTATTCGGGGCAGCAGCAGCCTCCACCACCGCAAGCCCACCCCGCTTTACCTTCGGATGGAAAGCTGCAACTGGGTTTGGCGCTATCGAATTTGAATGGCGTTGATTACTTCCGCCCCACGCAAAGCGGCGGGCAGTTTGTGTATACGCGTCACGAGGACCAGTTTTTATGCGAGCTTCAGCAGGCTTCCGACGACCGCGGCGCAACCTGGGAGACCATCCGTTCGTCGGCCGTGGCGTGCGGCGCGTTTCCCATCGCGTTTCGTGTACAGGACCTGCTCAGGAACATCGTGGAATTTGCGGATCCGTTCCTGGTTCGCAATCTGTGGGGCGGTCAGCCCAGCCGATATTTCGCGTATACCGACGGCGGCGTGTTTCAAAATCAGCCGCTGGGAATGGCTAAGAATCTGGTGGAGCGGCTGCCAGGGGGACACTTGAACGCCAACCGGCGTGGATACTTGTTCGTCGCGCCTCAACAGAAAACATCCGAAGAAGTGCCGTACACCACGGCGTCAAGCGCGGATCCTGGTAAGTTTTTCGGCGCTGCCAACGCGAATTACAAAGCACTGATCCAGCGCCTGGCGGAATCGGTGCTTGGGCAATCCGAGTTCCAAGACTGGGCCATGGCCGAGAGCGTCAACGACAAGATACGCCTGTTGGACGAACGCGCGGATCAGCTCCAGGCGTTGTTTGTCGCAGGCACGCTGACCGCCGCTCTGACGACGCCCATTTCCTCCGCTTTGCTACCAACCTTCTTTGCCGAGAAGAGCGGGATGACGCCCGCGGCGGTGGCCAATCTGAATGCGGCGCGCCTGCAGTTGAAGCAACAGTACTCCACCGAATACGCGGGCTTCGGCGCAGACCTAAAGACGGCGGATGCCTGGTTGGATGCCGTACTCGTTCTGGAACTTGCCGCCGACCTGCACGAAAAAGAAGAGATGCTGATCTACGATTTTGTCGCCGACACAAGCTTATTAGCCGGCAACCAACTCGCCGCGTTCGAGGGTTTCTTCGACATCAAATATCGGAAGCACGATTACGATTATGGCCGGAGCGTGGGTCAACGGCAGTTGGCTTTCTACAAGAACCAGGCGACGGGCGTCTTTGCGAATCTGCGTTGGACGCCGAAGCCGATCGACCCGATTGATCCGGAGCTGAATAACATTCAAATGTCGCAAGTCGATCGGAGGTTGCGCGAAAAAGTTTATTCCCAACTTTGCGATGCGGCGAATCAACTGCTCGAAGAACTGAATGTGAATGTGTTCATTCGTAAACCGGTGATGTGGTTTTTCATCCAGGGAGAAATCAAGAAGTTGCTTGCACTGTGAAAAGGCTTCCTACATTTGTAATTTGTGATATATAAACAACCAGCAAGCAGCACCGTGTATGGATCGAGAAGACGAGCACAAACATCCATCCCGCGACCGCGACGCGAGCACGCCAGAGGTTGCGCACGTGCTCCTCATGGATGTTGTTTCGTTCGGGCTGTTGTCGATGGATCAGCAGCATGAAGCAATCCTCCAGCTTCAGGATATCGTTCGGCTTCTCCCCGAATTCGACCGGGCCAAAAGGGCCGATGAAGTAGTTTCCCTCCCCGCCGGAGACGGCATGGCGCTCGCCTTTTTTCGTGACTTAACTGCTCCCGCGTCTTGCGCCCGCATGATCGCCCTAACCGTCAAGAACAACCCACTATTCAAATTGCGCATGGGAATCCACTCCGGGCCGGTCTTTCGTCATGCCGACATCAACGCGAACCTAAACATGATTGGTGGCGGAATTAATGATGCGCAGCGCGTTATGAACTGCGGCGACGGCGGTCATATCCTGGTCTCGAAAACCACCGCCGACATGCTGGTCCAGTTCAACAAGTGGAAGGATGCGTTTCACGATCTCGGGGAAATCGAGGTGAAACACGACAAGCGCATTCATGTCTTCAATATGTTCACGGAGGAATTCGGTAACCCGCGCGTGCCATCGAAAGTGCTTCGGAGGATGGAGCCCGAGACTCCGACTCCGGTTGCTGACTCCGCGCCGGCTTCCACCTTCCCGCAGCCGGCTCAGTCGCGATGGCCCCGCTGGCTGGTAGCTTCCATCGCGTCGCTCTTGCTGGCTTCCGCCGGGGTCTTCTTCGCGTACCAGAAGTTCGCCGCTTCTCGGAAAACGCCCAGCGTCCAACTGGCCACCGCGCCACCGACGAAACCGATTCCTCCGGCCGAGGGCGCCGCCCCAAGCAATCCGAACACGATGGCGCTGCCGGAACCACCGCCGCTCGCGTTCTCGTCCGCCGCCGAGAAGAACTGGAAGGATCGAGCGGAATACGACCTCTATTCCGCGATCGTAAGAGACACGAATCCGAAGACAAGATTGGAAAGCCTGGATCGCTGGCAGCAGCTTTATCCGGCCAGCGACTTTCTGAAAGAGCGCCGCGCCCTGCTACT
>Ga0302325_10013963_pt1 | contig 17111 bp, 15 predicted proteins | sample Palsa_T0_2_FD_201948 | JGI IMG/M metagenome (GOLD analysis project Ga0302325, IMG submission 201948) | Peat permafrost microbial communities from Stordalen Mire near Abisko, Sweden - Palsa_T0_2 | ecosystem: Environmental > Terrestrial > Soil > Palsa > Peat permafrost | place: Sweden: Abisko... | reverse complement strand
GACCTCGCCGAACAGTTGCCGCTTGGCCTCGGCCACGTAGGCGTTACCGGGGCCCGCCACCAGATCGACCTTGGCGATCGTCTCGGTGCCGACCGCGAGGGCGGCGACCGCCTGCACCCCGCCAAGGACCAGGATGTCGGTCGCGCCCGCCAGGTGCATGGCCGCGATCGTGGCGGCCGGCAGCTCGCCGTGGATGGGGGGCGTGCACGCGGTGATCGCCGCGACGCCGGCCACCGCGGCCGTGACCACGGTCATGTGGGCCGAGGCGACCAGCGGGTAGCGGCCGCCGGGCACGTACGCCCCGACCGATCCGACCGGGATGCTGCGCTGGCCGAGGAAGACGCCGGGCTGGGCCTCGACCTCGAAGTCGGCCAGCGACGCCCGCTGCCGCTCCGCGAACGCGCGGACGTTGCCTTGCACGGTCCGGATGTCGTCGAGAACCTGCGGGTCAACCCGGTCGACGATCGCGCTGATCTCGTCCGGCGACAGCCGGAAGTCGGCCGGCGACCAGTGGTCGAACTTCTCCGAGTAGGCGCGGACGGCCGCGTCGCCGCGTTCGCGCACGTCCGCGATCACGTCGCTGACCACGCCGGCCACGGCGGGGTCAGCGGTGAACGCGCCCGCTGCGGTCGGCGCCTGCTTGAGGTACCGCCGCACCGTCAGCCCTTTCCCTGGTCGGCGGTCGCCCGGTCGGCCTCGTCCACCGCGCGGGTGGACGTCGGCGCGACCGCCACCGCCCCCTTGACCGCCGCCCGGAACGCGGCCATGGGCCCGGCCGCCTGGTGCGCCTCCACCGCGGCCTGGTCGCGCCATCGCTCGACCACCAGGACCTCGTGCCCGCCCTCGAGCGGAGCCCACAGCGAGTACTCGATATTGCCCTCCTCGCCGACCGAGGCGTCGCGCAGGGCGCGCGCCGCCGCCACGAACCGGTCGTGCTCCGACGGCTTGGTGATGACGTGGACGGTGTGGGTGATCACGGGGCCTCCGCGGTTTAGCTGGGAAGGGTTGTCTTCAAACTGAACCTGAATGTAGACTCACTTTCGCGCTGAAGCAAGCAGGCCGCACTGCCGAGGGGACATGCATGGAGTCGTTCGTCCAGTTGCAGAAGGGTTCGACGCCGGGGCGGGTGCACGCTGACCAGAACGGGCTCAAGGACGACGAGATGGGCCGGAACGGCTTCATCGGGCGGCAGGCGCAGTTCTACCGCCGCAACGACCCGACCGCGTTCCGGGCCCGCGGGCCCGTCCGTGACGTGCACGTGCCCACCTACGAGCTGAAGCCGACGGACCTGACCGACCCGGCCGGCGAGCCGCTGCTGATGTTCAGCAACGCCGACGGCCGGATCTCGATATCGCGCCGGGCCGCGCCGATGCCCTTCTACGTCCGCAACATCGACTGCGACGAGGTCTACTTCGCGCACCGCGGCGCCGGGCGGTTCTTCACCGAGTTCGGCACCATTCCCTACCGGCCGGGCGACTACGTGTACCTGCCGAAGTCGACGACGTACCGGCACTCGCCCGACGGCGACGAGAACCACCTGCTGCTGCTCGAGTCCTACACCGAGCTGAAGGTGCCGTCGTCGCGTGCCCTCGGCCGGCACTGGCCGTTCGACTCGACCATGGTCTTCGTCCCCGAGGCGGAGGTGCTGCCGGGAGACGGGCGGGCCGTGTACGAGGTGCGGCTCGCGCACAGCGGCGAGCACTCGTGGATCGAGTACGACCACGACCCGTGCGACGCCGAGGGCTGGCGCGGCGACAACTTCCCGTTCCGGGTGAACATCGACGAGTACAACGTGATGATGTCCGACACCGTTCACCTGCCGCCCTCGGTCTCGGTGGTGATGAGCACGCCCGACCTGTTCCTGATCAACTTCCTGCCGCGCCCGGCCGAGGGCAAGCCAGGCACCGAGCGGACCCCGTGGTACCACCGCAACGTCGATTTCGATGAGGTCGCGCTGTACCACGCGGGCGACACGTTCGGTGTGCGGATGCCGCCCGGCCTGCTGTCGCACGCGCCGCAGGGCATCCATCACGGCGCGCCCGAGCGCGCCCGCGAGCGCGCCCGCCGACTGCACAACGAGCACTCACGAGTCGAATGGCAGGTCATCAACATCGACAGTCGCAAACGCCTGGTCCCCAGCGACGCCGCCCGAGCCTTCTTCCGGTTCGACAACGGCCCCGAGGCCAGCTCATGAGCCGCGGCAGCGAGGGCCGCTACCAGCGGATCCCGTACCTGACCATGTTCGACGACACGTCCCAGTTCCGTGACACCTACGGCGGCACCGGGGAGCAGGTCGCGCTGGAGAGCTACCTGCTGCGGCCGCAGGACCGCCCGTCCAAGACCGCGATCATGTTCATGCACCCGGTCGGCGGCGGCGCCTACCTGCCGATGACGAACGCGCTCGCCCGGGCCGGCCACCACGTGATCTACGCCAACAGCCGCTACCGCGGCGCCGACTACGCGCTGATCATGGAGAAGGTGGCCCAGGATCTCGGGGCCGCGATCCGCGACGCCAAGGAACGGCTCGGCTACGAGCGCATCGTGCTGGCCGGCTGGAGCGGCGGCGGTTCGCTGTCGGTCTTCTACCAGCAGCAGGCGCAGCACGCCACCGTCACCGAGTCGCCCGCGGGCGAGCCGCCCGACCTTACCCGCGAGGCGCTGCCCCCGGCCGACGCCCTGCTGCTGCTGGCCGCGCACGTCAGCAGGCACGGGACGCTGACCGAATGGATGGACCCCGCCATCGTGGACGAGGCCGACCCGGCCAAGCGGGACCCGGAACTGGACCTCTACAACCCCGACAACCCCAACCAGCCGCCCTACACGGCCGAGTTCCTCGAGCGCTACCGGGCCGCGCAGATCGAGCGCAACCGGCGGATCACCCGCTGGGTGAAGGACACCCTGGAGTCGGTCCGCGGGTCCGGCCGCCCGCTCGACGAGCGGGGCTTCGTCGTGCACGGCACGATGGCCGACCCCCGCTGGCTCGATCCGGCGATCGACCCCAACGACCGCGAACCCGGCACCTGCTACCTGGGCGACCCGAGGGTCGTGAACATGGGGCCGGTCGGCCTGGCCCGCTTCAGCACGCTGCGCAGCTGGCTGTCGCAGTGGAGCTACGACGACGCGCGCGCCGACGGCGAGGTGTGCGGCCGGGACGTGGCGATTCCCACCCTCGTCATCGGCAACAGCGCCGACAACGCGTGCACGCCCAGCCACACCAAGCGGTTGTTCGACGCGATCGGGCACCCGGATAAGGAACGGCACGAGATCAAGGGCGCGACCCACTACTACGGCGGTCCCAGCCAGCGGCCGATGCTCGGCCAGGCGGTCGACACCATCACCACGTGGCTGGCCGACCGCGGTCTCACCGATTAATGGCGGGCGGCGCAGTGGGCGACAGCGGCTTCGGGGCCTGGGCACGGCGGTACTTCGCGGCCAAGGCCGGGCATGACCTGGACACCCTGACCGGGCTGTTTCACCCGGTCATCGACTACGAGGACGCCGTCCTCTGCCGCCGCACCAGCGGGGCGCAGCGGATGCGGGCGACCTACCAGAGCATCTTCGAGCGCGCCGCCGCCTCGGCCGGGTCATCGCTGGCGTGGTCGGCCGGCGACGAGCGCGGCGGCGCGGTCCAGTTCAGCAACGACGCCGGGCTGTTCGGGGCGCCGATGCGGGTCGCCGCGGTCATCGAGCTTGACGGCGGCCGGGTGGTGCGCCAGCGCGACTACTGGGACGGCCGCGCGATCCCGGCCGGGACCCTGACCGGCCTGCGCACGCAATACCCCTGCCACCTGCCGCCGGCCGACCTCCCGGTCGGGCAGCGCCGACCACGCGACCCGGTCCTCGGCGCGGCCGCCGAGCGCTTCCGGTCCGCCCTCGACGCGGCCAAGGGACTGGACCGGTGCCTGGCCGAGGACGCCGTGCTGGCCGATCTCGCCTGCGGCCTCGAGATAACCGGCCGGTCGGCGATCACGCAGTTCCTGGCCGACTGGCCGGACCGGCTGCCGTACGGGCCGGGGGCCCGCGAGACCAACGTCGTCGGCGGCGCGCGCGGCGGCGGGTGGGAGTGGGCCGCGGCGGCCGAGTTCCGCGAGTCGGTCGGGGCTGGCCTCACCGCCGTCCGGCTGACCGACGACGGGCTCATCGCCGCGCTGGTCTTCGCCTGGGACGCGTCCCGGCTGACCGGGAGAGATTACGCCCGGCTGCCGCGTGGCGGTGCTCGCCGTGACTGACCAGGAGTTCGATGTCATCGTCGTCGGCGGCGGGACGTCCGGCGCCGTCGTCGCGGCCCGGCTGTCGCAGGACCCCGCCCGGCGGGTGCTGTTGCTCGAGGCGGGGCAGACCTTTGGCAGTGTCGAGGCCTTCCCCCCGGAGCTGCTCGGCACCGACGAGAACGCGTGGGTGGGGCCCGAGCACAACTGGTGGTACACGGTGTCGCTGACCTGTGAGCGTCCCGACCCGGTACCGGTCCCGCGCGGCCGCGTGATCGGCGGATCAGGCGCCACCAACGGCGGCATCCACCTGCGGGCCATGCCCGAGGACTTCTCGGGGTGGGGCGACGGGCTGTGGGAGTGGCCGGATGCGCTCCGCTGCTACCGGCGGTCGGAGCACGATCTGGACTTCGGCCCCGACCCGGCGCACGGCGACCAGGGGCCGGTCGCGGTCGGCCGGGCGCACCCCGACGACTACACGCGGCTCTACTCGGCCTTCGACTCGGCCTGCCTGTCGGTTGGGCATCCCGCCTGCAAGGACCAGAACGCGCCGGACGCGGCCGGGGTGGGACCGATGCCGCGCAACTACTCCCGTGGCATTCGGGTGAACGCGGCCTTCGCCTACCTCTTCCCGGCGCTGCACCGCCCCAACCTGCGGGTGCGCGGCGACAGCGTGGTGCACCGGGTGCTGGTGGAGGCCGGTCGCGCGGTCGGGGTCGAGACGATCGAGGCGGGCCGCCTGGTCCGCAGGAACGCGGCCGCCGTGGCGCTCTGCGCGGGCGCGCTCGCCACCCCGTGCGTGCTGCTCCGGTCCGGCATCGGCTCGGCTGACGACCTGCGGCAGCTCGGCGTGGACGTGCGCGCCGACCTTCCCGGGGTCGGCGCGCAGCTCCGCGATCACGCGACCGTGCACGTGCAGGACCGGGCGAGGTCCGGGGACATCTTCCCGCCGCCCGGCGCGCCCGGGCGCAATCAAGCGGTGCTGCAGCTGACCGCACCGGGCTCCACCGACCGAAACGACCTGCAGATCATGCCCTCGTACCGGGCCGACTGGCTGGCGCTGACGGTCATGCTCAACCAGACCGTCAGCGTCGGATCACTCCGGCTGACCTCGGCCGAGCCGACGCAGAACCCGGTCATCGCCCTGGACTACCTATCCCGGGCCGAGGACGTGGCCCGGCTGCGGGCGGGGGTCCGGGAGGCGGTCCGCATCATGACCACGAGGGCCTTCACCGAGATCAGCGCGGGCGGGGTGGCCGACGGCCCGCCCGGGCTGGGCGATCACGAGCTCGACGAGTGGATACGCGGCCACGTGTCGACCGCCGCCCACTCGCACGGCACGTGCCCGATCGGACCGCCCGCAGACGGCGGCGTGGTCGACGCGCGGGGCCGGGTGCACGGGGTTGACGGGCTGTCGATCGCCGACGTCTCGATCGTGCCGGTGCCGCTCAGAAACAACCCCAACGCGACCTCACTGATGCTCGGCGAGCGGATCGCCGAGCTCTGGTAACAGCGACGGCCGCGGCCGACGGCGGGCGAAAGTCCAGGTAACACGTCTGCAACGAACCGTTGACAGCACCACGCTTTACAACTGAATATGAATTCAGTGTTAAGTCTCGTCTGCTGACGGCGGCGCGACATCACCACAGAGAGGTGAAGATGACGCAGACCTTTTCCAGAGCCCGGCTGCTGCGAGCGGCGACTGTCGCGATCGCGGTCGTGGCCACGCTCGTAGCGACCGCGTGTTCCAGCAGCAGCTCCAGCCCGTCGAGTTCGACGGGCGGCAGCACCCCGGCCGCCAGCGCAAGCTCAAGCTCGACCGCCGCCCTGAGCTCGAGCGGGGTCCCGGCCGCGGTCGAGACCCTGCTCCAGCAGGGCTACAAGGGCACCTTCCAGCCGCCGCCGGCCAGCGGGCCCAAGGCGGCCGTCAACAAGAGCGTCTGGGTGATCTCCTGCGGGCAGATCGCGGCCACCTGCGCCAGCATCGCCGACGCGGCCGTGTCGGCCGGGAAGGCCCTGGGCTGGAAGATGACCCTGTTCGACGGCAAGCTCGACCCCACCCTGTACTCGACCGGCATCCTGCAGGCGATCGCCGCCCATGCCAGCGGCATTCTGACGGTGGCGGTCGACTGCCAGGACGCGAAGTCGCCGCTGGAGCAGGCCAAGGCGGCCGGCATCATGACGGTCACGGTGTCCGGCTTCGACTGCAACAACTCGATCGACCCGACCGGCCCGGCGGTCTACTCGACGTACGTGAAGTACACCGGCATCGACGGCTACGGCACCACCTACGAGGACTGGAAGAAGTACGACGCGGCCTGGGACATCGCCGCGACCGACGGCAAGGCCAAGGTCATCAACAGCTACTCGCCCGGCTACCTGGTCTCGGAGTTCCAGAACGCGGGCTTCACGGCCGAGATGAAACTGTGCACCACCTGCTCGATCGTCGACGAGCTTGGCGTCACCGCGACCGACCAGGAGGGATCGGGCGCGCAGGATAAATTGCAGAGCGCCCTGCTGCAGAACCCGGACGCGAACGTCGTCCAGGTCGGCGTCGACGACTGGTTCGAGCGGTTCGCCAACGCCGCGTTCAAGGAGGTCAACCGCAGCGGCCTCGAGGTCTCCGGCGACGAGTGCAGCAACACGGCGATCGCGGAGATCAAGGCGGGCGGCCCGCAGAAGGTCTGCATCGGCCGGGACTTCACCTGGGAATCCTGGGCGGCCATGGACGAGCTGAACCGCCAGTTCGCCTCGCCCGGCAGCGCCCCGGTCGACGAGGGCCTCGGCTTCGACATCGTGGACGCGACCCACAACCTCCCGTCCGGAGACGCCTGGAGCTCGCCCTACAACTTCGAGGCCGACTACGAGAAGATCTGGTCCGGGAAGTGAGCGCCGCGCGCGGCGAGGCTCTGGAGCTGGCCGGGGTCTCCAAGAATTACGGACCGACTCGGGCACTCCGCGATGTGAGCTTCGCCGTGCGCAGCGGCCGGATCCACGCGCTGCTCGGCGGCAACGGCTCCGGCAAGAGCACCCTGATCAAGGTCCTGGCCGGGGTGGTCAGGGCCGAGCCCGGCGGCACGGTGACGCGGACGGTGGCCGGCCGGCAGACCGAGACCGCGATCGGCGACCTGACGCCGACGATCTCACGCGGTCTCGGCTTCCGGTTCGTGCACCAGGACGTGCCGATCTTCGCCGAGCTGTCCATCGCGGAGAACCTCGCGCTCGGCTCGAGGTTCGAGCTCGCCCCCGGCGGTCGCATCCGCTGGCGGCGGCAGTACGCCCGCGCGAAGCGCGTGCTCGACGACTTCGGCCTTGACGTATCGCCCAAGGAACCCGCCAGCCGTCTCGGCCCGGCCGCGCGGACCCTGCTCAGCATCTGCCGGGCGCTGCAGGACCAGGCGGACCCGGGAGCGGCGGTGCTCGTGCTCGACGAGCCGACGTCGGCGCTGCCGCGGACCGACGTCGCCTGGCTGCTGTCCTCGCTTCGCCGCCTGGCCGATCAGGGGCAGACGATCCTGTGGGTCAGCCATCGCCTGGACGAGGTCTGCCGAGCGGCCGACGACATCACGGTCTTGCGGGACGGCGTGCACCAGGGCACGATGCCGCTCGGCGACAAGACCGTGGCGGATCTGGCGGAGCTGATCGTCGGCCATCCGGTGCAGCGGGTGACCGCGTCCTCCGCCCGCGACGACGCGCCGGTCCTGCTGGCGGTGAGCGGGCTGTCGGCCGGGGCGGCGCAGGGGGTCGATCTCGAGGTGCGCCAGGGCGAGATCCTCGGCCTGGCCGGAATCACCGGATCCGGTCGCAGCTCGGTGCTGCGCGCCGTCTACGGGCAGCTGCCCCGCCAGGGCACGGTGATCATCGACGGCACCGAACTCGACGGCGGCCGTATCCAGACGGCGCGCGCGGCCGGCGTGCGCTTCCTGCCCGAGGAGCGCCGGCTGATCGGGTTCGCGGACATGTCGGTGGCGGTGAACGCGTCCACCCCGGACGCCGGCCGTTACTGGCGCGGCTTTCTCGACCGGCGGGCCGAGCGGAAGTCCGGCGAGGACCTCATCGAGCAGCTGGGAGTGCGGGCGCGCTCGGCCGAGGCGAGCCTCGCCTCCCTATCCGGCGGCAACCAGCAGAAGGTGCTGATCGGCGCCGCGATCCGGTCCGAGCCGACCGTGCTGCTGGTCGACGAGCCGACCCAGGGCGTCGACGTGGGCGCCCGGGCCGATATCCACGGGCTGATCAAGGACGCGGTCGCTAAGCGGGGCTGCGCCGTGGTGGTCAGCTCAGATCTCGAGGAGATGGTGGACTTGTGCGATCGGGTGCTGGTCCTGGTAGCCGGGCGGGTGGTCGCCGAGCTGGCCGGGGCGGAGATCACCGAGCTGGCGATGGCCAGTCAGATGGAGCAAGACCCGGCCGGGACGGCCAGCGCCACGCCAGCCGCCACGCCAGCCGCCCGGGACGCAGATCGGAAGGTAGTCAGATGACCGGGACCGCCGACCAGGAAGACCGGGTGACCGCGGGCGGGCAGCCGGAGACGGGCCAGCGCTGGCTCGGCCGCCGCGGCTTCGGCCGGCTTCGGCCGGGCGGGCGGCAGTGGGGCGGGTTCGCGGAGCGATGGGCGCTGTTCGCCCTGTTCGTGATCATGCTGATCATCTTCAGCGTCACCGCCACCGGGTTCGACGCCACCCAGAACCTGCAGGTCCTGGTCGGGTCGCAGACGCCGATGGTGGTACTGGCCATCGCGGCGATGGCGCCGCTGGTGGTGGGCCAGTTCGACCTGTCGGTGGCCGCCATCGCCGGCACCGCGGGCATCGCCATGGTCTCCGCCATCACCCGGTTCCACCTCCCGCTCGGGGCGGGGATCCTCATCGCCCTCGTGATCAGCGCGCTCATCGGCGCGTTCAACGGTTACCTGGTCGCGTACCTCGGCCTGAACGCCTTCATCGTCACCCTCGGCGTCTCGACGGTCCTGCAAGGCGTGGTGCAGGGGTACACCGGCGGCTCGGTGCTGCCGGGAAATGGCATCGGGTGGCTTTCCAACTCGCTATCGGGCAACGTCGGCATCATCCCCAGGGGCGCGTTCTGGTTCGTGCCCGTCGCGCTGGTCGCCTGGTACCTGCTCGAGCAGACTCCGTTCGGCCGTCACCTGCGGTCGATCGGGTCGAACGCCGGCGCGGCCCAGCTGCTCGGGATCCGCACCCGGTCGCTCACCCTCTCGACCTTCGTGGTCTCGGGGCTCCTCGGCGGGCTGACCGGGATCCTCATCACCGCGCAGAGCGGCTCGGCTGATCCGGCGGTGGCGGCCGGCGGCGACCTGCTGTCCGCCCTCGCGGCGGCCTTCCTCGGGGCCAGCGTCTTCCTGCCGGGGCTTTTCAACGTGGCCGGGACGGTCCTCGCCATCTTCTTCGTCGCGGTGCTGGTCGACGGGCTCCAGTTCCTCGGCGCGCAGGACTGGACCAGCCCGGTGATCGACGGCGCGGTGCTGATCGGCGCGATCGCGGTCAGCTCGATGCTGCGCCGAGAGCGAATCCGGCGATGACCGCGCAGGAGTCGATGACGGCCGGCCGGCTGGCCGACCGGACCGCGATCACCGACGTGCTCGCGCGGTACTGCCACGCGGTTGATCATCTCGACTGGGATGAGCTCGCGTCCGTCTACCACGAGGACGCGACCGACCGCCACGGTGCCTACCGCGGTTCGGCGGCAGGCTTCCTGGAATGGGTGAAACCGCAGTTCACGGGACGGTTCGCCGGAACCATGCACGCGATCAGCAACGTGCTGATCGACTTCGACGGCGATCGGGCGCGGGTTCGCTGCCAGGTGCGCGCCGATCACCTGATCAAGGAGGAGCACGGCGGCGGCGTCTTCCAGTTCTGGGGCGACTACGTCGACGTCTTCGAGCAGCGGGGCGGGCAGTGGCGGATTCTGCACCGGGCGGTGGTCCGCCGCTTCGGCAACGTCGTGCCGAAGGCCGTGAACAACGGGGGCGGCTTCACGCTCTCGGCCGGGCCGGGATACGCGGAGTACGCCCGCAGCGGCGACGACCCGACCTACTGGGACCAGCGGCGGATCGCCGACGAGTGCTGATCGCCCGCCGTCATCGCGATCGCGACCGCGCGGTTCCGCTCGCGCATTTCTCAGCCACGGAGGTAGTGCCATGCGCATCCAAGCGCCGGTTGTCCAGATCGCCTACATCGTGCCCGACGTCCGGGCGGCCGCCCGGGAGTGGGCCGACCGGGTCGGGGCGGGCCCGTTCTTCGTCTTCGATCACTTCGAGCTCACCGCGACCCATGACGGCCGGCCCGCCGTCCTCGACCACTCGCCCGCCTTCGGGCAGTGGGGCGAGGTCCAGGTCGAGCTCATCCAGCTGCACGCACTGGAGCCCGCGCCGTTCCGCACCGCGTTCGGCGACGCCACGATCGGCCTGCACCACATGACCTGGTTCCCGGACGACCTGGCGGCCGAGGGGGCCCGGCTCGAGGCGCTCGGCTGGCCCTGCGTGCTCGACATGACCGGGCACACCGGCACCCGCGCGCTCTTCCACGACGCGCGGGCCGAACTCGGCCACTTCATCGAGCTCTACGTCGGCACCCCGCAGATCCGCCGCCACTACGCGGCGGTCGCGCAGGCGGCGCTGGGCTGGGACGGCGCCGACCCGGTCCGCGACTACGGCGACCTGCCGCGGCTGTGAGCAACGGCACGGGCCGGGCCCGGCCGCCGCCGATTGCACGGATCTGAATATGAATATAGAATCAGTTTCTACCGGCTTGTGGCCGGTCTGACCCTTGTCCTGGAGGCAAGCCTCGTGGCGATGAAGACCCGCGCGGACTACGTGGCGTCGCTCGACGACGGCCGGAAGATGTACGCGGACGGCCAGCTGGTACCCGACCTGACCGAGCACGTGACGTTCCGGACGACGATCGAGCGCGTCGGCGACGGATACGAGCGCTATTACCGACCCGGAGCCGACGCCAGCGGCCCGTACTTCGAGATCCCCCGGTCCCGCGAAGAGCTCAGGCACCTGATGCACGAGCTGCTCGAGTGGGACATGGTGACCGTCACCACGTCTCAGGGGCTGCTGGCCTACCTCACCGCCGCCGCGCGCATCCGGCCCGCGCTGCCGGAGTACGCCGACCGGATCGAGCGGTACTTCGCGTACTGCCGGGACAACGACATCCGCTGCGTTCAGGCCATCACCGACGCCAAGGGCGACCGCCGGGTCGGGCCGTCCAAGCAGGAGGACCCCGACGTCTACACCCGGATCGTCGAGCGCCGCCCCGACGGGATCGTGATCCGCGGCGCCAAGCTGCACATCTCGTCGGCCGCCGTCTGCCACGAGATGCTGGTCATGCCGACCAAGATGATGAAGCCGGGGGAGGGGGACTGGGCCGTCGCCTGCGCGGTGCCGGTCAACGCGCCCGGCGTGTCCATCATCAACACCAACTACGCGCCGCGCTTCAACGAGAGCGACTTCCCGCAGAGCAGCCGGTTCAACACCCCCGAGGGCTTCGTCGTCTTCGACGACGTGTTCGTGCCCAACGAGCGGGTCTTCCTGGCCGGGGAGACCGAGTTCTCCGCTATCTTCGCCCATGCCCTCGGCCTCTGGGAGCGGCTCGGCGGCACCGCCCACCTGGCCGAGTTCGGCGACACCCTGGTCGGGCTGGCCCAGCTGGTCGCGGAGGCCAACGGCACCCAGACGATCAACCACATCAAGGAGAAGATCGCCGAGATGGTGATCTACTCGACGCTGGTCCGGGCCGGGCTCGAGGCTGCGGTCGCCAACGCCGAGCCCTCCCCCGAGGGCTGGTACTTCCCCAGCGAGCTGTACACCAACGCGGCCAAGCACTACGGCGCGGCCGAGTACAGCATGATGGTCCGGCACCTGCACGACATCGGCGGCGGCTCGATCATCACCGCGCCGTCGACGCTTGACCTCGCCAGCCCGGAGGTCGGCGACAGCGTGCGGAAGTACATGCGGACGATGGAAGGCGTCGACGGCGAGTACCGGACGCGGCTGTTCCACGCGATCCGCGACATCAGCGCCGACGCCTACGGCGGCTGGCAGCTGGTCACGATGCTGCAATCGGGCGGCGGCCTGTACGCGCAGCGGGTGGTGGCGCGCAAGCACTACGACATGGACCGGGCTAAGCAGCTGGCGCTGGCCGCCGCGGGGCTGAAGTGACCCTGCCTGCCCCTGCCTATTCCGCGACGGGCGATGGTCCACCGCATGACAACGGGCTCGGCGGCGTGCTCGGCGACGAGCTGGGCCGGATCCGCGCAGTGCTGTCCGAGCTCGAGCGGCGGTTCGCCGACAGCGAGCCGCAGGCCGGACCGGACCGGCGGGTCGGGCTTATCGAGGAGTCAGGTCCTGGCGAGCCGGCCGCGGTCGCCCGGGCCAGGGCGCTGCAGCGCGCCCTGTTCGACGCGGGCCTGGCCTGGCCGCAGGGGCCGGCGGAACTCGGCGGCGGCGGCCGCTCGAAGGAATGGTCGCTCGCGCTCGACCAGGTACTAGCCGAATTCCGGTTGCCGCCGCGGACGCAGCTGCTCGTGGGCCTCGACATCGTCGCTCCCGCGGTGGCCGAGCACGGCTCACGCCCGCTGCAGGAACGCTACCTGCCCGCGTTGTTCCGTGGCGAGATCATCGGGTGCCAGCTATTCTCCGAGCCGTCGTCGGGGTCGGACCTGGCATCCGCCCGGGCGACCGCGCGCCGGGACGGCGACGACTGGATCGTCTCCGGGCAGAAGGTGTGGACCTCGCACGGTCACGTCGCGGACGTGGGTGAGCTGCTCGTCAGGACCGACCCGGCGGCAGCCAAGCACGCGGGCCTGTCGATGTTCCTCGTGGCCATGACCGCCCCAGGGGTGACCGTGCGCCCGCTGCGGCAGATGACCGGCGGGGCCGCCTTCAACGAGGTGTTCCTTGACGAGGTGCGGGTGCCCGACGCCGACCGCATCGGCGCGCCCGGCAGCGGCTGGGCGGTCGCGAAAACGAGTCTGCGTCATGAGCGCGAGGCGATGATGTCAGGCGAGGGCCCGCTGTCGCCGCGCATCCTGTCGCTGCTGGGCGCGCTGGTCGCGGGCAGCGCCCTGCGCGAGGACCCGGTCGTCGGGCAGCAACTCGCGAAGATCACGGCCGGCGTCCTCGCCAACCGCGCGCTCGCCGCGCGTGCGCCCGCAGACTGGGGCCGGCTGCGCGACGTGGCCGGGTCGGTCACCAAGCTCATGCTCGTTGAGGCGATCGATCTCATCGGGCGCCTCGTCGCCGAGCTGTCAGGGCCGCGAGTGTACCTCGACGAGGACGACGCGTTCCTCTGGTCGCAGTTCGTGCTGAGCGCACCCGGCCTGCATATCGCCGGCGGGACGGACGAGATCCAGCGCAATCTGATCGCGCAGCGCGGGCTCGGGCTGCCGCGCTGAGTGGGAGAGACGTAATGGACCAGGAGATATCGACGGGCGAGATTCGCCAGGCGCTGCGCGAGTACCTCGCCGACCACGACAGCCTGGCCGAGATCAGGGCCGTCGCCGACGCCGACCCGGCGGCGGGCATGCCGCCGGCGTTCGACCCGGACGTCTGGCACGGGTTGGTGGCCGACCTCGGCGCGGCCGGCCTCGCCGTGCCCGTCGAGCACGGCGGCCTCGGCCTCGGCCTGCAGGCCGTCACCGGTGCGCTGCATGAAGCAGGCCAGGTGTTGTACCCCGGCCCGCTGCGCGCGACCCTCGCGGCGGCGGCCGCGCTGGCGGCCGTCCCGGCCGTAGGCGAGGTCGGCGGGCAGGTGGCGACGGCACTGGCCGCCATCGCGGGCGGCACCGCAATCGCGGCGCTCGCGGTGCCCGCCGACGACGTCAGCGGCGGCTGCGGTGTCAGCGCCGACGGACCGCTGCTGCGCGGCACCGCCCGGGCGGTGCCGCACGGGGCAACCGCCGATCTGCTGGTCGCGGTGGCCACCTCGGCCGGCCGCCCGGCGCTGGTCCTGGTCTCACCCGCCGACCTGGCGACGGCCGCTCGCGTCCTCCGGGCCGGCACTGACTTCAGCTGCGGCTACGCGGACATCACGCTCGACGGGGTGGCCGGCACCATGCTCTGCGCCGACCCGGTCGTGGTGTCGAGCGTGCTTGACGTGGCCCAGCTGCTGACCGCGGCGGAACAAGTCGGCACGGCGGCCGGCGCGCTCAGCCGGACCCTCGGCTACCTCAAGGTCCGCGAGCAGTACGGGCAGTTGATCGGCAGGTACCAGGCCGTTCAGCATCGCTGCGCCGACCTCGCGGTGCACATCGAGGCCGCCTCGGCCCTGGTCGAGATGGCGGCGGCGGCCGCTGACGCCGGTGACACCGGACTGCTGGCGCAGGTCGCGCTGCTTGCCCGCGCCGCCGCCTCCGAGGTCTCCCTGTCCGCCGCCGACGCGATGGTCCACCTGCACGGCGGGATCGGCTTCACCTGGGAGCACGAAGCCCACCTGTTCTTCCGCCGGGCGCGGTCGGCCGCCTCCTGGTTCGGCACGGTCCGGCAGTTGCGGGCCGAGGCGGCTCGCCGGGACTGCTTCGCGCTGATCACCCAGTCGACCCCGACCGGGCCACTTGACGCAGTGAACTCGCTTATCTAGATTATGAATTCAGTTTCAGTTAGGAGCTCTCTCATGGACCACGCGGTAATCGTGGACGCTGTCAGGACGCCGGCCGGCAAGCGGGGCGCTGTCCGGCTGGCACCCGGCCGAGCTGGCGGGCGAGCTGCTGGCCGCCCTGCAGGCGCGTACCGGGCTTGACCCGGCCGTGGTCGATGACGTGATCATGGGCTGCGTCACGCAGGTGGGACCACAGAGCACCAACGTCGCCCGGACGGCGGTGCTGGCGGCGGGCTGGCCGACCAGCGTCCCCGGTACGACCGTTGACCGGCAGTGCGGCTCGTCGCAGCAGGCAATCCACTTCGCCGCGCAGTCGATCATGTCCGGCGCCAACGACGTGGTCGTCGCGGCCGGCATCGAGTGCATGAGCACCGTGCCGATGTTCTCGAACGCGCCCGACGGCGACATCCGCGCGGTCTACGGCGACGTCGTGCAGGACCGTTTCGGCGACCAGGAATCCTACGGCCTGCGCGGGCTGGTCCCGCAGGGCATCTCGGCCGAGCTCATCTGCGATCGCTGGCAGCTATCCCGCAGCGAGCTCGACGATTACTCGCTCCGCAGCCACCAGCTCGCCGCCGCCGCCCGCGACTCCGGGCGGTTCGACTCGCAGCTAGTCCCGGTTCAGGTGCGCCGCCGTGACCGGGAGACCGGTGCGGTCTCGGTCTCCGACAGCATGCTGCAAGCCGACGAGTGCATCCGCGACACCTCGCGGGAGGCACTGGCCGGGCTGGCACCCGCGTTCGTGCCCAACGGCCGGATCACGGCCGGCAACTCGTCGCAGATCGTAGACGGCTCGGCGGCGGTGCTGCTGATGAGCGCGACCCGGGCCGCCGAGCTTGGACTGCGGCCGCGGGCCGCCATCCGGCACATGGCCGTGGTCGGGGCCGACCCGGTGGAAATGCTATCGGCGCCGATGCCCGCCACGGCCCGGGTGCTCGCCCGGGCAGGCTTGTCGATCTCGGACATCGACCGCTACGAGGTCAACGAGGCGTTCGCCCCCGTGGTCCTCGCCTGGCTGCATGACACCAAGGCCAGCCTGGACCGGCTCAACGTCAACGGCGGCGGTATCTCGCTCGGCCATCCGCTCGGCGCGTCCGGCGCGAAGCTCATGACCACGCTGCTGTGCGAGCTCGAGCGGACCGGCGGCCGGTACGGCCTGCAGACGATGTGCGAGGGGGGCGGCATGGCCAACGCGACGATCATCGAGCGGCTGGGCTGATGGTCGCCACCGCGCCCTCGGCCGGGCTCGCATCCGCGCCGCGCGCACCCGGCTTCGACTTGCAGGGCAAGACCGCCGTCGTCACCGGCGCGTCCGCGGGCCTCGGCCGGCACTTCGTCGAGGTGCTCAGCCAGGCCGGCGCGCAGGTGTTCGCCGTGGCCCGGCGCGCCGACCTGCTCGCCGACCTGGCCGACCAGGTCCGCAACACCACCGCCGTGCGCTGCGACGTGACCGCGCCCGACGACATCGAGCAGCTGCTTGACGTCGTGCAGCCCGCCGCGGGTGCGCCAATGATCTTGGTTAACAGCGCGGGCGGCGCAGCCTCTGAACGTGCGCTCGATCTCACGCCAGCGGTCTTCGAGCAGGCGCTCGCAGTCAACCTGACCGCGACGTTCACGCTCTCGGCCGCGTTCGCCCGATCGATGATCGGCGGTTCCGGCGGCAGCATCGTCAACATCGCGTCGATGTACGGGCTGGTCGCCGCCGCGCCGATTCCGCACGCAGCCTACGCGGCGGCCAAGTCCGGTGTCATCGGCCTCACCCGCCAACTCGGCTGCGAATGGGCACGGCACGGCGTGCGGGTGAACGCCATCGCCCCCGGCTGGTTCCCGAGCGACCTGACCCGCGACTTCCTCGACAGCGACGAGGGCGCCGACTACGTCCGCCGCAACACCCCGATGGGCCGACCCGGCCGCCTGGACGAGCTTGACGGCGCCCTGCTGCTGCTCGCCAGCGATCTGGGCAGCTACATCACCGGGCAGACGATCGTGGTGGACGGGGGCTGGACAGCGCGATGATCCCCCGCGATTTGTTCGACGACGTGCACGACTCGTTCCGTGACGCGTTCCGGTCCTTCGTTGCCGCCGAGATCGTGCCGCACCACGACGCGTGGGAAGAGGCCGGCCGCGTCGACCGCGCCATGTTCGCCGAGGCGGGAGCGCGCGGGTTCCTCGGCATGGCCGTGCCGGAGGAGTACGGCGGGCCGGGCCAGCCGGACTTCCGGTTCAACGTGATTATCAGCGAAGAACTGCAGCGGGCGAACGTGATCGGCTCGGGTACCTGCATCACGCT
>Ga0302325_10013962_pt1 | contig 17113 bp, 13 predicted proteins | sample Palsa_T0_2_FD_201948 | JGI IMG/M metagenome (GOLD analysis project Ga0302325, IMG submission 201948) | Peat permafrost microbial communities from Stordalen Mire near Abisko, Sweden - Palsa_T0_2 | ecosystem: Environmental > Terrestrial > Soil > Palsa > Peat permafrost | place: Sweden: Abisko... | reverse complement strand
TGATTGCTGATTGAAACTCAAAACGGCTTAACTTATCCATCATGAATCTACAATCATCAATCAGCTATTAACTCCTCAGCCACTAAGGTGCGGCTCCGAACTTCCGAAAGCAGGAACACCACCAGAATAAACAACTCGGGTTCGATGGGATGGCGGTAGCGGGCATGCGGGAACACGAAGTAATAGATCGTGGGATAGGTGGCGACGAGTCCGGCGAAAAGCCACGCCGCTGGCCGTTTCTGCCGCAGCGCACGAATCAATCCCCAGATCGCTACCACTGAGGACGCCAGAAAAAGGGAACTGCGAAAGTCCCACGGAACGATGCTGTCCGTGGGTCTGGGAATGCCGTTCCAGTAATAGAAAAACCGCTTCAGGCTGATGACGGCGAATCGGCCCGGGTGCGCGCGGATCCAATCAAACGCCAGCCGCCTGCAGTCGGCCTCATAAGCAATTTCACCCAGCCGCTGAAATTTCTCAAGCTCCAGTCTGTTGAGGTTAGGCTGCAGGGCGACGATCGAGATGCCGTCGGCCAGCTTGTTGTTGCCGAGACGAAACTGCAATCCGAAATCGTCGCGAATGAAAGCAAGGCGGCCGAACGCCTCATAGTTGCGCACCAGCCAGGGCGAAAGAACCAAGAAAAATACGAACGAGCAAAACACGACCCCGGCCAGCGAGCGCAGACCGCGCCGGTATCTCCGCCACCATACCCACAGCCCGCAGAATGGCAGAAACGACAGCATCGTGGGATTGGCCAGCGCCCCCACTCCCCAGAGCGCGCCAAACAGCGCCCATCCCCGCCAACCCGGCCACTGCTCCATCTCCAGGGCGACCAGAAAGATCAACGCCAGCACGAGCGGAGTGAAGGTCGTGTCCCATATCCAATGAATGGACCAGTACCAGACGTAGGGATTCAGCGCCCAGGTCCGCGCCGACCAGAGGGCGACCCGCGGGCCGAAAGTTCTGTGCGCGATCAGATAAACAGGAATAGTGGTGAGAGCGGCGAAGAGGCTGTTGATCGACAACAGAACCCACGCCGAGGCGTAAGTGTAGACGCCGAAAATCTTGAAGACTCCGCCAATCAAGTAGGGATAAAGCGGAGGTTCCCAGGCGGTAGCGCCCGTATTTCCTTCGTAGGGACTGCTGAAACCCTGCCCCAGGGCGATGGAGCGTCCAATGCGGCCCATCTCAAAACCGAAGCCGAAATTATCCTCCCCCTTACGAGTGTGATACTGTCGGAAAACTCCGATCCCGGCCACCTGCAGAACAAACGACAACAGCACCATCCACAATACAGATCGCGGGATGGCAGCCTGGTTTGGTTGTTGCATTAGGGGGGAGTCTATCAGGTCTTTGCCGGGCCTGAGCCACGCTGCCAGAGTGGCGTCAAATCACTTTCGCCTCAATTTATTTCGGCTTTTCGGAAGGCGCTATCTGAACCTGAACGGCGTGAGTGTTATCGGACTTTGCGGTGTCCACGGAGACGACTTCAAAATTGCCGTTCGAGTCCAGCTGTTGAATCGTCTGTGTGGCCTGGGTGCCGGAAGAGCCAGGGCGCACCGCGTCGGTGGTCCGTATGCTCACGCGCAGTCCGGAGCCCGGATCGCCGGGGTCCGGGCGCTCCACCTGCCGTGCGGTGGTTTGCTGACCGGTCGAGCTGGTGCTTTGAGCAGTAGTTGTTCGCTCGACCAGGTGCAGGCTGCCGTCCCGGGCCGATCCCGGGACATCGACGGAATAGGTTTCCACTGTGTCGCGTTTTTCCCCCGGAGCGTTCTCGGATTCCTTGCTCACGGTACGCGAGATTTCAAGGAGCCTGCCCTCAGCGTCTGGGCGGGAGACTCGCTCCTCCGTGGTGCGCTCCTTGCCCGCTTGCCGGCTAGTGGCTTGCCGTATTTCGCTGACTTGCCAGTTACCGGTTCCATCGGCAAGTGACGTGGTTTTCTGGGATACCACGGTGTCGTTCGCGCTGCGTTCGCGGCGCTCTTGCGTCTTCATCGCTGGAGCAAGATCACCGTTGATGCTGGGAAGCATCACCGTCGTTTTCGTCTCGTCCACATCCTTGCCGATCTTTTTCGTCTCCTCGATTTGGCGCTGAACTAACTGGAGATTGCCGTCGGCGTCGGGATTCGAGGTCGTACGCACCAAGTTCGAGCCGCCTCCGGGCAAACTACGCGCTTCTTCTTCTGTCACCTGCACCAGTGTTTTCGCTCCGTCGGCATCGCGACCGTACGTGCGCGTTGTGGTCCGCACGGTCGTAGCGTTGACTTGCACGGTTGTTTTTTCGATGTCCTGATAGGCTTCGAAATCTCCGTCAGCCCCGCGGCGCTCGACCGATTGGTTATCCACCGTGCGATTGCCGCTATGAGTGTGGCTTTCAAGAGTACGGGTGGGATTCAGATTGTCACTCTGCGAGTCGCGAGTGACCCTCCATGACTGGTTCGCGTCGGCGGCTTGGGAGTCGGATGTTTGCGCTCGAAGCAGGAGACAAGAACACAAATACGCTCCGATTGCGAGAAAGAGGAGCCGGCCGAAATACGCGGCGCGTCGCGACGAACAGATGTCGCAATGATGAGGGCGCTCCGATCGGCTGAGCCGATTGCGTTCGAAAATAGAAGCGATCCGCATATCTATAATTGTCTCTCTGCGGAGATCGACTGTCCAGCCAGGACTAAAGTTGGTAGTGCGCGACCTCGGTTTGACCAGTGCGCGAATTCCCAGCACCGCCAACGATGATGAGTAGCCACCATTTCCCTCTCAGCCAATTAATCATAAACTCGCCACCCAATGAAGTTGCCTACCCTAAAGTTGGCCTCCCTGGGGTTGCGCCGGCTGTCCTCCGGCAGGAGCGTCCTGCCGCGGAACGACGTAGGGAACTCTGGGCAGGCGCTTGACCTGGCCCCGCGTAGCGTCGGCGATGTCGATGCCGGAGTGATCGAGCAGCAATCCCGTGGCCCGATCAAGTTCGACGCGCGACTTCTCGTATGCAGCTTTGGCGGAAACCAGATTCGACTCAGAAGTGGTTAAGACCGAAGCATCCTGCAGGATGGCGGTTGTAGTGGTGAGTCCGACTTTCAGCTTCTGCTGATCGGCGTCGAGCGTCTGGCGCGCGAAGTCGACCGCATATTGGGCAGCCTGCACGGCGGCACGGTTCTGCTTTACGTCGAACTGCGCGTTGCGCACTTCGATGCGCACTTGATTCTCCAGTTGATGCAGCCGCACCTGGGCCTGGCGGTATTCCAGTTCCGCCCGCACCTGATTGGCCTGAGCTTCGCGATTGCGCAGTGGGATGTTCAGCGTGAGGCCAATGCCTTTGTCGGGAGCGGTGGAGTTAACGAGTTGGTTCAGAGTCCCGCCGTAGCCCACGGTTTTGCTGTTGGCGAACGGCGGCGGAAGGGCTACGTAGCACTCGCTGGTGACGGTGACGGTGCAGGCCGGGACAGCCAGATTCCCGCCCACTCCCGAGCCGCCATAATAAGCGAAGGCATCGAGCGTGGGCAGCATGGCGTTGCGGACGGCTTTGCTGCTGAGGTCGCGGGAATTGAGATCGATGCGCGATTCGGCGAGTTCGGCACGATGACCCAGGGCGTCAGTGATGAGATCCTGGACGGGGACAACCGCCTCTTGCTCGGGAACCTGCATGGTGGAGGTGGGAATTACGTCGGCCTCGGCCAGCGCGGGATCTTCGATGCTGCGGCTGAGCGCGTTTTTCACCAGCAACTTTTCCAGTTCCAGATTGTTTTGGGCCAGGATCAGGTTCTGCTCGTCGGTTGAGACCGTGCTCTGCGCGCTCACCACCTGAATCGGCGGAACGGTGCCGACTTGTGCCTGCTGCTTGGTATCGGTCAGCGCCTTCTGCGCGTAGGTGAGAGCTTCCTGCTGTACGCGCACGTTTTCGTAGGCATACACCAAATCCCAATACATGTCCTCGATCTGATCGACGGTGGTAATAATTTGCAGGCGGAAGGCGACGTCGGAGATCTCACGGTTGTTCTTGGCGATGCGGATAAAGCGCAGGTTGGGGAGCGAACCGAAGCCTTGCAGCAGGTTTTGCGTGATCCTGAACTGGAAGTTCGAGCTCACCTCAGGCGTCAGCAGGCTTTCGGGGCTGTTCGTAGCGATGTGGCTATTGTTGAATCCCACGGACAAAGCTGTGCCCCACTGGAAGCCTTGCGTGTAGGCGAAATTGGCCGTGTAGGTGTTCTGTCCCACAACCGGGATGAGGCTGGGAGCGCTGGTGGATTCAGTGTCGTCCTTGTCGAGCTGCAGTGTGCTGGTGACGACTGGGTCGAAGCTGGTGATATTCGAACCGATGCCGAGCGTAGAACTGACCAGGCCGTTGGTGCCCGTGCCCACGCCGCTGGGGGCGACGGTGGTACCTCCGGTGCCGGAACCCACCGTTCCTCCGAGGCCGCCCACGCCTCCGCCCGGAGTGTTTTGCACAATGCCGGCATTGACGCCGAGGATGTTGGCGCCGGATTTGGCGCGCAGGTAGTCGGTGTCGGCGATGTTCAGGTTGTAGCGGGCAATGTCGATATCAAGATTGTTCTCAAGCGCCAGCGCGACGGCGTCGTCAATCGAAAGATAAATCTTGCCGTCGCGCATGAGCGAGTCGATGCGCGGCGAATTGCCCAGGTTCGGCTGCGCGACTTCCTGCGGCCGGTAGGGCTGCAAGAAATGAGGAAAGGCCGAGCGCGGTTTGGAATAATCCTGCAAATGAACCGCCTGTGGCTGGGCGGAAGCGGGCGCGGTTTGCGGCATGGGGGCGGCGGGGACATCCTGGGCGCACAAAAGCGGTGACAACTGCATACAGCCGAGGATGGAAAAGGCCGTCATTATCACGAGCAGAGTGAGGCGCCGGTGGGCCGCGGTCAGTCGGGGCGAAGGCAAAGACAAAGACATGGTTCGTCTCCTTGAACTCCTTGAATAGGAACGGTGATGCACCGTGTTGAAAGGACGATATAGATTTTGAAAGTTGGATGCGGAAAACATAGAAACGTCACTCCATCTTAGCGGGACGGCGGCGGGGAAGCGGGTGCAGATTGTAAAGAATTGTGAGAAGAAGCAATACTTGAGAAGAAGCAATACTGAAGATCAGAGTGCGATGTAGCGCCGACATCGGAAGGACGCGGCGCTACGGTCGCACTTCGGTAGCTACTGCTGCTGCGCTGGCGGAGCTGCGGCAGGCAGATCTTTGCGCGGCGCGATGTAGGGCACGCTGGGCAGGCGCGTGACTTGGCCCTTGGCAGCGTCGTCGATGCTGATGCCAGCATGGTCGAGGGTGACGCCAGTTGCGCGGTCGAGTTCGACGCGCGACTTCTCGTAGGCGGCCATGGCCGACATCAAAGTGGACTCCGCCGTGGCCAGCGCGCTCTCGGTTTGAAGGACCAAGGTGGTGGTCGAGGTGCCGAACTGATATTTCTTCTCTTCCGCATCGAGCGACTGCTTGGCGTAGTCCACCGCGGCTTGGGCGGAGGCTACACTGGCGCGGTTCTGTTCGACTCCGAACTGGGCATTGCGGACTTCGATGCTGATCTGGTTTTCGATCTGCTGCAGGCGCATTTTGGCCTGCTGGTATTCCAGTTCCGATCGGATCTGAACTGCTTGCGCGGCGCGGTTACGCAGCGGAATATTCAGCGTGAGTCCAACGCCTTTGTCGGAAGCGGCGGAGTTGATGAGTTGATTAAGGGTGCCACCGTAGTTTTGGGTGGGAGCGGGAGAGATGAAGGTCTCGCCCTTGTAAGCGGCATTTGGTCCCGCGCAAAACCCCTCGGCCTGCTCGGCCACCGGCTGGTTCGAACAAAGATTTGTTGGGTTTTGCACGCCCCCCAACCCCGTGCCACCGTAGTACGCAAACAGGTCCAGCGTCGGTAACAGGGCACTGCGCACCGCTTTGTTGCTGATCTCAGAGGTGTTGAGCTGGATACGGGACTCCACCAGGTCGGCGCGATGGCGAAGAGAATCGGCGACCAGATCCTGCGTTGGCTGGACGGGTTCATTCGCCGGAAGCTCCATGGTCGAGGTTGGAATCACATCGGCTCCTGCCAGAACTTGATCGCGCAAGGTGCGGCTGAGCGCGTTCTTCATGAGCAATTGCTCCAGCTGCAGATTGGTCAGAGCGACCGTCAACGCTTGCTGATCCTGAGCGACGGTGCTCTGCGCGCGCACGACTTCGATGGGCGCCAAGCTGCCGATTTCCACTTGCTTCTTTGTGTCGGACAACGTCTTTTCGGCAAAAGCCAGCGATTCTTTCTGCACGCGAGCGTTTTCGTAGGCATAGACCAGATCCCAATACATGGTCTGAATCTGATTGACTGTGGTGATGACTTGCAGCCGGAAGGCCACGTCAGAAAGTTCACGATCATTCTTGGCGATCCGGATGAAACGATTATTGGCAGCGAAGCCGAATCCCTGCAGCAAATGCTGCGTGAGTTGGAACTTGAAACTGGAGTTGAGCTGCGGACTTAGTGTGGTGAAAGGGGCGTCCCCAGTCGCGATGCGGGTGTTGTTAAAGCCCACAAGCAGATTGGTTCCCCAAGTGAAACCCTGCTGATAGGAGAAGGTGCCGGTGGTGGTGTTCTGAGGAGATTCGGGAGTAAAAGTACTGGACGGGAGGATATGAAAACGGTCCTCTTGCAGCGTCCCGGAGAGAACCGGGTCGAAGCTGGTGATGAGCGGACCGAGGCCGAGCGTGGAGCCGACCAGACCGCCCGCGCCTGCGCCTGCCCCGCCGGCACCCAGGGTGGTGCCGCCCGTGCCGGAGCCGACTTGGCCGCCGAGACCGAGCACGCCGCCGCCGGGCGTGTTCTGCACCACACCGGTATTCACGCCGAGAGTCGCCGCGCCCGCTTTGGCGCGCAGCACGTCGGTATCGGCGATGTTCAGGTTGTAACGGGCGATGGCGATATCCAGGTTGTTCTCGAGCGCGAGGGCGATGGCATCGTTCAACGACAGGTAAAGCTTGCCCTCGTGCATGAGTTGGTCGATACGCGCGGTGTTGGCCAGGTTCGGTGCTGCCAGGTGCCGCGCCGTGTAGGGGCCGATCGGGTTGGGAAAATGCGATACCGGCTGGGAGTAATTCAGGACAGGCAGTGGCCGCGTTTCCGGGGTGTTTTGCGGGACGGGCGCAGCGGGCGCCTCCTGGCCCCAGCTTGCTATCGTCAGCGTTCCGAATAAGATGGCGGCGGTGATCGGCCGGATGGTCGAGTTTAAGCGTGCGATTGGCATCTACTCATCTCCGTTGGTTAAGACCCGTTGATTAAGACCAGTTGGTTAGGACGATTCGTTAAGACCGTGCCACAAAGCCTGGTGGTAGCGTGAGACAGCCGGATTCATTCAAACCGAAAGTTCTACTCAGATCTTGGTACGCAACCGGCGGTATCGGAGTTCCGGAAAAGCACCTGAAAACGAGAGAGAGACGAAAGTTCGGTGAAACGCCTCAGTATATCCGACGTGGCGGACCCTCTTCGAGCGCTCCTGCTCGAGCGGCCCGGGAATTGAAACTGATAAAGTGCTGGCGATGGCCGAACCTCTCTCCGCGGAGCGGAATCACACCGTTGCGCCCACGAATCTGTCGCATGAAATGATTTGGATGAAGCGGCGCGGGTGGGGGACTCGAAGATCGCATGCGCAATCTCAAACTGATTCTCGCCTATGACGGATCGGAATTCGCGGGCTGGCAGGTGCAGCCCGATGCCGCGAGCGTGCAGGGCACACTCGCTTCAGCCATTGGACGAATCACCGGCGAAAAAGTATTGCCGCAGGGTTCGGGAAGGACGGACGCAGGCGTGCACGCGCTGGCGCAGGTGGCGACATTTGCCACGGAATCTTCGGTCCCGACAGCGAATTTCGTGAAGGCGCTGAATGATATCTTGCCAGCGTCAGTGCGGGTTCTCGAAGTAGAGGAGGCCGCTCCGGATTTTCATGCGCGCAAGTCGGCGCGAGCGAAGACTTACCGGTACCGGATTTATCGCGCAGCGATTTGTCCGCCGTTTCTGGCCAGGTATCTGTGGCACTATCCATTTCCGCTCGATGAGCAGGCGATGGTGCGGGCGGCCGGACTGGTAGAAGGCGAACACGACTTCACCTCGTTTGCTGCGGTTGATCCGGAGCGGGGACAGGAAGGGATGCCGGTGTCGAATCTGCGGGAGATTTTTTCTTCGAGCTGGGAGCGGCAGGGAGACGAGTTTGTCTACACGGTTCGGGGATCGGGCTTTCTGCACCATATGGTTCGCAACCTGGTGGGAACGTTTATTCTTGTGGGCAAAGGAACTCTGCAAGCCGCGGATGTCACGCGCATACTGGAGGCGCGCAATCGCTCGGCGGCGGGAGCGACCGCGCCGGCCAGCGGATTGTATTTGGTGAATGTGGAGTACTGAACGGCGGTCGCGTCGGGAATATCGCCCACAGGATGGGAGTGGACAGCCAAGGGGACGAGACGCAGAACGCTATGTTTCTGCGGCATCTTGAGTTATGGCTACTGATCTACAAATCACGGTGCGCAAGGTTTCATCCGTGAATCCGGCGACGGGCGAAGTTCTGCGCGAGTTGGAATGCGCGGGCCAGAGTGAAGTTGATGCGGCTGTGGCGCAGGCGCGCGTGGCGCAGATGGCGTGGGCTGGGATCGGCGTGCGCAGGCGGATCGCTGTGCTCCGTGAGTTTCAGCGCCGGCTGCTCGAGAAGAAATCGGAAATCGCCGAGGCCATCACCTGCGAGACGGGCAAACCGGTGGCCGAAGCTCTGACCACCGAAGTGCTGGTGGTACTCGATGCGGCGCGGTTCCTGATCGAGAACGCGTACCGCCTGCTGCGCGACGAGCCGCTTCCGCATGGAAGTCTTGCCACCAAGCTCAAGAGCGGACGGCTGGTGTGCGAGCCTTACGGCGTGGTGGCCATCATTTCACCGTGGAATTATCCGTTTTCGATTCCTGCGACGGAGACACTCGCCGCACTCGTGGCGGGGAATGCGGTGGTGCTGAAGCCCTCCGAACTTACTTCTCTCATGGCGCTGCAACTGGGGTCGCTGCTGCACGCGGCGGGCGTGCCCAAGGATGTTTTTCAAGTCGTTGTGGGCGATGGCGCAACCGGAGCGGCGCTGATTCATTCGCGAGGTAAGCCTGGGATCGACAAGCTGATATTCACCGGCGGCGTGGCAACGGGCAAGCGAATTGCAGCTGCCGCGGCCGAACGGTTGCTGCCCGTCGTGCTGGAGTTGGGCGGGAAGGATCCCATGCTGGTGCTCGACGATGCCGATGTGGACGTGGCTTCGAGCGCGGCGGTGTGGGGGGCGTTCGTGAACGCGGGGCAAGCGTGCCTCTCTGTGGAGCGCTGTTACGTGCACCGCAGTCTGTATGAAGCGTTTCTTGGCGCCTGCGTGGAGAAGACAAACAAACTGCGCGTGGGACACGGGCGGGACCGCGAGACCGATGTTGGCCCGATGATCGACGAGCGCCAGTTGCAGATGGTGGAGGCGCACGTGGAAGATGCTGTGGAGCGCGGGGCGCGGGTTCTGGTCGGAGGATCCCGCTTACCAGAGCTGGGGAAGAATTTTTATAAGCCGACGGTGCTGGCTGATGTGACGCACGAGATGCGCATCCTGCGCGAGGAAACATTCGGCCCGGTGCTTCCGGTCATGGCATTCGACAGCGACGAGGACGCCGTGCAGCTGGCTAACGATTCGGAATTCGGCCTGGCGGCAAGTGTGTGGACTCGCAGTAGGGATCGCGGAGAAGGGCTGGCCCGCCGCATCCAGGCAGGCACCGTCATGGTGAATGATGTGGTTTCGTGTTTCGGCATCAGCGAGGCTCCGCACGGGGGTGTAAAGTCGAGCGGCATGGGCCGGACGCATGGACGCTTTGGGTTGGAAGAGATGGTGCGGCTCAAGCATTTGGATGTGGACCTCATGCCTGGAATGAAGAAAGTCTGGTGGTATGGGTACGGCGCGAGATTTGCGCGGCAGATGGAAGGGTTTCTCGATCTTCAGTTTGCCCGAGGATTGGCGGAACGCCTGCGCGGAGTGCTGCGCGCGGCGGGCGTGGTGGTGCGCAAGCGGTTGTGAGTTGCGAGTACCGAGTTGCGAGTGCCAGTGAGTGAGCAATTGAGAACTAAGAACTGAGAACTGAGAACCGAGAACCAAAAGGAGATCTATGAGCGATTCCTCCAATACAGATCCAAACCGCGAATTGCTGCGTCACTCCCTGGCCACGCTGGCTTATCGCGGTGGGAAGGCCGTCCGCAACGCGCCCGAAGGTTTTGCCGTGTTTCGCGTCAATGAGGGGGTACGACCGCCGGGACAGATTCTCGCGCACATTGGCGACCTGATGGATTGGGCGCTCTCGATGGCCAACGGAAAACACGAATGGCATAACTCCAATCCGCTGCCTTGGGACAAGGAGGTCGAGCGCTTTTTTGCGGCGCTGAAGAAGTTCGACGATTTCCTGGCGTCGAGTGAGCCGGTGCAAGCACCGCTCGAAAAACTCTTTCAGGGCCCCATTGCCGACGCGCTCACTCACGTCGGGCAGATCGCCATGCTGCGGCGCCTGGCGGGAGATCCGGTGAAGGCCGAGAACTTCTACAAGGCCGAGATCACGACGGGACGCGTGGGCGCAGATCAGGCCAAGCCAAAGTTTGAATTCTGAAAACATGACTTCGGATCCTCTTCCGAAGATCATCCTCCGAAGATCATCGGGAGCGGTTTCGGTACAGCGTCGCGTCGACCTGGCGGGTCATGGCTTCCACGTTCAAACCGATTTCCAAGAAGTGGCTTAGTTTCTGCCCGATGCCCTCGGCATCCCGCAGCGCCTCGTGGTAGGGAACGGGTAGTGTTTTCACGTAGTCCTTGTTGTCGAGCCAAGCATGGACGTCACGTAAGTGTTTCTCGAACGCCGCAGCGATGCCGGAATTGTCAGTTCCCGGCTTGGCGGTTCCCCGGTTACGCAGCATCACTTCCTGCGACGCCAGCACCTCCCGCAGCGGTCTCTGCATGAAGATGACGCGATACTCGTGCCCTTCGGGAAGCGAAAGCAAGAGACGCGAGATCACCTTCACCGCCTTGCCCTCCGCTTCGGCAATGCAAGCTGGGTCTTTGGGGAGCTGCTTGATGCGCTCCCACTCCAGATAGCCTCGCGGATTGTCCACGTCTGCCTCGCGTTCGCCATCAGAGAGGATGGGCATTCCGCCCGCCGCCAGCATCTGCATCATCAGCGAAGTGCCCGAACGAGGCAGTCCCGAAACAATTGTGATCACGGGTTTCCTTGGCTTTGATTCCTTAGCTCTGATTCTTCAGCGGCACTTCTGCGCGGTAAATGGCCTGCCAATGGCCGGCCTTGAGAATGTAGATCGAACTACCGTTCATGTGGACCGGAGCTTTTTCTCCATTGCAAGTAGCGTACTGCTCGGCCTTGTAGGTAAGCAGGTAGGCGCCGCTGGCGAGCGGGAGCGCTCCGAAGTCGGACAGACCGTAGCCTTCGAGGGTGCAGGCTTTCGTGGAAGTTTGCTGCTCCGCGAGTTGTTGGTCGCGGGACAACGTGCCGTTCTCACCCCAGAAAACTCCGTTCTCCGACATGTGCTCGCGGAGATAGGCCTGGTCTTTCGTCTTCCAGGCTTCGAAAAAGCCGGTTTCGGTGCGGACCAGTTCCTGCTGCACGTTGGTCGCGACGCTGTCTCGATCGGTTCGAGCACCGTTCTTGTGCGGTGTCTGGGCGCTGGTTGGGCCGAGCAGAAGCGCGAGCGGGAAAAGAATTGCCGCGCCAGTCAGGAAGGTCTTTTGCGGGCGAAAAGGCTCATGGATCATAGGGTACTCATTCTGGCGATGGATTACCGGCCACGAGAACAGACCTAGCATACGACATCCCGAGCTTTGGCCTCATCTTTCGCCTTCGAGTACAATGACGCTCGTAAGGCCGAATCCGGCGGCGCAAGCGCCGCGCGAAGGAGGGTAAGCGCTTTGGCGACTGGCGAAATTACTACTTCAGGCCCGCAAACTGCTCCGCAGCTTCCCCATCACAAGGTGAAGATCAAGAAGGCCGGGCAGCGCGCCTGCAACGAGAAAAATGAGAAAGGCAAATTCTGCGGCGGCCATTTGAAACGCTGGTTCTACACCACCGACGTAGTCGAGCAGGCCTGCGGCGACGCCGAAAAGGCATGGGGACCCGATGCCGAGGTCTACCGCTGCGAACACTGCCAGACGCTGTATTTGCCGAACCCCGGAGAGGCCAAAGTGAACGTCGCCGGGCAAGGGATGATTTCGGTGTTCGGGTTGACGTTGCCGCCGAAGCAAAAATAGTACCGAGTACTAGTATCGAGCCAGACAGACCCGAGGGTTGACTCGGTACTAGACACGAGCCCATGAACTGTTCCGAACTGATCTACGACTGGAACAACAATCATCCGCCGGGACTGAAGCCGCCGGGGCCGGTGCTGCTCAATGACGAAAGCCTGCGCGATGGACTGCAGTCGCCTTCGGTGCGCGACCCCTCAATTCCGGAAAAGATTGAGATTCTTCATCTGATGGAGGCGCTTGGCATCGACTCGCTCGACCTTGGGTTGCCGGGCGCGGGATCGCGCGCGGTGGAGCACGCGACGGCGTTGGCGCGGGAAATCGTCGCCCACAAAATGAAGATTCGCGCCAACTGCGCGGCGCGCACGCATGAGAACGATATTCGTCCCATTGCCGACATCGTGCAGAAGACGGGGCTGCGCATCGAGGCTGCCACCTTCATTGGATCCAGCCCTATTCGCCGCTTTACTGAAGGCTGGACCGACGATTTTCTTTTGCAGACCACCGAGAAGGCCGTGAAGTACGCGGTTTCGTTGGGCCTCGACGTCATGTACGTTACCGAGGACACGAGCCGCTGCGATCCGGAGACCGTGAAGCGGCTGTATTCGACAGCGATTCGCTGCGGCGCCCGGGCCATCGTGATCTGCGACACTGCCGGGCATGCCACGCCCATGGGCGCGCTGGCGCTGGTGCGCTTTGTGATTGAGGAAGTGGTGAAACCCTCCGGTGAGAAGATTCGCGTGGACTGGCATGGGCACAGCGATCGCGGGCTGGCGATTGCCAATTCGATCGCGGCGCTGATCGCTGGGGCAAATTGCGTTCACGCGTGCGCGATCGGACTGGGCGAGCGCGTGGGCAATACGCAGATGGACCAGATGCTGGTGAATCTGAAGCTGATGGGCATTGCGCCCTGGGCCGAGCAGGACCTCACCAAGCTGAAGCATTATTGTCTGGCGGTTTCGCGGGCCACGGGCGTGCCCATTCCGGCGAACTATCCGGTGGTGGGCGACGATGCGTTTCGCACGGCCACGGGCGTGCATGCGGCGGCGATTATCAAGGCTTATCGCAAGAACGACGTGGTGCTTGCCAACACGGTTTACTCGGGCGTGCCTTCGCATGTCTTCGGGCTGGAGCAGATCATCGACATTGGTCCGATGAGCGGCAAGTCGAATGTGCTGTTCTGGTTGGAGCGGCGCGGCATTCGAGCGACCGACGATTTGGTGGATCGCATCTACCAACGTGCCAAGGCCAGCGACCACACGCTGAGCGATGCCGAGGTTACGGAGTGCTTGTCGGCCGCCGTAAAGGAGGGTTGATCCCGATGCACGAAACCATTGCAAAACCAATGCGACATGCGATTCTGGGGGCCGGCGGCGTTGGCGGCCTGATGGGCGCTTGTCTGGCGCATGCCGGAGCTTCTGTCACTTTGGTCGTGCGCCGGGAGGTGCTTGGGCAATATCCCAGACGACTTCGTTTGGAAAGCGCTTTCGGCAATTTCGAGGTGGAGGTCGCCGTCGCTGCGGAAGTTCCTCCGGTGGACGCGCTTTGGATTGCGGTAAAGGCCACGCAGTTGGAGCCGGCACTGAGCGCCATCGGAAATCCTGATGCGGTAACCGCCATCGTTCCATTGCTCAATGGCATTGACCACGTAGCTTTGCTCCGCGCCCGGTACGGCTCGGGGCGGGTGATTCCGGCGACAATCGCGGTTGAAACCGAGCGTGTCAGCCCGGGACACATCGTTCATCGGTCTCCGTTTGCCCGTCTTAATGTGTCGTCGGCGGGTCACGCGCTGCTCGGGAGCACTGTCGATCGGCTTCAGAAAATGGGTTTTACGTGCCAATTCATCGACGATGAGCCAACGCTGATGTGGGGCAAGCTGGTGTTTCTCGCGCCCTTTGCGCTGGCTACAACCGCGGGGAATAAAACTGTCGGCGAGATTCTTTCCGATCCGCAGTGGCGGAGTTTGGGCGAGGCTTGTGTTCGGGAAGCATGCAGTGTTGCCGTCGCCGAAGGCGCCAAGGTTGATCCAGAAGCGGTCCTCGCCGGGGTGAAGGCGATGCCGGCGACCATGCGCAGCTCCATGCAGAAGGATGTCGAACAGCTCAAGACTCCGGAGCTGGACGCGATTGCGGGACCGATCCTGCGCGGCGCTCGCCGCCATGGTATCGAGGTTCCTGCGACGAAGAAGCTGGTGGTTGTGGTGGAACGGAGAGCGGGATACGTGGAGAGCCGGCTGGCGTAGCCGCACGCGTCCCCGCTCTGTAACGCCATCTCGCCCTGGTCAATCCCTTCCCCTCCTTCATTAAGTAGTCGTAGCCAGCTTGTGGTTCCTAATCACGGGGCCACTCTGGACATGTCTGATGATTTGAGCGATCGCACTCGTCTTGCGAAGAAGCTTGCCACGCGTTGTAAGATGACGCATAACTTCCCATGAGCCCTACTCCCCCACGCGCGGACATGCCGCAGGTTACTCCCGCGGTGCAGGAGGAAGTGGCGCGGCTGGCGGCTTCGCCGGAGTTGCGGTCGGCTTACAACTGGCTGCGGACGCAGGAGCCGCAACTGGCGCAGTGGCAGATGGAGATGGCGCGGATTGCAGCCCCTCCGTTTGGGGAGTCGGCGCGCGGGGCCTGGCTGGCGGAGCGCTTTCGCGAAGCCGGACTCGACGATGTTCGCATTGACGATGTGGGCAACGTGTTTGGCGTGCATCCCGGGTTCGGGTTCATGGAATCTGGATTTGGGCAGCGGTATGTGGCGCTGAGCGCGCACATCGATACCGTGTTTCCCACGAACACTCCACTCAACATCCGGCAGCAGGGCAGCCGGTTGTATGGGCCGGGAGTTTCCGACAACGGCGCGGGCGTGACGGCGATGCTTGGGATTGCCGCGCTGCTGCGAGTGGTGCGGCTGCGGCACGCGCTGCCGTTTGTGTTTATCGGCAACGTGGGCGAAGAAGGTGAGGGCGATCTGCGCGGCATGCGGCACATTTTTTCCACGCCGCGCTGGAAGAATTCGATTGCCTACAGCGTGGTGCTCGACGGTGCGGGCGCCGATACGATTGTCGCCGAGGCCCTGGGCAGCCGGCGCTTTGAGGTAATTGTGCGCGGTCCGGGCGGGCATTCGTGGAGCGATTTTGGCGCGCCCAATCCGATTGTGATTCTGGCCAAGGCGATTGAAACGTTTATCGCGACGCCGGTGCCTACCACGCCGAAGACAACTTTCAACATTGGTGTGATTCGCGGCGGCACTTCGGTGAATTCGATTCCCGAGTCGGCGAGCATGAAGGTGGATATCCGCTCGACTTCGATGACGGAGATGGAGCGGCTGGAGCAGACGCTGCGGCGCGCGCTGAATCGCGCGGTGGAAGACGAAACGATGGGGGCGGAGATGCGGTCGGCCCTGCAGAAGCGGCCTTCGGGAGTGAATTGCGAAGTGGTGGCGATCGGGAACCGCCCGGCGGGAGAACTGGCGATGGGCTCCCGGATTCTGCATGTAATACGGGCGGTGGATGCGCAGCTCAACAACGCGGCGCAGGTGCAGCGGGCATCGACCGACGCGAACATTCCCTTGTCGTTGGGGCTAGAGGCGATCGCCATCGGCGGTGGCGGATCAGGCGGCGGCGCCCACACTTTGCAGGAATGGTTCGACAGCAACGGACGCGAGCTGGGGCTGAAGCGGATTCTTTTGACGATGCTGGCGCTGGCCGGGGCGGGAGCGGGCGAATGATGGGGAGATGTGTGGTCTTCGAGAGCTAAATCGCCTCATGAAAAAAAAGGCTCTATTGGCAGCGTTTAGGCGCGGCGTCACCCAAAGGCTTCACCCGGCAATGCAGTCCCATGGTCCGCAAAGAAGGCGGAAGATGGGCCAGCCGGCGCTGATCCTATGGGCAGCGGCGGCGCTGTGTTGGGCGCAACCGCAGAGTCCTCCGGCTCGACCGGCAGCTGCTTCTGGGCCGAAGGCCGACATTATTTTCATCCACGCGAACGTTTACACGGGCGTGCCGGCGACCGCGCAGTTCACTGCGATCCTGCGGGAGGAGGCGATTGCGGTGCGGGGCGACCGCATCCAGGCAGTGGGCAAGAATGTCGAGATCGAGAAACTAAAAGGGCCGCAGACGCAGGTCATTGATTTGGGTGGCCACTTCGTCATGCCGGGATTCAACGACGCGCACCTGCATCTGGCCGATGCTGGACGGCAGAAGCTGAACCTGGATCTGACGGGTGTGAAGACGCTCGATGAGTTCCGGAAGCGCGTGGCGGCGAGGGTGGAGAGGGCTCAGCCGGGCGAATGGATTTTGGGCGGAGGTTGGGATGAAACGACGTGGCCGGTGAAGGCTTTGCCCAGCCGCTCGGATCTGGATGAGGTTTCGGGCGGTCATCCGGTGTTTCTGGATCGCGTGGATGGTCATCTGGCCGTGGCGAATACGCGGGCGCTGCAGTTGGCGAAAGTCACGCCGGCTAGCCGCGATCCGGAAGGCGGCAAGATTGACCGTGACGAGAATGGGCAGCCTACCGGGATTCTGCGCGAGGGGGCGAAACAGGCGGTGCGGGTGGTGATTCCTCCGCCGACGAGCGAAATGCGGCGGCAGAGAATTGAGGTAGCGCTGGCGGACCTCGCCAGCCACGGTGTGACCTCGGCCCAGGATTATTCGCCGGACGTGGAAAATTTCCGGATTTACGAGGAACTTGAAAAAGAAGGTAAGCTGACGACGCGCATTTCCGAATGGCTCCCATTTAATGATTCGGTTGAGGAATTAAAGAAGATGCGCGATTCGCATCCGCAGTCCGATCTGATGCTGCATACTGGGATGCTGAAGGCTTTTATGGATGGATCCGTCGGCGGGCAC
>Ga0302325_10013961_pt1 | contig 17114 bp, 16 predicted proteins | sample Palsa_T0_2_FD_201948 | JGI IMG/M metagenome (GOLD analysis project Ga0302325, IMG submission 201948) | Peat permafrost microbial communities from Stordalen Mire near Abisko, Sweden - Palsa_T0_2 | ecosystem: Environmental > Terrestrial > Soil > Palsa > Peat permafrost | place: Sweden: Abisko... | reverse complement strand
CGATGTGGTGGTGGGGGCCTTTCGACGGAGAAAATTCCCCTTCCGCAATTGACTCCCAATCTAAACTGACAAATTATCAGCCAACCGCCCGATCAAGAAGGCGAGCCTCAGGAGGATATCCATGCCCAAGCTCAGCTATACGTCTGCCGAACTTCTCGCCGATCATGCTTTCGCGAAACCGCAGATCGAAGCCGGCTACAGGCTCCATGGCGGGTTCGACACGGCCGGCCGATACATCTCACCCCGCACGCTCCATCGCTGGCCGGCAATTCGCGCCTGGTCGGAAGCCCTGAAGGCCCGCGGCGGCGAACTGATCGAATCCTCGCAGCAATTGATGGTCAAGGGACATTTCCCGACGGTCGCGCAGCAGAGATTCCTGCTCGACCAGGGGCTCGGACAGACATTGTGGGATTCGCTGACAGTGACCGGCGTGATCGAGGCGCGCGGCAAGCGTCTCGCGGAGGCGACCGGCCCCGACTTCCAGTCGGTCATTGCCGAGGACATCTCGGAAACCGCGACTGGCCATTTGGCGAAGGGCTTGTTGCGCGCGCACGGCCTCGACGAAGGCGGCAACGACCAGGCGGGCGGCCACGACGCCATGTGGTTTGCCGTGCGCGACATGCTTTTCGGCAAAAATGCCTATCCCATTCCAGAAATTCCCGACAGCATTTCGCGCCCCGAGATGGGGCGACTGATGCCGCAGGTTCCGCCGGAGCACGAACATTTCATTCTTCTGATGATGAACGTGCTGATGATCGAGGTGCGGGCCGAGAATTTCTTCAGCTTCTGCATGGCGGTCATGCGCGATCCCGACAGTTTCCGCGACCGCCGCGCCGCCGCCGAGCACGCTGCCGAACTCGTCGACCGCATCCGCCAGGACGAAGCCTCGCATGTGGGCTATCTGACGGCTGTCGTGTCTGAACTACGCAGTTTCACCTTCAAGACAGCCGACGGCAGCCGTGTGAAGGGCGCAGACTTCATCGATCCTATCTGGCGGGGCATGGTGCAATGGCATTCCGTCACCAACGTCGATTTCGACCGCAAGCAGACGCGCAAGGAATTGACCGAGGCTTTGGCCAAAAAACCGGGCGGCGCGGAACTCATTGCCCGCTTCGACGCTCTTGGGGAAGAAACCCTCGAACGCGAGCGCGCAGCATGATCAAGGAAACCCAGGGCAAAACGGTCTTCATCACCGGCGGCGCCAGCGGCATCGGCTTCGGCATGGCCCATGCATTCGGGCGCGCCGGCATGAACGTGGTCGTCGCGGACATCGACAAGGACGTCACCCGCAAGGCGGCCGAAATGCTGACGAAGGAACAGATCAAGGCGGTACCCGTGATCTGCGATGTGGGCATTCGCAGCGAAGTCCAGCGCGCCGCGCTGCAGGCCGTCGCCGCTTTCGGCAAGATCCATGTCGTCTGCAACAATGCCGGCGTCGGCGCCGGCGGCACGTTCGGAACGGTCAGCGAAGGCGATTGGGACTGGATCATCGACGTCAACCTCAAGGGCGTCGTCTACGGCACCGAGACCTTTGTGCCGCTGATCAAGAGTCACGGCGAAGGTGGTCACATCGTCAACACGGCATCGATGGCGGGGCTCATTTCTCCGCCGCGCATGGAGCCCTATTCCGCGACGAAATATGCCGTCGTGGCGATGAGCGAAGGCTGGGCGCAGCAGCTCCAGGAGTTCGACATCGGGGTTTCGGTGCTCTGTCCGGGATTTGTGAAGACGCAGATTTTCGACAGTGCGCGCGCGCGACCCGCCCGCTATGGCGGTCGCGGCGACGACGAATCGTCGAACCAGCGGCGCGAAGAAAGTGCCAGGCTGATCCAGAGCGGACTTCATCCCGATATCGTGGGCGAGCGCGTGCTCGAAGCCATCAAGGCGGGCGAGCTCTACATCTTCACGCATCCGGAAATGAAAGCCGCGGTCGATGCCCGCTTCGAGGCCATCAACGCCGGATTCAAACATGCCGAAGAAAGTCAGGCCCTCAAGGGCATCAAAAACACTCGTTGATTGAGGCCCTTTGGGGCAGGGGAAACCGTCATGAAATTCGGGATATTCTACGAACATCAATTGCCCAGGCCCTGGCACGAGGGCGACGAATTGAAGCTTTTCCAGGATGCGCTCGATCAGGTGGAACTGGCCGATCGTCTCGGCATCGATCACGCCTGGGAGGTCGAGCATCATTTTCTCGAGGAATATTCGCATTCCTCGGCGCCCGAAGTGTTCCTGGCGGCATGTTCGCAGCGCACGAAGAACATCCGGCTCGGTCACGGCATCGTGCTGATGCCGCCGGGCTACAATCATCCCGCCCGCGTAGCCGAACGCATTGCAACACTCGATCTCGTGTCAAAAGGCCGCGTCGAATTCGGCACGGGCGAATCCTCCGCATTGCTCGAACTCGGCGGCTATCGCGTTCCGATCGAAAAGAAACGCGACATGTGGCGCGAGAGCGTCGAGCAATGCCTCAACATGATGGCGATGGATCCCTATCCGGGCTTCAAGGGCGAATTCTTCGAGATGCCCTGTCGCAACGTCGTGCCGAAGCCGGTGCAGCGACCGCATCCGCCCGTGTGGGTTGCCTGTTCCAACCGCGAGACGATCAAGCTTGCAGCGCGCCTCGGCATCGGCGCACTCACCTTCGCCTTCGTCGATCCCGCCGAAGCCAAGCAATGGGTCGACGACTATTATCGCATCTTTCGCGAGGAGTGCATTCCCATCGGCCATGCGGTCAATCCCAACATCTGCATGGTGACGGGGTTCTCCGTGCATCCCGACGGCACCGAAGCGCGCCGTCGCGGCCTGGACGGCTTCAAGTTCTTCGGTTACGCGCTCGGCCATCACTACATTTTCGGCGAGCACAAGCCGGGCCGCACCGACATCTGGAAGAATTTCGAGGCGGTGAAGGACGCAATGCCGGAAAATGCGGGCGCCGGCGGCATCGGCACACCCGAAGAGATGCGCAGCCACTTGCGCAAATTCGCCGGCGCCGGCGTCGATCAGGTCGCCTTCATTCAGCAGGGCGGACGCAACAGGCATGACCACATCTGCGAAGCGCTCGACCTGTTCGCGCGCGAGGTGATGCCGGAATTCAAGGAATACGAAGCCGAACGGCAGGCGAAGAAGATGGCGGAACTCGCGCCTTACATCGAAAAAGCGTTCGCACGCAAGAAATGGCTGGCGGCGCTCAAGGACGACGAAATTCCGAATGTCATCGCGCTCGGTCGCCAGATCACCCAGAACGCGGTGAACGACCCGCAGGCGCAGGACGCAGCACGCCGTTTTTCGCAAGTGAGCGCCGTGCCCCTCGAAGACCCCGCGAAAAAGACCACGGCAGCGGAGTAGGCGAAGGTCCCCTCCGTCTCGCTGCGCTCGACACCTCCCCCGCTTCGCAGGGGAGGAAAGCGATCAAGCGGCGCTCACATCTTTCCTCCCCTGCGAAGCGGGGGAGGTGGCATCGCGCGTCCTTCACGCGCGATGCCGGAGGGGGCCGTCGCCACCGTGCCTATTGCGGCATCAGCAGCGCATAGAAAATCGCGATCAGTCCCGCCGTGCTGACGAGCCACACCAGCGAACGGATCTGGCGGATGCCGAACGCGTAGAGGGGCACATAGGCGACCCGTCCCCAGAAATAGACCTGGGCGCCGATCGCCGTGATCTGGTTTTCGCGGCCGACACTATGGGCGACCAGAATCGCGCCGATGAAAAGCGGCAGTGTCTCGTAAAGATTGTACTGCGCGCGCTGCAGGCGGCCCGCCATCGGACTGAGCGGCGGCATGGTCTCGTCGCGCGGGCCGGTATTCCATTTCAGGCCGTATTGGCTGGTGCGTGCAAAATCGAAAAGCAAAATTTGCACAAAGGCCAAAATCAAGGTCCAGACGAGCATCGTCAGTTCAATGGTCATGTATCCTCCCCGTCGCCGCCATCGCGGCGTACGCCTTCGACGAAGACTTATCTGAGGGGCGATTGCGCGATTCGTCAATTCCGCCATAAGGGTGCTGGATAATCCGGAGCCGATGCCGAACAATCCGCTCCGAAACCGTCGCAGGCAGATCATGGCCGTAAAGGCGAATACCGAGGCACTTGCGTTGGTTCCGGGGGCACGGGCCTTCGCCAGGGAACTCGCGCCGTCCTACATCGATCACGCCTGCATGATCGGCGGGTATGCGCCGCCGCCGGGATCGCCGCTGGGCGAAGGCGTCGATGCGGGCTTCTCCTATTGCGAGCTCGATTGCGGCTCGGCGATCACCGAAACGCTTCTTGCCGCCTCCAATCCGCTGGGCAATTTCACGGCCATCGATGCGCGCGGCAGCCTGATCGAGAAGGGGCGCGCGCTCGCGAAGGACGGACGGGTGCGCAATATCGCGTTTCACGAGGCGACGCTCGAAGCGGCCCTCGATCTGAACCTGCCGGCATTCGATTATATCGTCGTCGACGGGATCTATTCCTGGGTCCCGTTGCGCGAGCGCGCCTTCGTGCTCGCTTTCGTGCGCAAATTCCTGCGGCCGGGAGGCGCGGTACTTGTCAGCTATAATGCGCGACCCGGCTGGAACAGGCTCGATCCTTTCCGCCGCATCTTCCGCGAAGCGACGCGCGGCATGCGCGCCGAACCGCGGCAGCGACTGGCCGCTGCGCGCGATATCTACGCGCGGCTTCTGCAAGCCAGGGCGCAGAGCCTGCTCGCTGCGGGATTGAGTGCTGCGGCATTCGCGGAACTCGCGGAGATTCCCGAAGACGCACTCGCGGCGGATTATCTCAACGACTTCGCCGAGCCCCTTTATGTTTCCGAAGTGGCTGCTGATTTTGCGGCCGTCGAATGCGTGTTGGTCGGCGCGGCCGACATGGCGCAATCGCTGTCCGTCCTGCAGCCGCACGAGCCTTACAAGTCCGTCCTTGAGCGTCTGCCGACGATTCCGGGGCGCGAGCTCGCCAAGGACATGCTGCTCGACACCCGCTTCCGGCGCGACGTCTACGTGCGCGGCGGGCAGCGCCTGTCTGCCGACAGCCACGATATGGTCGTGAACGGTCTTGCGTTTGCCCTCGAACAGCCGGCGGACCTCGTGCGCTATCGCGCCAGAGCGGCCGTCGGCGAGATGAATTTCGACAATCCGCATGCCCGCAAGCTGGTCGACGCGTTGAGCCGTGGTCCGCGGACATTGGGCGAACTGGTGTCGCAGAGCGTCGACAAATCGGTGGAATTCCAAACCGTGGTCGGCAATGTCCACGCCTTGATCGCCACGGGACAGCTGCGTCCGGTCTATCGCGGAACGCGGGAAGCGGCTGACGGCGCGCGCGCCATGCAGAAGGCCATTCGCGACCGGGCCACAGCGGACGAGGCGATCGGTTTCCTTCCATCCCCTTTTGGGACGGCTTTTGCCGTGCCTGTCGTCGACCAGGTGTTGATGGATGTCCCCTCGGAGCACGGCGCGGACGCGATGGCGAGGGATGTTCTCGCCAGATTTGCGCAATCCGGCCGCACCTCTTCGGAGGAAGAGGCGTTGCGTCGCGCTCGCAACTTTCGCCACACGCTCCGGTATTACGCGACACTCGGCCTCGCGCCGGTCTAGGGGCAAAGCCCTCCTCACGGTTGTATTGCGATCGCTTAACAATTGCGGGCCGATTTTCACGGCTCCTTCAGTGTTGCCCTGTAACCATTGTCGCGTGTGAGCCCGCGCTGGGCTCCAACACCGGTGCGTAGCGATGTCGGTCAATCAGGCGATGGCGCAGAGAAGGAGCAAGGGCCGGCGCGAGCGTGGTCCGGCTTGGCATCGTGAGGCGACGCGAAAGGCCATCCTGGAAGCGGCGCGCGAATTGATCGCCTGCAACGGGCTGGAAGGGACGAGCCTGATCCGTGTGGCGGAAAAGGCCGGCTTTGCGCCGACGACGGTCTACGCCTATTTCGTCCGTAAGGCCGATCTGATTTCCGCGATCGCTGCCGACGATCTATCGAATTTCGCCCGCGCGATTGCCGACGGCTTTCCCATTGCGGAGCCCGAGGAACCGATCTGCACCGCGGAGTCCGAGGAGCCGCCGCAGGCAGCGGCGGAGCCTGTCGCAACATCGGCGGACAGCGATCCCTCCGAGGAGTCGGCTCCGGAACCTGTGGTCGAATCTTCGACGGAGAACGAGGAGCCGGCGCAGGCAACGGCAGAGCCTGTCGTAACATTGCCGGACAGCGATCCCCCCGAGGAGCCCGCGCCGGAACCTGTGCTCGAAGCTTCGACGGAGAGTGAAAGCCCCGTCACGGTCGCAGCCGAAACGGTAGCGCAAAGCGATTCCGCCGACAGTGTTGTCGCATGTGAAACGGCCCCCGAAATTCAGCGCGAAGAAGCGGCGGTTGTCGCGCCAGTCGCCGCGATTGCTCAGGAGACATCGTCCGAAACAGGCGCATCGGCGGTGGCGGCGCTCGAAGCGCGACTGGTGCGAATCGAAGCGCGCCGTGCCGATCCCTGGCTCGAAAGACGGCTTCGTGAGTTCGAGCGCATGCTTGCCGCGCTCGGCGAACGCGTGGGACCGGCCGATCGCGGCAATGCCGGGCCGCCCGTCGATGCGCGCGTGCAGGAATTGACCGAGCGCTTCGAAGCTGTAGAGAAAAGACATGCGACGACGACCGACGAGCTCTCGAAATCGTTGGCGCGCGACCTCGAAGCACGCGAGACGCGCCAGCGCCTGACCTGGTCGGAACTGAGGACCCTCGCGCTCGAGATCTCGGGCCGCCTCGAAGTGCTGGAGCGGGATCGCGAATGCAGAGCGCTTGCCGCGGAAATGCCGGAGGTCGATTTTGCGTCGGAAAGCGCCGTGCCGGCCGAAGCGCCGGCGCCCATCGAGGCGCCGATCGAGAAGCCGGCGCCTTCGACGGATGATTCCTATCTCGCGGCCGCCCGCCGCGCGGCAATGACGGCGCAAACCCTGGCCCAGTCCGACGACTCGGCCCCTTTCGGCGAGCGCCTTTCGCGGCCCGGGAAAGCGCGCACGCGTCTGCTGCTGACAATGTGCATCGGACTTGGCGTCGTTCTCGCGGGCGTCGGCGTTGCGTTGCGCGAACGCGCGTCGACGCCGGGCGGGCAGAATCTCCAACAAATTGCAGCTGCGAATGTGCGCGCGGCCGATGTCGCGCATGAACCCATTCCGGTGGGACCCCCTGCAGCCGCCCTCGCGGGGAACGCGCGCGCGCAGACGGAACTTGGGCTTGCCTACCTCGACGGTCGCGGCGTGACTCAGAGCGACGCGAATGCGGGCCGCTGGTTTGAAGCCGCGGCCATGTCCGGCGAGCCGATCGCACAATACTGGCTTGCGACGATGTTCGAGCATGGCCGAGGCGAGCGTGCCGATCCGGCCGCGGCACTGCGCTGGTATGAAGCCTCCGCGCTGCAAGGCAATCTGAAAGCGACCTACAAGCTCGCCGTTTCGTATGCGCAAGGCTGGGGCACGCGACAAAACTACAGCGAAGCGGCGCGCTGGTTCTCGCGCGCAGCGGAACTCGGCTTCGTCAACGCGCAATTCAATCTGGGCGTGCTCTACGAGCGCGGCCTCGGCGTGCCGCAAAGTCTGCTCGACGCGTACAAATGGTATTCCCTCGCCGCCGCCCAAGGCGACCGGGACTCCGCCGCGCGCATCGACGCGTTGTCGTCGCAATTGAGCGCCGAAGATCTCGCAACCGCGCGCGAAGCCGTCACGGCGTTCAGGCCGCAGAGGCGCGATACCGGCGCGAACGCGCTGCCCGATCACCCGGCAGTTGCGGCTTCGCACACATCCAGGAATTAGAAGAACGGGCAGGAGCTGAAAAAAAACGGGCCGGAAATCCCGGCCCGTTTCTTCAGATTTCGCGACCGCTCAATATCCTGGCGGCGGCGGGGGGGGCGGCGGATAATATGGCGGCCGCGGCGGCGGGCCATAATAGCCCGGCGGATAGGCTCCGGGCGGAACGCTGTCACCGTGCCCTGTCATGCATTCGCCGTAGGCGATGTTGTAGCGTTGCTGCAGGCTCCATTGCGCATGGGCGCTCTGGTTGGAGCCGACGGCCGTACCGACCACGGCACCCGAAGCCGCACCAATGCCGGCGCCGCGCCCGCCACCGACGGCTGCGCCCAGTCCGGCGCCAAGCGCGGTGCCGAGCAGGGCCGAGCCGAGGGCGCGATTGTTCGCGGCATCGGCTTGTCCGGCGGTACGCTGGTTGGCATAGCCCTCACAGACCTGCTCGTCCTGCTGGAAAGCCTCGAAGGATTTGTTGGGTCCGGGATTAGCCGGAATGGTGGGGCCCATCGGCTGGGTTACGCAGCCGCTCAGGGCGGTCGCGGCGGCAGCGACCAGGGCAATAGCTCTCAGTTTCATACGTTTTCCCTTCAATTGGGGCCGTTGGGCCCATTATAGCCGTTTGGCGGCGGATTCGAAGGCGGTGCGCCCGGCCCCTGATAGCCAGGCGGCGGCTGATTGCCCGGCACCGATCCCGGCGGATAGCCCGGACCCGGAGGATAGCCAGGCGGTGGCTGGTCATTCGGCCCAGGGCCGTTGTCGGGCCCTTGATAGCCCGGTGGGGGCTGATCGCCCGGTCCGGGACCGTAACCCGGCGGAGGCTGATCACCCGGCCCAGGCCCTTGGTAGCCCGGCGGCGGCTGACCGTAGGGGCCGCCCTGATAGCCCGGCGGAGGACCATAGCCCTGAGGCGGCGGCGTAGCCGGAACCGGCTGCCACGGCGAGCCGCAGGTCTGCACATAGGGATAGTAGCCCGGCGGACCGGCGCAATAATACCAGAACTGTCCCGGAGCCCCCGGACCGTAGGTATCCTCATCGGCGTAGTAGTCCGAGACGTAGCCGGGATAGGGATAGATCGGCGCGTCATAGAAATACCAGGCGCCGCCCGCGAACCACCACCAGCCGTAACGGCCGTTGTGCCAGCCGTGATTCCAGTTGCCTCCGACCCAATTCGCACGCTCCGCGGGAGAGAAATGCCCGAAGTCGTGGTGGTTGAAGGTGAAACGAGGCGCGCTGCGACCGGGAGGTCCGCCATGACCCGACGATGGCGAATGACCCGGCGGATGCGGCGGCGATTGTGCGGAGACCGGCGCCGCAAACAGCAACGCGCCGCCGGCAAGCAGCAGTGCGGCCAACGTCAGGCAATTGGACTTCATGAGGCACCCGATCACATTTCAGCGGCGATTACCGCTTATTCAAGCTGAACCGCACATGAACGAATGCGGGCGAAAAAAGGCCGACGCCATGCGCAATGCATCTCTTCGCGAATTCGAATCTGCGACGTGCGCGGAGTCCGGCGCGGTTTGATCCGTATACGAATTGAACGCGCGAAAGTTGTGCGAACGCCGCGCTTTCACGCCTCCTCGCGCACCGGAACCGGCTCCTGACGCGACGCGTTAACTTCCGGTCATGCCGAGGAGAGGTTAGACCCTCGCCGCGGCCAACCAGGGAGAGTTTCATGACACTCAAATCCTTCGTCTTGGGTGGCACGGCGGCCGTCGCTTTGATGTGCGCGGGCGTTGCGACGCCGGCCCTTGCACAGCAACAGCAACAGACGGCTCCCGTCGCCGGCGATCAGGCGGCGCCGGATGCAACCCAGAACGCGAACGCGAATACCACGTCGGATCAGTCGACGGCACAAGCGCCCACGCACCATGCGCGGCATCATCGCGCGCTGCGCAATGCCCGCAATGAAAACGGCAACGAAGTAGCAGAAACGCGCCGTCTCAACGAGCAGCAAGTGGCACAGGCACAGAGCGGACAGAACGCCCAGATGAGCCAGAACGCCGGCGGCCAGATGCCGGGTTCGGAAGGTACGACCGGAGCGCAGCAGCAGCAGGGTCAGTACGGGACCATGCAGCAGCCGGGCTCAGAAACGACCAATCCGGCGACGCCGCCCAACACGACTCCGAACGCAACAACGAGCCCGAACGGCGACAACGCTTCGCAAACGCCGCAACCCAACGACCAGAACAGCGGCAACGTGCCCAATGCGAACAACGCGACAAAACCTGCCGGCTCGAACCCGAACAGCCAGAACCCCCAACCGAATCCGAATCCAAATCCTTCGCCGCAGTAACAGGCGGCTTGTTTCGCGAATCACTTGAGACCGGCCCCGATTAAATCGGGAGCCGGTCTCCTTTCGCGTTGCTATTTGATGGCCTGCAGGGTTGCCGCTGTTGCGCCGGCGTCGGCCCGCACCGTTTTGAGATCACGCCGAACCGGAACCGTCCCATGACGGGACGCGTTAACTATCGGTGATGCCGAGGATACGTTGCCGCGGCCATTTAAGGAGAATTTGATGACATTCAAATCCATAGTCTTGGGGGGCACGGCAGCAATCGCATTGATTTGCACGGGCATGGCCACGCCGGGATTTGCCCAGCAGCAGCAACCCGTGGCAAGTGATCAGGCGATGCCGGATGCAACTCAGACTCAGTCGACGACCAAGGCGCCCGCGCACCATGCGCGGCATCATCGCGCGATGCACAACGCGCGAAATGAAATCAGGAACGAAGATGCCAAAACGCGCCGGCTCAACAAACAGCAATTGACTCAAGCCGGTGCGAACGCACAAGGCGGCCAGGTGAGCCAGAACTCGCCGCAAACGCCCGGTGCGGAGGGTATGACGACGCAACAGCAGGGTCAGTACGGGACATTGGCGCAACCGCAGCAGCCAGGCACGGAACCGAGCAATCCGGGTACTCCGGGTACGGCGTCCGCGCCGGGTTCGACGAACTCTTTCAGTCCGAACACGTCAGCAGCGAGCCCAAACGACACAGTTCCGCCCGCTGCCGCGCAGCCCAACAGCCAGAACAGCACAACCAATCCAGAGGCCAAGCCCCCGAACGCGCCTCAGAATCCAAATCCGTCGCCGCAGCAATAGGCAGCTTGTTTCGCAAGTCGCTCGAGGCCGGCCCCCGATTCGATCGGGAGTCGGCCTCTTTTCGCGTTGCTATTTGATGGCCTGCAGGGTTGCGGCGGTCGCACTCGCGTCGCCCCGTGCAGTCTTGAGATCAGAAGCCGACAGTCCGCTGACGGCCTGCGATACGGCCGACTGCAGTGCTGCAGCCGTCGTGGGATTGGACGTGTCGGGAATGGCGCCGCTGCCGGCGTTTTGACAGGGGTTCATATCTTTCTTCGAAAAATCCGCGCCGCCCGGCCCTTCCAGGCAATTCAATGTGTGGTGCAGGTGCATGCGGACGCCGCCGAGATCGCCGGCCTGGGCCGCAAGCGATGCGTGCTGCGCGGCTATCGTAATTTCGCCTTTTGCGTCTGCGGCAAATGCCGAACCGGCCGCGATCGCGCTCGCCGCGACCCCGGCCAACATTATTCCCATGGGTGATATCATGCGTGACATCAATCGTTCCTCCCAACAAGGCGACGGACTAGCCGTCCGCGCGTTGTGCTCCATCCCCTTCAACGGTCCGTACGTTAGAGCATTTCTGCAGGAATGTCGCCCCGGGCCGCCGCCTTGTAAGGTGGGGCGGCAGGTCCGACCGCGTAGGATTGCGCAGTCTCGTCTTCGGGGCCGCTCAGCGCCCAGGCTTTGCGCCGCACCAGCACGAATTTGTAATAGGCCAACGACAACGCGATGACGATCGCGTTCATGATCAGACTCCAGAAGCCGGTATCGGGGTCGAGCCAACTCGCATAGACGACAAAGCCAAGCGCCAGCAGCGCAACTATGGGGACGAGCGGAAAGAGCGGCATACGATAGGCTGCGTGCGCGCTCGCGCCGGTCTGCCTCCCGATCAATACGCCAAGGCACAAGGCCATGTAGACGAAAACAAGTCCGGTTCCGGTAAGCACGAGCAAATACTTCATGCTGACAAAACACATCGCCACGGCCGTGGCGCCGCTCGCCAGCGTGGCGGCCCAGGGCGAATTGGTGCGGGCGTGCGTGCGGGTAAAGGCGTCGTTGATCGACCAGTGCCAGGTCCCGTCGCGGCCGGTGCTGTAGAAGAAGCGGCCGTTCTGCATCACCGTCGCGAGCACCGCGTTGATGATCGCGAGTGCAATCCCGAGGCTGATGGCAACGTTGAGCGCGCGTCCTGCGGTCGCCAGCACGAAATAGCTGAAGGGGTCGGCGCTTCCCAGGAGCGCCTTAACGTCGGGCGCGCCCATCAACACGGCCGTCACCGGAATCAATTCCGTCACCACGGTTACGACAAGCGCCAGCATGATCGTCCGCGCCACGAGCCGCGGCGCTTCATGCATTTCCTCGGCGAAATAGACGGCCGACCCGAAGCCGGTATAGGCAAATATCGATGTGGCGGCCGAAAAGCCGATCATCGACAGGGTCGTGGGGTGCAGCGCGCCGGCGGACAGCGCGAGCGGATGAAATAGCAGGGCGGGCAAGGCCTGATGGGCGTGCCAGAACCCAAGCACCGAGAGAACTGCGAGCGTCAACAGCTCCAGCATGAGAAAGCCGCCTGTCACCCAGGCATTGGTCCGGATATGAAGAACGCCCATCAGTGTCGTCGAAACGATGATCGCAATGGCGACGGCGCGCGCATCGAGCCCCGGAACAAGCGCGCCGATATAGGTGGCTGCGCCGAGCGCAAAGACGGCCGGCGACAGCATGTTTCCCACTGCGGTCAGCGCAAGCGTCGCGAAGCCTATGGCCGGTCCGAGCGTCTTGCCGACCATGGAATATTCGCCACCGGCGATGGGAAAGGCGGAGGAAAGTTCGGCATACACATAGGCAACGAGCAGGGAGACAAGCCCGACCGCCGCCATGCTGACGAAAGCGCCCGTGCCGGCCTGGGCGAACACGAGCGGAACGATGACGAAGACCGACGATGCGGGTGTGACGGCGGACAGCGTCAGCAGCAGCGCGCCGGTGACACGCATGCTGCGTTTGAGTGTGCGGGGGGGCGTCTGCGCCATCGGGGCCGCCATCAGGGCCGCCATCAGGGAACGAGGCCGTTCGGCGACGAATAGCGCACGGCGCGCGAATTGGCGAATTGCTCGGCGAGCTTGCGCGCCAGATCCTGCATGGCATCTCCGGAGGCTGCCGAAAGGGCATCCGCCGCAGCGCCGCACCCCAGCCCCGAGTCGCGTTGATCCTCGCCCTTGGCCGATTGTGTGGAGTCGACGAGACGCTGGTCCTCCCTGGTCACGAGGATCGAGCCTTCGATGGTCGTGCTTGCCTCCGCCGTACCCCCGATCAGCTCCGCCACCGTCACGTGGGAGCGCAGATCCGAAACGCGCAGTGTGATGACGCCGGTGTAGCCGCCGGAGACCAGTTCCGTGTGCGACATTTGGTGATCCGAAAGGCGGACGTCTTCTCCTACGCGCGCAAATGCGGCAGCGGCCACCTTTCCGAAGGCATTCGAAAGATCGACCTGATAGTCGGACCGGCTGCAGCGCCCCCCCTCGGCCTCGGGACTGACGGCGGCTTTCTCCGCATCGACGAGGAGTGCCCATTTGCCGGGCACCTTGTTGGTATAGGCCATGATCGCAGGCGAGGGTGGGGATACGTTCGATTCGACCTGATAGCTGCACGCCGACAACGCGCCCAGCGCAACGATACTCGCCACGATACGATGCAAGGACGCCTCCCGCCGGTTGGCTGGACGCTACAATCCCGTTTCTCGATCCGCAACGCGCGAGTTGGCCGGGGCTGCTCGTGCGGCCAGCCGGTCGCGAACGAAGAACGGCGAATAGACGAGCGCCATGAAGAAGAGCGCCGCCAGCGCGAGCTCGGGCAGATACCAGGGCCAGGGCGAGAGGAAATCGAGAAAGGTCAGATGGTCGGGCTTGGCACGCAGGAAGCCGTAATCCGTGCCGAGCCAGGCATCCGCGGCGCCGGCCGTCGCAGCGTAAAGCGCCGTCCAACCGATCACGCGCGGGAACGAGGCAGGCGTGGGCCGCATGCCCCGGCCGAAGACGAGATAGAGCACGGCCGCGATGATGCCGCCGTGATAGACGAAGAACAGCGTGAACTGCGCATCGGGAAAATCATAGGTGCAGTCGGGCGTGATGAGCGCCTGCAGCGTGCCGCACAGTGCCCAGAAATAGGCGACCTCGAAACTCTTCTGTCCGGGCCACACCAGCGCGATGAAGGTTGCAACCGTCGCCCAGTCGCAGAGGTTGAGCGGGATTACATTACCGATGTTGAACCAGCCCTTGAAATAAAGCAGCGCCATCCACCCCGCCCAGTTGAGCGCGATGATGGCCGCGAGCCCCCAGCGGATCGCTTTGTCGAGCCTGACGCTTCGTCGCCGCTGCGATAGCGCGGAAAGCGCCACGGGCGCTGCGAAGGTGAGTGCGATGGCCGTGACGTGCGACGTCCCGAGAAAGACGAACGGTGCGTTCATGGGCCCCTGCCGAGAAGCGAAGGCTGCGAGGATCGACATGCTTTGTGGCGGCTTTGGGGCGCGGGGGAACCTTACGGATTTGCAACCCCCGGCATAGAGCAGCCGCGGTCGGTTCAACTTCCGCCGCTCGCGGCATCGGGTGCTGCGTCGAAGGTATTAACGCAATGAGCGCGGTCTCTCTGAAATTGCGACAGAACTCCTTAACTCGCGAATCCTACGGTGATTGCGAGCCTATACCGGACTCGAGTTCGTGGATCATGCTTGCCGTTCCCCTGCCGCTCAAATCCATCCGGCCCGCGCAAAGCATCGAAATTACACTCGACGCTGCCGGCAGGATCGAATTTCGAGCGGGCGGACAGAGCCCGGTGGAGATGTTCCGGGCGCTGCGCGAAGGGCAGGTGCTGGCGGCCTACCTGCATCCGAAAGACATCGCCTTTTATGATCATACGCGAGCGTGGTTTGCCACCGGGCAGGGCACCACGGCAACGATTCATCTGCGCTTTCGGCGAACGCAAAACGAATGGTCGCAAGTATTAGCGACGCTCAAGGCCGGCCCACGCAATTCTCTGACCGTCCTGCTCGTGCCCGACGATCTGGCGACGGCTCTGAGCGAAGAGGCCAAGATGCGCTGGATCATCGAAGGCTCGTCCCAAGGCGTCATCGTGCGCACCAAGAATGGCCTGATCTTTGCCAATGAAAGCGTCGCCCGCATCCTGGGTTACGACTCCCTGGCGGAATTCATGCGGCTCCAGCCGGGTGAACTCGACAGCGCCATTCATCCCGACGACGTTCAGCGCCTAAACGCGGCGACGCAATTGCGGATGCAGGGGCAGGGAGAGGTGTCTCGCCATAGATTTCGTTACCGGTGCAAGGACGGCAACTATGTCTGGCTGGAGGCGATCTCGCGTTTCGTGAACTGGAAGGGCGTCCCCGCCGAAACTTCGTGGATCAACGACATATCCGAGCGCATGCGCGATGAGGAAGAGCTGATCACCAGCAAGGAGGCGGCCGAATTCGCCAATCGCACCAAGACCGAGTTTCTCGCAAACATGAGCCACGAATTGCGGACGCCGCTCAATGCGATCATCGGTTTTTCCGAATTCATGATGTGCGAACTGGGCGGTCCGATCGGCACGCCAAAATATGCGCAATACGCGACTCATATCCACGACAGCGGGTTGCACCTGCTTGCGATCATCAACGACATCCTCAATCTCGCGAGACTCGAAGTGGGGCGGCTTACGATCGACGAGAGTACGATCTGCGCAGCCGCCCTGGTGGAGTCATGTCTGGCGACGATGCGCGCCCGGGCGGACGAAGGGGACGTGGCGCTCGTCGTATTCATACCGCCGGGTCTGCCGGGATTGCGCGCCGACGAGCGCGCCGTGAAGCAGATACTGCTCAATTTCCTTTCGAACGCGATCAAATTCACGCCCGAAGGCGGGCAGGTGACGGTGTCGCTGGGCGAAGAGGAAGACGGCAGTTTCGGTCTGGTCGTGCGCGACACGGGCGTCGGCATGAGCGAGAAGGAGATCGTGATAGCGCTCGCGCCGTTCGGACAGGTGGACTCGAAACTTGCGCGCAAGCATCAGGGCACCGGATTGGGTCTTCCCATCTGCGAATCTCTCATGCATTTGCACGGCGGCGCATTGCGCATCCGCAGCGCGCCCGGACAAGGCACCACAATGATCGCATCGTTTCCGCGCGAGCGCATCGTCAGGGAAGCCGCATTCGCGTGACGGAATGCCTGGACTTGACCCTATAGGCGCCAGGATTATGACGACTGCCAAATCAAACGCGTCGTTCCCGCGAACGCGACGGCGTCGAAGTCACAGCCCACTGGGGCCGCTTCGTATGCCGGAAATTCAGAGTCTCGCAATCCCTCCCAACGCAACGGCAATGCGTTGCTTGAGCGCGCCGTGTTTCTCGTCGCTATAGATGTGGGCCGGATCGGTCCATAGCTCGGGCGGATAGGTCCAGATCGGGCGGGACAGGCGCTCCGGCGCTTCCCACTCGTAGCGCGGAACGACATGGGCATGCAGATAGGGATCGGTGTTGCCGTAAATCGAATAGTTCACCCGGCGCGGCGAACAGACCTGCGCGACGGCCTCGCCGAGAAGCCCCATGTCGTCGAGGAAGGCTGCGCGCGCCACACGGTCGAGCGCTTCCAGCCGATCGGCTTTCGGGCTCGCCAGCAACAGGCAATAGCCGGGAAGAAACTGCATGACGCCGAACACGGCAAAACCGCTGCGCATTTTCAGGAGCACGGTCGGATTCGCCCCGCGCTCGGCATGGCCCACGGGATCCTCGAGGAAGCTCAAATCCATATCGGTCTCCGCCTGCGAGTCGGATACGATAGTCGCCGTGGCGGACGACATGTGCAAGATCGTGGAGGAAGGCTATGAGAGCGGCGATTATGCCGCGACCTTCCGCGCGCCAGACACGCTGCCCGCGATTGCGGTGTCCTTCTTCGATCAATTCGCGAAGCTGCTTCCGCGCGGCTGCCGCGTTCTCGATCTGGGTTGCGGTCCCGGCGTGCCGTTCGACAAACGCCTGGCCGAGGACGGTTTCGCCGTCACCGGCGTCGACATCTCCCGCAAGCATGTCGGGATTGCGCGTGGCCAGGTCCCCGATGCGACGTTTGTCGCGGGCGATTTCTCCGCGATGGATTTCGACGAGCAGTCTTTCGACGGTATTCTATCGCTCTATGCCATCTTCCACATTCCGCGCGCGGAACACGAAGCTCTCTTCGCCAAAATGCGGCGCTGGCTCAAGCCGCGCGGCACGCTGCTCCTGTGCCTCGGCGCACGGAAC
>Ga0302325_10013960_pt1 | contig 17114 bp, 16 predicted proteins | sample Palsa_T0_2_FD_201948 | JGI IMG/M metagenome (GOLD analysis project Ga0302325, IMG submission 201948) | Peat permafrost microbial communities from Stordalen Mire near Abisko, Sweden - Palsa_T0_2 | ecosystem: Environmental > Terrestrial > Soil > Palsa > Peat permafrost | place: Sweden: Abisko... | reverse complement strand
CCTGGACCGAGGAACGATCCTTAAGAAAGCTAATCACGCGCTAATGATGCCATAGCCGCCACCGGTGTCTCATTAAACTGCGAATGCGCTAGTCCAGTCATTGCGAAGCATAGGGACTTGCGATCACACCCTTCGCGATTTTGTGTTCCGCTTTCCAGCAGTCCGCAAGGCTTTGCGTGATAGATCGAGTTCGTCGTGAAGCCATTTTCGGAGTGCCACCAAAGGCGCCCAGTCGCGCAGGCTTGGTGGGTAAACGACGTGATACGGCTGCGAGTGTTCGTAGGTTATGGACAGGGGCGACAACTTGACGAGTTGCCCATCGCGAAGTGCATCCGCTGCCAACAGCTCGAATCCGATTGCCAAGCCCAGATTCTGCTCCGCTGCCTGCAGCATCAGTCCCCAGTCGTTGAAAACCGCCACGGTAGTTACCGGCGTGCGCAGTCCGGCGGCAGCAAACCAGCGCTGCCACAGATCCGCATCGCCCAGCAGTGGCTCGCGTGCCAACGCTTCGGCGCGCGCACCGAGCAGCCGACGCGCTGCGGAAGGCGAGCCGACGACGATCAGCGGCATCGGCGCGTCGAGCAGGCGCTCCGCTTGCAACCCTGCCCACGGTCCCCGCCCTTGACGCAGGCCGGCGTGAAATCCTTCGCGCTGCAGGTCGACCAATTGATGCGATGCATCGATTTCCAAGGCCAGGTCGGGATGCCGTTCGCGCCAGCGTCCCATCCGAGGCAGTAACCAGCGCTGGGCAAAGGAAGGCAGAACCGATATCCGGAGGCGCTGGGCTGAGCCAGTAGCCGCTGCGGCGGCCGCTTGCACCCCGTCATCGAGTTGCGCCAACGCCGCCTGCACGCTACGCAGCAGCGCTTCGCCCGCGGCGTTGATCACCACACGACGTCCTCGGCGCTCAAACAGCTCGAACCCGAGCTGTTCCTCCAGCCCGCGGATTTGCTGGCTGACCGCGCTATGCGTCAGGTGCAGGACGTCCGCGGCGGCACGCAGATTCTGCAGTTCGGCAACGGAGCGGAACGCCGTAAGGGTATTTAAAGGCAAGCGCGGCATACTGGTAAGGATAACTGACCAGTATGGGCATAACAAGTCGCTTCCATGAGCAACTCTGGGCTTGTAGCCTTACCAATGCAATGTCTTCTAACCAAATTCACGCGGAGCAAAGAATGAGCACACGACTTGCATTGATGCACACCGGTTCCTACCGCTGGTTTGCCAGAAAGCATGTCCGCGTTACAAGTGCATTGCTTGCAGCTGTCGCTATTGCGTTCGCGATGCCCTCGATTGGCGGACAGTCTGGCACTCCAAACACCGGCAATGTGACGGCCCAGGAGCCCATGGTCGGACAGTTCACCGGCAAGCTAATCAATGGCGCTCCGGTGTACAGGCTGCCGCCGATACGCGTTTCGGTCAGCCGCAAAGCGGAGCGGGCCAGGATCGAACGCGAGGAACGATTGACACACGTTAGTGCGGCTAAGGCAAGAACCGCGGGACGCCCTCCCGCGTAACGATGGACTCTTGCGGAAACCGGGACGATTGAAACACTCAAGGATGGCCATGAATTGCACGATGCAAAATCGTACGAACTCCACAGGTCTCGCCCAGCGGGTCAAGAGCGTGGCCGCTGCCACCCGAGCGCTACAGCAAAGGTTGAAGCGGGCGCTCAAACGCCTGAGCAGGAACCCCTACGAGCGCATTCTCGCGGAGTCGGTCGATCGCTTCGCGCTCGAGCGGCGCGAGCGCGCATTGAACCGCGGTCAGTAGCTTGCACAGTGCGGACGCGATCTCAGGAGACACCATGGCAAACGCTTCCCTCTCATATCCCACGCAGTCGCGATCCAACGTTCCTTCGGAAACAACGATTGTCGTCAGCGCATCGGTCGCGGCCTGGTTCGCTATCGTCGCCGTTCTTGGCGTGCGCGGCAGCTTCGTTACGCCACCGGGTATGGCGCCGCTGCCCATTCTGCTCGGTGTCTTGACGCCCCTCGCCATGTTCGTCGCCGCGTACTTGCTATCCAAAACGATCCGGGAATACGCCCTGGCGATCGACCTTCGCTTGATAATGGCGATACAGGCGTGGCGCTTTGCCGGAATCGGGTTTCTCGCCCTCTACGTACAAAACCTGCTGCCGGGCCTGTTTGCGTGGCCGGCGGGATTGGGCGACATCGCGATCGCAGTGACTGCCCCGTGGCTACTGACAGTGCTTCTGCGCCAGCCAAGTTTCGCCGCCAGCAGGACCTTCGTGATCTGGAATATGCTTGGAATCTTGGATCTCGTCGTGGCCCTTGCCACGGGAGCGTTGGGCGCGATGTGGGTTGCTGGAGCGGACAGGGGTGCCACGACCAGCGCTATGGCGCAGATGCCTCTGGTGCTAATCCCGGCGTTCTTTGTGCCCATATTTTTCGCGCTTCATGCATCCGCGCTGCTCCAGGTGAGACGTGTCTCCACAACCCAGGAGGGGTAGACAAGAAGCTTCGTTCCGAGAGCAAAACGGATATGCGCACAACGAGATTGCTTTTGCGCTTGGCGTCGCAGGGCGATCGGCGTCGGGACGGTTGCTCCGCAGGTCCCAGGTTTGATTCCACGTGGCGAACCAAACTACGCGCCGCTTCCGGGTTTATCCGGCGCGGCCGCCGGCAGGCTTGATCGTCATGCCGCCGAGGCAACCAATGGGTCAGGTCACACCGCCCTGAGCTGAAGAGAGCTCCGTCCCGATGGCCAGGATGTCCGCGACGAATTGTTGCAGGTCGTCGTGTTGCGTTCTGTGATTCGTCAGGCAGACGCGGATGGCAAGCTTGCCGGACAATTCGGTTGTCGAAGGTACCGCCAAGCCGCGGTTTTGTAACGTCGCGACGACTTGCCGATTGAAGGCATTGATCTCCCGTTCGCCAACAAGCCCTTCGGGCCGAATACGCAGGCAAACAACATTGAGCGAGACCGGAGCCAACAATTCGAGTTGCGGATGCCGGGCGATCTCATTGGCCAGTTGCTCCGCCTGTGTACAGTTCCTCACGATGGCGGTGCTTAACGCGTCAAAGCCCAGGGCCTGAATCGTAAACCACACCTTCAGCGCGCGGAATCCGCGGGATAATTCAGGACCGTAGTCGCAGAACCATGGCTCACCGCCGGCAATCCCGTCTGTGAGGCTTTGGAGATACTCCCGTCGCAACGAAAAGGCTTGGCGCTGAATCTCCCCCTCGCGAATCAGGACGCAGCCGGCATCGTATGGCACATGCAGCCATTTATGCATATCGAATGCCAAGGAGTCTGCTGAAGCGATGACGGGCGCCAAATGGCGATAGCGCGGAAGGCAGATGGAAAACGCGCCAAAGGCTCCATCAACGTGATGCCAAAGTCCCTCCCGCTTGGCAATGCCGGCGATGGCTGCCACGTCATCGATGGCTCCCGTATTGACGGATCCAATGGTGGATATCACACAGATGGGTAGAAGCCCGTTGCTTCGATCGGCCCGAATGGCGGCTTCGAGTTCGGCTGTATCCATGCGCAATTCTGCGTCCGCCGCAATGACCCGCAGCGCATCGCGGCCAAGACCCAACAAGTCGAGCGCCTTGGTGATGCAACTGTGGGCCTCGACCGAGGCATAGGCCATCATAGATACATTTCCGGCTCGAACGCCCTTGCGCTGAACGTCCCACGACGCACGGGAGTTTCGGGCGCAGGCGAGCGCGATGATCGTCCCCATCGAAGTACCGCTAGTCAGGATGCCGGTGGACAACTGGGGAAATGCGAAGAAGTCCCGAAACCAGCCCACGACCTGCTTTTCCAGCGACGTGCCGATGTGGTTACGTCCGCCGACATTACAGTTCATCACCGCCGCCAAGGCTTCCCCAAGTGCCCCATAGAGATTTCCGGAACCGTGCACCCATCCGAAAAACTTCGGGTGGGTATTGCCGGTAGCATAGGGAAGAATGTCCTTTTCGAAACGGTCGACCAATTCGTCCAAGCTCATGCCCGCCGGGGGCATGGGAGTCCCCGCCAAGGGCAGCGGCGCGGTCCAGACCGGATGGTCGCGAATATGGCGCTGACGTTCCAGCGCCACATCGAGAGCACGGTGGAATTGGCGTAACGCAAAATCCCAATCCTGGGGATCGAGGTTGTCCTGGTTCACCGATCGGGGTGCATCCATGGCGTCTTCAATGGGCGTGTCCTGGAGATCGTCTGGGCAAGTGTACGCCTGCCCTCACGACTACTCTCTGACAGCCGAAATCAGACCGCGCGATGCGCCGGAAAGTCGAACGGAACCGACGGGAGTAACCAGCACCGGCCTCTTGGCCCACCAGGAAACAAGCGTTCAGATGCCCGTTTCCCGCGCCAAAATCGCGTTACTTATTCTGCTGAGCGGACCATTTCCGGAGCGCATCTAGCGTGTATTCGACGTGCTTGTCGGGCTTGAGCGACGTGTAGGAGAACACTACGTGTCCATCAGGCGCAATGACATATGAAACCCGATCTGCGTATTCCGGCTTGATTGCCAGAACCGCGTCATAGGATTTCATGATGCTTTGATCCCGGTCTGCGGCTACCGCGAACTTGCTGCGACACTCGCTGACCGAAAACCTGCTCAGCGTGGCGATATCGTCGTGCGAAACGCCGATTATCGTGGCGCCAAGGGCATGATACGCGTCCACGGAATCGGCGAAATCGTGAGCCTCGATCGTACAGCCGGTCGTGAACGCGGCGGGGTAGAAATAAAGGACCACCGGTCCTTTCTTCAGGGCGTCCGCGAGCGAGAACGTGAAAATGCTACCTCCGAGAGACGCCTCGGCTTGGAAATTAGGCGCGACATCGCCGGGTTTGAGTGCCGCGATGGACGGTAACGCAAAACATGCGGTAAAAGCTGCGAGAAGTACGCTTCGATGCATCATTTTTAGGCTCCATGGAATAAGGACGGAAGCCACACCAGCGGCCGCCGCCGCCGCGGCACGGGTCATCCTAGATCAGATTCATCGAAGATAACGATACCTCGCCGGAGGGGCGGTGTTCTCGACACCAGGCTGCGGTTACGTGGTCGGCTTTGCTTTTCGGCCGGGGCCCAGTGGCGGGATGTAGCCTGACACGCGGCATTCCCATGCATCAATCCGCTTGCCGTGCTCGAAGCGGGTCAGATTGCACATAATGATTTCCCCCGCCGCTGCCAGGCCGGCAAGCCGCTGGCGCACCGTTGCGAGGGGTACGCCTATCTCCTTGGCAATCTCCAAGTCGAGCCGCTGACCGTATTTCTTTAGGCACTGCAGGACTTCGATCACGGTCCACATCCTTGGAAAAACATCCATTTTAACAGTGCCAAGACGGTTCATTGCATGTTTTTGACCAGGACTACGCGGTCTAACGGAACGGACCGCTTCGAGCCTGCAGGCCGTGAGCTTTGATCCGGCCATCGGAGCGAGGTGGTGGTAAATTACCTGGGCAAGAATTGTGGTCGCACGCTACGCGAGGTGCAAACTGCGACGGAGAACGGTCTAAGGGAAGGAGATAAGAATTCGATGAATCCGAATCAGGCGCTATGGGAAAAGGGTGACTTCACGCGGATTGCCAGCAGCATGCGGGAGAGCGGTGAGGCGCTCATTCAGGACCTCGGGGTTGTCAAAGGGCTCAAGGTGCTGGATCTGGGCTGCGGGGATGGGACGACGGCCTTACCGGCGGGCAAGCGTGGGGCGGATGTGCTGGGCGTCGATATCGCCAGGAATCTCGTGTCTGCCGGGAATGCACGCGCCAAAGCGCAGGGCCTGAGCAACTGCAGGTTCCAGGAGGGCGATGCCTCCGACTTACACGACCTCAGCGACCACTCGTTCGACCTTGTGGTGAGCATCTTCGGAGCGATGTTCGCGCCGCGGCCGTTCGATGTGGCCAAGGAGATGGTGCGTGTGACGCGGTACGGCGGGCGGATCGTGATGGGGAATTGGATCCCAAACGATCCGACGCTCGTGGCGCAGGTTCTTAAAATCAGCGCATCGTATTCACCGCCGCCACCCGAGGGTTTCGTGAGCCCCATGACGTGGGGAGTCGCGGCAAGCGTGATTGAGCGATTTGCCGCGGCGGGAATTCCTAGCGACAAGATTTCGTTCTCCAAAGAAACGTTTACCTTCCGGTCCGCCAGCGCGCCCTCGGCAGTCGTTGCTGATTTCAGAAACTACTATGGGCCGACAATGAATGCGTTCGCTGCCGCAGAACAGAACGGCAAGTCTGCGGATCTTCAACGCGAGCTTGAGGCCCTGTTCGAGCGCGAGAACCGGAGCAACACCAAAGATGCCACAACCATACCCGCGGCATTCTTGAGGGTCACCGTCGCTGTTAGAAGACCTGGGCGAATCCAGGCCACAGAACAGCGGGCTCGTCGGGAAGGTCGAAGCCGGCCCGCTATCTAGTCGTCCGATGCGTCGTCATCGGGCGAAGGGTCTTCCGCCTCAACAAAGGCGCGCTTCGCATCGGCTTGTTCTTTGAGTTCGCCAAGGCCGGCGACGAACTTCTGCAACGGCTCCCCGCCACGCAACATGAGTGCCGGCGGCACAATCTTGTTTCGATCGGGAATGTAATTCGCACTGCGATTCTGACTGTAGGCCGACCTCCACTGGACCAAACCTAGCGCGATCGCCGGAATCAAGACGCCGATTGCGACTGCAATTCGAGGTCGCATCGTGCTTGCGTTCAAAAGATGTATAGCGAGCGCAGTTGCTATTAGGACTCCGGCGACCAGCATCTCAGCGGTCGACGGCGGATAGATTCCCAATGCGCCGCTGGCGGTATCAAGCACCAATGGGACGACATCGATCGCGGCAACGACGCAGAAAAATATCGCGGCGTGTCGCAGCCAGCGAGACTCGCCGAAGGCAACGCGACTGATGAGTGCCCAGAACGCAATCCACACGCCAAAAACTGCTGCGAGAGCGAACAATGTCGTAAGCATCTTCGTCGGCAGTTCGCGCGTCTGGATTGTCGCCGCCCAAATCGAGTAAATCTCGCCGGCGATCGTGACCACGAGGCCGACGGCGAGCCAGCGCAGGTCACGAACCCGGGCCTCGCTCGGGGAAAGCTCTTGATCGGACACCTCGGCAGGAATGGTCTCCGCCGCGGTGCGCACGCGCAGCTTCGTGCGTCCGATTCGAAACAGGCCATCATTGAGCGGAGTGTCCAAGACGCCGTGAAGGCGGCGACCACCGAGTTCGATCCCGTTGACGCTACCAAGATCCGTGATGGTTACCCTTCCGGTTGCGTCGACGGCTACTCGTACATGGACTGCCGCAATATGAGGGTCGTCGAGGACCACGTCCGCCGCTGTGCCGCGACCGATTGTGCAACTCGCCGCGTCGCCAGCGCGCTCAATGCGATGCCGCGACTGAACGCGGTCGTGCGCGCCTAGCACGTCGATGACAATTATGGTTTCCACCCGATCGCCGCGAGATAGGTTTTTGCGAAAGCCAGCGCGGCCTCGGACGAAACGCCCGTCAGCGAGAGCGTCGAGACAAACGCACGCCTCGCCTCGTTCTTGCTGACAATGTGCACGTTCAAATCGTATAGTCCTTCGAACCTGCGATAGGCGCGAAGGCAAACGATGGCACTTACCTGGAGGCCGTCAAGCGCCAGGTCGTTCTGTTTGCAGGCGTACGGTGCAAGCTGCCGATTCCTTCCGGAGCCGATCTTCCCGGAAGACAGAGTCGAGATCGCCTGAAGCCGGTGCGCGAACCGCCATGCGTCGAGCGTTGTGGAATGGAGGATCGAATGCCGGAACCATAGCCCGCCGCTACGGATGTCGCTGGCGACGTACAGCGTGGCGTTGGCATCACAGTAGAACCGCTCGATCTGGATAGGCTGATCTGGCGCCGGATCACCCGCTGCGCCACACACAAAAAATCCTGCAGGTTTGGCGGGCAGTTCATAACCCTGATCGTTCTGGCTCGGTAGTGGCGTATCGAGCGCTGCCAGCAGCGCCTCCGAATGCGCGCGAAGCTGGTCGGCAATTTCTTCGTTCACGCGTTTTGCATCGAGTGGTTTACCCGTTGAACTCGAAAGCAAAGCAATTGCGTATTCCGCCGGTACGAAGAATGCGACGAGTTGCGACTGGAAATTGACCGCTACGTTCACGCCGATGACACGCCCGGTGGCGTCCAGACCTGGGCCGCCGGACATGCCGGCGTTGAGCGCCCCGGAGTAATGAATGCGTGGCTCGAAGGAATCCTCAACGCGGCCATTGTTGACGCCCTCCGTGATTGTCAGGCCAACGTCCAGCGGAAACCCGATGGAGTACGCATGTTCCCCTTTCTTGGCCTCGGGCCACAGCTCGAGGGGTGCGGGCGCGAAACCGACGGCCTCAACGATCGCCAGGTCGTGGCGTACGTCAATGGCATGTACGTTGAGGCGCCCGGTGGTCCCGACGGAAGTCTTGTACTCGAGGCGATATTTTTCCGGATAGAGCACCGCATCGCTGACCACGTGCCAATTGGTCACGAAAATGCCACCGCGAGCGGCCGCGAAGCCGGTTCCGTGAAACGCCTCCGAGGTATTCGTGCCAAAGAATCCCTTGATCTGGATTATGGCAGGGCGCACGCGGTCGAGTACCTGCCTGGCCGCGCTCGACGCCACAGTCACCGGGGGAACGGGCTGTCGCGCGGTCGCGTCGCCCGGCGCCGGGGCCTCGGGACTGACGCGCGCACGCTGCGTATCATCCGTCGTGGCGGCGGACGAAACGCTGGCGCATAAGGCCACCACCATTACTGCGGCAAGGGCGCATCCTGCGGATCTTGGAGCGAGCACGTCGTTGTGCCTGCGCGATCAGCCGTTTTCGCGTGCTTGTGCCCGCGCGAAGGCAGGTCGTTCGACAATTCGCTGTACGTAGTCGTCGATGACGGTGGACTTGGGCAAGATCGGGTTCTGCCCGAACATCGCGAACGTCGTTCCGTAGAGCACGTCGGCAGCGCTGAACCGCTCGCCCAGGAGGTAGGAGCCGGAGGAAAGCACTCCCAGCAGCGTAGACATTGCTTCGTCCACCGGAACCCAACCGGCCGTGCCACGGGGCACCTCCACGTTCATGAACTTGGACATGATGGCGGGCTCCAGCACTCCCGTGTAGTAGGAAAGCCATGAAAGATAGGCGGCGCGGTCGGGTTCGCCGACGACTGGCCCAATGCGGTTCTTCGGGAACTTGTCGGTCAAATACACTGCGATGGCCGGCGATTCGAATACGATGGCGCCGTCATCAGAAATCGCCGGGACTTTGCCGTGGGGATGGGGATTGGCCGGATCCACGGCACCGGTGCCGCCGCGCATTCTCGTCGTAACGAGCTTGATCTGGTAGGGCGCTTCAAGTTCCTCCAGCAAGAAGATCATGCGCGATGAGCGCGTCTTCGGTCGATGAAACAGGGTAATCATGAATGACCTCTCGTGGCGCGGGCATCGGAATTGTGCCATGAAAGCGCTGCTCGCGATTTCGAGAAGACTGGTGCGAGCACGGGTCGATCGGTACACTGTCCGCGGTGTCCGCCAGAGTAGGAGGAGACGAGTTCCGGTGTACTTTTTTTGGCCGCTACCCGCCAACTCACGACGGTCAGCGGATAGGAGGGGTGCGCGATGCGCATTGCCCGAGTGACGACAGCCGTGGCCGTGGCCATCGGCGTGGGTGCTTTGAGCGCACTCGCACCTGCCGCAGTCGAAAGGGTCGAGGTCCTGGAGCGGACGTCCTTTGCGTCAGGAATGACCTTTGGACAGATTGGCGCGTATGAAAAGATCCGTGGGATAGCCCATTTCGCGCTCGATCCCGACGCGCCTGCCAACGCGCGCATTGCTGACCTGAAACATGCCCCGCGCGATGCACGTGGACGGGTCACGTTTAGCAGCGAGTTCATCATGCTGCGACCCGTGACCGCGCAGGCCTCGACTCTGCTCTACGACGTCAACAACCGTGGCAGCATCGCCATCCTCGGCCAAGTAAATGGCCGCAGTCCCGCCAATAACGATCCGACGACCGTGGCTGACGCCGGCGACGGCTTCCTCATGCGCCACGGCTTCACCCTGCTGTTCTCCGCGTGGACGTGGGATGTGGCGCGCCAGTCGCCGGGGGTAAAGGCACTCGTCTTTGCCCCACCCGTTGCCAAAAGCGCGCGGGGCAGCACGATCAAGGGCCCGGTCGAAAACGAGTTCATCGTCAGTGCGCCGACGGATATCACGACCTACGCCGGGATGCGCGGCCTGACATACGAACCGGCGACGCCCGATGACCCGTTGGCGCGCCTTACGCAGCGTTCCCGACCCGATGCGTTGCGGCGGCCGATCGCGCGCGATCACTGGCATTTTGTGCCGCCTGAACAGGCCGGAGGTCCCGGGCGGGTGCAGTTGGCGGGAGGGTTCGAGCCCGGCGTGATCTATGAATTGACCTATGTGGCCAAGGATCCTTATGTCACGGGAGCGGGTCTTGCGGGTATCCGTGACCTGCTAGCTTACTTTCGCGACCACTCGTTCGAGGGCAGCCCTCCGCCGCGACAAGTGCTGATTTTCGGTATCAGCCAGTCGGGCCGGATAATCGGTCGAATGCTGCACGATGGCCTCGATGTGGACGAGACCGGCCGACTGGCGTTTGACGGGGCCTACATGCAGGTACCCGGCGCGGGCGGCTCGGCGGGTTTCAACAGTCGCTTCGCCCAGCCTACTCGGCACCCGTCGATGCTCGAGGAGCACGACTACCCTTCGGACACATTTCCGTTTACGACGGCGCCATCGCGGGATCCAGTAAGCGGCAAAACCGCGTCGTATCTGGACCACGCCGGTGACGCCAAGGGCCTGCGGCCCAAGCTCATCGTGGCGAACGATTCAACCGAGTTCTGGAATCGCGACGCGTCGCTCATCGCCACGACGCCAGACGGCACTAGGGACGTGGCTCCTGCAGAAAGCGTGCGCCTCTATGCGTTTATGGGCGCTCAGCATTATGTTGGCCGTTCGCGGACCCGAGGCCCTTACGTGAACTGCGTCTCGACGACGGATCATTATCTGGCCATGCGGGCGCTGATTTTGGCGCTTGAGCGCTGGACGAGCTCGGAGGCGCCGCCGCCCGCGAATGCCTATCCACGCATTGGCGACGGCACTTTGGTTACGGTCGCAGCCTATCGTAGCGAATTTCCAAAGGTCGTGGGGCTCGTCCCTCCCGAGCAGAACTTGCGCGAGCCGCGTCTGGATTTCGGTCCGCGTTTCACCGAGCAAGGTGTCGCCACCCGTGTTCCGCCGGCGCATGGAACGGCATTCGAGACGCGCGTTCCAAGTCCCGACGCCGATGGCAACGACCGCGGTGGTGTACGGCTTGTCGAGCTTCAAGTTCCACTCGGCACCCACACCGGCTGGAACCAACGCGCGCCCGAAACGGGATTCCCGTGGGCGACCGCACGCTTCGACGGCAGCTTCGTGCCCTTCGCGCGCACGGAGGCTGAACGTCGCGTTGCGGGCGATCCCCGCCCGAGCCTCGAGGTGCGCTATGCAACGCGCGAGGACTTCGCCGCCAAGGTTCGCGACGCAGCCAACGAGCAGGTGTCCGCAGGCTTCTTGCTGGAAGAAGACGTGGAGCGTGCGATCACCGAAAACATGGGTTTATATGATCGCATCCTGGCCCGCGACCCAAACGACTCAAGTTGCCGCTATTTATTCGCCGAATGATCGCCACCCCTTAACCGCAGCACACCGGGGCTGGCATTCGGCGAGGCTATTGCCAATGGGCCCAGTCGATAAAACACGCCTTGGGCAAGCCTAAAGGTGCCGAGCGGCGATCAGGCCTGCATGATGGCTGCCAGCTCCTCGCGCAATAATTCCAGGACGCGTTCTACCCCCGGCTGGCCAAATGCGCCCAACCCCCACAGATAGGGGCGGCCAATGCAGACTCCGGTGGCCCCCATTGCCAATGCCTTGAATATATCCGTGCCGCGGCGCACACCGCTGTCGAAGATGATCGGTACTCTGCCTGTCGCAACCCTCGCGACCTCGGGCAAACACTCGATGGCGCCGCGTCCGCTATCCTCACTTCGGCCGCCGTGGTTTGAAACATGGATACCATCGACTCCATACTTGAGACATAGCGCAGCGTCTTCCTCCGTGAGGATGCCCTTGACGATCAATTTCATTTTGGTTGTATCGCGCATTTTCTGGATGAAATCCCAGGTCATGTTTGATGACTGCATGCTGGCGACTCGAGACGTGTCGATGCCATCGTAATTGGGCCTTTCACTGATACTGCCGATGCCTGATGTGTGGCAGCCGGCGCAATTTCGCGTATCCAGGCGGCGCAGGCGGAAATATGTCTCCTGGTTGCGGCCACCGTTGCGGTCCACCGTGATTTCCAAGACTGGGCAACCGGCACGCTCCACCCGGCGCACCACCTGTTGCGCGACTTCCGGACTGGAAGTGGCATAGAGCTGGTACCAGACGTCTCCCTGGCGCGCCGCGATCACGTCTTCGATGGATGAGCCGGCAGCACTGGCGAGCACGTTCAAGTGACCGCCTGCCTTCGCGGCGCGTGCCACTGCAATTTCGCCGTCCGGGTCGTATGCCCTGTTGCCGCCGGTTGGCGCGAGGATAACCGGTGTCTTCCAGCGCGTGCCGAACAGGATGATTGACATGTCAATCCTGCTGACGTCGCGCAAACGACGTGGCCGCAGCTCATACTTGAGGAAGGCCTCCCGGTTTGCACGCAATGTCACTTCATCGTCGATGCCCGAGGCCATGTAACCGAAGTGCGCCGGCGGCACTTTCTTGAAGGCCACCGGCTCAAAATCGAACACGTTGACCGCGTCCTTGGGACTGACAATCAGATCGTCTGAGATCGTCGCCGGCCAGATCATCGGGTCAGGCCGTTTTGCCACACCTTGCGCGAATAGCTGTCGTTCCGGCGACAGGGTAAGCAGAGGGCTCGCCAACAGCCATTTAAGCAAGTGACGGCGTTGCGTTAGGCGACTCGCGCTTAGCGTCATATCCGCTCCGATATTGACTTTGCTTCCTGACCGATTGGGGGCAAAATCCAAGACGAAACAATCAGGTGCACGGCACAGTGTACGACTGGTTCCCATCGCTGCATAAGCTGCCGCTGGATCTATCCTCGGTCTGAGCAACCGCCGGAATCGACTTTATGCCTAGACCGGAAGCGAAGTCGCTTGTGCGTGGCCAAGAGCGACAAACAGGTATCTGTAAAAAGGGAGGACGACAATGATCAAGCTCGACATCAACGGTAAACAGCACGACGTCGACGTGCCCGGCGATACCCCTCTTCTGTGGGTGTTGCGCGACGAACTGGGTCTCACCGGAACGAAATTTGGCTGCGGCATGGCGCTCTGTGGAGCCTGTACCGTGCATATCAATGGCCTGCCCGGACGGGCCTGCGTGACCCCGATTTCCACGCTCGCCGGGAAAAAGGTCGTAACCATCGAAGCGATTGGCACCGACAAGGTCGGTGGGACCGTGCAGGCGGCGTGGGTTGAGTTGGGCGTGCCGCAGTGTGGCTACTGTCAGGCTGGCCAGATCATGTCCGCGACAGCGCTCCTCAAGCGCAAACCGAAGCCTACCGACGCCGACATTGATGATGCCATGACCGGCAATATCTGCCGCTGCGGGACTTACGGTCGCATCCGTGCCGCCATCAAGCATGCGGCGGGTGAAAAGGGAGAAGCGGCATGAACGCGCCACTCGAGTTGATCAGAGGTCTTGCCGCGAACGAGGCGTCTCCCGACGACGCATGGGTAATTGCCAACGTAAGTCGGCGCCGGTTTCTCCGTGGCGCTTCCGCGCTAGGCGGATTCGTGCTCGCCGTGGGACTGCCCAGCGCGGTGCGCGCCGCAGATCCGCCCAAGTATGGGGCGGATGGCATGCCGCATGGCTGGGTCGACAGCCCGCTGGTATTCGTGGCGATTGGCGAGGACGGCGTAGTCAGCATCGTCTGCGCCCGGTCAGAGATGGGGCAGGGCGTGCGCACCGGTATGCCGATCATCGTTGCCGACGAGCTCGAGGCCGACTGGGCCCGTGTGCGCGTCGTGCAGGCTCCTGGCGACGAGGCGCGCTATGGCAACCAAGATACCGACGGCTCGCGCAGCACGCGGCACTTCTTCATGCCGATGCGGCGGTGTGGCGCGGCAGCGAGGCAAATGCTGGAAGCCGCGGCTGCGGCACGCTGGAAGGTACCGGTCAGTGAAGTGCAGGCGAAGAACAGCGAGGTGGTGCATGGTCCGACTGGACGGCGCCTTGGCTACGGGGCGCTTGCCAAGGAAGCGGCACTTCTGCCAGTGCCCGCCGACGATGCGATTCGACTCAAGGATCCGGCGCAATTTCGCTATATCGGGACCGGCAAGCTAAAACTGCTCGACGCGCACGACATCGTCACCGGCAAGGCGCAGTACGGCATGGATACCCGCGTTGCCGGCATGCTGTACGCGGTCGTCGCGCGGCCACAGGTGTACGGCGGCAAAGTGACAAGCTACGACGCCGCCGACGCGCTCAAGGTACCTGGCGTCGTGCGTGTGGTCGCGATTGAACCCACTCCGTCGCCGCCTTACTTCAATCCGCTTGGTGGAGTTGCGGTCATCGCGCGCAACACCTGGGCTGCGATGCAGGGGCGCAAGGCGCTGAAAATCACCTGGGACGACGGCCCGAATGCGGACTACGACTCGGTTGCCTTCCGGGTGACGCTCGAGGAGGCCGCGCGCAAGCCGGCCAAGGTCGTTCGTAACGACGGTGACTTCGCCGCCGCGGCCGCGGCGGCAGCGAAGCGCATCGAGGCGGAGTATTACCTGCCCCATCTGGCCCACGCCTCGATGGAGCCTCCTGCGGCAAGCGCTCGCATCGTGCAGGGCAAATGCGAGGTCTGGGGCTGCTTCCAGTCGCCCCAGGCGGCGCGCGACCTGGTGGCCAAACGGCTCGGCATGCCCGCCGAGGATGTCACCGTGCACGTGACGTTGCTCGGAGGCGGGTTTGGACGCAAGTCCAAGCCCGACTACGGCGTCGAGGCGGCGATTCTGTCCAAAGCAGTGGATGGCAAGCCGGTCAAGGTCGTGTGGACGCGCGACGACGATCTGCACAACGACTACTTCCACACGGTATCGGTCGAGCACCTCGAAGCTGGCGTCGATGCCCAGGGACGGCCAGTCGCGTGGTTGCATCGCACCGTCGCACCGACGATTGTGTCTACGTTTGAAGCCGGCGCTAACCAGGAGGCAAACTGGGAGCTTGGCATGGGCGTCATCAACGTGCCGTTCGCGATTCCCAACATCCGCATCGAGAACGCGGAAGCCATTGCGCATACCCGCATCGGCTGGTTCCGTTCGGTATCGAATATCCCCCATGCATTTGCGGTGCAGTCGTTTGTCGGCGAGCTCGCCGCGGCGGCGGGGCGTGATCCGAAGGATTATCTGCTCGAGGTGATCGGCCCTGCCCGGGTGGTTTCGCCGCAGATGCTGGGCGATACCTGGAACCATGGCGAATCGCCCGAGCGCTATCCGGTCGATACCGGCCGCCTGCGCCGCGTCACCGAACTTGCTGCGAGCGAGGCGGGCTGGGGCAGATCGCTACCCAAGGGTAGCGCGCTTGGCATCGCCGCGCACTACAGCTTCGTGAGCTATATCGCTGCCGTCGTGGAAGTCAAGGTTGATGCCAAGGGGGAGCTTACGATTCCACGCGTGGATATAGCGGTCGACTGTGGCGCATGCGTCAACCCCGAACGGGTGATCGCGCAGATGCAGGGGTCCTGCGTCATGGGCGTGAGCCTGGCGACGCTGGGAGAAATTACGTTCAAGACGGGTCGCGCGCAACAGGACAATTTCCATCAGTACGAGGTAACACGCATGCCCGCTGCGCCGGGTGTAATCCGTGTTCACATCGTTCCCGGCGACTATTCCAAGCCGCTGGGCGGGGTCGGCGAGCCGGGGGTGCCGCCCGTGGCCCCTGCGCTGTGCAATGCGATCTTTGCGGCGACGGGCAAGCGTATACGCCAGCTGCCGATTCGCGATCAGCTCAAAGCCTAGCGCTTTGCCTCGGCCGGGTGCGGGCGCGCCGCACCCGGCCGAGCGCAAGCGAGTGCTCGTACGGCCGGCGATAGGCGCGCGCTGGCTGAGGTGGCTTGGCCGGCGCTATCGCCGCACGCCGGGCGTCTCGATGGGCAGACCGTGCGCTCGCCAGGCGAGGAAGAACTCCACGTCGGTGAGTTCGCTGGCGCCTGCAGGCGGCATTTCGGCGCGGACACCGAACAGGCAGGCGCGAATTCGGCGCTGCAACGAGCCCATCGTCTGCCATTCCAGCTTGTATGCCGGAAACGCGTTGCCGTGGCCCTGACTTATCGTCTCCGCATACAGTCGCTTGCCCCAGTTCTCCTCGTGGCATTGCGCGCACGAAAGATTCATCTGGCCATGCCGGACATAGTAGAACGCGCGCCCGCGCTCGAACGTGCTGTGTGCCGGTCCGTCGATCGTCACTGTCATCGGCAGTCCACGCGACTGGTACGCGACGTACGCGGTGAGTCCCAGCAGGTCGTCGGATTCGCGCTCGAGCGCCGGCAAGTCCTGGTGACGAACTCGGCAGGCGTTGATGCGGGCCTCCAGATCGAATACACCCGCAGTCGTCTGGTCGTAGGCCGGGTAACGCGCGGCAACACCGCGCATCGAGGTAGCGGCATCACCATGACAGGCACTGCAGCTCTTCGATCGTGACCCATCGTGCCACAGCTTTTCGCCACGCTGGACCCAAAGAAACCCCGGGTTTGCGGCGTCGTCGGCTTGCATAGCGCGCACATCGGATCCTGCGAACTCGATGCCCGAACGCAGGGCGTCAGGGGACAGTACGCGTTGCTGTGCGTGGGCGATATTGAACGCGAGCAGAACCGCCGCGGCCATCGGAAGCTTCCAACGGCGTGCCATCAAACTACCTTGACCGATGCCTGCGCGGTCGCGCGCTCGCCGGCATCGTCGATCCATTCGAAATCCAAAGTGCCCGATTCACGCGCGGTCACGAAGAAGCGCAAGTAGGGGTTGGCAGCGATACCGGGCCCCATGCGTACCGTGAACACGGGCTCGCCGTTGTAGCTGCACGTAAAGCGCATAATTACGTTGCGTGGGATCGCTTTGCCTGAGACGTCGGTG
>Ga0302325_10013959_pt1 | contig 17114 bp, 14 predicted proteins | sample Palsa_T0_2_FD_201948 | JGI IMG/M metagenome (GOLD analysis project Ga0302325, IMG submission 201948) | Peat permafrost microbial communities from Stordalen Mire near Abisko, Sweden - Palsa_T0_2 | ecosystem: Environmental > Terrestrial > Soil > Palsa > Peat permafrost | place: Sweden: Abisko... | reverse complement strand
CAGCCGAGACGGCTCTCAAGAACCGTAGCGGCACGAAGGCGGCACGCGACGACGCACGCAACAAGCTGGTCACGGACATGGCCCAGCTTCGCGCGTACGTCGAGCAACTCGCGAACGCCACCCCAACGCAGGCAGCGATCATCGCAGAAGACGCGGCGATGACCCTCAAGAAGCCTGGTGCGCGTCACAAGAACGATCTGACAGTCAAACAGATCGTGTCGGGGTCGATCAAAGTGGTCGCCAAGAATGCCCAAGGTGCTCGCTCTCACGAGTGGCAAGTCAGCACCGACGGCAAGACCTGGACGAACGCGCCGCCGAGCGCCCAGGCCACCACCGTGATCGACAACCTGCAAGTCGGCGTGCTGACGTATTTTCGTCAGCGCGTCATCACCAAGACGGGCGCGAGCGATTGGAGCGCGCCGGTCTCGATGATCGTTAGCTAGGGCTGGCAGGGGAACGCCGCGTCATCCGTTTTGTCCTCGCGGGTGGCGCGGCCGTTCTTTTTTTGTCCGCGATTCAAGTGAAGTCGCGGCGTCGGAAGATGAGCGAGGCGAGCGCGAGCATCACGACCGCGTAGGCCCCGGCTTGTAGCGCGCCTTTCGCGACGAGCGGCCACACGTGCACGTCCGGGACTTGCCCCAAGAGGATGGGCCGCGTGGGCACATAGACTTGGAGGTTCGGCACCACGTGCGCGATCACGCTCGCGATGCGCTTGATACCCGCTCCGACTTGGTGGACCGGAAGGTGCGCGAGCGTGTCCGCCGAGCGCCCGATCAAGAACACGCTGAGCGTGAACATCGCGGTGAGGAACGGTGACGAGAACGACGAGAACAGCGTCGCGACCGCCGTGATGATCGCAACCTCCGAGAGCGTGAGGACCGCCGACGCGATGACGACCTGCCGGTTCGCCCCGGCCGGCGCCGCGAGCACGGCCATCACGGCGAACGCGCAGGCCGACCATGGCACGAGCACCGCGACCCGCGCCCGCCGAAAACGAACCAACAATAAGGCGAGCGCCACCGCGAGCGCTCCGGCCGCGCAGAGCACCGCGGGCGGCGACGCGTCGGTCTCGAGCGCGAGGAGCCCGAGGACGACCGCGCCATCGATGGCCACGAACACGAAGAGCGTGAGGAGAATGCCGAGGTACTTGCCGATGAGGTACTCGTGACGACGAATGGGCCGTGCGAGGATCGGAAAGATCGTCTTCAGCTCGAGCTCGCGGTAGAGGGCCGTGGCCCCGAGAACGATGGCGACGAGCACCGCCGACAGCGAGATGCTCGCGGAGCCGACGTCCGACACGACGCGCGCCTGCTGGTCGACCGAAAGGCTCGCGACGATGACGGAGTACCCGCACGCCGCGAGCGCGAACGCGAGGAGGCCGTGGAGAATGCGCGCGCGCACGGCCTCGCGGTACGCGTTCATCGCGACCGCACCGACGCACGCGAGCGCGTGCCCGCGACTCATGGCTGAAGACTTGCGCTCGGTCGGCATCAGGAGATCGGTAGGATCTGAACGCGGGGGCCGATGGACACGTCGAGCGGGCCCAACGCCTCGTGGAGGTCGCCGTCGATCATGTACCGCATCGTACCGTCCTTGCTGTGGAGGCGTGCATGGGTGGGCGTTGCTTCGAACGTGTTGCCGTCGCGCATGGGCTCGGCGCGCCAGATGCGTGGGAGGTCGCGGACGAAGCCCATCGCGCTCGTGTGGATGCCGAGGAGGTGGAACGTCCCCGGCTTCTCGCCCCAGCGATAGAACGGTTTGAAGTTGAGGCCGATCTGGTCGATGGTGCCTCCGGCGACGGCGAAGTACTCGCGCTCTTCCCAGCGCGTCATCTCACCTGTGGGAGTGTCATCGTGCTCGACCCAGCCAGCGAACGGCGCAGCGATGCGCGAGACGATCTCGCCGCCGACGAGCGCGCTCCCGACGCCGCCGAGCAGCGTCTTGGCCGCGACGAGCGGCGACGACTCGCCTCCGCCCTGGCGATAGTACTCGGCGAGGTAGCCGTAAACCGCGCCCGTGCCGAAGAGGAATCCGTACGCGCTGCCGATGTGCATCACGTTGCGCTCGGCGTAGGCGAGCGGGCGCACGGCGCGCTCAGCGTACGCGCGCAGGAGCCGGTCGAGGAGCGCCTCGGCCTTGCCGCGCGGGACGCCGATCGAGTTCGCGACGGTGTTCATCGTCCCGCCACGAAGGAACGCGACCTGCGGCAGCGACTGCGACTTGTAGACGTCGATGAAGCCCGTCAGCGTGACGTGGTTGGTGCCGTCACCCCCGCTGATGCCGAGGACGTCGATGTCGAGGCGCTGAAAGTCCTCGGCGATGCGGTAGAGCTCGTCGATGGAGTGAGCCTCGCGGACGATGCCGCGGTCCCCCATCGTGCGCGCGAGCCTGCGCGCCGCCCCTGGGTCCCGCAGGTTCTTGCCGCTCTTGGGGTTGAAGACGACGCCAATACCCGACACGCCCGCCCGTTTTGCCGCGCCTGAGGCTGGCCGTCAACCTTCGCGCTGGGAAAGGCCGCCAAGACGCCAAGACGCCAGAAGAAAAGAAGGGCCAAACGCGTTCTCTTCTCTTGGCGTCTTGGCGTCTTGGCGGCGATTCCTTTTCTGTAACGGGGCGAAGGGTTGCGGGAAGGGGCGGGAGGGGCCACGTTGGGGGCGTGGCGAGCGTAATGGAGCAGGTGAAGGCGGCGCGCGAGAGCGTGCTGCTGGTGCCGCATCCGGAGCTCGCGACCCTCGTGGTCACGGGGGCCGACCGCGAGACGTGGCTCAACGGGCTCCTCACGTGTGACGTCGTGAAGGCGCGTGAAGGGGAGGCGATCTATGGGCTCGCGGTCACCCAGAAGGGGCGTGTCATCGCCGATGTGCTCGTGCTCAAGCATCACGAAGACGTCGTCGTGGTCGTGCCGGCGCGCATTCGCGACGAGCTCGTCACGCAGCTCGAGCGCTACCTCATCATGGAGGATGCCGAGCTCGCGAAGGGTGATGCCAACGTCTTTCTCGCGCACGGTCGTCGGTCCACGGAGCTCGGTGGGGCGCCGTGTGATCGTACGGGGCTTGGCGGCGCGCTGCTCTTGGTCGCGAGCGACGCGGAGCGCGATGCGCTCATCGCGGCAGTCGGCCCCGCGGGTGGGGTGGTTGGCGACGAAGCGGGCTGGGAGGCGCTCAGGCTGGAGCGTGGTGTGCCGCGCTTCGGCGTCGACTTCGACGAAAAGACGTACCCGCAAGAGGCGTCGCTCGAGAAGCGCGCCGTCTCGTTCGACAAGGGTTGCTACCTCGGCCAGGAAGTCGTCTGCATGCTCGAGCTCCGCGGCCACGTGAAGCGCAAGCTCGTGTCGTTCGTGGTCGACGGCGAAGGCGCGCCAACGTCGGGTGAGATCGTCACCGACCGCGATGGTGCCGAGATCGGCAAAGTCTCGAGCGCCGTCGAATCCCCCACGCTTGGCCATACCGTCGGCATCGCGATGATCAAGCTCGCCCACACCGCCCCCGGCACGGCCCTGCGCATCGGCCAAGCCCACGCGCACACGATCGAGCTCCCCGTCTGACAGGAAAAGTTCTTACAGCCGCCGGTCGAGCCGATAGTGCCGAGGCCGCACGGTCGGGTCCTCGTCGAGCTGCGTCACCTTCAGCATCTCGAGGGCGATCTCTCGGATGCGGCCCTCTTTGCCGACCTTGAGGTGGAGGCGGTCGCCGTCGCTCTTGACGACCTCGCAGCGACCGAACGCAAAGTGCTGAACTTCGTCGCCCGCCTCCGGGAGGGGCTGCTCGACGTCGTCCATCTGCGCCGGTTTCGCGGGAGGACGCACCGGCATTGCGTTCGAGCTCGTAGAGATGGCCTTGAGGGGAGGCTGCGCGCCGCTCGCCGCGACGGCGTCTGCCCACGCGCCCGGCGGCTTCGGGGACTCGGTCGTCGGGTGAGGGCCAGACGCGCTCGCGGAGGAGGCACCCGGAGTCGCAATGAGGGGCACGCCCGAACGGACATCGTGCGTGAGGGCGAGCGCGAGATCCTGAGCCGACACGACCATCGCTTCGAATGCGACGACGCGCGCTGAGGTGATGACTCCGCTGAGCGTCTCGATCCCTGCGTCACTCTCGCGTGAGAGCACCGCGCGGACCGTGAGCTGCGGCGCACCATCGCTCAACCCGATCGTGCCGAACGCCGAGAGCGCGTGGATCGCGCCGCGAATGGATCGGGCAGCCCCGAGCGTGCGCGTGTCGGGTGCGAACGTTCGAAGCTCGACGTGCTCGAGGACGCCGTGACCGGTGAGCGTGCCTGTCGCGACGCCGCCTTCACGAAGGTGCGCACCGAGGGCATCGAGGAGCGAATCACCCGGCGCGAGCCGAAGGAAAATCGAATGCGAGCTGCGTGAGACGTGCATGGTCATAAGGGACAACCCATACCGGCTGCCGAGTCTCTCGGGCCAGGTTCTAAGGGGCAGCGATCGACCGCGTCGGGCACGCCGTCGGCATCCGTGTCGCGTCCGCGCGGCGCGAACGTGAGCCCGAGTGCGATGCGAAACGCCGGGACCGTGATGGGGACGATGATGTTGCCGTTCGCATCGGTCCCGCCCGGAAGCGCGCCGCCCGCGCCGAGCTGGAACGTGAGGTCCCCGCCTTCGATGGGGGCCGTCCGCGCGCTGACCATCCACTCGGCGGGCACGATGTACTTTCCGTTCGCAGAGCTTTGATACCCGCCGGCGGTCTCCGTGACGTTGGCCTGCTCGGTCAGCACCGGGAGGAACCGTACCTCACCCGTGAGCGTCAAGAGCTCTCGTTTGAGCACGTCGAACCCGACTCCCGCCGCGACGACCGCCTGCGTTCCGATGCGCGAGCCCAAGAAATCGGTGAGGGGCCTGATGCGCACACCGACCTCCGCGCCCACGAAGAACCTGTGGCTGCGATAATCGGCGGCGACCGAGGGTATGAAGACGGCGTTTGGCTCGGAAGCGAACGCCTCGGCGTCTCCCGTCGGCGCGGACACTTCGAATCGCCCGGCGAGACCGAAGCCGCTCGCGTCGTGTCGCCACGGGTGTTTCTTCGGGCGCCTCACGAACGCGTAGGTCAGACCGAATCGCATGTCGCGCGTGACCGTCGAGGCGACGTCGCCGCTTCCGTCGATCGGTCCGGTGCCCGCGCCGTCTTGAAACACCGTCACGGGCAACGCGAGATCGAGCTCGAGTCTGTCGGTGACGCCGTAGGCGAAGAGGAACGTCGCGTCGAGCTGGTCGCCGATCGCGGGTCTGTAACTCCCGAGCGGGCCGGGTGAGGGCGAGTAGATCTGAATGGGCTGCAAGAGATACGTCATGAGAAGCCCGAACGCGATCTGATTGGAAGCGGTCGTCTCGGTGCCGCCGACCGTGAGAAATTGCGATGGCCCCGCGTGCGGCCAGAGCGTGTCGGAGTCGATGCAGCCGCTCACGATGGGCGTAGAGCAATCTGCGCCGGCGGTACGCGCAGCGGTCGCGCAGATGATCGCACCCGCAAGCGCTCGCATGTGCATCGCGGCCCAACGTACTCGAAGACCGCGGTGCGTGCTAGAACGCGCCGCGCATGCGGATATCGCGCGAGAACCCACTCGTCCTCGCGAGCTCCTCGCCCCGCAGGCGTGAGCTTCTCGACCTCGCGCGCATCCCGTTCGTCGTCGTGCACGCTCCGGCGGACGAGGCGATCATGGAGGCCGAGCCTCCCCTCGTGTACGTCGCGCGCGTCGCCCGCGCGAAGCTCGCAGCCGCGATGGTCACTTTCGAGGACGCGCTTCGTAAGCGAGCCGCGGTCGTTCTCGCCGCCGACACCACGGTCGTGGTGGATGGTCGCATCTTCGGCAAGCCACGGGACGACGAAGACGCGCGGGCGATGCTCGGTGAGCTCCAAGGTCGCGCACACGAGGTCGCCACGGCCGTCGCACTCGGCGATCCAGCGACGGGTCGCGTGCTGTCGGATCTCGTGGTGCGCACGACCGTCGTCTTTCGTCCCGTCGACTCGGCCGAGGTCGACGCATACGTCGCGACGGGTGAAGGCCGCGACAAAGCAGGCGCCTACGCGATGCAAGGCATGGCGAGCGCGTTCGTCGTTCGCATCGAGGGCTCGCCTACGAACGTCATCGGGCTTCCCACCGCGGAGCTCGCGATGGAGCTTCGCCGTCTCGGGCTTCTCTGACCATGCCGGGCGCGCGTTCGTCTCGGACGCTGTGGGGCACTGTCGTTGTTTTCGTCGTCGCGCTCTCGGTTCGCGCGGCGATCGTGTGGTGGGGGCACGCGCGCTTTCCGCCCATCGCCGACGCCGAGTTCTACGATCGCTTCGCGACGCGCCTCGCAGCTGGCCTTGGTTACACGGTGGCGTGGCGCGATGGCGCGGTCACGTACGCCGCGCACTATCCAGTGGGGTATCCGGCCATTGTCTCCGTTGCGTATCGCGCGGTCGGTTCGACGGCGGGCGTGGCGATGGGGGTCAATGCGGCGCTCGGCACCGTTGCTTCGGCTTGTGCGCATCGTATCGCGGCTCGGGAGATGGGTCCGATGCGTGCGCTCGCTGCCGGGCTCGCCGTCGCGCTCCATCCGGCGCTCGTGCTCTACACACCCGCGATCATGACCGAGGGAGTGGCCTCGGCGCTCCTCGTGATGGCCATCGCGTGTGCTCCGAGGCGAGAGCGATTTTGGATTGTCAGAGTCGTAGGGATGGGGGTGATGTTTGGGCTGGCGACGCTCGTGCGGCCGCAGATCATCGTGCTCGCGCCGCTGTTGGCGTTCGTGTTCACGAGGCACGCGAGGGTTCGCGCGGCGGCCATCGTGTTGGCGGTCGCGATGGTGACGGTCGCGCCGTGGACGATACGCAACTGCGTGCGGATGGATCGGTGCGCGCTCGTGAGCGTGAACGGGGGGTGGAACCTGCTCATCGGCACGCAGACAACGACGGGCGGTTGGACCGAGCTCGATGCGCCCGAGGGTTGCAAGGAGGTGTGGGACGAAGCCGCGAAAGACTCGTGCTTCGAGCGCGCCGCGCGCAAGGACATCGCGTCGGCACCCCTCGCGTGGCTCGCGAAGGCGCCACGGAAGCTCGCGGCCACGTTCGACCTTGGCGTTGCAGGGCCTCGGTATCTCTATCGTTCGAACGCGCGTGCGTTTGGCGAACGCGCGGTGATCGTGTGGGGCGCCATCGAGACGCTCGCGTCGCGCGCGCTTCTCATCGCGGCGCTCGTGGCGGGCGCACCGCTGTGGCGTCTTCGGACGCACAAGAAGAAGCTCGCGACGACCTTGCCGCGTCTCGGGCTCGCGTTGCTTGCGGTCTTGTTCGCGCTCTCTCGCACGGCGTGGCCAGCGTACGCGCTCTTGTCCGTCTTGTGCCTCGTGCGTGATCGCGACGAGAAGCGCTCGCCGATTCGCACGGCTGCCGGCGTCGTGATCGGGGTCACCATGGCGACGCACGCGGCTTTCTTCGGTGCAAGCCGCTACGCCCTGCTCGTCTTGGCGCTCGTGACGCTCGCAGCCTTTGCTTGCGTCAGACCGAAAGCTCTGTCAGCGTCTGCCCTGTAGTATGTAGTCGGCGTCCGGCAGGCGATCGCCGGTTCGCGCAAGTGAACGGGAGGAAAGTCCGAGCTCCAAAGAGTACGGTGCCGGGTAACGCCCGGTGACGGCAACGTCGAGGAGAGTGCAACAGAAAACAAACCTCCGCTTAAAACAGCGGGAAGGGTGAAATGGCGGGGTAAGAGCCCACCGCACGCGTGGTGACACGCGTGGCATGGCAAACCCCACCGGGAGCAAGGCCGCGTAAGCAGGTGCCGCGCGCAAGCGCGAAAGGGTGACTCGCCCGAGCCTGTGGGTAGGCCGCTCGAGACGATCGGTAACGATCGTCCTAGAGGAATGATCGCCATCGCGAAAAGGGTGACCGAATCGCGAAACAGAACTCGGCTTACAAGGACGTCGACCATACGCCCGCTTCACCCTTTGGTGACGCGGGCGTATGCTTATCAGACCGAGAAGCTAGAGCCGCAGCCGCAGGTGCCTTTGACGTTCGGGTTGTTGAACTTGAAACCCGCGCCGTGAGCGCCCTCGACGTAATCGATCTCCGTCGTCTCGAGGTACTGATGGGACAGCGGGTCGACGTAGAGCTTCACGCCGTTCGACTCGTACGTCTCGTCCATGTCGCCCACCTTGTCCTCGAAGTAGAGGTCGTAGGTGAAGCCAGCACAACCGCCACCAATCACGCGAAGGCGCAAACCTTGCCCATCGAGGGCCTCGGACGTGGCGATCTCTCTGACCTTGGAAGCGGCTTTTTCGGTGATGGTGATCATCTCCATCGGAGTATAGGCACTCTCCGACCTTTCGGCCAGCTGATCAAAGATCGCCGTGAATGATGCGGAGGACGCTGCCGCTGCCGCACGTGACGACGAAGCCACCGGGGGCGTCCGAGACGAGCGACGTCACCCCACGGCCACCGCGAAGAGAGCGGATGCAGAGGTTGTCGAGGGAGCTGACGATGCCGGCAGCGTCGATCACGCCGACGGGGCCCTCGGGAGCTGCAAACGCGAGCGTTCCCGTGTCGTCGATGATGAGCGGAACATGAAGCGGGACCGTGTACGCGATGATCCCTCCGTCCGGTGCGAGCGCATTCGATGACGCAACGGGCACGCGGAGCACCTCCTGCCCACCCGAATCGACGCCCACGGCAAACGTGTGACCCGGAAGGCCAGCGAGCGCGTAGGCCACGCCGTGCCGAAAGGCGACCGGGCCGAGGAAGGCGCCGCCCACGAAGCTCGCGAGCGGAACGGCGAGCCCCTGACGCACGTCGAGGGTCATCAGGCGCGACTCTTTCACCACGCCGACGAGCGAGTCCTCCGACGACAGCACGGCACCGCCCGAGAGCTCGTCTTGAAAGCTGCCGACGCGCGTCACGTCGCGTCCGTTCGCGCCGCCCGGTGACCACGCGAAGACGACCCCCGACTTCGACACGGCAAAGATGCGACGCGAGCTCGGCGTTGCTCCGCCGCTCGCGAGGAGCGGACCCGTGATCGCTTCGGGGAGGGCCGCGCGCGTGCGCACGTTGCCCGAAGAATCCAGCAAGGCAATCTCGGTGGACGTGGCGACAACTACGCCGCCGTCATCGAGGGCGAGGGGAGTGATCGCATCGAGGGGGTTCGCGACCGAAGGCAGCCCGCCCGCGAGCTGCGTATGGAAGACGACCGCCGTCTTGGTGACGCCGACGGCGATCGCATCGCTCCCTCCGCCGATGACAACGACCGTGCCGTTGCTCAGAAGGGCAGGGGCTGACGTCGCAGCGGCTGCGATGCCGATGCTCTGCCGTGCAAGCTCGCCGTGCCCTTCGTGTGCATCGTGGGGGATCCAGACGACGTCGCCGTGGGTCGTGACGACGATGATCGCCTCCGAGGTGACGAGCGGAGGCTGCTCGATCTGCCCCGCACCCGCCGCGAAATGCCAGTCGACGTGCAGCGGCCCGCGCGGCAGAGCTCCGTGAACGAGGCCATCGCGACGAGCCCCTCCGCGTACGGTAGGAGACGGACCCTCGGACTGCCCGACCGTGAGCGTGAGAGGCCGGCGAACATCCATACGTTGTGCGAACGCAATCGCGGCCGTGGCGAGCGCCACGCTCCCGATGCCAATCACGAGCCTCGCGCGCTTCATCGGTGGCCTCCTGGGCCTAGAGACGAGACTGGTTTGGTGACGAGCGACGCATCGACTTCGGGCAGCGTCTTCCCGTCAGGCGTCGTGATGGGCTTTCCGACGAAACCAGCCGCGACTACGCCGTCTCCGGGATGAAACGCCGTCTCCGCGCCGAATTCGACGCGCACGAGGCACGGCCCCTTGGCGCAACCCCGCTTGTCGTCGACGAGCAAGACCGAGTGATGGTGCGTGACGCGCGTCTCGACGATGGACCCCGTGATGCCGATCGGCTGGCCGAGCGCGGCAGCAGGATCGCGCGCGAGATCGTCGAATCCCATCGACGTGCCCTTCTCCACCGCCCGCGTCTCGGTGTCCATCGACGCCACACGGTTCACGTTCAGCTGCATCGTCCGCGGAGCGGCTTTGGTCGCGGCGTCGTGCGCAGGCGCCGTGCGCAGCGTCATCGTTTGGGCGCCAGCCGTGACGTCGACTTTGCCCTCGAACGTGCCATCCGGCGAAACGGGCAGCGCCGTACCGTTGGCCGTGACGTCAGCTCCCTTCGATGTCCGCCCCGCGATCCAGATCGCGCCTTCGTCCGTCGTGAGCACCGCGCCTGGCGCATCGAGGTGAAGCGGGAGCACCCCGACGCGTATGACGACCTCGCCGGTCTTCTTTTTCTTGTCGTTGTCGACGACCTCGTATTGGACCTTGCGCTCGATCGTGCGCACGTCGTCGGCCGCGCCCACCTCGTCCTGTGTGACGTCGTAGCTCAACGTCGCCTTCCCGTTCGCATCGAGCGCGACGGGCTTGCCGTCGACGTTGACCGACGCGCCGCGCTCGGCGTCGACCTCGACCTTCACGACCGGCGGTGTCGCTCCAATGTCGTCGACGTCGCCGCGGATGCGATAGGTGAGGGGCAAGACGAGCTCGACTGTCTCGTCACGCCCGACGCCCGGACGATCGATCGCAATTTGAAATGCGTTTTTTCCAATGACGAGCGGCGCCGCCAAATCGAGATCCGCTGCCTTGTTCTTGAACGTGGCCTTCGCACTCTTCCACGCGGCCGTCGTCCCATCGGGGCACGTCTCGCACACGAGGTGAAGCTGCTCCTTGCCCTCGAGCGACGTCGTGGCGGTGCCGATCATTGGCGGTGCCGAGCGCGCGAGGACGAGCAGCACGACTCCACCTGCGAGGACGACCCCACCCACACTGGCGGCAACGATCGCGAGCGGGAACCCTTTGCGTGCCGAGAGCACGGGTGCTGACGGCGCAGCCTCGTGGAGGAGCGGGGCAGGTGCTGGCAGGATGGGTGGCGGCGCGGGTTGCGGGACCATCATGGGGCTGGGCTGAGCCTGCTGCATCATGATGCCGGGTTGCGAATGGATGGGCGCGATGCCTGGCATCGCCACACCGAGCATCGTGCCCGAGCCCACCCCATACTTGGATGGCGCGGGTGCGGAAGCTGCGACCGGAGCGATCCCCGGCATGGCGACGCCAAGCATCGTCTTCGCGGCAACCTTGACGGCGGGCTGCGCCGTTGGCGCTTGTGCCGCTTGCGCCTGCGGCGCACGAAGCTCTGCAGGTGCGGCAAACCCGAGCATCGTCTGCGCCATCGGTGGGCTCGCGGGTGGCTGCACGGCGGGTTGCTGCTGTGACTGTGGAGGCAGCGCGAACGGTGAGCTGAACCCCAGCATCGTCTTCGCGCCCGTCGGATGGACGGGCTGCGCTGCGGTCGGCGGGGGTTGCACTGGGGCCGCGTCCGCTATCGGAAAGCCGCACTGCGTGCACACGCGCGCGCCCTCTCTCGTCGGCTGGCCGCATTGCGCGCACGGCTTCCCCATTCGTTATTGGCTTACGTCAAACGTGCCTTGTCGTCCAAGGAAGAGTAATAGACAGGACGCATGAGGCGCTTGCGCTGGGCCATGATCATCGCCGTGAGCGCTCTCATCGGGTGCAACGGTGACGACACGCCGCCGAGCTTCTTCGACAGCGGCACGGATGGGACGACCGACGCGACGAGCGACGCGCCCGACGGGCAGGTGCAGGCGCACGCGAAGATCATCGCCGTTCATGCGAGCCCCGATGTCGGAGCGATTCGCATCTGCTTCGCCATCGGCACCCAGGACGACGGAAGTGACGGCGTCGTCGCGCCCATCCAGCCCGTCCCGAGCGCCGCCATCAACGCTGGAGGTGGCGCGGCGCTCCCCGACTTGGGTCTCCTGACGGGCATGGACCTCTCGCAGAGCGCACTCACACCGTATGTGTTTCTCTCTCAGCTGATCGGAACGGGCGGGCAGACATGCGACGTGCTCGCGTCGATGCTGACGGTGAACACGGACTTCTACATACTTCCGACCCTCAAACATAAAACGCTGGTTCCCAACACGACCATCATGTTTGCGCTTACGGGTTGTCTACGGAGCTCGCTCGATTCCATGGCAGACGCGACGACGTGCGGGCCTGCGTACGACGTGAGCACTGGCAATCTCGCCTTCGAAACGTTCTCGCTCGATCAGGTGATCGCGAACACCCAGCGGTTCGGCGCTCAAGTGCTCGACGTGGCCTCGCCTGCCACCGGTGTCTGGTCACTGCTCTACGGCGCCCCCATCGTGACGGCATCGATCCTCCCGCTCGACGGCGGCGCGGCTAGCGTCATCGCCGACACCGTGAGCCTCGGAGAGCTCGCACCCACGACCGCGGCATCGCTCACGATGCCGGTGGTCGACGAGAGCGCCCTCCAGGTGAACGCACTGAATCCCGACGGCGGGGCCCCGCCCGTGTCACTCACGGTCTTGCTGCCGCTCGTCTACGAGGCGACGACGGGTCAAACGACGGGCGAGAACGCTTACTTCAGCCCGGGCATGAACTACAGCTTCGTCTTCCTCGGAGACCCGCGCCAGCCGACGACGCTCGACGGTGGCGCGTTCAACGGGTACTCGCTCCACGCGCTTGCCTTCCCGAACACGCCGCAGCTTCCGAGCCCGTGATGCGTGTCTACGTCATCGGCACGGGCTCGAGCGGCAACGCTCTGCTCGTCGAAGACGACGACACACGTTTGCTCGTCGAGGCCGGTGTAGGCCCGCGCAACGCCGTCATGCGGATGCGTGACCTCGGCGCGGATCTCTTCCCGCGCGGAGTCGATGGCATCGTCGTCACGCACCACCACAACGACCACGCGGCGCAGCTCGAGCCGATGTGCAAGGCGCTCGCGGCCCCACGCGCGGGTGCCCGTCACCCGATGCTCCACCTGCACGACGGCGTCGACGTCGCACGCGTACGCCATCGCTTTGCGGTCCGTCGCTATCGCGCCGGAGAAGCGTTCGAGGTCGGAGGTCTCCGCATCCGGACGATCTCGCTCGCCCACGACGCTCCCCACGTCGCCCTCGCCATTCAATCGAAGTCGCACACGCTCGGCTTCGTGACCGACGTGGGGTCCATCACGAGCCCCGTCGTGGACTTCCTCTCGTCGTGCGACACGGTCATGCTCGAGTCGAACTTCTGCCCCGAGCTCCTCGAGATAGGTCCGTATCCGCGCTCGCTTCGAAGCCGCATCGCCGGTCACCTCGGGCACTTGTCGAACGACCAAGCGGCGTCGCTTGCGGGCACCATCACCCGTCACGGCACCTCCCGCATCGTTCTTTGTCACCTCTCACAGGTGAACAACGAGCCCGAGCTCGCGCTTCGCACGGTCCGAGAGCGGACGCGCGACAAGCCCGTCGAGGTGCTGCGGCACGGTCGGTCGCGTCTGGTCGAGCTCGGCGCTCGGCCACGTCGCATGGGCGAGCAGCTCTCGCTCTACTAAGGGGAGTGTCAGGCTCGCAACCTGATATTTTGCATCCGCGCGAGAAAGACGTCTTCGCGCGTCTTGACCGCATCCCGCACGGGCCCCGACGAAAGCAACTTGCGCATCCTCGCAGGCAAGAGCGACTCGAACGCAGCGAGCCCCCGTGACGTGGAAGCATCGATACCGGCGAGCGCCCGCAAGCACCCGCGCGACGAAGGCTTCGCGAGGTGAATCGACAGAAGCGCCGTCACGATTTCAGCGCGATCCGTCGCCTCGAGCGCCGCGTGCGTCGCGACAGCGCGACCCCACCCGTCGAAGAACGGCCCGATCGGCAAGAGAAGGTCTCGTGAAACCCGTAAGGCCCGCGGCTTTCGCAGAGCGAGGAAGCGGTGGTTCTCGTCGGCCATCACGGACTTGTTGGTCGCACCTGCTTGCGCGAAGGCATCGCCGAACCGTGGGCTCGGTCCGTGACCGAGGCGTGTGTATTGCGCGCGCAGCCCTGCGTGCGCTGACTTGTCGGGCCACGCTTCGACGACGCGGGAGAGATCTCCGAGGTTGTGCGCAATCGTCGTGACTGCGCGGAGCCAATCGATCCCGTCGCCACGCGCGAGTGACGCGAGGATGCCGAGCTCTCGCGCGAGCTCGTCGTCGATGTTCGAGGCCAGGCGAGAGGCCAGGCCTTCCGCCCCCAACACGAGCGCTCGACCGAGGGCTCCGGCCCGCACTGCGAGCCATTCGCCGTCATGTCCCGAGACACCCGCGACGACACGTGCCGACACGAGCGCGACATCCCACGCAGCCGCCTCGTCGATGACGTCGCAAGCGAGCGTCAAGTCCTCCTCGGACAACGGCACGAACGTGTGATGGCGAATTCGCGCGTCGACGTCGGTCGGCACGAACGTCGCGACCGTGCAGAAGTGCGCGGCAAGGAGCGCGCGAAAGTACGCGAGGCCTGGTGGGTCTTGCGCGTGAGCGTGTGCGGCGCCGTCCACGTCCTTCATCACCGCGCGAAAGCTCGTCGCTCCGGATATGGGGCCCTCGAGCGCCCACGCAGCCGTACCCCGCACCTGTTCGAACAAGACGTGGGGAGCGACGCCGGTCACCACGTGAAGCTACCGCGCGACTTGCCCTTCATGAAAGAGTACTTATAACTCTTAATGAAAGGCGTGAGTTCCAACCACGGAGGTGATGGTCGATGCTTCGGTCGATGATGGCCCTGATTCGCGATGCTGGCTTGAAGCTCGCTACCTGCCCAGTACCTAAAGCGGCCGTTGGCGAGGTGCTCGTATCGGTACGCAGCGCGGGGATCTGTCGGACGGACGTGTACGTTGCCGATGGTCAGCTTCCCGTCAGCGAGCCGCGCGTGCTCGGGCACGAAGCGGCAGGCGTCGTCGAGGTGGGAGACGCCCGATTCGAGGCCGGATCGCACGTCGTGGTGGACCCCGCGCTCTCTTGTCGTGCGCTTTCGAACACGCCGTGTTTGGCGTGCGCGCGAGGAACTCCGTGCGCGGTGCCCGTCATGCTCGGAGTGGATCGTGACGGTGCGTTCGCTGACTTGATGGCTGTCCCGTCGCGAGCGCTCTACAGGGTGCCGGCGAGTGTGCCATGGGAGCACGCCGCGATGGCGGAGCCGGTCGCCGCTGCGTTGGGCGTCTTGCGTGCCCCAATTGATCGTCATGGGCGCGGCGCAGTCTGTGGCCAGGGACGCATCGCCGACTTGCTCGTGCGTGTGCTCGAGGCCGCGGGGTTCTCGCTCATCCCGTGGTGCGACGAGCCGCGCGATCTCGACTGGGTCATCGAGGCCCGCGCGACCGAAGCCACCTTCGAGCAAGCCATGCGCGCTCTCCGCCCCGGGGGAACGCTCGTTCTCAAGAGCCGGCCACCGAAGGGTGTCGCGATCGACGTCGCTTATGCCGTCCGCCGCGAGCTCACGCTCGTTGCGCGAAGCTACGGTGCGTTCGATGACGCCATCGCATGGCTCGCGTCAGGCCGCATCGCGCTCGACGATCTCGTCGGTGAGACCTACCCCATCGAACGCTTCGATGCGGCCTTCGCCCAAGCTCGCACGGACGAGCGCCAGAAGATCTTCTTCACGATGGAGCCCTGACATGTGCGGGGTCGTCGCGCTCTTCGGGCAGACCACACGCGAAGTCATGGAGCGGGCGGTGGCGACCCTGCATCACCGTGGGCCGGATGGTCGCGGCATCGTGATGTTCGACGGTGCGGCACTCGGCCACACGCGCCTCGCGCTGGTGGATGCCGAAGGAGGCGCGCAACCGATTGCGAACGAGGACGGGTCGGTGACATGCGTCGTGAGCGGTGAGCTGTACGACGACGCGGCCCTTCGCGGCATGCTCGAGTCGCGAGGCCATCGGTTCCGATCACGCAGCGACAGCGAGCTCGTCGTGCACCTCTACGAGGAGTACGGCGACACGTTCGTTCGATACCTGCGGGGTGAGTTCGCCGTCGCGATCTGGGACGGCACGCGGAGAAGGATTGTCTGCGCGCGCGATCGCTTCGGCGTGCGGCCGCTCGTGTGGGCCAGCGGCACATTCGGTGTTGCCGTCGCTTCCGAAGCCAAGGCGCTCTTCGCGCTGGGCGTGCAGCCGCGATGGGACGCCGACTCGTTCTGGATGTCGATGAGCGCGCAATACGCTCTTCCGGAGCGAACGATCTTTGCGAGCGTCGCCCAAGTACCACCCGGGCACTTGCTCGTGGTCGACGGCACGTCGAGTCGCGTCGTGAAGTATTGGGATATCGATTTTCCTCAAGCCAAGGACAAGCGGCATGTCGCTCCCGAGGAGCTACGAGCGGCGCTCGACGACGCCGTCACGGTGCGCATGCGTGGGGACCACGCTGTCATTGGTTGCGCCCTCAGCGGTGGCATCGATTCGAGCGCTGTCACTGCGCTCGCCGCACATCGCCAGCAGTCGAATGTCCGATGCTTCTCTTTGTCGTTCTCGGACGGCGGCGACTACGACGAAGCCGCGGTCGCCACGCGCACGGCTGCGCATCTCGGTGTGCCGCTGCACGTCGTTCGCGCGTCTCCAGCGGCGCTCTGGGATGCGCTGCCCGCCGCGGTCGCCGAGAGTGAAGGGCTCGCCGTCAACCTGCACCTCCCGGCCAAATGGCTTCTGGCACGCGCGGTCAAGAGCGAGGGCATTTCGGTTCTGCTGACCGGGGAGGGGGCCGACGAAGCGTTGGCCGGCTACGCCCATCTTCGGCGGGACATGCTCCTCGAACGAGGCGCAGACGACGCGGGCCTCCGCGCACTCAATGAAGCATCGGCGGGTTTGATGATGCCGGAGGGCCCCACGCTGAACACGTCGGCGATGCGTCGCGCTCTCGGGTTCGTTCCAAGCTTCATCGAGGCGAAAGCTGCGCTCGGGCTCCGAGCGACGTCGCTCTTGTCGAGGGACTTCCTCGCCCGGTTTGCTCGTCGAGACGCGTACGCCGAGATCGCTGCGGCCATCGACGTCGATGGGCAGCTTCATGGTCGTGAGCGCATCGACCAATCAGCGTACGTGTGGTGCAAGCTCGCGCTCGCGGGCTACATCCTCCGCACCCTCGGCGATGGGACCGAGATGGCACATGCGGTCGAGGGTCGCGTGCCGTTTTTGGATCATCGCTTCTTCGAGACCGCGCGCGCCGTGAGCACTTCGGACAAGATCCGACACAACGAGAAGCACGTGCTGCGAGAGGCCATGAGGCGAGACT